>Ga0079224_100002078_pt1 | contig 23983 bp, 15 predicted proteins | sample Stecom2015_FD_80414 | JGI IMG/M metagenome (GOLD analysis project Ga0079224, IMG submission 80414) | Agricultural soil microbial communities from Utah to study Nitrogen management - Steer compost 2015 | ecosystem: Environmental > Terrestrial > Soil > Agricultural land | place: USA: Utah... | reverse complement strand
GCGATGCTTAAGTCGGTGGCCACGATAGGGTTCCTCCTTTGCGTTTTGGTGGCTCTAAACGCATGGAACCCGACCGTGGCCACTCGCGTCAAGAGAGCAGCCACGCTATGGAATTTACACCACCACTACCTGGGACTCTAATAAGGGAACAACGCGGGCACTTCGGGCTGTCCTCCAGGGGCGGTGGAATGCGACCAGCGGCGGCCACCTCCCTCAACTGACTCACTAGCTCCCGGGTACGGCGAACTAGCGCCTCGTCAAAGGGAACACGGACACGAGTCCTGGACTCAACGTAGTACAGGACCCCTTCATCGCACTTATAGCCATTGGCACGTAGAATAAGCCCCTGGGCACACAACTGCACCCGTTCAGGCTCCCACGACTGCTCCGGAGTGTCTGGCACCGGCCCCCGTTTGTAATCAACCGGGGTGGCCACGTCGCCGGTAAACTCCACAAGGTCGATCCGAGCAATCAGTCCCTCTTCCTCTGACGCCATGAACACCGACCTCGCGTGAATCGGTGCTTCGAGCGAAGAGCCCCCGATAGCCTCCTCGTCGCCGCCTTGCTCGTGGTCGACGCGGCGATGCCGCGCCCGCCCCTGTACCGTATCGGCGTTGTCCTCAAACTCCCCCTGCACCCACTCCAGGTAGAACAGGCGTGGACAGTAGGCGTACTCGTTGATCATCCGTACGGGAACCAGGTCAGGCACCGCGGTGCCACGGTCTTGCGCCCCGCTCTGCACGGGGACGGGCTCACTCATGGAAACGCTGCCTCCCTTGGCGAAAGTTGGTTGCGTTTCCAGTTTGCCCAGGTGGGAATGCGGATACGCGGCAGGGCGGCAACTCGCGCGACGGGAACCTCAACACCGGCGCTCAGCGTTAGCGCTTTGGGGCTCCACGTCGATCAAGCCGTGGTCATCAGCACGCGGCCCAGGTTCATGCCCTTGTCGCAGCGTCCATGGAGCCACGTCGTAGCGGTCGTGGAAACCGACGGCCACACGGTAGGAAGAGACTGTCCTCCGCACTTCAATGGTGTGCCAGGTCCTTACGGACGTGGAAACGGCCCAGATAGACACCCCGGGTGGCGAGCTCATCATGCTGCAATGGAGCCACGTCCTGCTCCAGCGGCCCCATTAGCGATGAGCGCATCTTCCCGGCCGACTCCGAAATGGGGGCGCCAGTGAGTCCCATCCGTTGCCCAGCGCGGACAAGACCCTGGGCGCGTTCCATTAGCTGGTCCAGGTTGGAGAAGCTGCCGACCATCCGCTGAACCGGCCTCGAGAGCTTGTCCACGGGGGAGACGATGAGGCTCAGCTTCGTCAGGCCCTGCACTTGACGCCCTCCTTTCGTACGGGGTAGCCTCAAGTCCGAAGGAGGTGACTATCGTTTTGTTCTTGGATCCGTTCTTCATCTTTCTGGGCATTGGCTTCGCCCTGGGCATTGTCTACATCGGCGTCCGGTACGGCATCCCGCTGTTCCTCGGCTTCCTGGGTTTGCTGCTGGAGGTCATGCGCCAGTTCGCTGTAGGCTTCTGGGCCGGCCTCAGCGGCAAGACCGAGCTGCCCGGCCGGGAACTCCGGCGGGAGTCAGAGTGACCGTCAGCGGCTCAGCATCTCGTTGAGAGCCTCGACCATCCCGTTCCGGACCGCTCGACCTGCCAGATGATCTCCAGCACCGAGAAGCCCTTGCCCAGGGCGTCCAAGCGGAAGCGCCGGCGGTCGCCTGGATCAAGCGCCTGTTCGCCAAACCCGACGGCGTTGCGTGGGTGGGTCCGGCCATCGCCAGGGAAAAGCTTCAATGGTGCCACGTCCTTGCGGACGTGGAAACCCCGGGCACGTGATGAACCTGTACCTTCAGCTGATGCGGCTTCAATGGTGCCACGTCCTTGCGGACGTGGAAACAAATCCACGCTTTGATCGCCGCAAAGATGTCCTCTCTGCTTCAATGGTGCCACGTCCTTGCGGACGTGGAAACGTCAGCCAGTCGCCGGCGCTGCGGAAGCACCTGAAGCTTCAATGGTGCCACGTCCTTGCGGACGTGGAAACAGCGCTGAGGTGAAACGCTGTCCTGAAAAGGGTTTATGGGGTAGTTTTCGAGCAGTGGCAACCTTGGACCTCCCGCTCATCCGTCATAGGTGTGCAGTCAAGGGCAAGGCCCCGTTCACAGCAGGCTTGGTGCCTGATCGAGCACCTGCGGGAGTTTTCGCGTCACCTCGGTGCTCGCACGACTGTAGCGCGGAGGTGGACGGAGCGCGTTGTCAAACATGCTCCTCGACTATCTGTGGGTACCCCTGCGACCCCGGTGTCGTCGATGTCGCGTCGGCCGAGTTCCGTTCAAGCAATGCCTGGGCCGTGCCCGGGGCCACCATCCCACGCGGCCACGGTTTCCCGAATCGCTTGCCGGTGGGGCGTGACGTGGCCGCCTAAGGCTTGTTGGAACTTGGCGGCGTCGACGATAAAGGGCCGCTCGAACTGGTAAAGCACTTCGGCCACCTCCCGCAAGTCGCGGGAGAACAAGCCGGCTAGGGCCAACATCCATCGCCGGACGGGAGTGCCGATGCGAGGGGGACGGCCGAGGGCTTCAAAGACCAACTCGATGAACTCGCGGCCGGTGATGGGTTCGGCGGCGGGAAGGTGCCAGACTTGGCCGAAAGCCCGCGGGCTCTCCGCAAGGGTCACCAGGTTTCGGCCCACATCGGGCAGGTAGGCCAGGGTATGGGGGACATCGAGACTGCCGAGCCAGGTGGCTCGCTTCCCGGCCACGGCCGGCTCCAGCACCAGCTGCGCGGCGAGGTTGTTGCCCTTGCCCCCCGCCGAGGGCGGGCCGTAGAAGTCTGACGCCCGCGCGATGCACACGTCCACTTTTCGTTCCCGGTGGGCGTTGAGGAAAATTTCTTCCAGCTGCGCCCGCAGCCTGCCCTTCGGACCCACGGCCCGCCGCGGCGTTTCTTCTGTAATGGGACCGTCGACCGGACCGTACATGTAAAGATTGTCCATAACCACTAAGCGGGCGCCTGCCTCGGCGCAGGCCTGAAGAACCCGCTGGGCCAGTTGGGGAAGGGTTCGTTCCCACTGGGCGTAGGGGACGTTGATGCAGTGATAGACGACGGCCGCCCCCTGGCACACCCGGCGCAGGGTGGCAGGGTCCGCCGCGTCGCCCCGGACGTACTCCACCCCATCCGGGAACTGCGCATCCTTGCGCCCTAGGGCGCGAGCGGGAAGCCTCCGCGCCACCAGTTCGCGCACGACGGCGCCGCCCGCGCCGCCGGTGGCACCCAGCACTACGTGAAGGCCATCCATGCCGACCCTTGCACCTCGACCGATCCTCCGTTTCGGCCCTTCCTGGACCTCGGGGCCGCGACCGTCGTTGCGCCTGGACGGTTCCTGTGCCTCGCTGGGAGGGCCTGGTCCGGCTTCTACCCCTTCGGCCGGATGGCCACAAAGCGCTGCAGCACGGTTTCCCAGTCGGAAAGGAGCGCCCAGGCCTTGGGGCTGCCCGTGCGTTCCCAATGCTGCTGTACGATGGCCCGCAGCCGCTGGGCATCCTCTTCTCGGACGGGGCCCAGCGTGACCAGCTCCGTGTTCACGCGCTCCGGCAGCACGCCTGCTTCGTCCAACACAAAGAGCTCGCCCCCGGTCATCCCCGCGGCCACGTTGTGGCCGGTGGGGCCGAGGATGACCACCGTGCCGCCGGTCATGTACTCGCAGGCGTGATCGCCGGTGCCTTCCACCACCGCGAGGGCCCCGCTGTTGCGCACGGCAAAGCGTTCGCCGGCCCGGCCGCAGGCAAACAGGGCCCCGCCCGTCGCGCCGTAGAGGACGGTGTTGCCCATGACCACCTGTTCGTGGGGCCGCCGGGTGCCTGGGAACGGACGCACGACGATTTCGCCCCCCGCGAGGCCTTTGCCCACGTAATCGTTGGCCTCGCCGATCAGCGCAAACCGCACGCCGGGGGGCAGGAAAGCGCCAAAGGACTGCCCGGCCGAGCCGCGGAAGGTGGCCTGAACGCTGCCCGCCGGCAGTCCCCCGTCGCCGTACCGCCGGGCCACGACAAAGGCCAGCGTCGCGCCCACCGCCCGGTCCCGGTTGGTGACGGCCAGCTCGACCTGGACGTCTTGGCCATGGACGATGGCGGGCACGGCCCGCGCCAGCAGCGCGTCGTCGGCGCCCGGCGGCTCCATGAGGTCGTTGCGCGGCAGCAGGCGGCGGCGGGGCCGGTGCCCACACCCCTCCGGCACGGCCAACAGCGGCGCCACATTCAGGCGGGCAAAGGCCGGATGGCCCTGGCGCACCGGCTGCAGCAGATCCGTGCGGCCGATGATGTCGTCCAGGCTGCGGTACCCCAGCTTCGCCAGGATCTCCCGCACCTCCTGCGCCACCAGCCGCATAAAGGCCATAACGTTCTCGGGTTTCCCCACAAACTTTTGGCGCAGGTCCGGCCGCTGCGTAGCCACGCCGGCGGGGCAGCTGTTGTTGTGGCACACCCGGGCCATGACGCAGCCCTCGGCGATCATGGCGGCGGTGCCAAAGGAGTATTCGTCGGCCCCCAAAAGCGCCGCCATCACCACGTCCCGTCCCGACTTGAGCCCGCCGTCCACCCGCAGGCCGACCCGGTGGCGCAGGTCGTTGGCCAAGAGCGCCTGCTGGGTTTCCGCCAGGCCAATCTCCCAGGGCAGGCCGGCGTTCTTGATGGAGTTGAGGGGCGACGAGCCGGTGCCGCCCGCATGGCCGCTGATGACGATGACGTCGGCGCCGCCCTTGGCCACGCCCGCCGCGATGGTGCCCACGCCCGTCTGCGCAACGAGCTTCACCGAAATCTCGGCGCCCGGGTTGGCCGCCTTGAGGTCATGGATAAGCTGCGCCAGGTCCTCGATGGAATAGATGTCGTGGTGGGGCGGCGGCGAAGTGAGGGCCACCCCCGGCTGCGTCTTGCGCAGGCGGGCGATCAGCGGCGTCACCTTGTCGCCGGGGATCTGGCCGCCTTCGCCCGGCTTTGACCCTTGGGCGATCTTGATTTGGATCTCCGCCGCCGATGCGAGGTAAGCCGGCGTGACGCCAAAACGGCCCGACGCCACCTGCTTCACGGCGCTGTTGCGTTCGGTGCCAAAGCGCTCGGGGTCCTCCCCGCCTTCGCCGGAGCCGGAACGGGCGCCCAGGCGGTTCATGGCGATGGCCAGCACCTCGTGGGCTTCGGGCGACAGCGAGCCCAGGGACATTTGCGCGGTCGAAAAGCGCTTGACGATGGCCTCCACCGGCTCCACCTCGTCCAGCGGGATGGGCCGGCGGTCGCTGCAAAACGCGAGGGCCGACCGCAGCTGGCTGGGGTGGGCGTGCACCATCTGGACCCATTCGTCGTAGGCGGCCCGGTCCATGGCCGCACCATTGCCGCCGCCGGGGCCGGCCAGGCCCACCGCCTGGTGCAGCTTGCGGGCGGTTTCGGGCGTGAAGTCGTGGTGCTCGCCGCCCTTGCGGGGCTTGTAGAAACCGTAGGATTCCAGCCTGCCCGCGGCGGGGTACGCCTTGGCGTGCCAGGCCAGGACCACTTGCGCGATTTCGCGGAAACCGCTGCCCTGCACCACCGACGGCGTGCCCGCAAAGCAGGCTTCCACCACCTCGTCGGCAAGGCCCACCGCCTCGAAGATCTGCGCGCCGATGTAGCTGTCCACGGTGGAGATGCCCATTTTGGACATGACCTTGAGCAGGCCTTCTTCGGCGGCTTTGCGCCATCGCTCCTGGGCGGCAGCAGGTGTGATGGCCGGATCCTTGTAGCGCAGGCTGGCCACCGTCTTAAGGGCCAAATAAGGGTAGACCGCGGCCGCGCCGTAGCCCAGCAGCGTGGCAATGTGGTGGACCTCCCGGGGTTCGCCGCTTTCGACGATGAGGGACGCCCGCCAGCGCTTGCCGGCGCGGATGAGGTGGTGATGCACCGCGCCCACGGCCATCAGGGCGGGAATGGGGGCGTGGCCGGCGTCGACCCGGCGGTCGGACAAGACCAACAGCCCGGCGCCCGCGTCCACCGCCGCCTCGGCTTCCTGCTGCAGCCGCGCCACGGCCGGGGCGAGCCCTTGGGGCCCGCGGGCCACGGGAAACACGGTGTCCAAGCGCACCAGCCGAAAGCGGCGATCGCGCCGGGCGGCCGCCTCCAGCGCCGCCATCTCGTGCCCCAGGAGCACCGGCCCGGGCAGCTCGATGAGGGCGGCCGCCTCGGGGCGTTCGGCCAGCAGGTTGTCCCGGGGACCCAAGAGCGTCCGCAAGGAAAACACCAGCCGCTCCCGCAGGTGGTCGATGGGCGGGTTGGTCACCTCGGCAAAGCGCTGCTTAAAGTAATGGAAAAGGGGCCGGGGCTGGTACGAGAGCACCGCCAGGGCGGTGTCGTCGCCCATGGATCCCCCGGGCTCCTTGCCGTCCTCGGCCATGGGCCGCAGGATCACCGTGATCTCTTCTGACGTATAACCAAAGGCCAGTTGCTGCTGGGTGAGCTCCTCCTCCGCAGCCGCCTGCCCGTTGGCAGCCTTAGGCGTTGCCGGCAGCGGCGTCACCGCCTGTGGCGGCGCCGCCACCGCCAGCGCCCCCGCCACAGGCGCGCGCTGGGCCATGGCCCCAGCGGACATGGGCGACATGGGACCCGCGGGCGTCGGCCCCACGGAACTGGCCGGCGTCGACGCCGCGGGACCCGCCGGCGCGGCCGTCGGACCCCCGGGGGCGTCCATGGCGGGGCGCGCCCGGGGCAGCGTCACCATGTGCCGGCGCACCCACTGGCCGTAGGGCCGGGCGGCGCTGAACTCCGCCTTGATCTCGTCATCCCGCAGGAACCGCCCGGTTTCCACATCGACGGCCAGCATCTGCCCCGGGCCGAGGCGGCCCCGCTCCACCACCTGGGCCGGATCCACGTCCGCGATGCCCACCTCGGACCCCGCGATGACGAGACCGTCCTCGGTGAGCCCGTAGCGCATGGGCCGCAGGCCGTTGCGGTCCAGCGCCGCGCCCACCCAGCGCCCGTCGGCAAAGACGATGGCGGCCGGCCCGTCCCATGGCTCCATCAGGCACGAATGGTAGCGGAAAAAATCCCGCCGGGCCTCGTCCTTGCCCCTCACGCCTTCCCACGCCTCCGGCACCAGCATCATCAACGCGTGCCGCACGTCCCGCCCCGCCAGGGTCAGCAGCTCCAGGGCGTTGTCCAGCTTCCCTGAGTCGCTGCCGCCGGGCTCCAGCACCGGCCGCAGGTCCACATCCCCCAAAGCGGCCCCCTCCAGCGCCGCCTCCCGGGCCGCCATCCAATGGGCGTTGCCGGTGATGGTGTTGATCTCGCCGTTGTGGGCCAGCCGGCGAAAAGGCTGCACCCGCCGCCACGCCGGCGCCGTGTTGGTGCTGTAGCGCTGGTGAAAGAGGGCAAAGGCCGTCCGGTAGTCCGGGTCGGTGAGGTCCGGAAAGAAATCCGCCACTTGCGTGGCCAACAGCAAGCCCTTGTACACCACCGTGCGCCCCGACAAGGACACCACATACCCGTCCAGCCCTGCCGCGGCCATGGCCCGCTCCAGCTTCCGGCGAAACCGGTACAGCCGCCGTTCAAAGGCCAGGGCGTCGTCGCCCGCCGGCCGCCGCACAAAAAGTTGGCGGATGTGGGGCCGGGTCGTCGCGGCGTAGGCGCCCAGCACCTGCGGCCGCACCGGCACCTCCCGCCACGCCAGGACCTGCAGGCTTTCCTGGGGCGCCAGCTCGGCCGCCAGGGCCTGCAGCTGCTTTGACGCGCCGGTTTCCCGGGGCACAAAGAAGACGCCCACGCCCAGTTCGCCTTCGCCCACAGGCGCCCGGCAGCCCAGGCGCCGCAGCTCCCGGGCAAAGAGCCCGTGGGGGATCTGCGTCATGAGACCCGCGCCGTCGCCCGTGGCCCGGTCGGCGGCCACCCCGCCCCGGTGGGCCAGGCGCCGCAGGGCCTCCACGGCCATGGGCAGCACCCGGGCCGTGTCCCCCCGCAGCGTGGCGATGAACCCCACGCCGCAGGCGTCCCGTTCGTCCCGCTCCCGGTCGTACAGCAGGGGGCTTCGTCGCGGTCCGCTGGGCATGTGGATCGCTCCTCCCGTCGGCGGCCGCCCGCCGGCCGCCCATCACTTTGCCAGGATCCGTGTGGGAGAATTCTAGAAGCTCATGCCTCGCGCCGCAACATTGCCAGCAATTGTATCGCGTATACTTCCGCGCTTCCCCCTTGCGCCGGGAACTGGGCCGGAAATATCATGAACCGTAAAATTCGTGGACCCCGCAGAACCGGCCGGCTGTCGGCAGGTCCCGCCGGTGGGCTGGAACCCCGCACCCGCCCGCCGGCACCAACCGCCCACCCCACGCGCTGGGCGGACATGGGTACCGCCTCGCCCCACGCAGCGCAGCCCACCGTCCGCCCGCGCCGGGCGGACCCTCCACATAAGGAGTGCTGAGACATGGCAGCCTTGAGCAAGCAGGACGTCCTCAAGCTGGCGGAAGAGCACCGCGTCAAGTTCATCCGCCTGCAGTTCACCGACGTTTTGGGAGTCCTCAAGAACGTAGAGGTTCCCATCGGGCAGCTGGAAAAGGCCCTGGACGGCGACATCATGTTCGACGGCTCCTCCATCGAGGGCTTCACCCGCATCCAGGAGTCGGACATGTACCTGCGGCCCGACTACAACACCTTCGCCGTGTTTCCGTGGCGCAACCACGCCGACGGGGCCACGGCCCGGCTCATCTGCGACGTTTATAAGCCCAACGGCGAGCCCTTCGAGGGGGATCCCCGCTGGGTGCTCAAGCGGGTGCTGGCCGAGGCGGCCCAACTGGGCTTCACGGTGAACGCGGGCCCCGAAGCCGAGTTCTTCCTCTTTAAGCGGGACCCGGAAGGCCGGGCCACCACCATCACCCACGACGCCGCCGGCTACTTTGACCTGGCCCCCATCGAACTGGGCGAAGACGTGCGCCGGGACATCGTCACGACCCTGGATGAGATGGGGTTCCGGGTGGAGGCGTCCCACCACGAGGTGGCCCCGGGCCAGCACGAAATCGACTTTGAGTACGACGACGCGCTGACCACGGCGGACCGGCTGGTCACGTTTAAGTTCGTGACCCGCACCATCGCGCACTTGCACAACTTGCACGCCACGTTCATGCCGAAACCGATCTTTGGCATCAACGGCTCCGGCATGCACTGCCACCTGAGCCTGTCCAACGGCAGCGGCAACGGGTTTGCCGACCCCGGCGACGAGCTGGGACTGAGCCGGACGGCCTACCAGTTCATCGCGGGGCTGCTGGCCCACGCCCGGGGATTCACGGCCATCACCAATCCGCTGGTGAACTCCTACAAGCGCCTGGTGCCGGGGTACGAGGCGCCGGTGTATGCGGCGTGGTCGGCCAAGAACCGGAGCGCCCTCATCCGGGTGCCGGCCGCGGGCGGTCCCAGCAGCCGCATCGAGCTGCGTTCGCCGGATCCGTCGTGCAACCCGTACCTGGCCTTTGCGGCCATCGTCGCGGCGGGCTTGGACGGCATCAAGAAAGGCCTCACGCCGCCGCCCCAGGTCCCGGAAAACATTTACCACATGACCGACGAGGAGCGCCGGGAGCGGGGCATCGCCAGCCTGCCCGGAAGCCTCGCCGAGGCCCTGGAGTGCCTCCTGCAGGACGAGGTCATCGTCGAGGCCATGGGACCGCACGTGATGGACGCGTTCCTCCGGGCCAAGCGGGCCGAGTGGGACGCCTACCGCACCCAGGTCCATCCGTGGGAGCTGGAGGCTTACCTGACCCGGTATTGACGGCGGGCACCGGCCGGCACCGGCGGCCAGCACCGGCGGCCCGCACCCGGTCGGCGGCGTCGGCGGCCGGCACCGGCGACGGCCACCAGCCCTCGGCGCCGATAACCGCGCCGACAACCGGCACCGACTGCCGGCATCGACCGCCGGGCAACCCGGGCAAGCAAGGGGGCGTCGGCCATGCGGTTTGCCAAGCTCCACGGTCTGGGCAACAGCTACGTCTACCTTGACCTGGTGAGCCAGCCGCTGCAGGACGGCCATGGGATCGATTGGCCCGAGCTGGCCCGCCGGGTCAGCGATCCGGGGTTCGGCATCGGGTCGGATGGGCTCATCCTTATCCTGCCCTCCGCCCGGGCCGACCTGCGGATGCGCATGTTCAACGCCGACGGCAGCGAAGGCGAGATGTGCGGCAACGGCATCCGCGCCCTCGCCCGCTACGCGGCCGACGCGGGGCTCATCCAGGGGAATCGCCTGCGGATCGAAACGCCCGCCGGCGTGCTGCCCCTGGAGCTGGACCGCCGCGGCGGCACGGTCACGGCGGTGCGGGTAGACATGGGCGAGCCCAGGCTCCGGCGCTCAGAGATCCCCATAGTGCTGCCCCCGCCGGCCTGGGAAACCGGCGCCCGGCCCGCAGCTTTGCCGTCTCCAGACCCCGCGGCCGGCCGCGCGGCGCGAAAGGGCTTGCCGGGAATGGCCCCAGCGGGGATGGGGCCGGAACAGGACGGCCCCGTCATCGACCAGCCCCTGCCGGTGGGCGGCCGCGTGTGCCGGGTGACGGCGGTGTCCATGGGCAACCCCCACTGCGTCCTGCTGGTGGACGACGTCGACCAAGCGCCCGTGCAGACTCTGGGGCCGCAGGTGGAAACCCACGCCGCGTTTCCCCGGGGCGTCAACGTGGAGTTCGTCCAAGTGATGGACCCCGCCAACGTGCGCATGCGGGTGTGGGAGCGGGGCAGCGGCGAAACCAACGCCTGCGGCACCGGCGCCTGCGCGGCCGCGGTGGCCGCCGCCCTCCTCCACCGGACGGGCCGGCGGGTCAGCGTGCATATGCGGGGCGGCCAGCTGGACATCGAGTGGGCCCCCGACAACCACGTCTACATGTCGGGCCCCTGCGAACCCATTTGCTTTGGCGAGCTCAGCGCGGAATGGCTGCGGGCCCGTCTGCCGCGAGTGGGCAGGGATTCCAAAAGGCATTGAAAAGGAGAGGCCCCAATGACCGACGGCTTCGCGAGGGAGCTGCTGGCCCAGCGCATCGGCGGCCCGCGGTTTGGCACCGGCAGCGGGTCCTACAAGTTCGCCCAGATCAAGGCGGCGGCCGCGGCGGCCCGCCGGGCCAACCCCGGCCTGGAGCTCATCGACATGGGCGTGGGCGAGCCCGACCGGCCCGCCGACCCCGCGGTCGTGGCCGAGCTGGCCGCCCAAGCGGGACGCCCGGAAAACCGATTCTACGCGGACAACGGCATCGGCCCGTTCCGGGAAGCCGCGAGCCGCTGGATGGCCCGCGTCTACGGCGTGGCGGGGCTCGATCCCGAGCGGCACCTTTGCCCCAGCATCGGCTCCAAGCCGGCCCTGGCCCTGCTGCCCCTGGTGTTCATCAACCCGGGCGAGCTGGCCGTGACCACCGTGCCGGGCTATCCGGTGCTGGCCACCTACACCCGCTGGCTGGGCGGCGAGGTGGCGGAGCTGCCCCTGCTTCCCGAAAACGGCTTCCTGCCCGACCTGGAGCGGCTCACGCCCGAGGAGCGCCGCCGGGCCAAGCTGCTTTACCTCAACTACCCCAACAACCCCACGGGCGCCGTGGCCAGCCGGGAGTTTTTCGCCCACGTGGTGGACTTCGCGCGCCGCCACCGCATCTTTGTGGTGCACGACGCCGCCTACGGAGCGCTGGTCTACGACGGCCAGCAGCCCCTGAGCATCCTCTCCATCCCAGGCGCCCAAGAAGTGGCCGTGGAGGTCCACTCGCTGTCCAAGGCCTTCAACATGACGGGCTGGCGGCTGGGATGGGTGTGCGGCAATGAGCTGGCCGTGCGGGCCTTTGCCGCGGTCAAGGACAACACCGACTCAGGCCAGTTCCGGGCCATCCAGTGGGCCGGCATCCGGGCCATGGAGGAGCCCCGCATCACCCAGGAAGCCTGCGCCCGCTACAGCCGCCGCCTCGAGATGCTCACCGCTGCGCTGCGGGCGGTGGGGTTCCCCGCGGCCAAGCCCCGGGGAAGCTTCTATTTATATGTGTCGGCGCCGGCGGGCACCCGGGACGGCCAGCGGTTTGCCAGCGCCGCCGACTTCGCCCAATGGCTCATCGCCACCCGGCTCATCGTCACGGTGCCGTGGGACGACGCGGGCGCCTATGTGCGCTTCTCCGTCACCTTTGAGGCGGAAACCGAAGCCGACGAGCGGCGGGTCATCGCCGAGGTGGAGCGGCGCCTCGCGTCGGCGGAGTACATTTTCCGCTAGGAGCCAGGGCCGGCGGCTGGCCGCCGGCCAGCGCGCCCCTTGCGGGGTTTCTGCTGCCCCCGCCGGGCCGTGCCCTACCCGGCTCGGGCCGTTTCTTCGCCGCCTGCCCTTTCCGCCTCGCCCGCCGGGGCCGTCCCGCCCACGGTGGCTGCACCGCCCACGGAGGCCGCACCGCTTACGGAGGCCGCAAAGAGGGCCGACCGCTTCTCCCACAGCTTGAAGCGCTTCTGCATGCTGCGCACCTGCCAGCCGCCCCGCTCCCGCCATGCCGCGATGGCTTGGGCCGCCAGCTGCGCTCCGAAACCGGTGGTGAATAGGGGCACCCCCAGGCGCACGGCCCGCTGCCGCAGGAGTCCGCCCGGGCGCGGGGATTCCCCTGGATCCGGCAGGCTCACCAGCAGCTGCACCTCGCCCCGGCCCATGGCCGCCGCGGCCGCCCCTTCGCCCACCGCGGCCGCCGCCACTTCTTGCGCCCGCAAGAAGGCGGCGGTGGCCGGCTCGGCCCAGAGCGAGAAGCCCAGAGCCTGCAGCTGCCGGGCCGCGGGCAACAGGGACCCTCGCCGGGCCGGCCCCGCGTGGAAGTACACCGTGCCCTGGCTGGGCAAGCGCGCCCCGGCCGCCGCCTGGGCTTTCCAGTAGGCGGTGGGCAGGTCGTTGCCCCACGCCATCACTTCGCCGGTGGAACGCATCTCGGGACCCAGCACGGGGTCGACGCCGTCGAACTTGCCAAAGGGAAACACGGTTTCCTTGACGGCCACCTCCCGGGGCTCAGGCAAGCGGTCCGGAAGATCCAGGGGCACGCCCAGCATGGCCTGGGTGGCCACCCGGGCCAGGGGCACGCCCACCGCCTTGCTCACAAAGGGCACGGTGCGGGACGCTCTCGGGTTCACCTCCAGCACGTACAGCCCATCCCCGGTCCATGCAAACTGCACGTTCATGAGGCCCACAACCTTGAGGGCCTTGGCCAGCACCTGGACCTGCCGCACCACTTCCCCGGCCACCGACGCCGGCAGCCGGGTGGCCGGCAGCGAGCACGCGCTGTCGCCCGAGTGCACGCCGGCTTCTTCGATGTGCTCCAGAATGCCGCCCACCGTCACCCGCTGGCCGTCGCTGACAGCGTCCACGTCCAGCTCGATGGCGTCCCGCAGGTAGGTGTCGATGAGGATGGGCTGGCCCGGGGCGGCGGCGGCCGCAGCGGCCACGTACCGCTCCAGGTGCTCTTGGTGATAGGCGATCTCCATGGCCCGTCCGCCGAGGACGTAGGAAGGCCGCACCAGCACGGGGTAGCCCAGGCGCCGGGCCGCCTGCTTGGCCTCGGCCACCGAATGCACCGTCACGCCCGGCGCCTGCTTGAGCCCCAGCTCCTGCAGAAGCCCCTGGAACGCTTCCCGGTCCTCGGCCAGGTGGATGGATTCGGGCGAGGTGCCCAGGATGGGCACCCCGGCTTCCTTGAGGGCCATGGCCAGCTTCAGCGGCGTCTGGCCGCCAAACTGGACGATGACCCCCACGGGTTTCTCCACCTCGACCACGTGCAGCACGTCCTCCAGGGTGAGGGGCTCAAAATACAGCCGGTCGGAGGTGTCGTAGTCGGTGCTGACCGTTTCGGGATTGCAGTTGACCATGGCCACCGCGTAGCCCAGCTCCCGGGCGGCCAGGGCCGCCTGGACGCAGCAGTAGTCAAACTCCAGGCCCTGTCCGATGCGGTTGGGCCCCGCGCCCAGGATGACGATGCTGGGCCGATGGTCTCGGCGGGCTTCGCTTTCCCTCTCGTAGGTGGAGTAGAAATAGGGCGTGTGGGCTTCGAACTCGCCCGCGCACGTGTCCACCAGCTTGTAGGCGGGGCGGACGCCCGCGGCCAGCCGTGCGGCCCGCACGGCGGCTTCGGTCTGCCCCACCGCGCCGGCGATCTGTGCGTCGGAGAAACCTAGGCGCTTGAGGCGCCACAGCCGCTCGGGACGGGACCAGCCGCGGGCTTGGGCCTGCCCGGTTTCGTCATGGACACCGGCGGCCGCCCTCAGGGCGTCCTCCTCCCGGACAAGCTCGCCGATTTGGGCGACAAACCACGGGTCGATGCCCGTGAGGCGGCAGATCTCCGTCTCGGCCACGCCCCGGCGCAGGGCGTCCACCATCAGGGCCAGCCGCTCCGGGGAGGGGTTGCGCAGGGCGGCCCGCAGGGGGTTGCCGCTGGCCGTGGAGCCGGAGGCCACAGGCCCCCCGGAGCCGGGTCCGGACGCCCCGGAGCCCGGCGAGCCCGCTCCAGCAGCGCCCGGCTCCGCTGTGGCCAAGCCCACCAGACCCGGCCAGCCGACCTCCAGGGAGCGCAAGGCCTTCTGGAGCGCCTCGTTAAAGGTGCGGCCGATGGCCATCACTTCGCCCACCGCCTTCATCTGGGTGCCTAAGGTGGGGTCGGCGCCGGGAAACTTGGCGAAGTCAAACCGGGGCACTTTGACCACGCAGTAGTCGATGGCCGGCTCAAAGGACGCCGGCGTGCTCTTGGTGATGTCGTTGGGAATCTCGTCCAGCGTATAGCCCACCGCGACCAGCGCCGCCACCTTGGCGATGGGATAGCCCGTGGCCTTGGAAGCCAGCGCCGACGAACGGGACACCCGCGGGTTCATCTCCACGATGACCATGCGGCCTGTCCGCGGCTCCACGGCAAATTGGACATTCGCGCCGCCGGTTTCCACGCCGATGGCCTGCATGCACGCGATGGCCGCGTTGCGCATGGCCTGGTACTCCCGGTCGGTGAGGGTCTGGGCGGGCGCCACGGTGATGCTGTCGCCGGTGTGCACGCCCATGGGGTCCAAGTTTTCGATGGAGCAGACCACCACCACGTTGCCGGCCCGGTCCCGCATCAGCTCCAGCTCAAACTCTTTCCACCCCAGGGCCGACTCTTCCACCAGCACGGTGTGCACCGGGCTTTCGGCCAGCCCCCGCTCCACGATGCGCAGCAGGTCCTGGTGGTTGTAGGCGATGCCGCCGCCGCTGCCGCCCAGGGTAAACGACGGGCGGACCACCACCGGGTACCCCGCGGCCCGGGCGAAGGCCTCGGCTTCCGCGACGCTGCAGACCAGGCGCGACCGCAGCACGTCCAGCCCCGCCGCCTCCATGGCCTGGCGAAACAGCAGCCGGTCTTCGGCCCGCTCGATGGTTTCCACGGAAGCGCCCAGCAGCTCGACGCCAAAGTCTTGCAGCACCCCCGCCCGGGCCAGGGCGCAGGCCAGATTCAGCCCCGTCTGGCCGCCCATGGTGGGCAGCAGCGCGTCGGGACGTTCCCGGGCGATGACGGCCGTCACCGCCTCCACCGTCAGCGGTTCGATATAGGTGGCATCGGCCAGCTCCGGGTCGGTCATGATGGTGGCCGGATTGCTGTTGACCAGCACCACCCGGTAACCTTCCCGCCGCAGCGCCTTGCACGCCTGCGAGCCCGAGTAGTCAAACTCGCAGGCCTGGCCGATGACGATGGGCCCCGACCCGATGAGGAGGATCGTGTGGATGTCGGTCCGCTTGGGCATTAGGCACCAATCCTTTCCAGAAACCGGGCAAAGTGCCCGCGGGCGTCGTGGGGGCCAGGACTGGCCTCCGGGTGGTACTGGTACGTGTACACCTTTAGGTCGGGGATGGCCAGGCCTTCCACGGTGCCGTCATACAGGCTGCGGTGGGTGACCAGGGCCCGCACCGTCCCGTCGGGGCGCCGCACCCAAAACCGGTCGGCGTCTCTGGGCGTGGCCACGGCGAAACCGTGGTTTTGGCTGGTCACCTCCACCTTTCCCGTGGCCAGCTCCTTGACCGGGTGGTTGACGCCGTGGTGGCCAAACTTGAGCTTGTGGATGGACAGGCCGACGGCCTGGGCCACGATCTGGTGGCCCAGGCAGATCCCCAGGAGAGGAACGCGGCCCAACAGCTGCCGCACCGTCTTGACCAGGTAGGGCAGGCTGCGGGGATCGCCCGGCCCGTTGGAGATGACCAGGGCGTCGGGGCGCAGGGCCAAGATGATCTTGGCCGGCGTCACCGCGGGCAGCACCGACACCCGGCAGCCCAAAGCGGCGAAGCTGTCCAGCAGGCTTTTCTTGAGGCCGCAGTCCAGGACGGCCACATGGCAGCGGCGCCCCAAGGCGTAGCGGTACGCCCGGCGGCAACCTGCCACCCGGACCAGGTCCTGTCCCTCCACCCCCGGGCTCGCGGCGGCCCGCTGCGCCAGCTGCTCCCGGTCCTCCGGGGTGAGGCTCCCCTCCCGGACGGCGATGACGCCTTTCAAGGACCCGGCCTGGCGCAGGTGCCGCACCAACGCCCGGGTGTCCACCTGGTGCACGCCGATGACCCCGGTGCCCTCCAGCCACTGGGTCAGGCTCATGGACGCCCGCCAGTTGGACGGCCGGGGCACGTACTCCCGCAGAATGAGCGCGCAGGGCGCGATGCGGTCCGACTCCGCGTCCTCGGGATTGACGCCATAGCTGCCGATGAGGGGATAGGTGAACACCACCGCCTGTCCCGTGTAGGACGGATCGGTGAGGACCTCCTGGTAGCCGCTGTGGGCGGTGTTGAACACCACCTCGCCGCAGACCTCGCCCTCCCCCGCGAACGCTTCGCCTTCCAGGTGAAACCCGTCTTCCAGGACCACATGGGCTCGCATGGCATCCCGCCTCCGGGGGTGAGCCGCCGGCGCCGGCCAGCGGCCGGCCTCGCGGCACAACCTGCATAATTATACAGCTAGACTCTGTTTTTATACCACAAGCGACGGCGCAGTACAAGAAAAAATGCACAACCGGTGGCCCGGGTTGCATAAAGCCCCACGCCGGGGACCGCCCCGGCCCGCCCAAGCCACGAAAGGGCGCGGGCCTGCGTATACATGCCGGCCGGCGGTAACCGCCGCCCCCGGCCGCTGCTTATATTGGCAAGGCAGGTGTGCCGCAAAGGCGGGCTGGGCCGGATCGGGGCCCCCGGCGGACCGCACCATCGGCGCTGGGGAACGGTGCCCGGGGCGCGCCGCGACGCCCTGCCAGCGGCACGGCGCCCGGGTTGCGGCACGACGCCGGCCCACGGCGCTGCGCCCGGCCGCCTCCATCCTCGAAACCAGGGAGTGGACCAAGACATGTGCGGGATCTCCGGCTGGTTCGACCGTCGCCAGGCAGGCCGTTGGCACCTCTCACCGGCCCCGGGCCTGCCTCACGCCGCCCCCGAGGCGCAAGCCCAGGCCAGGGCCCACCGGGTGGGACTGGCCTGCCCGGGCACCCTGGAGCGGGCATCCGCTCTCGCCACCATCCCCTTCGCTGACCCCGGCACCGCGCGGATCGCCGGCGCCATGGCGCAAGCCCTGGCTTGCCGCGGGCCCGATGGCGGGGGGCTGTTCGCCTCTGGCGGCGTCGTGCTGGTCCACCGCCGCCTTGCAGTGGTAGACCCCCAAGGCGGCGCCCAACCTATGGTGCGGCGGGCCGGGGATGCGACCTGCGCCATCACCTACAACGGCGAGCTGTACAACACCGCCGAGCTGCGGGCGGAGCTGGAGACCCGGGGATGGCGGTTCCGCACCCGCTCCGACACGGAAGTCCTCCTGGTTTCGTACATGGAATGGGGCTCCGCCTGCCTCGAGCGCCTCAACGGCATCTTTGCCTTCGCCATCTGGGACGGGGCGTCGCGTACACTGTTTCTGGCCCGGGACCGCTTGGGCGTCAAGCCGCTCTTCTACGCCGACCGGGGCGACTGCTTCGTGTTTGGCTCCGAACCCAAGGCCCTGCTGGCCCACCCGCGGGTGAGCCCGGCGGTGGACGCCGAAGGGCTGGCCGAAGTGTTTGCCCTGGGCCCCGCCCGCACCCCCGGTCACGCCGTCTACCGGGACATGCGGGAGGTGAAGCCGGGCCACTGCGTGACGGTCACGGCCCGGAATGTCTCCCACCGCCGCTACTGGCGCTTGGAAAGCCGGCCCCATGAGGACGACCTGGAGACTACGGTGGAGCGGGTGCGGGAGCTGCTGGCCGACGCCGTCCGCCGCCAGCTCGTGTCCGACGTGCCCCTGTGCACGCTCCTCTCGGGGGGCATCGATTCCAGCGCCATTACCGCCCTGGCCGCCCGCACCTGGGCCCAGGAGGGACGTGGGCCCCTCCACACGTACTCCGTTGATTACGCCGGCAACGCCGAGCACTTCGCCCCCAGCCCGTTCCAGCCCGAGACCGACGCCCGCTACATCCGGCTCATGAGCCAGCACTGCGGCACCATCCACCATCAGGTGCTCCTCGACGCCGCCGACCTTGCGAAAGCCCTGCCCGACGCCGTCCGGGCCCGGGACCTGCCCGGCATGGCCGACATCGACAGTTCCCTCTACCTGTTCTGCCGGGAAATCAAGCGGAACCATACCGTGGCCTTGTCCGGCGAATGCGCCGACGAGATCTTCGGCGGCTACCCGTGGTTTCGTCGCGACGACCTCGTCGCAGCCGACACGTTCCCCTGGTCCCGCGCCACCCACCTGCGGGCCCTGTGGCTGGCACCGTGGCTGCGGGAGCGGATCTGCCCGGAAGAGTACGCGGCCCAGCGCTACCGGGAAAGCCTGGCTGAAGTGCCCCACCTGCCCGGCGAAACCGGGCGGGAAAGCCGCCTGCGGGAGATCGCCTACCTGAACCTCACCTGGTTCATGGTGACCCTCCTCAACCGCAAAGACCGCATGAGCATGGCCCATGGCCTCGAAGTGCGGGTGCCCTTCGCCGACCACCGCCTCGTCGAATATATGTGGAACGTCCCATGGGAGATGAAGGCGTGCGACGGCCGGGAAAAGGGCCTCCTGCGCCGGGCGCTGGCCGGAATCCTGCCCGGTGCAGTCCTTCACCGCCGCAAGAACCCCTACCCCAAGAGCCACCAGCCTGCGTACGCCGAAACCGTGCGCCGGTGGGTGCTGCGCATCCTCGACGATCCGCACTCGCCCCTCGTGCCCCTCATCGACGCGGAAACCGTGCGCCGCATGGCGGGGAACGGTGAGGCCGGAAGCGGTCCGGCGGGCCATCGTATGCCGGGCAACCCCGCCTTCAACGAACCGTGGTTCGGGCAGCTCATGGCCGGCCCGCAGTTTTTCGCCTACCTGATTGAAATCGACACGTGGCTGCGGGAGTACCGGGTGGAGATCATCGTGTAGGAGTGCCGCCGGAGCGAACCGGAGCAGCGGGTGAGCGGGTCGGTTAGCCCTGGCTCAAGCTGGAACCAGCTCCCCCGCAGGCGTGGGTGCGCCGGCGGGCGAGGGGCTGGCGCAAGCCCATCCTCGTGTATACTTGGCAAACATCGGGTTCAGTCCGCCGCCGGGTGTGCTACCGTAAGAACGTCAACTCACCTGGCGGAGGAGCCGCGCATGATCGCCATCATCGACTACGGTCTGGGCAACCTGCGCAGCGTGGAGAAGGCTTTGGTCCACGGGGGCGCCGAGGCGGTGGTCACGCAGGACCCGCATGTGCTTGAGCGCGCCGCCGGCGTCGTGCTGCCGGGCGTGGGCGCGTTTGCGCAGGCCATGGACAACCTCAAGGCGGCGGGCCTTGTCGAACCCATCCGGGACGCCATCGGCGCGGGCAAGCCGTTCCTTGGCATCTGCCTCGGGCTGCAGCTCTTGTTTGAAACCAGCGAGGAGCGCTTTGGCGAAGGGGCGGAGCTGCCGCGGGGCCTTGGCATTCTGCGGGGGCGGGTACGGCGTTTCCCGGCCGGGCTGAAAGTGCCCCAGATCGGCTGGAACACGCTGCGGTTTCCCAGGAACTCCCGGCTTTTCCAAGGGATCGCTGAGGGCAGCTACGTCTACTTCGTCCACTCCTACTACGTCCAGCCCGCCGATCCGGGCGTTGTCGCCGCCCTGACCGAGTACGGCCTGGAGTATTGCTCAGCGGTGGAAGCAGACAACGTGATGGCGGTGCAGTTTCACCCTGAGAAGTCGAGCCGGGTCGGCCTGCAGATCCTGCGCAACTTCGCGGCCCTCTGCCGCTAGCGGGAGGTAAAGGGAATGCTCGCCAAACGCATCATCCCGTGCCTGGACGTGCGGCGCGGGCGGGTGGTCAAAGGCACCCGTTTCGCCGACATCAAGGACGCGGGCGACCCGGTGGAGCTGGCCGCGTATTACGACCGGGAGGGCGCCGATGAGCTGGTCTTCTACGACATCGCCGCCTCGGCCGAAGGCCGCCGCACCATGGTGGAGGTGGCGCGCCGGGCAGCGGAGCAGGTGTTCATTCCCTTCACCGTGGGCGGCGGCGTGGGCGATGTGGCCGCCATGCGGGAGCTGCTCCACGCCGGGGCAGACAAGATCTCCATCAATTCCGCGGCGGTGCGCTGCCCGGACCTGATCAACGAAGGCGCCGAGCGGTTCGGCAGCCAGTGCATCGTGCTTTCCATTGACTGCGCGCGCCGCACCCGGCCCAATGGCTCCCTTTGGTGGGAAGTGGTCATCGACGGCGGGCGGGTGCCGACGGGGATGGACGTCTTGGCCTGGGCCGAGGAAGGCGTGGGCCGGGGTGCGGGGGAGCTGGTCCTCAACAGCATCGACGCCGACGGCACCCAAGGCGGCTACGACAACGACCTCAACCGGGCTGTGGCGGAGCGGGTGGATGTGCCCGTCATCGCCTCGGGCGGCGCCGGCAGCCTCCAGCACCTCGCCGACGGCATCCTCGTCGGGAAGGCCGATGCGGTGCTGGCAGCCTCCATCTTCCACTACGGCCGGCACACCATCGCGGAAGCCAAGGAGTACCTGCGCCGGCGGGGCATTCCCGTGCGCTAGGCCCCGCCAGGGCTCCCCGCCTGCGCCAGCAGTTTCTTGGCCCGCTCAAGCCCTTTCTCCACTTCCGCCGGCGCCGTGCCCCCCAGGCTGCGGCGGGCCGCGATGCACTGGCGCACGTCCAGCACCTCGTACACGTCGGCTTCGATCAGGGGCGACAGCTGCCGGAACTCCTCCAGGGACAGCTCTTCTAAGCGCTTGCCCGCCCGGATCGCAGCCAGCACCGCCTGCCCCGCCACCCCGTGGGCGTCCCGGAAGGGCAGGCCCTTCTTGACCAGGTAGTCGGCCAGGTCGGTGGCGTTCAGGAACCCGTCCCGGGTTGCGGCCAGGGTGCGGTCGGCCCGCACCTTAAGGGTGGCCAGCATCGGCTCCACCGCCCCGAGGCACCCCAGCACGGTGTCCACCGCATCAAAGAGGGCTTCCTTGTCCTCCTGCATGTCCTTGTTGTAGGCCAGGGGCAGCCCCTTCATCACCGTCAGCAGCCCCATGAGGTGGCCGTATACCCGGCCCGTCTTGCCCCGGGCCAGTTCGGCGATGTCGGGATTTTTCTTTTGCGGCATGATGCTGCTGCCGGTGCTGTAGGCATCGTCCAGCTCCACGAAGCCAAACTCGGCGCTGCTCCACAGCACCACCTCTTCGCAGAGGCGGCTCACATGCATCATCACCAGGGCCAGGGCGGCCAGCAGCTCAATGACGAAGTCCCGGTCGCTGACCGCGTCGATGCTGTTGGCCGCCACCTCGGCAAAGCCCAGCTCCCGGGCGGTGGCCCAGCGGTCGATGGGGTGCGTCACGCCCGCCAGCGCCCCCGCGCCCAGCGGCGACACCGCGGTGCGCTGGCGGCAGTCGGCCAGCCGCTCCCGGTCCCGCTGGAACATCTCGAAGTACGCCAAGAGGTGATGGGCCAGCAGGACAGGCTGCGCCCGCTGCAGATGGGTATAGCCGGGCATGACCACGTCCCGGTGGGTTTCCGCGAGCTGAACCAGGGTCTGCTGGAGCCGCCTGAGCGCGCCGTCCAGCCGCTGGATGGCGCCCATCACCCACAGGCGCGTGTCGGTGGCCACCTGGTCGTTGCGGCTGCGGGCTGTGTGCAGCTTCTTGGCGATATCCCCGATGCGCTCTGTCAACAGCCGCTCCACCAGCATGTGAATGTCCTCATCGGCCGGGGAAAAGGCCACTTGGCCGGCCTCGATGTCGGCTGCGATGCCGGCGAGCCCCGCGCAGATGGCATCTGCCTCCGCGGGCGTAATCAGCCCGCACCGGGCCAGCATGCGGGCGTGGGCCTGGCTTGCCCGGATATCTTCCCTGTACAGCCGCCAGTCAAAGGCGATGGACGAGTGAAACGCCTCCGCCTCGGGCGCCGTCGTCTTGGTGAACCGCCCGCCCCACAGCTTGCCGGCCGCGGCACCGCCCTGGCGCGCCTGGTGAGTTTCCATCACGCCCCGCGCGCCTCCACGGCCGTGGGCGGGGCCTCCCCGGCCATTTTCTGCCCGAGGCGCGCCTGCACGCTGATGGGCAGGCCAAACAGATTGATGAAGCCGGCCGCGTCCGCTTGGTTGTACACGGCGTCGGCGCCGAAGGTGGCCAGCTCCTCGCTGTACAGCGAGTACGGCGAGCGGCGGCCGGCCACGCTCACCTGGCCCTTGAAAACCTTCAGCCGCACCGTGCCCGTCACAGGACGCTGGGTGCTGGCGACAAAGGCGTCCAGCGCGGCCCGCAGCGGCGTGAACCACTGGCCGTAGTAGACGAGTTCTGCGTAGCGGAGGGCCACGGTTTCCTTGAAACGCATGGTGTCCCTGTCCAAGGTGAGGCGCTCCAGCTCCCGGTGGGCGGTATGCAGCAAGGTGCCGCCGGGGGTCTCATACACCCCGCGGGACTTCATGCCCACCAGGCGGTTTTCCACGATGTCGATGCGTCCGACGCCGTGCCGGGCCCCGATGGCGTTCAAGGTTTCCACCAGGGCCACCGGATCCAGGACGGTGCCGTTGACGGACACGGGGAAACCCGCCTCGAAACCGATCTCTACGTATTCGGGCTCCCCGGGGGCCTGCTCCGGCGGGGCCGTCCAGCGGAACAGGTCCGCCGGGGGCTCCGCCCACGGATCTTCGAGAATGCCCCCCTCGTAGCTGATGTGCCACAGGTTGCGGTCCATGCTGTACGGCTTGGCCTTGGTCACGGGCACCGGGATGCCCCGGGCCGCGGCGTACGCCATCGCGTCCTCCCGGGAGCGGATGGTCCACTCCCGCCAGGGCGCGATGACGGCCAGCTCTGGGGCCAGGGCCTTGTAGGCCAGCTCAAAGCGAACCTGGTCGTTGCCCTTGCCCGTGGCACCGTGGGCCACCGCGTCGGCGCCCACCCGGTGGGCCACCTCCACTTGCCGCCGGGCGATGATGGGCCGGGCCAGTGCCGTGCCCAAGAGGTACTTGCCCTCGTAGACCGCCCCCGCCCGCAGGGCCGGCAAGATGCAGTCCTGGACGAACTCGCGGCGCACGTCTTCGACGAAGACCTGGGAAGCACCGCTGTTGAGGGCCTTTTCCTCAATGCCCTCCAGCTCTTCGCCTTGTCCCACGTCCGCCACCATGGCCACCACTTCGCATCCGTAGGTTTCCTTGAGCCATGGGATGATGACCGAGGTGTCCAGCCCGCCCGAATACGCCAGCACGACCTTGCGATATGTCTTCTTCACGTCGGCGCCCCCGCTGTCTGTCGCAGAATCTCCGGCACCCCTGCGGCGCCGGACGACTAATTATACAGCGCGGTCGGAAATTTATGCAAGAGGAAATGGGGTGCGCCCCGGAGCAGCGGGGCTTATCCGCGGCGCCGCTCCGCCACGGAAACCCGTGAAAACGGCCGTGCCGACCCGTCCTGCACGGGCTGGCGCTGCGCAACCGTCCCCACCCCCTTGGTCTGCCTGCTGGGCATGTCCGGATTGTTTGACAACCCGCCGGCTGTGAGCTATCTTAATATTGGGTTTTCGTATCCCCTCTGCGGGAGCGGAACTACGGCAACAAGGCCTGCGGCCTGCCCCAAGGCGGAGGG
>Ga0079224_100002076_pt1 | contig 24001 bp, 22 predicted proteins | sample Stecom2015_FD_80414 | JGI IMG/M metagenome (GOLD analysis project Ga0079224, IMG submission 80414) | Agricultural soil microbial communities from Utah to study Nitrogen management - Steer compost 2015 | ecosystem: Environmental > Terrestrial > Soil > Agricultural land | place: USA: Utah... | reverse complement strand
GCGACGTCCGCGAGCGTCGCCGTCTGCCGGTTACCGAGCCCCGCGAACGAGTGCATGATCCCCCACACCGTGCCGAACAGGCCGACGTACGGGCTGGTCGAGCCGATGGTCGCGAGCGTGGCGAGCCCCTGCTCCAGCCGGTCGACCTCGCGCATCATGCCGACCCGCATCGCGCGGCGGCATTCGTCGACCAGCTTCTCGGGCTGCACGTCCGGCTGCTGGATGCCGCGGTTGAACTCGCGGAATCCCGCCTCGAACAGGCTCGCCATGCCGATCGTGCCGTCCTTGGCCCGCGTCGTGCTGTGATACAGCGTGTTGAGGTCGCCGCCGGACCAGAAGTTCGCCTCGAACGTGTCCGAGGCGTCCTTGGTGCGCTGGATCAGCCGCCGCTTGGCGAAAATGATGCTCCAGGACACGAACGAGGCGAGGAGCAGGATCACGAGCACCGCCTTGACGACGAGGCTCGCTTGCATGATGAGTTCGAGATAGGAAAGGTCGGCGGTCATGTAGGAGTCCCTGCAAAGATCGAGTCTGGCAAACGCACGGGTTTCAGCGTGTCGGCATTCAGGAACGCCGCGCGGGTCGTGCCGCGGCACAGGAGCTCGCCCTCGAGCCCCTCGCGGAATATCTCCTGTTCGATCGTAAAGCTCGCTCGCGCACGGTCCGTGAGACCCACGGTGACGAGCAGTCGTTCATTGAAACGTGCCGGGGCGAGGAATTCCGCCCGGGTCTCCACGACCACGAAGCAGCGCCGCTGTTTTTGGAGCAGCACGTCCTGCTCCACGCCGAGGCTCCGCAGCCATTCCGTGCGCGCGCGTTCCATGAACTTGAAGTAGTTGGCGAAGTACACGAGCCCCTGCGCGTCCGAATCCTCGTAGTAGACGCGCACCGGCCAGCAGAAATCGGGTTCTCGGGAGGACATCGCGCCGGACCGGGGCTCAAGACCTGTCGAACAGCGGCAACTCCGGGTACGGCTCGCGCTCCGGTGGCGCGAGCCCGAAGAGCAGCCAGGCGTTGCGGGTGGCCACCCGGCCGCGTGCGGTCCGCATCAGGTAACCCTGCTGGATGAGGTACGGCTCGATCACGTCCTCGATGGTGCCCCGCTCCTCGCCCAGCGCCGCGGACAGGCTCTCGATGCCGACCGGGCCACCGTCGAACTTGTCGATGATGGTGTGGAGCAGCTTGCGGTCCATCGCATCGAACCCGTTCGGGTCCACGTCGAGCATGTCCATCGCCCGGTTCGCGACGGCTTCCGTGACGACGCCGTCGGCCTCGACCTCGGCGAAATCCCGCACCCGGCGCAGCAGCCGGTTCACGATGCGCGGCGTGCCGCGTGCCCGCGCCGCGATCTGCGCCGCGCCGCCCGGCTCGAGCTCGAGGTTGAGGATGCCCGCAGAGCGCCGCGCGATCGCCTCGAGATCCTCCTGTCCGTAGAACTCGAGGCGCTGCACGATGCCGAAACGGTCGCGCAGCGGCGACGTGAGCAGGCCCGCACGCGTGGTGGCACCGACCAGCGTGAACGGCGGCAGGTCGAGCTTGATGGAGCGCGCCGCCGGGCCCTCGCCGATCACGATGTCGAGCTGGAAATCCTCCATCGCCGGGTACAGCACCTCCTCCACCACCGGGCTCAGGCGGTGGATCTCGTCGACGAACAGGACGTCCCTCGGCTCGAGGTTGGTGAGGATCGCCGCGAGATCGCCGGGACGTTCCAGCACCGGCCCGGAGGTCTGCCTGAGGTTCACGCCCAGGTCGTTGGCCACGATGTGCGCGAGCGTCGTCTTGCCGAGGCCCGGCGGGCCGAAGATCAGGACGTGGTCCAGCGCCTCGCCGCGGTTCTTCGCCGCGGTGATGAAGATGTGCATCTGCTGCTTGACGCTCGGCTGGCCAACGTAGTCGGCGAGCGTCCGCGGCCGGATCGCCCGGTCGAACGCACGATCCTCCTCGCGCGGCGCCGCGCTCGTCAGGCGGTCGTGCTCGATACCTGCCGCTTTACGCAATGGCCTGCCTCAACGCCAGTCGGATGATGTCTTCGGCGCTCTTGCCGGACACGTCGAGCTTGCCGAGCAGCCGCTGCACCTCGGCCGGCTTGTAACCGAGCGCGACCAGCGCGTCAAACGCTTCGCTGCGGGCATCGGGCGTGCCGGCCGGGACGGCGGGCGCCGGCCCCGGGACCGTCTTGGCCACGCGATCGCGCATCTCGATGATCAGGCGCTCGGCCGTCTTGCGGCCGATCCCCGGGATCTTCGTGAGCCTGGCCGCGTCCTCGTGCTGCACGCAGCGCTCGAAATCCCGCACGCTCATGGCGGAGAGCACGGCCAGCGCCATCCGCGCCCCGACCCCGCTCACCCTGAGCAGCGAGCGGAACAGCGCCTTCTCCTCGGGCGTGGCGAAACCGTACAGCACGTGCGCATCGTCGCGCACCACGAGGTGGGTGTGCAGGAAGACCTCGGCCCCCGCGTCCGGGAGCCCGAAGAACGTGGACATGGGGGTCTCGAGCTCGTAGCCGACACCGCCGCACTCGACGACGACGTGCGGCGGCAGCTTCGCGGCGAGACGACCCCGGAGCGACCCGATCATCTCGGCACGGCGACGGCCGCGGTGCCCGCGAGCCGGGAGGCGAGCCGGTGACGGTGTCCGTGGCACAGGGCGGCCGCGAGCGCGTCGGCCGCGTCCGGCGCCGGGCGCCCCGACAGGCCGAGCAGCGACGTCACCATGTGCTGGACCTGGGCCTTGGTCGCGGCGCCCGTGCCCACGACCGCCAGCTTGATCTCGCGCGGCGCGTACTCGAAGATGGCGATGTCGCGCCCGAACGTCGCGCAGAGCGCCGCCGACCGTGCCTGCCCGAGCTTGAGCGCGCTGCCCGCGTTGCGGTGCACGAACACGGTTTCCAGGACGACCGCGTCCGGCCGGTATTCCGCCGCGATCCCGGCCACCGCTTCGAAAATCGTCCGCAAGCGCTCGGCGAAGGTCCCGTCGGCGGTGCGGATGCCGCCGCTCGCCACGTAGCAGGCGCGGTCGCCGGCGAAATCCACGATGCCGAAACCGGTGAGTCGCGAGCCGGGATCGAGCCCGAGGATACGCTGGCGCTCAGGCACGCAGCCCGGCCCCGCCGTCGCGCCCGCCGGCCGGATCACGCCTCGGCCAGCGCTTCTTCGCGGATCTCGGCATTGCTGTACACGTTCTGCACGTCGTCCAGGTCCTCGAGCGCGTCGAGCAGCTTCAGCATCCTGGCCGCCTCGTCCCCCTCGAGCTCGGCGGTCGTCGTCGCCCGCATCGTGAGCTCGGCGTGCCCGGGCTCGAAGCCGGCCCCGATCATCCTGTCCCGCACGGCCTCGTACTCGGCGGGATCGGTCAGCACCTCGATGGACCCGTCCTCGTCCACGACCACGTCCTCGGCGCCGGCTTCGATGGCCGCCGCCATGATGGCGTCCTCGTCGCTGCCGGGCGGGTACACGAGGAGCCCGACGTGGTTGAAGAGGTAGCTCACCGAGCCGTCGGCGCCCAGGTTCCCGCCGAACTTCGAGAACGCGTGGCGCACGTCGGCGGCCGTGCGGTTGCGGTTGTCCGTCATGCAGTCGACGATCACGGCCGCGCCGCCCGGGCCGTAGCCCTCGTAGCGGATTTCCTGGTAATCCGCGCTGTCGCCCTCACCTGTACCGCGCCGGATGGCACGGTCGATGTTGTCCTTGGGCATGCTTTGCGCCTTGGCCTTCTCGACGGCAAGGCGCAGCCGCGGGTTGGCGCTGACGTCGCCCCCGCCCATGCGCGCGGCCACCGTGATCTCGCGGATGAGCTTGGTGAACAGCTTGCCGCGTTTCTTGTCCTGGGCACCCTTGCGGTGCTGGATGTTTGCCCACTTGCTGTGTCCGGCCATGGTGGTCTGTCGTCGTGGTCGTCCCTCGGATGGCGCCCAGGCGGCGGGTCCGGCCTGGCCCGGCGTATGATAACGGTTATCGGTTTTTCACACTATCGGCGAACGGACCGGTAAATGGTCACGACGCAACCCGAAAATCGGCAAACGCGCGGCGAAACGGCCGACATCGTCGGCAGAACGCGACACTTCGTGCAGGGGCTCGCGGAGCACGACCCGGGCCTCGGCGCCGCCGTCGAGGAAGGCGCCGCGATCGCCGACATCGTGGCGCCTTTAGGGCTCGGTGCCCCGCTGGTCGCGGCCGCGCTCGCCTACCCGGTCGCGCGCGAGGGCGGCACCGGGCCGGAGGCGCTCGAGCGCGCCGGCCTCGGGGAGCTCGCGGCGCCGGTCACCGAGCTCCTGCAGCTCGGCCGCTTCCGCCTGCCGCCCGACTGGCAGCCGGGAGAGGCGCTCGCGGTGAGCCAGTCCGAGGCATTGCGCAAGATGCTGCTTGCCCTCGTCTCCGATCCGCGCATCGTGGTGATCCGCATCGCCGAGCAGCTCCACCGCATGCGCCATGCGCGCGCCGCCGCGCCGGAGGAGCAGCGCGCGCTCGCGATCGAGACCCGCGAGATCTTTGCCGCGCTCGCCAACCGCCTCGGCATCTGGCAGCTCAAGTGGGAGCTCGAGGACCTCGCGTTCCGCTTCCTGGAGCCCGAGCAGTACGCCCGCATCGCACGCGCGCTGAACGAGAAGCGCGCCGAGCGCGAGGCGGTCATCGAATCGCTGCGCCGGATCGTCGCCGCGGAGCTCGCGAAGAACGACATCCCCGCGGAGGTCACGGGCCGGCCGAAGCACATCTACAGCATCTGGCGCAAGATGCAGCGCAAGAACCGCGGGCTCGAGCAGATCTTCGACGTCACCGCGCTGCGCGTGCTCGTCCCGAGCGTGCGCGACTGCTACGCCGCGCTCGGCGTGGTGCACAACCGCTGGTCCTGGCTGCCCGGCGAGTTCGACGACTACATCGCCAACCCGAAGCAGAACGACTATCGCTCGCTGCACACGGCGGTGATCGGCCCCGGCGGACGCGTGATGGAGGTGCAGATCCGCACGCACGAGATGCACCGCCAGGCGGAGCTCGGCGTGGCCGCGCACTGGCGTTACAAGGAAGGCACGGCGCCGAGCGCCGCGTTCGACCAGAAAATCCGCATGCTGAGGCAGATCTTCGAGCCGACCGGGGAAGACGGCGACCTGCTCGAGCAACTGCGCGGCGACGTGTTCGAGGACCGGGTCTACGCGTTCAGCCCGAAAGGTGACGTCGTGGAGATGCCGGCAGGCGCCACGCCGCTCGATTTCGCCTACCACGTGCACACCGAGATCGGCCATCGCTGCCGCGGCGCGCGGGTGAACGGGCGCATCGTGCCGCTCACCTACACCGTGAAGAACGGCGATCGCATCGAGATCATCACCGGCAAGGAGCCGCAGCCGAGCCGCGACTGGCTGAGCCCGCTGTCGGGCTACCTCGTCTCGCCGCGCAGCCGCGCCAAGGTCCGGAGCTGGTTCAGGCAGCAGGACCGCGACCAGAACCGGCGCCAGGGCCGCGAGATCCTCGACCGCGAGCTCGTGCGGCTGAACCTCAAGGACGTCGCCATCGAGACGATCGCGGAGCGCCTGCGGCAGCCGGACGTCGATGCGCTGTACGTGGCGCTCGGCGCCGGCGACGTCACGCCGGCCGCCCTCGCCCGCGCCCTGCAGCAGCTCCGCGGCGACGAGCCGCAGCCGGATACGACGCTGCCGCGCCCGGCCGCCCGCCCCGACGCGCCGGCCCGGCGATTCGCGATCCGCGGCGTCGACGACCTGCTCTGCAACCTCGCCCGCTGCTGCCGGCCGGTCGCGCCGGAGGACATCGCGGGCTACATCACCAAGGGCCGCGGTGTCAGCATCCACCGCAAGGATTGCGGCAACTTCGCCAACCTGCAGTCGCGGCACCCGGAGCGGGTCATCGAGGTCGAATGGGGTGCCGCGGCCGACGCGACGTTCGCGGCGGAGCTCGTCGTGCAGGCATACGACCGGCAGGGGCTGCTGCGCGACGTCCTCGGCGTGCTGGTCGACGAGAAGGTGGGCGTGACGGCCTCGAGCACCCGCACCGACCGGCAGCGGCTGCAGGCGACGATCGAGCTCGAGATCGCGGTCCCGGGCCTCGCGGCGCTGTCGCGCGTCATCAGCCGCATCGAGCAGCTCCCGAACGTCACGTCCGTGCGGCGCCGGACCTGAGGCCGACCGAACGACAACGGAGAAACATCATGACTGGAGGGGGATGGACGCGGCGGCCCGCCGTGACGATCCTGGCGCTGCTCCTCGCCGCCGGAGGCACGGCTCGCGGCGGCGAGGGCCCGGTGCAGCCGCCGGCGGACTCGTTCGCGGCGGCACTGGAGACCCACCTGCGGGCGATCCGCGAGCGCGATCTCGAAGCGCTGCTCGACACCATCACGACGGGCGAGAAGCTCATCCTCGTCTTCCCGGACGGCACGCTCACCGACAGCCGCGCGGAGTACGTCGAGTTTCACGAAGCCTGGTTCGCCGCCCCCGGCTGGCGGATGGAGTTCGACGTGCTGCACGTCATCGAGCGGCCGCTTTTGAGCCACGCGCTGCTGAAGTACCGGTACGAGGACGCGTCCGGCGACGGCGAGCCGCGGACGAGCGTCAGCTACCTCGCGGTGACGTTCGCGCAGGAAGACGGCAGGTGGCGCCTCGTCTTCGACCAGAACACCCCGATCAGTTCGGGTAATTGAGCGCGCGCTTGTCCGCGGCCAGCGAGGCCTCGTGCAGCGCCTCGGCGAGCGTCGGGTGCGCGTGGATCGTGCGCTGCAGGTCCTCCGTGCTCGCGGAAAACTCCATGGCGAGCACGGCCTCGGCGATCAGCTCGCCGGCCATCGGGCCGAGGATGTGCACACCGAGGATCTCGTCGTCGTCCGCGGCGGACACCACCTTCACCATGCCGGCAGTCTGCTCCAGCGCCTTCGCGCGTCCGTTGGCGACGAAGGGGAAGCTGCCGGTCTTGTAGGCGCGTCCGCTCTCCTGCACCTCGCGCTCGGTCTTCCCGACCCACGCGATCTCGGGCGCGGTGTAGATGACCGAGGGCACGACGGCGTAATTCACCTCCGCCACCTCGCCGGCGATCAGGTCGGCGGCCATCACGCCCTCTTCGGAAGCCTTGTGCGCCAGCATCGGCCCGCGAACGCAGTCGCCGATGGCATACACGCCCTTGACGCGCGTGCGACAGCCGTCGTCCACCGGGATGAACCCGCGCTCGTCGAGCCGGATGCCGCAGTCCTCGGCGAGCAGGCCGTCGGTGTACGGCCGCCGTCCCACGGCGACTACGAGCCGGTCCACTTCCAGCGTCTGTGCGCCGTCGCGGCCCGAGTACTCGACGACCACGCCTTTGTCCGTGCGGCGCGCGCCGGTGACTTTCGCGCCGAGATGGATGGTGAGCCCCTGCCTGCGGAACTGCTTCTCCGCCTCTTTCGCGATGTCGCGATCCGCCGCGGGCAGGAGCTCGTCCAGCGCTTCCAGGATCACGACCTCGGCGCCCAGCCGGCTCCAGACGCTGCCGAGCTCGAGGCCGATGATGCCGGCGCCGATCACGCCGAGGCGCCGTGGCACCTCGTCGAACTCCAGCGCGCCCCAGGAATCCACGATGGCCTCGCCGTCGAACGGCGCCACCGGCAACTCGATCGGCGACGAGCCGGACGCGAGGATCACGTAGCGTGCCTCGAGGACCTCGGGCTCGCCCGATTCGGGGGTGAACTCCACCTTGCGGTCGGCGAGCAGCCTGCCGCGCCCGACCAGTCCCTCGACCTTGTTCGCCTTGAACAGTCCCGCGATGCCGCCGGTGAGCTGGCGGACGATCGTGGCCTTGCGCTTCTGCATCGCGCCGACGTCGACCTCGAGCCCCGACACCGTGATGCCGTGCTTCGAGAACTCGTGGCGAGCCCGGTGCACCAGCTCCGAGGACTCGAGCAGTGCCTTCGACGGGATGCAGCCGGCATTGAGGCAGGTGCCGCCGAACGCGTGCTTGCCGTCGCGGTTGCGCCATGCGTCGATGCACGCGACTCGCATGCCGTTCTGCGCCGCGCGGATCGCGGCGATGTAGCCGCCGGGACCCGCACCGATCACGATCACGTCGTAGCTCTTGGCCATATGCTCACTCTTGCGCCGGGTGGACGGACGCGGCTGGTGCCCGTGCGGGAGCCCGCCGTTCTAGAACTGCAGGAGCAGCCGCCCGGGATCTTCCAGCGACTGCTTGATCGAGACGAGAAACTGCACCGCTTCCCGACCGTCGATGATCCGGTGATCGTAGGTCAGCGCGACGTACATCATCGGCCGCACGACGATCTCCCCGTCCACGACCACCGGCCGCTGCTGAATCGCGTGCATGCCCAGGATCGCGCTCTGCGGCGGATTGAGGATGGGCGTCGACAGGAGCGAGCCGAACACGCCGCCGTTCGTGATCGTGAAGGTGCCGCCGGTGAGCTCTTCCATGCTGATGGTGCCCTCGCGCGCCTTGCGCCCCAGCGTTTCGATCGCCTTCTCGATGTCGGCGAAGCTCATTGCGTCGACGTCGCGCAGTACCGGCACCATCAGTCCGCGCTCGGAGGACACGGCGATGCCGATGTCGAAGTAGTCGTGGTAGACGATGTCCTTGCCTTCGATCGACGCGTTCACCTCGGGGAACTTGCGCAGCGCCTCCACGGCAGCCTTCGCAAAGAACGACATGAAGCCCAGGCGAACCCCGTGCTCCTTCTCGAAGGCTTCGCGGTGCCGCGTCCTCAAGTCGATCACCCTCGAGAGGTCGATCTCGTTGAACGTCGTGAGCATCGCCGCGGTTTGCTGCGCCTGGACGAGGCGTTCCGCGATGCGGGCCCGCAGCCGCGTCATCGGCACCCGGCGGTCCTGGCGCGCCGCGACCGGCGCGGGCGCCTCGGCAGGAGCCTCCCGGGTCGCCTCGCGCTCCGTCGTCTCGTCGTGGGTTTTCAGGTAATCGATGACGTCGGCCTTCGTAATGCGCCCGTCGCGCCCGCTGCCGCTCACCGCGGACGCATCGAGATCGTGCTCCTCCAGCAGGCGCCGCACCGACGGGCTCAGCTTGTGCGCGCTCTCGCCGCGGCCTTCCCGCCGTGCCGGTGCTTCCGCCGGCTCCGCCGCCGCGGGTTGCGCTTCGGCCGCCGTGCCGGCGGCCGCGCCGGCATCCCCGGCCGGTTGCTCCGCGGCCGGCTCGCCCTCGCCTTCCTCCAGGATCGCGATCAGGTCCCCCGCGTGCACCGTGGCCCCGTCCTGCACCTTGATCTCCTTCAGCGTGCCGGACGCCGGCGACGGCACCTCGAGCACGATCTTGTCGGTTTCGAGATCGACCAGGTTCTCGTCACGCTCGACACGATCGCCGGGCTTCTTGTGCCATGCCACCAGGGTGGCATCGGTGACGGACTCGGGCAGTGCGGGAACCTTGATCTCCATGTTCGTTTACTCTTCCGCTGACGTCGTACCGGCACTCCGCCTGGACGACTTGTTCTTCTTGCGGCGCGCCGGCGCGGCCGTCCTGCGGGCCCGGGCTTCCAGTCCCAGGGCCGACGCGACCAGCGCCTGCTGCTCGCGCAGGTGAATCTTGAGGTGCCCGACCGCCGGCGCCGCCGCGTGCGGCCGCCCGGCGTAGTACAGCGACTGCGTCTCGGTGAGGGGCTCCTGCAGCCGGTGGCGGATCTGGTACCACGCACCCTGGTTCTGCGGCTCTTCCTGGCACCACACGATCTCTTCGGCGTTCGGCCAGGCCGCGAGCGCGGCCGCGTACTCGTCGATCGGGAACGGGTAGAGCTGCTCGATCCGGACGATGGCCACGTCGTCGATGCCGCCGGACCGGCGCGCCTCGAGCAGCTCGTAGTAGACCTTGCCGCTGCAGAAGACGACCCGGCGCGTGCGTTCCGGATCGATGGCGTCAACCTCCGGCAGGATGGTGTGAAAGCGTCCTTCCGAGAGCTCGGCGAGCGGCGACACCGCGAGCTTGTGCCTGAGGAGGCTCTTCGGCGTCATGACGATCAGCGGCTTGCGGTAGTCGCGGATCATCTGGCGACGCAGCATGTGGAAAAGCTGCGCCGGTGTGGACGGCACGCACACCTGCATGTTGTTCTCGGCGCAGAGCTGCAGGAACCGCTCCAGGCGTGCCGAGGAATGCTCGGGACCCTGCCCTTCGTAGCCGTGCGGCAGGAACATGACGAGGCCGCAGAGCCGGCCCCACTTCGCCTCGCCCGAGCTGATGAACTGGTCGATCACCACCTGCGCGCCGTTGGCGAAATCGCCGTACTGCGCTTCCCAGATCACGAGCGTGCGCGGCTCCGTCGTCGCGTACCCGTACTCGAACCCCAGCACCGCCTCCTCGGACAGCAGGGAGTCGATGACGCGGAAGCTCGACGGCCGGTCCGAGATCGTCTGCAGCGGAATGTACTCGTCGCGATTGCGCTGGTTGTGCAGGACCGCGTGCCGGTGGAAGAACGTGCCGCGGCTCGTGTCCTGGCCGGTCAGGCGGCAGTCGAAGCCGTCGTCGATGAGGGTGGCGAAAGCCATCGCTTCCGCGAAACCCCAGTCCATGTCGATCTCGCCCTTCGCCATGCGCGCGCGCTCCTGCATGATGCGCTGCACGCGGCCGTGCAGGACGAGTCCCGGAGGCACGGTCGTGATCTTCGCCGCGAGCTCCGCCACCTTCCCGGCGGGCACGGTCGTGTCGACCTCGGCGTCCCACTCGGTGTCGAAATAGCGGCTCCAGTCCACCGTGTACTCGTGCCCGATGTTGCCGAGCAGGCTCTTCGGCACCGGCTCGCCGTGATCCAGGCGATCGCGGTACGCCTCCTGCATGCGCTCCGCCTCGCCGGGCTCGAGCACGCCGGCCGCGAGGAGCTTTTCGGCGTACAGCTCGCGCGTCGTCTTGTGGTTGCGGATGCGGCCGTACATCACCGGCTGGGTGGCGCTCGGCTCGTCCGCCTCGTTGTGGCCGTGGCGGCGATAGCACACGAAGTCGATCACCACGTCCTTCTTGAACTTCATACGGTATTCGAGCGCGAGGCGCGTGACGAAGACCGCCGCCTCGGGATCGTCGCCGTTCACGTGGAAGATCGGCGCCTCAATCATCTTGGCGATGTCGGTGCAGTAAGGCGTCGAACGCGCATCCGAGGGGCGGCTGGTGGTGAACCCGATCTGGTTGTTGACGACGATGTGCACCGTGCCGCCGGTGCGGAAACCGTTCGTCTGCGACAACTGGAACGTCTCGGCTACCACGCCCTGCGCGGCGAACGCCGCGTCGCCGTGGATCAGGACCGGCAGCACCTGGTCGCGCTCGACGTCGCCGCGCCGCTGCTGCCTGGCGCGCACCGAGCCTTCGACGACCGGGTTGACGATCTCGAGGTGCGAGGGGTTGAAGGCGAGCGCGATGTGCACGTTGCCGCCCGGCGTCTTCATGTCCGCCGAGAACCCCTTGTGGTACTTGACGTCGCCCGAGCCCTTGACCTGGTCCGGGTCGATGTTGCCCTCGAACTCCTCGAACAGCTCCTGCGGCGGCTTGCCGAGCACGTTGACCAGCACGTTGATGCGGCCGCGGTGCGCCATGCCGATCACGAACTCCTTGATGCCCGCCTCGCCGCCCCGCTGGATCAGGTCGTCGAGCATCGGGATGAGGCTCTCGCCGCCTTCGAGCGAGAAGCGCTTCTGGCCGACGAAGCGCGTGTGGAGGTAGCGCTCGATCCCCTCGGCCGCCGTGAGCTGCTCGAGGATCGAGCGCTGCTCCTCGGCGGTCATGCTCCAGGAGACCCGGCCCTGCTCGAAGCGCTCGCGCAGCCAGAGCCGCTCGCGGGAGCGCGAGACGTGCGCGAACTCGGCACCGATCTTCCCGCAATAGATCTTCCTGAGCAGCGCGATGATGTCCTTGAGCTTCATCCGCCGCTGGCCGGTGCCGGCCAGGCCGCCGGTGAAGAACTCGGTCTCCATGTCCGCTTCGCCGAGCCCCAGCCAGTCGAGCTTGAGGACGCCGGGCGTCGGCCGCTCCATGAGGCCGAGCGGATCGATGTCGGCGATCTGGTGGCCGCGCAGGCCGTACACCTGGATCAGGCGCGAGACGGCCGCCTGCTTTTCGCTGGCGACAGCCGTGGCCACGGTGGCGCCCGCCGGCACAGCGGCCGCGGCGCGGCCGTTCGCGCGCCGCCGCAGTGCCTGGGCGAGCTCGCGGCGCACCGGCGTGTGCAGCACTTCGTCCCTCGGGCTGCCGAGCGACTCGAAGTAGCGGCGCCAGCTCTCCGGTACCGAGCGGGGATTCTCGACGTATTGCTCGTACAGGCTCTCGACGGCCGCCGCATTGGCACCGAAGAGCGGCGAGCTCCGGTATTGCTCCTCGAGGGAACTCATGGCGCAGAACGTTTCACGAAACCTTGCGTTTCGGGCATCGTGGCAGTGGGAAACGGGGCCGGTAGTTTAGCCCAACCACGCGGATTTACATAGGCACGGCGCCGGGTCGCGGCTCAGCGCGGCTCGATCAGAAGCAGGAACTGGTAGCAGGCGAGGCACGCGTACAGGCTGAACACGCAAGTCAGGATCACGCCCGTGCGTAAGAAGCGGAACACCCGCGTGCGGGACAGGAACACGAGCATGAAAATGCCGAGCGCGGTGAGCAGCATCTTGCTCGCCGCGAACGCCACGTGCCCGTGGCCCAGCATCGCGGCCATCACGGGATTCACCTCGATCGCGCCCCGGTCCAGGAGCCTGAGCGTGAGGAAGGCATCGAGGCTGGAGAACAGCATGATGCCGATCGCGAGGAAGAACAGCCACGGGTGATGCCAGTCACTGAACACGGGTTCCCGCTCGTCGTGGCGGCGATGCCGCCGACGGCGTGAGCGCACGTAGCCGAACACGACGGTGCGCCACGTGAAGCGGCGACGATCCGGCAGTACACGTCCGTCCGACAGGGTCTCCACGCTTTCCATTCTCAGCCGCTCCGTCTGCTGGTCCGTGAAATCGGTCCGCTCTGCCGCAAGGCCTGCATCAGGCGTCGTCCTCCTCGGTCTGCGGTGACGTCATCCGCAGAAGTGCCGCAATGAGCGCATCGCGCGCGGCGGCGTCCGGGAGACCGGCGTACGCCATGCGGTTGCCGGGCAGGAAACGCCAGGGTGCGGCCAGCCACGCGTCCAGCGCGCGCGGCGTCCACACGAAATCGGCCTCGGCCAGCGCGGGAGAGTACCGGTAGTCGGCGAGCGATCCCGCCTGCCGCCCGAACATCCCGTGAAGGCTGGGGCCGAGCGGAGTCGACTCCGGGCGATCGAGGTGATGGCAGGCGCGGCACTGCAACGTCAGGTGGCGCCCGGCGTCCGGGTCGGCATCGCGATAGCGGGGCAGCTCGAGGTAATCGGCGCTCGGGAGGACGACCTGCTCGCCCAGCGTGGCGGCGGTGGGCAGGTCCGCCGCGTACCCGCCCGGGGACGTGGCCGTGCCGCCGCTGCCGTCACCGCAGGCCGGCAGCGAAACCGAAAGCAGCGTCAGGAGCGTCGAGCGCCACGGGCTCATCGGGCAGGTCCCTCTGTACGGATACGGCCGGCCGCTGGCCGTCGCCGAATTGTGTTCGAGCAACGCCGATTTGGCAAACCCGCCGCACTCGACATAATGCCGGCGCAAGAAGCGTTTACGCACGAATTGCCGACATTCGCCGCCCGAGCCCGGGAACGCGCACCGCTACGCTTTCGGCTTTGCGTCGCGGACCTGCCTTGCCTCGCACCATCCCTGCCCGGCCGGCATTCGCCGTTTCCGTCGCGGCCGTCGTGCTCTTCCAGGTGGCGGCGCTGGTGGCGCGCAGCAGCCTCGAGCTCTTGCTCCTCAGGCGCGGCTACGCCGCGCCGCACGCCGCGGACCTCAGCTTCCTGGTCGTGCCGCCCGTGTTGCTCCTCTTCATGAGCCCTTGGGCTCGGCGCTGCGCGGCGCCGCTTTGCGGGCTCCTGCGCCTGCGCGACCTCACCTGGCGCACCGTCGCGCTCGGCGTCGCGCTCGGCCTCGACCTGCGCCTGCTGCGCTGGGCCGCCCTCGGCTGGTCGCTGCCCGCCGCCGGAGGCGACGGCGCATCCATCGGGCCGCTCGTCGGTTTCGCCTGCCCGCCGGCCGGCGAGCTGCTCCTCGCCACGCTCGTCACGGTGGGGCTGGTGCCGGTCGTGGAGGAGACGATCCACCGCGGCGTCATCCTGCACGCGTTGCTCGCGCGCGGCAGGACGCTCGCGATCGCCGTGTCCACGCTGGTTTTCGCGTTGCTGCACGCGCCCTCGGCCTGGGCGCTGACGCTGCTCGGCGGGGCGCTGTTCGGGTGGCAGACGCTGGCGCTCCGCACCCTGTGGCCGGCACTGTTCGCGCACGCGACCTACAACGCCGCCGCGCTCCTCGACTCGCGCTGCACGCGCCTCGTGTGGCACCCGGCCGGGGACGATCCGCTCGCCGCGCTCGCCGCCCTCGCCTCGGCGGCGGTGCTGCCGCTCGGGCTCGCCTTCGCGGGCTGGATCGTGACCCGGAAACGACGCGGCAATCCGGGAAAGCCGCCGGCGGGCTCGCGACCCGCCGGCGGCCGGCGCGGCCCGGCTTAGAGGGCGTTCGCGACCCGCTCGATGACGTGAGACGTGGCCCGCACCAGGCCTTCGTACAGGTTGATCAGGTCCTGGCCGAAGCTCTGGGTATTGCTGACTCCGCCGTAGGTGTTGTCGGGCGTGCACACGGGGGCGCCCCCGCCGGCACCGGACACGAGCGGCAGCTCGTGGCTGGCAAGCTCTCTCATGACGCAACCTCCTTGTCTGTCGGTGATGGGCTCTGTCGGTGATCTGCGCGTCCTGCGCCCTGCCGACGGTAGTCGCCCCGGCGGCGCCCGACGAGCACCGAAACTCGGCGGAACGCCGCCTTTTGCGTGCGTGAACGCGCTCACGGCGCGGTTCCGGTATGGCCGCTACGCTGCCATCATCGGGAGCGGTTCCCCTGGCGTCCCCGGAGGCCGGCCATGCACGCCCTGCGCACCTTGCTCCTCGTAGCCTTCGGCCTCGTCGCCGCCGCGAGCGCGCGCGCCGACGATCGCTGGTGGCTCGGCGTCAAGGCGGGCACGCTCGGGCTCGGGCTCGAAGCCGCCTGGCGTCCCCTGCCGTGGCTCGACCTGCGGGCCGGCCTCAACGCCTGGGAGCACGACGACGAAGACTCCGAGGCCGGCATCGATTACACCGCCACGCTCGATCTGCGCACCCATTACGCCACCGCCAACCTGCTGTTGCCGGCCACGCCGTTCCGGCTCACGGCCGGCGTGTTCGACAACCGCAACGAGCTCGGGCTGGTGAGCCGCGAGACGGGTCCCGTGGAGATCGGCGGCAGCGTGTTCGCGCCCGCGGAGGTCGGCACGTTGCAGGGCCTCGTCAGCTTCGACGACGTCGCGCCGTACGCGGGCATCGGCTTCGATTTCGGGCTTCCCGGCAGGTTCGGGCTGAACCTCGACCTCGGCGTGCTGTTCCAGGGCGGTCCCGCGGTCGCGTTGTCCGCCGACGGCGCGCTCGCGAACGACCCCGCTTTCGTCGCGGCGCTCGAGACGGAGCGCGCCGAGCTCGAGGCGGAAGTCGACCGCTACGATTTGTATCCCGTCGCCTCCCTGACGTTCACGGTCGCGCTCCGCTGACGGCGCGGCCGCCGGCCGGGCTCACCCCAGCGCGTCCTGCAGCCGGAACACCGCGAGGCGCGCCTGCAGGTAGGCGAGCCTCAGGGAAGCGACCGGGAATCGCGCGGAGAGGCCGCGCAGCATGAGCGGCACCGTGTCGGGGCACGGCGCCCGCTCTCCCGCGGCGAGCCATGCCGCGAGCTCGCGGCCGGCCCAGGTCGCGGTGTTCACGCCGTTGCCGTGGTAGCCGAACGCGAAGTACACGCCCGGATCTTCCTCGAGCCGCCCGATGCACGGCGTGAGCCGGCGCGTGATGCAGATGAGGCCGTGCCAGCGGTACTCGAGCGGAACCTGCCACCACGCGGGGAACAGCCGACCGAGCTGGCGGCCGAGCGCCTCGTAGTTCCGCTCGGCACCGGCCCGATGTCCGCGGGAATGGCCGCGGCCGCCGAACAGGAAGCGGCCGTCCGGCAGCAGCCGGAAATAATGCAGGACGTGCTGCGAGGTGATCGCCGGGTTCGAGCCGTGCCACCCGTGCGCGGCGAGCTCCGCGGCGGTCAGCGGCCGCGTCACCACGATGGCGCTGATCATCGGCAGCGGGCGGCCGCGGAAGCTCCCGTGCAGGTGCTCGGGCATGAAGCCGTTGGCAGCGACGATGACGCGCCGGCAGCGGAGCGACCCGCTCCGGGTCACGAGCACGTGCTCCGCCCCCTGCCGATGCCAGGCGACGACCTCGCTCAGCGGGTGCAGCCGCGCGCCGGCCTCCATCGCCTGCCGCGCGAGCCCGAACAGGTACCGGAGCGGGTGCAGCGCGAAGCACGGCCGCTGCACCACGGCGCCGTGCACGACCGCCGGGCGGAAATAGCGCTCCGCGAACGCCTCCGGGCCGAGGATCTCGTTGTCGATGCCCAAGAGCTCGCGCTGCCGTTCCGCGTGCTCGCGCAGGCCGGCGAACGCCCTGGGCGAATGGGCGATCTCGAGCTCGGCCTCGCCGGCCGGCTGCGCGTCGCCGCCACCGCGCGCGACGAGGTCGCGCACCAGCTCGATGCCCTCGACCTGCGAGCGATAGAAGCGGCGCGTGTCCTCGAGGCCGTAGCGCTGCAGCATGCCCGTGAGCGACAGGGAGGTCGCGCCGATGCCGCAGAACCCGGCATTCCGTCCCGAGGCGCCCCAGCCCAGGTGCCCGGCCTCCAGCACGCGCGCCTCGATGCCGTGCTCGCGCGCGAGGTGCAGTGCCGCGGACAGTCCGGTGTAGCCGCCGCCGATGATGCCGACCTCGCACGCGGCGTCGCCCTGCAGCGGCCGCGCGTCCGGGCGCTCGGCGCCCGCCGACGCCTCCCACCACGAGGGCTCGGGCTCGCTGAACCGGTACAGGTCGTCGTGATAGAGGTGTCGCATGCCGCGAGCGGATTCTGGCACACCGCGGGCCGCTTGACGGCACGGGCCGCTTCGGGTTCAATACCTGTGTACATTGGTACCACGGTAACTACCCATGCCCGTCGTCGAGCGCACCCAGACCGGTGTCCGCCTGGAAAAATCGCTGCTCAAGGTGCTGAAAGGCCTGGCGGAATACTGCGACCTCACGCTGGGCGACCTGCTCGAGGGCATCGTGCTGCACGCCTTCGAGGGCAAGGCGCCGTTCTCCGGGGAAACGCTGGCCGTCATCGCGGAGCTCAGGAAAGTCTACGGCTGCCGGCTCACCGCCGCCGACGCGCACCAGCTCACGGAGCGCGCACCGTGAGCGCCGCGGCGAGCCCGGCCGCCGGCCGCTGCCTGCCGGACGTCGGCACCTTCGAGGCCGGCGCCTTCGATGCCGCGCGCTTCGACCACGAGGCGCACGTGCACGTCGCCTGGTGCTATCTCGCGCGCTACCCGCTCGCCGAGGCGATCGCCCGTTTCACGAGCGCGCTGCGCGCGCTGACCGTCCGGCTGGGCGCCGCGGCGAAGTACCACGAAACCGTGAGCTGGTTCTTCATGATCGTGCTCGCCGACCGCATGGCGGGCGGCAAGGACGCCGACTGGGAGACGTTCCGGCGGCGGAACGCGGACCTCTTCACCGACGCCCGCGCGCTCCTCGCGCGCCACTATTCGGACGAATGCCTGGCATCGGCGCGGGCCCGTGCGCGCTTCGTGCTGCCGGACCGGGCGCCGTCGCCCGGCGCGCCGGCCGCCTAGGACAGGCCCTCGATCCAGCCCTCCTCGTTGACCCGGATGCCGGCCGCCGCCGGTTTCCGCGGCAGTCCCGGCATGGTCATGATCGCGCCGCAGATGACGACGACGAACTCGGCGCCGGCCGCGAGGCGGATCTCGCGGATGGGCACGACGTGGCCCTTCGGCGCGCCGAGCAGGTTCGGGTCCGTCGAGAAGCTGTACTGGGTTTTCGCCATGCAGATCGGGTAGCGGCCGTAGCCTTCCGCCTGGTACTGGGCGAACTGGTCCCGCACCTTCTGGTCGGCAATGATGTCTTCCGCCCCGTAGATCGTCCGCGCGATGTGGCGCGTCTTGTTCCACAGCGGCATGTCGTCGTCGTACAGCGTGTGGAACTGCGGCGCATGGCCGTCCGTGAGCTCGACGATGTGCCGCGCGAGCGAGGCCGCGCCCTTGCCGCCTTCCGCCCAGTGCCGGCAGACGTGCACCTCGACGCCGAACTCGCGGCAGTAGTCGCGGATGACCGCGATCTCCGCGTCCGTATCCGAGGCGAAATGGTTCACGGCGACCGCGACGGGCACGCCGAAATGGCCGAGGTTGCGCAGGTGCTGGCCCAGGTTCTCGCAGCCTTTCCGCACCGCACCGACGTTCTCGGTTTTCAGGTCGTCCTTGGCCACGCCGCCGTGCATCTTGAGCGCCCGCACGGTGGCGACGAGCACGACCGCGGAGGGCCTGAGGTGCGCCTTGCGGCACTTGATGTCGAAGAACTTCTCGGCACCGAGGTCGGCACCGAAACCCGCTTCGGTGACGACGTAGTCCGACAGCTTGAGGGCCGTGCGGGTCGCGATGACCGAGTTGCACCCGTGCGCGATGTTGGCGAACGGCCCGCCGTGCATGAAGGCCGGGTTGTTCTCCATCGTCTGCACGAGGTTCGGCTGGAAGGCATCCCTGAGGAGCGCGGTCATGGCGCCCTGCGCGCCGAGCTGGCTCACCGTCACCGGCTTCCGGTCGAAGGTATAGCCGACGACGATGTTCCCGAGCCGCCGCTCGAGGTCCGCGAGATCGCTGGCGAGGCAGAAGATCGCCATGATCTCGGAAGCGACGGTGATGTCGAACCCGGTCTCCCGCGGCACGCCGTTCGGGCGGCCGCCCAGCCCGACGACGATGTTGCGCAGCGCGCGGTCGTTCATGTCGAGCACGCGGCCCCAGGTGACGCGCCGCGGATCGATGCCGAGCTCGTTGTCCCAGTGAATGTGGTTGTCGACGAGCGCGGCCAGGAGATTGTGCGCGGTGCCGATCGCGTGGAAGTCGCCGGTGAAATGCAAATTGATGTCGGTCATCGGGACGACCTGCGCACGCCCGCCGCCGGCGGCACCGCCTTTCATGCCGAAGCACGGTCCGAGGCTCGGCTCCCTGAGGCAGATCGCGGCGTTCTTGCCGATGTGATTCAGCGCATCGCCGAGCCCGACGGTCGTGGTCGTCTTCCCCTCTCCCGCCGGCGTGGGGGAGACGGCCGTCACGAGAATCAGCTTGCCGTCCGGGCGTCCTTCGAAATCGGCGAGGGCGCGGTAATCGACCTTCGCCTTGTCGTGCCCGTAAGGGATGAGAAGGTCCGAGGAGAGGCCGAGCTTCCTGCCGATTTCCTGGATCGGCAACAGCTTCGCCTCGCGTGCCAGCTCGACGTCCGTCTTCGCGGTCATGCGGTCTCCCAATTGTCGTTGGGGGCGGGGCCCGCAGCGTAAAGCATCGACGAAGACGCCGGCAACGCGAGGTCACGTGATGAAACACGCCCCCGCTGCCGGAGGCGTGCCGCTCAATCGGCCACGATACGGTGTATCGTCCCCGTGGCGAAATCGAGCACGTAGAGCTCGCCGGCGTCGTCCTCGGCGAACGACGAGATGGACAGCGGCGTGACCACGAGCTCGTCGGGCTCGACGACCGGCTCGGCGTCGGACGGCACGGCAAAGATGCGCCCGGAGCCGAAATCCCCGAAGACGTAGAACCCGGCAAGCGCCGGGATGGCCGTGCCGCGGTACACGTAGCCGCCGGTCACCGAGATGCCGAGCTCGTGACCGTACTCGGTGACGGGATCGATGTTGTCGAGGCTGCAGTCCGTCGGCGGCTCGAAGCAATGCGCGCCCTCGCGCTGGTTCCAGCCGTAGTTGCCGCTGGCCTCGACGCGATCGACCTCCTCCCACCGGTTCTGGCCGACGTCGCCGGCCCAGAGCTCGCCCGTGTCCCGGTCGAAGCTGAAACGCCACGGATTGCGGAAGCCCCAGGCGAAGATCTCGGGACACGCGAGCTGGCCCGAGCCGTCGAGGCATTCCGTGTTGTCCGCGAACGGGTTGTCCGCGGGAATGCCGTACGGAACGCTGCCCGCGCCGCCGTCGACGTCGATGCGCAGGATTGCGCCGAGCAGCGTCGTCGTGTCCTGGCCGTGGCCGTCCGGATCGCCGGCGCCGCCGCCGTCACCCAGCCCGACATAGAGGAAACCGTCCGGCCCGAACACGATGTTGCCGCCGTTGTGATTGGCGCGCGGCTGCGCGAGCGTCAGCACCACTTCCTCGGAGGCGAGATCGACGGCGCCGGTGTCGTCCAGCGCGAACCGGGAGACGACCGACTGCAGGACGCCGCTCGTGCCGGGTGCGGTGTAGGAGAAGAACACCTGACCGTTCTCGTCGAAGTCCGGGTGGAACGCCATGCCGAGCAGCCCCGACTCGCTGAAGGAAGCATCGACCCGGCCGGTGAGGTCGGCGAACAAATCGACGTCGTCGAGCTCGGCGTCGGGGTCGTTCGCGAAGCTCCTGACGATTCCGCTTTTCTCGACGACGTACCAGCGCGAAGCGTCGCCCGGGGCCTGCAGCATCAAAAGCGGCTGCGAGAACGCAAGCCCCGGGAAGGCCGGCCCGACGGCAATGGCCGGGGGCCCGGCCGGCGGGTCCTGCGGCGGTGGCTCGTCCGGCGGGTTGAACACCGCCGAAGTGCCGTCGCATCCCGAGAGCAGCAGTGCCGCCATCCCGGCCACACCCCAGCGTGGGAATCCCTCCATTGCCCACCTCCCGCGTCGACGTTCCCGTGCCGCAAGCATACGATCCCGGCCGCTTCGCCGCCATGCACGCATTGCGTTACAGTGCGCCGGGGAACCGACCGGGAGGCCATCGCATGTCGAGAATCGCACTCGCCCTGATCTTCGCCGCCGTCGCCGTACAGGCCGCCGGCCCCGAGCGGAATCCCGCCCTCCTCGCCTCGATCGAGGCCGTCGAGCCGAAGGTCATCGAGTGGCGGCGGGATTTCCACCGCCACCCGGAACTGTCCAACCGTGAGTTCAGGACCGCGGCGAAGGTCGCCGACCACCTGCGTGCCCTCGATTTCGATCGCGTCGAAACCGGGATCGCGCACACCGGCGTGGTCGGCACCCTGAAAGGCGCCCACCCCGGCCCCGTCATCGCGCTCAGGGCCGACATGGACGCGCTGCCGGTGCGCGAGCAGACGAACCTGCCGTTCGCCTCCGAAGCAAAAGCCGAGTACAACGGCGAGGAAGTGTGGGTGATGCACGCCTGCGGCCACGACACGCACGTGGCGATGCTGATGGGCGCCGCGGAAGTGCTGGCGCAGCATCGCGACCTCCTGTCCGGCACCGTCAAGTTCATCTTCCAGCCCGCGGAGGAAGGCGCGCCGGCCGGCGAGCAAGGCGGCGCGGCGCTCATGATCGAGGAAGGCGTGCTCGATCCGCCGGACGCGCCCGAGGCGATCTTCGGCCTGCACGCCTGGCCGGCGCGCGCGGGCACGCTCAACTACCGGGCAGGACCGTTCATGGCGGCATCCGACAGTCTCGCGATCGACATCCGCGGGCGGCAGACCCACGGCTCGTCGCCCTGGCGCGGCGTCGACCCGATCTACGTGGCCGGGCAGATCGTCACCGCCCTGCAGGGCATTCCCGCGCGGCAGCTCGACATCACCAAGGGACCCGCGGTGATCACCATCGGCAGCATCCGCGGCGGCGTTCGCGGCAACATCATTCCGGACGACGTACGCCTCGAGGGCACGATCCGCACGTTCGATACCGGCGTTCGCGAGGAGCTGCACGCGAGGCTCCGGCGCACCGTCGATCACATCGCGGAAGCTTCCGGCGCGAGCGTCACCGTGACCATCGACCCGTACGCGCCCGTCACGGGCAACGACCCCGAGCTGCTCCGGCGCATGATGCCGACGCTCGAGTGGGCGGCGGGCGAAGGCAACGTCGAGGAGCACCCGCTGATCACGGGCGCGGAGGATTACGCCCACTACGAGCGGCACATTCCCGGGCTGTATCTCATGCTCGGCATCAACGAGGAAGGCGTGGCGCCGGGCGAAGCGGCTTCCAACCATTCGCCGCTTTTCCACGTCAACGAGGATGCGCTCATCACGGGGGTACGCGCGCACGTGGGATTCGCGCTGGATTACGCGGCCGGTTTCAGATGATGGTAGCCCGGAGGCCATCCGGGGCGGCGTGTGGTATGTTGGTCTCAATGACATAACAGATTGAATTCAGCCGCATATGCAGGACACGCGCACCATCAGCCAGCTCATCGCCGATCACGTGCCGGGCATGCCGCTCGAGCAGCGCTTCTACACCGATCCGGACATTTATCGCCTGGAGCTCGAACGGATCATCACCCGTAACTGGATCATGGCGGGGCACGTATCCCAGATCCCGAACCCGGGCGACTTCTTCGTGTTCGAGCTCGCCAACGAATCCGCAATCGTCGTGCGGGGCTCGGAAGGCAAGGTCAAGGCCTTCGCGAACGTGTGCCGGCATCGCGGGTCGCTCGTGTGTCTCGAGCAGAGCGGCTCCACGCGCAAGTTCGAATGCCCGTACCACGGCTGGATGTACGACATCGACGGCAACCTGACCGCCGCGCGCGCGATGCCGAAGGACTTCGACAAGAAGTCGCACGGCCTGTTTCCGGTCTCCGTCGACGTCCTCGGCGGGCTGATCTTCGTCTGCTTCAGCGACAACCCGCCTTCACTGGAAGGGGCGAAGCGCGACCTCGCCGAGCCCTTCGCCATGTTCGGCTTCGACAATCTCAAGGTCGCCGCGAAGAAGGTGTACCCGATCGAGGCGAACTGGAAGCTCGCCGTCGAGAACTACCAGGAGTGCTATCACTGCGCGACGGCGCACCCGGACTATGCCCGCATGCACACGCTGATGCTCGACCGGATGAAGCGCGAGCGCGTGCAGGGACACATGCTCGAGCGCATGGAGGCCTGCGGGCTGAAGAACATCGAGTACGACTTCGTCGATACGCATGCGCGCCCCGGCGAGCAGGGCTACGGGTACAGCCGCACCGCGATGTTCGAAGGCTACAAGACCGGCAGCCGTGACGGCGAGCCAGTGGCCCCGCTGCTCGGCAACCTCAAGGATTACGACGGCGGCGCGTCCGACTTCACGTTCGGGCCGTGCTCGTTCCTGCTGGCCTACAGCGATCACGTCGTCGGCTACGTGTTCAAGCCCGTGGACCTCGAAAACTGCGTGTGCGAGATCTACTGGCTGGTGCGCGGCGACGCCGTGGAAGGCAAGGACTACGACGTCGACGAGCTGACCTGGCTCTGGCACGTGACCACGCTCGCCGACAAGGAAATCATCGTCAACAACTGGAAGGGCGTGCGCTCGCGCTACTACCGCCCCGGCCCGTTCTCCACGATGGAGCGCATGGAGCGGCGCTTCATCGACTGGGTGCTGCAACAGCTCGCCGACGACGACCGCAAGCTGCCGCTGACCGGCACCGGCTGACCCCGCGCCCGGGCCCGCGGAGGCCCGGGCCCGCCCTCCTTTTGCCGTCGCGAACCATTGCCGGATATGCTTGTCTGATCGCGTTCGCCGCGTGACGACGAGGACAACCGGATGGTCAGGCCCCGCCTCGCACTCGAGGCTTTCCACGCGTCCTCCGGCGTCACGGCAGGCGACCGCTACCGACCGCCGCGTTCCTGCGGCAGCGAGTCCCGACCATGACGATCGACCGGCAGAAGCTCTTCCCCGCTTTCAAGTACACGATCTACGCGTTGCTCACGCTCAACGTGTACCTGTTCTTCGCCGAGGAATGGGCCGCCGCCGCGCACCGCTTCGCGAACGGCATCAGCCTCGCCGACGTCATCGAAGGCTTCGCGGCCAGCATCGATACCGCGGTGTGGGTCGTGCTGCTGCTCATGTTCGAGCTGGAGACCTACGTCATCGCCGACCGCCTGACCCCGCGCCGCAAGCTGGTCATGCGGGGGCTGCGGGCGCTCTGTTACGTCGTCATCGTGTACGCGTTCTACGGGTACCTGTC
>Ga0079224_100002075_pt1 | contig 24002 bp, 21 predicted proteins | sample Stecom2015_FD_80414 | JGI IMG/M metagenome (GOLD analysis project Ga0079224, IMG submission 80414) | Agricultural soil microbial communities from Utah to study Nitrogen management - Steer compost 2015 | ecosystem: Environmental > Terrestrial > Soil > Agricultural land | place: USA: Utah... | reverse complement strand
GCGGCATACAGCGGGGTCGGGAAAAGGCCCGTGAACAGGAACGTGATGAGGATTATATGGAGCAGGCCTTTCCTCATCCATTTTCCCTTCATCCCGTATTCTCCCCTTCCTTGGTATGATTATCGTCTGAATCATCACAAAAATATTATTCGGCAATAATTTGTTTATATCCTGCATACTACAAAAATAATATATATTTTTCAACATAACATTTTTATTAATTAAGCATTTTTATATTTGGGATTCAATGTTTTTTTATTGTCCCTTTAAAGCGATAAGATGATAATGTCCTTGGAATGGCTGAAATCCATGCACTAAGACAGCCCGGGATAAACCCGGGCTCGTATATTTAAAGAGTCGGGGCAAAGCGATTTTTCGATGAATCACTTGCCACTTTATGGAACTAAAACAAAAAGTCGCTCCCGGCTGTTTGTCAACAGCCCGCCGACAAACGGACAGAACACAATACGTTCGGCGGAAAAAGTTCTTCCCCCAACGTCTTGCAAATCAGTCTAAATCCGTATGTAGTATATGGCCCTTACAGGTCAGACACTGAAAGAGATAACCATAAATTCTTATATTCAACTCTTCAAGGAATTCCTCTTTAGTCAGACGATACTGCTCCGCTTCCTTCTGAACGCTTTCTTCCAACACGGGATCTCCTTGACTCAATAACTTTTGGAGTCCTGCGCCATCCACCTTACCGAGATAAGCGCAAAAGTCGTTGCAATGGCCGGGCCAGTACTCTCCTTGCCAAGAGAAATAGCCGGGTGTTCTCTTCAAAAGCTCTTCGATGGCTTCTTTATTATCAACGGATTTGTCGATACTCTGTTGAAATTCGGCATCAAATTTTCTGGCGGCAGTTCCGTCTTTGATGCACCATGGGCAAAGATTTTCAATCTCTGGTATGCAATAAATGGAACCGACATAGTTGTACTCGCTCTTTTTTCCGCATGCCTCGCAAAGGATCTCTTCTCTTACAATCACTCCCGTCTGTTCGGGATTTGGATGATAGCGAAAGAATGGCAAAGCGCGCTTTTCCATGTCGATAATTTTCCTTTCTATTCACGGAATTTATTTCGTTTATCCCAAGCTTAATCCCATAAATAACAAAAAACCATCGGGTCTACAAGATATCCCCCATAGACCCAATGGTTTTTGTTTAGCGCAAGCCAGTGCCCATCAATCGAGGAGCTTCATCACTTTGCGAACCGATTCGGCCGATTTGTCCAAAGCCTGCTTCTCTTCGTCGGTCAGCTCCAGCTCGATCACCTTTTCCAAACCGTTGCCGCCGAGGAGGGTGGGAACACCGAGGAACATGTCGCTGTAACCGTACTCTCCCTCCAGATAGGCGACGGCCGGCAGGATGCGCCGCTTGTCCTTCAGGATCGCTTCGGCCATCTGAACCAGGGACGCCGCCGGAGCGTAGTAGGCGCTGCCGTTGCCCAGCAGGTTGACGATTTCGCCTCCCCCCTTGCGGGTCCGTTCGACGATGGCATCGATCCGATCCTTCGGCAGCCATTTTTCCAGGGGAATGCCGCCGACGTAGGAGTAGCGAACCAGAGGCACCATATCGTCTCCGTGTCCGCCCAGCACGAATCCAGTCACATCCTCCACCGAAACATTCAGCTCCTGGGCGACAAAGGTGCGGAAACGGGCGGTGTCCAACACCCCGGATTGGCCGATGACCCGGTTTTTGGGGAAACCGGAGGTGCGGAACACCTCATAGGTCATGGCATCCACCGGGTTGGTCAGGACGATGATGATGGTGTTGGGAGAATGCTCCACGACGGACTGGGTGACCGACTTCATGATTTTAGCGTTGGTGCTGACCAGGTCGTCGCGGCTCATTCCCGGCTTCCGGGCGACACCGGCGGTGATAATCACCAGATCGGAGCCGGCGGTGTCCGCGTAATCCGTGGTGCCGACGATGTTGGAATCCACCCCTTGGACCGGTGTAGATTCCAACATGTCCAACGCCTTCCCCTTGGTGGGCCCTTCCACCTGGGGAATGTCCACCAAGACCACATCCCCCAGTTCCTTCTGCGCCAGCATCAGCGCGGTGGTCGCTCCGGTGAAGCCGGCGCCGATGACGGAAATTTTCCTTCTCCGGATGGTCACTTCAACCTTCCTCCTTTTGGGGTCCCGTATAACGAATCGGGTTGGATCTCCTGCCTCCATCGGGTTTCACCCCCGGCCCCTCCCGTCCCGCCGGGGGAGCGGAGGCGGCCGGGAGCATATCCGCTGCTGCTTTTGTCTCTAGCCTATCACAGATTTTCAATCAGCTTATCCCCGAACTCGGAACACTTCACCTCGATCGCTCCCTCCATCAGGCGAGCGAAATCGTAGGTGACGGTCTTTTGGCTGATCGTCTTGCCCATCGAGGCATAGATCAAATCCGCCGCCTCCTGCCAGCCCAGATGCTCCAACATCAGCACGCCGGACAGAATGACCGAACCCGGGTTCACCTTGTCCAATCCGGCATATTTGGGGGCGGTACCGTGGGTCGCTTCGAAGATGGCGTGCCCGGTGTCATAGTTGATGTTGGCTCCGGGGGCGATGCCGATGCCTCCCACCTGGGCCGCCAGGGCGTCGGAGATGTAATCCCCGTTCAGGTTGAGGGTGGCGATCACGTCGTACTCGGCGGGCCGGGTGAGGATCTGCTGCAGGAAGGCGTCGGCGATCACGTCCTTCACGATGATCCTGCCGGCCTCCTCCGCCTCGGCCTGGGCGCGGTTGGCCGCTTCCTTGCCCTTCTCCTCCACGATCCGGTCATATTGGGCCCAGGTGAACACCTTGTCGCCGAACTCCCGCTCGGCCAACTCGTAGCCCCAATTCTTAAAGGCACCCTCGGTAAATTTCATGATGTTCCCCTTGTGCACCAGGGTGACGCTCTTCCGGCCGTGATCCAGGGCGTATTGAATCGCCGACCGCACCAGCCGCTCCGTTCCCTCCCGGGACACGGGCTTAATGCCGATGCCGGAGGTTTCCGGGAAACGGATCTTCTTGACGCCCATTTCCTCCTGCAGGAAGCGAATCACCTTTTTCACTTCCTCCGACTCCGCTTCCCACTCGATCCCGGCATAGATGTCCTCCGAGTTCTCCCGGAAAATCACCATGTCCACCAGTTCGGGATGTTTGACCGGCGACGGAACGCCGTCGAAATAGCGGACGGGACGCAGGCAGACATACAGATCCAGTTCCTGCCGCAGCGCCACGTTGAGGGAACGGATCCCGCCTCCCACCGGCGTGGTGAGGGGTCCCTTGATGGCCACTTTGTACTCCCGAATCGCCTTCAGCGTATCCTCGGGCAACCATTCGCCAAAGCGCTTGTACGCCTTTTCTCCGGCGAAGACTTCAAACCAGGCGATCTTTTTCTTCCCTCCGTAGGCCTTCTCCACGGCGGCGTCCAGCACCCGCTTTGCCGCCGCCCAGATATCGGGGCCTGTGCCGTCCCCCTCGATGAAGGGAATGATCGGATGGTCGGGAACGCTGAGCTTCCCGTTTTCAACGACAATCCTTTCCCCGGCTTGCGGTTCTCCCCATTTAAACGCTGCCATTTTGACACCCCTAACTGTATTTTTATTCACAACAAAACAGGGGACAGGTTGTCCCTCCCCTGTCTGGAGATGTTACCGCTGGTCGATCGGTACGTAGGATTGATTCTTCGGTCCCACGTATTCCGCACGGGGGCGGATCAGGCGGTTATTCGCATACTGCTCCATTACGTGGGCCGTCCAACCCGTCACCCGGCTCATGGCAAAGATGGGGGTGAACAGATCGCTGGGAATGCCGAGATAATTATAGACCGAGGCGGAATAAAAGTCCACATTGGGCTTGAGTCCCTTTTTCTCTTCAACCAGGGCCTCAATCTTCCGGGACATTTCATACCACTTGGTTTCCCCGGTGAGGTCGGCCAGTTGACGGGACATCTCCCGCAGGTGCTTCGCCCGGGGATCGCCGTCCTTGTACACCCGGTGTCCGAAGCCCATAATTTTTTCCTTCCGGTCCAGCTTATCCTGAATATAGGACTCCACCCGGTCCATCGCATCGATTTCCCTCAGCATCGCCATCACGCGCTCGTTGGCTCCCCCGTGCAACGGGCCCTTCAGCGTCCCGATCGCCGAGGTGATGGCCGAATACATGTCGGAAAGGGTGGCGGTCGTCACCCGGGCGGCGAAGGTGGAAGCGTTCAGCTCGTGATCCGCATGCAGGATCAGCGCCTTGTTAAAGGCCTCCACCGCCACATCCTCCGGCTCCTTGCCGTTCAGCATGTACAGGAAGTTCCGGGCAAATCCCTGACCCGGACGGGGAGCGACCGGTTCCAGTCCGGAGCGCAGACGGAAGTAGGCCGTGATGATCGTCGGGATCTTGGCCGTCAGCCGGATCGCCTTGCGACGGTTGGCTTCCGGGCTGTTATCATCCGCGTCGGGGTCGTACATCGCCAGCAGGGATACCGCCGTCCGGAGCACGGCCATCGGGTGTACATTTTTGGGATACCCCTTCAGCTGATTCAATACTTCCTCCGGAATGGCGGCATTTTCGTCGAGCTCCCTTTGCAGCCCTTCCAATTCCTCCTTCTTCGGCAGCCGTCCGTTCCAAAGCAGGAAGATCACTTCTTCGAACTGGGCCTTTTCCGCCAATTCGTCGATGTTGATCCCCCGGTAGGTCAAGACGCCGTCGATGATGGAGCTGACCTCGGAAGTGACCGCAACTACGCCCTCCAATCCCTTGGCAACCGTCATATGATCTCTCCTTTGCTTCTGATCTGCGACCCAGGGCACACCGGTCGAGAAAATCCTCTCGCGATTGACTGAAAATACAGGAAAGAAAACCATTTTCCCCGGCATGGGGCGGAACTTTGTTCGGTGGTGCGCAAGATTCACAATCTTGGTCTGGGCGAGGATGTCGAACGTTCGGATCCCCACCTGCGATTTCGTCTTGACCGAATGCGCCCTTCTTATTCCGACAATAGTTTACCACAAAAACCGACGGATATCACCATGGACACCGATGCGGATTGTGATTGAATTAACGTTCTATCTCCCTTATTCCCTTTTTTAATACCGATAAAAATGGTATAATGACAGCGCCAAATATGCGGCGGAGGCGGAACAATGAATGTAGGAACGTCCCAACTGATCGGAATGCTTGTACGATTTGGACTGCTGGTATTGATGGCGGTGCTCGCCTATTTTGCGCTATCGTTTGTCATCCCCCTTTTCTATCCCTTTTTGATCGGCTGGCTGATCGCCATGATGATTGAACCGGCTGTCCGCTTCGGGGAGCGCCGACTTCGCTTGCCGCGCTGGGCCGGCGTCACCATCATGCTGATCCTCGTGCTGGCCGTGGTCTCTTCGCTACTGGTTCTGTTGATTACGCAAGTCGTCGTCGAGTTGACCCGGTTGGCCGAATCGTTACCGGCGAGTCTCGAACGGTTTAACCAATATCTGCTCGAGGTGTTCCTCGAGGAGGATACCGGGATTTCGGAACTGATCCACAGCGTGCAGACCTACTTGCAGAACAACCCGGAACATCAAAAGGAGATCGTGAGCAGCATCCGGGAAAATCTGGGCGTGATCACCCAGAGGGGCACCGAACTCATCACCGGAATCATCGCCGGCATCGCCTCCTTTCTCACGGATCTGCCCTATATCGTGGTGGTGATTACCATCATTTTTCTCGCCGCCCTGTTCATCGGGATCGATTGGCCCCGGATCCGGAACGCCATCAACCGGGCCCTTCCGGAGCGCATCCGTAAGACGGGAGGCATCGTGTTAAAGGACATTCGAAACTCCCTGTTCGGTTTTGCCCGCGCTCAGCTGACGCTGATCACCATCACGGCGATACTGGTATTGATCGGCCTGTGGATCCTCGGCGTCAAATACGCCCTGACCGTCGCAATCATTATCGGTCTGGTGGACCTGCTTCCCTACCTTGGCGTCGGATCTGTGCTGGTGCCCTGGTCCGCCTACTCCTTTTTCTTTGCCGGCGATACCCGAATGGCCGTGGGGCTCCTGATCCTTTACGTCGTGCTCCTCGTGGTGCGCCAGATGTTGGAGGCCAAATTGGTCTCCAGCAATGTGGGACTGGATCCCCTGACCACCCTGATCGCCCTGTTTGTGGGTCTCAAGCTGTTCGGCTTTATCGGGTTGATCATCGGTCCGGTCAGTGTGGTTGTCATGATCGCCCTCTACCGGGCCCATGTCTTCCGCGATCTGTGGCGTTTCATCAAGGTGGGCTCCTTCAACCGCCCATAAACAAAGGAACCGTCCCCCGGGATCACCCCGGCGGACGGTTCTTTTTTTGCCCGTTGGGTGTGCAACCGGGCACCGGAGAGGAGGTGGCAAACTTCTCCCCAACTCTCCGCGTTCACCATCGGCGGGAAATCCAAACGACCCGCCCCTCCCGAGTCCATTTCTTCAGCCAGCGGTGGATAAACAGTTTCGCAATCCCCCGCGTATAGGGAACTAACAGGAGAAAGCCAAAGGCATCCGTAAAAAATCCCGGAGCCAACAGCATGAGTCCCCCCAACAGAATGCACAAGCCGTCCAGCAGCGTATCGCTGGGCAGTTCACCGCGATTGAGCTGCAGTACCGCCAGACGGTAAACCTCCAACCCCTGTCGGCGGGCCAGGGCGGCACCGATGATACTGGTGACAATGACCGCCAGCACGGTGGGCAGAGAACCGATCCACTGCCCCACCTGAATCAGCCCCCATATTTCCAGGAGCGGGACGAGGATCAGGAGAAGGAGGAGGATCCGGAACATGTCCCCACATCCTCCCCTTGCCGGACCGCCGACAGCATCTCATACAGCTCCGGATGGGCCCGGCGGATATTCACCCGCTTCATATCGCGGTTCACCCACAGATGGGTGGTGGTGCCCCGCGCCAACCGGGCATGATCCGTTTTTCTGCGAATCTCATAGGAAAAAACGATTTTCCCCGGGTTGAGCTCTGCGATTCGTGTCAAAATCCGGATATCGTCGTCATAGCGTGCAGCCTCCGTATAACGGCAGGAGAGATCCACCACCGGAAGGAGGATACCCCGCTGCTCCAGATCCCGGTACGACAGCCCCAGCTGGCGAAGCAAATCCGTCCTTCCCACCTCAAACCATACGATGTAGTTGGTGTGATGCACGACGCCCATCTGATCCGTCTCTTTGTAGCGCACACGAACCGATGTTTCAAAGATCCGATCTTCCATGAACTTCATCTCCGGGTTTGAATGTGGAATCAAGGTTATTATACCAAACATCGCTGCATCGCCCTATGGAATCCGTACCTCTTAGCGAATATATACATATTACAACGGTTCATCACACATAATGGGAATAGCAAAACCTCCGCTTTCAAGGTAAAATATAGAACAAAAGCATACGCCGGGAAGGGTTGCTGATCCACCGCCCGGGTGACGCGGCGGGGGACTCGGTCAGAGGGGGCTTTCGGGGATCGTCGAACGGATCAGGATGAACCGAAAACTCCCGTAGCAGCCGCGGGAGTCACTCATCTGGTATCCCCTGAAACGCGGAAGGTTCTAGCTGATACCACGTTTTAGGAAAGGAGTTGGTTCCAGATGAAACTGCGGCGAAGGAAAAAAAGGCGTAGAAGGCTCCGCTGGTGGATTTATCCCCGATTGCGAACCATCTGACCGCCGTCTGTAACAACGCGGTTTATCGATAGCGGTATTACCCTTCCGTACCCATCCGTCAAAGCGCCGGATATGCCGGCGCTCTTTCCATGGACAGAGGAAATCGACAAAAAGAAGAGTGTGCCGCTTGCACCCGGATGCGGCGGCACACTCCCCCTGTGATATCACGCTTCACCCGTGGATATCGCTCCCGGAAGCTCCGCGCCCCTATAATACATTGGCCCGTCCGGAATAGATGTATCCCCGTTCCGAGTCGACCGTGATCTCCATGCCATCCTTCAGGATTTGAAGGGCTCCTTCCACGCCGACGATCACGGGAATGCCCAGGCTGATCCCGACCACCGCGCCGTGGGAAGTGAGGCCCCCCTCTTCCGTCACCACCGCCTTGGCCCGCTTAAACACATCGATCATGTCCCGGTCCGTGGACAGGGTGACCAGAATCGCGCCGTCCGTCATTTTCCGTCGGATCTCCTCGGCGTTGACACCGACGACGGCTCTGCCCGTCACCACCTGACGCCCTACCCCCTGACCCTTGGCCAGGACGTCGCTGATCACGTGGACCTTGATCAGGTTGGTGGTGCCGGGCTGCCCCACGGGAACGCCCGCGGTGATCACCACCAAATCCCCGTGGCGGACGGTTTTGGAGGCGAGGGCCGAGTCGATGGCCGACTGCAGCATTTCATCGGTACTGCTTACCGCCCTCCCCTTCACCGGGTGAACGCCCCAGACCAGGGCCAGTTTCCGCATCACCCGCTCGTGGGGCGTGACAGCCACGATGGGTGCCCGGGGACGATACTTGGACACCATCCGGGCGGTATGGCCCGACTCGGTGGAGGTGATGATCGCCGCGCAATTCAGCGCCTCCGCCGTATGCACTACCGCCTGGCTGATGGAATCGGTGATGCTCGCCTCCAATTCCCGGCTCCGTTGCCGCAACAGATCCCGGTATCGAAGGGCCGACTCCGTCCGGGAAGCGATGCGGGCCATCGTCTCCACCGCCTCCACCGGGTATTTCCCGGCCGCCGTTTCCCCGGATAGCATGATGGCATCGGTGCCGTCCAGGATCGCATTGGCCACGTCACTGGCTTCCGCTCGGGTCGGGCGGGGATTGCGCTGCATGGAATCCAGCATCTGCGTTGCGGTGATCACCGGTTTTCCGAGCAGGTTGCACTGGCGGATCATCCGCTTCTGCACGAGGGGGACCTCCTCCGCCGGAATTTCAACCCCCAGATCCCCGCGGGCCACCATCAGCCCGTCGGCCACCTCCAGGATGGAATCCAGATTGTCCAAGCCCTCCTGGTTTTCGATCTTGGCAATGATCGGAATATCCGCCCCCTGCTCCTCCAGCAGCTTGCGGATTTCCAGCACATCCTCCTTCTTGCGCACGAAGGAAGCGGCGATGAAATCGATGCCCTGCTCCAGACCGAAGAGGATGTCCTCTGCATCCTTGGAGGTGATGCCGGGCAGCTGGATCCGAACTCCGGGCACGTTGACCCCTTTCCGGTTTTTCAAGACGCCGGAGTTGACAACCCGGCAGATGATCTCCGGCCCCCGCACTTCGATGACCGTCAATTTGATCAATCCGTCATCGATCAGGATGGTCGCCCCCGGTTCCACATCCTCCGCCAGTCCCGCATAGGAGACGGAAACCCGGGACGCATCCCCCAACACCGGCTCCGTGGTGAGGGTGAAGGTCTCTCCCTCCTGCAGCTCCGCGATGCCCTCCCGGAGATCGCCGGTGCGAATCTCCGGGCCCTTGGTGTCCAACAGAAGGGCTATCGTCCTGCCCGTCTCCTTCGCTGCCTGCCGGATCCGCTCGATCCTCCGCGCATGCTCTTCATGGGAACCGTGGGAAAAGTTGAGGCGAGCGACATTCATTCCCGCCTCCATCAACCGCTTCAATACGGACAATTCTTCGCTTGCCGGCCCGATGGTGCAGACGATTTTTGTCTTGCGCATATCCTGCCCCCCTAGAAGCTTGGTGAAAGATCCCGGTCGGATGTGGCCGGAGGGACGCACCCTGCCTCTCCGCCACTCCGCAGCCTCCCTTCAGCGATGCCTGCTTTCACGGACCTTTAGATCGCCAAAATGCCAGCCAACTGGTACATCGACAGGTCGGGGCGATGCTTCTGTTTAAATGCTTCCTCGAAGGGGATGCCGAGGATTTCATTCTTCTGGATCGTCACCATCTGATCCCCTTCCCCCTCCAGGAGCAAATCAACGGCGGCGGCTCCCATGCGGCTGGCGAGAACCCGGTCAAAGGCCGTGGGGGAACCCCCCCGCTGGATATGTCCCAACACCGTCACACGGGTTTCCCATCCCGTACGGCGCCGGATTTCCTCCCCGACCTCCACGCCGCTCGCCACACCCTCGGCCACGAGAATGATGCTGTGCTTTTTGCCCCGTTTGTTCCCGCGGCGGAGCCGTTCCACCACTTCATCCAGATCGTAAGGGGCTTCGGGAATCAGGATCGATTCGGCCCCATCGGCCAAACCGGCCCACAGGGCGATGTCGCCGGCATCCCTTCCCATCACTTCCACGACATAGGTCCGCTCGTGGGAGGTGGCGGTGTCCCGGATTTTGTCAATCGCCTGAATCACCGTATTGATGGCCGTATCGAAACCGATGGTAAAGTCCGTCCCCGGAATGTCATTGTCGATGGTTCCGGGAACCCCGATGGCGGGAATGCCCCGTTTCGTCAGTTGCATCGCGCCGCGAAAACTGCCGTCTCCTCCGATGACGACCAGTCCCTCCACTCCGCGTTCCTTCAACGTCTTGACCGCCCGTTCCTGTCCCTCCTGCGTCTTGAACTCATCGGACCTGGCGGTGTACAACATCGTTCCTCCCCGGTGGATGATATCGCCGACCGAACCCAGGGAAAGGGGCTCCAGATTCCCGTGGATCAAGCCGTGGTAGCCCCGATACACGCCGAGAACCTCCAGCCCGTGGTAAACCCCTTTGCGGACGACGGCGCGGATGGCCGCATTCATCCCCGGTGCGTCTCCTCCACTGGTCAACACTGCAATTCGTTTCACCTTTCCACCTCTTCCTTCCACTCATATTATTTCCCTATACCACAGGGACAAATTTTGTCCAAGTGGGACAAAAATAGAAACGCTGACGATCGGTTTTGTCAGCGCATAAAGGCAAGGGTTCCTCAATCGCCGCCGGCAAACACACCGATCCGTGCATATTTCTGATGCCGGTCCTTGACCAGCGACGGTCCATCCATTTCCATCAGGGGATTCAGGGTTTCGAGAAGGGCTTCTTTGATCCAAGCCGCCTGTGTCTCGGGATCCCGATGGGCTCCACCCTTCGGCTCGGGGATGACGCGATCCACCACGCCCAACTTCAACAGATCCTGGGCAGTGATGCGCAAAGCCTCCGCAGCCTGCTGGGCTTCGGATGCATCCCGCCACAAAATGGCCGCAGCGCCCTCCGGAGTAATCACCGAGTAATAGGCGTGTTCCAACATGAGCAGGCGATTCCCGACCCCGATGGCCAAGGCACCGCCGCTTCCCCCTTCACCGGTCACCACACAGACGATGGGCACGGTGAAACCGGCCATCTCCCGCAAGTTCCGGGCGATCGCCTCACTTTGCCCCCGCTGTTCCGCTTCAATCCCCGGATGGGCCCCCTGGGTATCGATGAAACAGATGATGGGACGATCAAACTTGTTTGCCTGCTGCATCAGGCGAAGCGCCTTCCGATACCCTTCCGGATGGGGCATTCCGAAGTTGCGGGCGATTTTATCCTTGGTATCCTTTCCCCGCTCGTGACCGATGACCGTAACCGGCATCCCGTCCAATTTGGCAATACCGCCGACAATGGCGGGATCATCCCCGTACAGCCGGTCCCCGTGCAGCTCCATAAAATCGGTAAAGATGTGCTGAATATAATCCAACGTGGTGGGCCGGGAGGCGTGGCGGGCGATCTGCACCCGCTGCCACGGGGTCAAATTGCCGTAGATTTCCTTTTCCAACCGCTCCGCCTTGGCTTCCAGCGTGGCGATCTCCTCAGACAGATCGATCTGCTTTTCCTTGGTAAACTTCTTCAGTTCGACAATCTTTTGCCGCAATTCGACGATCGGTTTTTCAAAGGGCAGATGGCCGTTTGCCATCGACATTTCCCCCATTCGAGTGCAACTCCAGGATCTTGATCAACGTCTGACGCAATTCCGTCCGAGGGACGACCATATCCAACTGTCCGTGCTTCAGGAGAAACTCCGCCGTCTGAAAGTCATCCGGCAACTTCTGACGCACGGTTTGCTCGATCACCCGTCGACCGGCAAAGCCGATCAGCGCGCCGGGTTCGGCGATGTTGATATCCCCCAGGGAGGAGAAGCTGGCCGAAACCCCGCCGGTGGTGGGGTTGGTCAACACCGAAACGAACAGCACCCGCTCCCGATGCAGCCGTTCCAGGGCGGCACTGGTCTTGGCCATCTGCATCAGGGAGAGGACTCCCTCCTGCATTCGGGCCCCGCCGGAGGCGGAGAACAGGATGAGCGGATAGCGCTTCGTCACCGCCTGTTCCACCGCCCGGGCGATTTTTTCCCCGACGACCGAGCCCATGCTCCCCATGCGGAAACGGGAATCCATGACGCCGATGACCGCCGGATAACCGCCGAGGGTCCCTTCCCCCGTCACCACCGCTTCCTTCAAATTCGTCTTTTCCATATCCTTCTGGATTTTGCTTTTGTAATCCGGAAACTCCAACGGATCCAGGGATCTCAGGTCGGCATCGTACTCAAAAAAACGCCCCTCATCCACCGTGACGGCGATCCGTTCCGGGGCACTCAGCGAGAAGTGGTAACCGCAGGATTTGCAGACCTTCAGGTTTTTTTCCAGCTCCTTGGCGTAGCTGATGGTCCCGCAGCGGGGGCATTTCTGCATGATGCCTTCCGGGATCTCCCGCTTGGCATCCGGCGAAGGAATGGTTGCGTATCGGCGTTGCTTCCTAAATATATCCTTTAACAACGATAACACCTCATCCGCTGTAAAAAAACTCACACGTTCGGTATATCAGAGGATGGAAGGTAGAACCTCCTGCACTTCCTTCAGCTCCACCTTCGGAACGAGGATCTCGTATTGACCCTTGGAAAGGTTCATCGGGCGGATCTGAACCAAAAAGCCTTCATGGGTCAAACCTTCCTTGATCCGCTCCGCAGTTTTCGAATCGGGCGCAATGTAGATCACGGTCCACATCATGGTTCCCCCTCAGATTCGGACAGCCTCAACCAACCATCGGACAAATGATAGCATATTTGCAAAATCGACTGCAACGTTAACCATAGCGACGGCTCCGATTCTTAAACCTTTCCGTGAACGTGATTTCCGGCGCTTCAGGTCGCAGGCCGGTTCAACAGACGCTCCACTTCCTCCGCGGGAATTCGCTCGTTCATCCGCAGCGTCCGCTCATAGACTTTCTCGGTATCCACCTGGATACGGGCCATTCCCGTATCCATCGCCGCCTTGGCCACCGCAGCGGCGACGCTGGGGGCCACCCGCGGATCGAAGGGAGCGGGAATCACATAATCCGGCCTCAATTCATCCTCGTCGATCAGATCAGCGATGGCACGCGCCGCCGCGATCTTCATTTCCTCATTGATTCCCCGGGCGCGCACATCGAGGGCTCCGCGGAAAATCCCCGGAAACGCCAGGACATTGTTCACCTGGTTGGGAAAATCCGACCGCCCCGTGCCGACCACTTTGGCGCCGGCGGCATAAGCGTCTTCCGGCAAAATTTCCGGAATCGGATTCGCCATGGCAAAGATGACGGGATCCCGGTTCATGGAGGCGACCATCTCCTTCGTCACCGCCCCCTCTACGGAAACCCCGACAAACACATCCGCTCCCCGAATAGCTTCCGCCAAGGTTCCCTGGATCCGCTCCCGATTGGTCACGCGTGCGATCGATTCCTTGATCGGATTCATCCCGTAGGGGCGCCCTTCATAGATGGTCCCTCTGCTGTCGCACATGATCACATCCTGCACGCCCACGGAAAGCAGTAATTTAATGATGGCGATCCCTGCGGCTCCCGCGCCGTTGGCCACCACGCGAATATCCTCCATTTTCTTGTCCACGACCTTCAGGGCGTTGATCAAGCCGGCCAGCGTGACGATGGCGGTTCCATGCTGGTCATCGTGGAAAACGGGGATATCCACTTCCTTCTTCAAACGTTCCTCGATGATGAAGCACTTCGGTGCCGCGATGTCCTCCAGATTGATGCCCCCGAAGCTGGGTGAAAGGAGCTTCACCGTCTCCACAATTTTGTCGATTTCCGTCGTGTCGATGCAGAGGGGAAAGGCATCCACCCCGGCAAAGGCCTTAAACAGGACCGCTTTCCCCTCCATCACCGGCATGGCGGCATGGGGGCCGATATTTCCCAAACCCAGCACGGCCGTTCCATCCGAAACAACCGCAACCAAATTTCCTTTCATCGTGTAATCGTATACGGTCCTCTGATCGGTATGAATCTCCTTGCACGGCTCCGCCACGCCCGGCGAATAGGCCAAGCTGAGATCGCGGGCGGAGTCTACCGGCACTTTGGCCTGAACTGTCAGTTTTCCTTGGTGTTCACGGTGCAGTTTCAGCGCTTCTTCACGTATAGTGGACAACGCCACTCACCCCTTTGTTCCGTGCAGGCGTTTCAAAGGCTTGACCACCCAGAGTAGCATTAATTATATCAGAAGGCGGACAGGAAAGGAACGGCAGCCGTCGCCGATCATGAATCGGTCAGAAAAACCCGCTGTCCAGCCTCGATTACACCGGATTTGATCACCCCGGCATAAACACCGAAACAGTTGTCCCTCTCCTCTACCAGCGTCCTGAGCAACGTGGGATCACGGCTCGCATCTTTCGGATCGACGGTGACGATCATGCAGCGCTCACAGGGTCTTTGGACCGCCAATTCCACGTCGCCGACCCTCAACACCCGTCCGATCCAACGGTCTTCGGCGAAGGGCGTCGGGTGATCCAGGGCGATCAACAGGTTGGGGCGAAACCGCTCCAAAGCGACCGTCCCCTTCCACCACCCTTCCAGTTTCCGAAGGGAGGCGTCGGTGACGATCAGCACCGGCTCCTCCTCGATCGCCCCGGCCGGCCGGGCGGGAGCATAGGTCACCGTTGAAACCCTCCGCCGGGCCTCCCGCTCGATGCGATCCTTCAGCTCAGCATCGCCGAAGCGGTAGATCCGGCCGTCAGGCGCCGCCACCTCCACCGGCGGATAACGGCCCTCCACCTCCTCCCCCTGAAACCGCGCCTGATACCGGACCATTTCAGGGCATTGGGTAATCGTGAGAAACCGGCCGGGTCTCGATTCATCCAGGAAAGCATGGCTCCGGTCCCCGTAGATCCCCCCTTTTGTCACTTTTGTCCTCTGTACGCGTTCCCCTTGAAACGATTTCACCGGGTACCGGATGATCTCCTGGATCTCCCCGATCGGTTTCATCAAGGGCCACACTCCTTTTCAATCATTGATCCCCCACCGGCCGAAGGCGCTCCGGCGCTCCGACTCCGGGGAACCAGGAAAACCGGATCATCCCTCCAGCTTCCGGGACGGCGGAGCCTTCCCACGCCCTTCACTCCTCTTCGGCAAACGGGATGCCATGAGCACCCCGAGAAGCACAAAGGCTGCGCCTACTCCCTGGGCCCAGGTCGGCGTTTCCCCCAAAAAAAGGGCGATGATCACCGCAAAGGGCATGATCAGATGGAGAAACACCCCCGATTTGGACGGGCCGACGAGCTGGATGCCCCGGGTCCAAAAAAGAAAAGCGACGACGGCGGGAAAAGTGCCCAGATAAAGGACACAGAGCCACTGCAGCGGCGTCACCGCCGACCAGGGGAGCGGACGGTAGATTTCCTCCAGGGCGCCGAGCAGGAGGGAAAAGGGAAGGCCGATGGCCATCAGGATCCAGAAGGTTCCCCTTTCGCCGGCAACCGCCCCGTACCGCTTGGACAGGATCGAATAGATCGCCCAGGATAAAACGGCCACGATCATGATGAGATCGCCGATATTGAACTTCAGCGAAACGAGCACCTCCCAGTCCCCCTGGGAAATGATCCAGACAACGCCGATCAGGGAGATGAAAACTCCCGCAACCTGGACGGGGCGGATCGTCTCCCTCAGGAAAAAATAGGAGAGCAGCATGATAAAAATGGGCGCTACGGAATTGAACAGGGAAGCGCTGATGGATGAAGTGAATTGGACGGCCAAATAGGTGAGGGCATTAAACCCGACCACGCCGGTGATCGCCATCCAAAATAGGGGGGACCCATATTTGCGCAAAACGGCTCCTGCCCCCTTCAGCTGGCTGAGGGCGAAGGGAAGGAGAACGATGAGTCCGATGGTCCAGCGAAAAAGGGACAAGTGCAAGGGAGGGATCGTCTCCACCATCACTCGGCCGAGGACAAAGTTGCTTCCCCAAAACAGCGCCGACGAAGTGAGGAGAAGATAAGGATGATTCCAGAGCCCTTCCAACACCTTTTTCATGAAATCCCCCCGATCCGAAATCCAACAGGCTTTCGGCCTCCTCCCTCCCCTCTGTCCGGCACCGGCATCCGCCGTCCCCCGATAACATTATTATATAATAATTCGGACGAGAACATTGAATTGATTGAAGGTGGCGAAAGGGGGGAAAGGTCGCATTTACGGCAACCTGCCCCTCCCAACGGGTTTTACAGCCGGAGTATACCGGCCCGTGGAAAAAACCGATCGTCCCTGCGACGGGTATCAACGGCGAAAAAAAGGAAACCCCCGCCACGGTGCGCCGGTGGCGGGGGAGACTGGCTGAACGTTCCTTGAACCGTACCAGGGGTGCTGCCTTCCGGCAACGGAAAAGGAAGGCGGATTCCCCCCCTTTTGTCGCCCTTCCGAGGGGGGGCGAAGGGGTCCTCTGCCCATGCCCTCCGCGACTCTGTGCATCTCCCCGGCTCCATTTCACCGCAACGGGAAAGGACGGGTCCCGAGGGCGAAAATACCGGCCGCCGGAAATGGGGGATCGGAGCGAACCGCCGCCCTCGATGTTCCTCACCGCACCCGCGGATAGCTGATCAGATTGACGAACATTCGATATCCGCCGGGTACTTGACTCTGGATTTGGCGGTACCAAACCAGGCTGGTGTAAATATAGGAGCCTTCTCCGTAATCGGCCACCAACAGTCCGCCCGTAAAGGGCTCCTCCCCGGGATCCGCCATAGACAGAAGGGGCACATAAGCGGAATCCCAACTGGACGGGAAATACAAGCCGCGCTCCTGCACCCACCCGTCAAAATCCTCCTCGGTGATTCGGTTCGGCGCCTTGAACAGCGGATGATCCGGCTCAAGGAATGTCACCGGGGCGTTTTCGTCGGTCACCCGCCACTCGATGGAGGGACTGCCCGGCTGAAGGGGATAGGGCGCCAGTTCGGGATTCCAGTTGTCCTCGGGCTTGTGGTACTGCATCACCACGTGGCCGCCGTCTTTGACGTACTCCAGCAGCCGGTCGTTGTGCTTCAACAGATCGGACCGGGACAGATAGGCGCGGATTCCGACGACAATCGCGTCAAAGCGGTCGAGATCCCCGGAGGCCAGGTCCTCTTCCTCCAGGAAGGTGACATCGACACCCACTTGGCGCAGCAAAGCGCCTACCTGATCGAAACCGCTGTCCACGTAACCCACCTTCAACCCCGGAACCAGCTCGAGGGGGAAGGCCTGGACGCGGAGCTCCGCCGGCTTCAGCCAGTAGCTCGTCCCGATGTGATCATAGGCGATGGGCTGCACCTGCATTCCGTGGGTACGGCCCTCCACCCGGGCTTCCATGGGGATGGCGTAATTTCCCGGTTTCACCCCTGGAGGGGCCTCCAACGTAAAGGTGATGCGCTTGGTTTCCCCCTGGGAAGCGAACGCCAGCTCCGCCGAAGCCGGTTCCGCCCGCCATCCCTCGGGCAGCCGCGGCCGGACCTCCCCGGAAGAGGAACCCTTTCGATAATTGGTCACCACCACCGTCACGGCAAGCGCCGTCTCCTCCGGCTGATCCGTATTCAGCACCAGGGACTCCGGCATCAAACGCATCCCCCAATCGGGAAGGACCGCGAGGGTCTGCTCCGTCGGCCGAGGGGCGATGACTTGTGTCACGGTTTCCCCGCGAAGCTCGTAGGAAATCTTCCCTTGAAGGACGGGGGTTGCGTAGGGATCGAAGAAGGGAGCCTCCTCCGGAACTTTCACCTGAAAGGCGATCTCCCGGGTTTCCCCCGGCTTGATCGTCCGCGGAACGGTCCCCCGTTTCACCCGCCAATCCCCGGGAACCTTCAAATCGACCTTCAGCCGTTTCAGGACATCTTTTCCCCCGTTGGTCACCGCAACCTTGACGGTGGACAGGCTTCCCCGGGTCAGAACGGAAGGATCCGCCTTCACCACCGCGTCGACCCGGGATGCGACGGCGCTCGCTTTCTGCAGCTGCCGCTCCTTTACCTCCAGACGGAACAGCAGGTCCTCCCGATCGGAGGCCGGCAAACCGCTTTTTTCCGCCAGACGGATCACCTGCCGGGTTTCCTTCAGCGCCTGCTGCACCCGCTTCGTCACTTCGCGGCGATCGGGATAAGCCTCCACCACGCCGTCCAACCGGTGTTGCAGCCGGATCAGCCGCTGCTTCAAAGGGCTTTGAGGCAGATCCGCGGCCCAGTCGGCCAACGTGAACGGCAGACCGTCAAAGGGAGATTTTTCCCGCTTCACGTCCCCGACCGCCGACTTGATCAGCTCCAGCGATACAAAGTAATCTTCCACCGGCAGGTCGCGGCCCATTCCCTGACTCTTATGCAGCTTGCGGGACTCCTCCCCCAGCTGGGGATAGGTCTTCCCGTACACCGGATCCACCTTGCCGCCGATGTTGAATCGAAGCGTTTCCTTCCCCTCTTCCCCCGGGAGATACAACTTCTTCACCTGCCAGGGTTTCAACCCCTCCTGCAGGTGCTCGGGAAACACCTTCGGGTCGGCGGCATCGGCGAAGGCGCGCTGAGTCAACCGCACCATCGCCCGGTGGTGTCCGTGTTGGGAGGGCACATCCCGGAAGGAGGGCATCAGAATATCCGGCCGCTCCTGACGGATCAGGCGGATCAGCCGTTCATACACCACCTCTTCTCCCCATTTTTCCAGCGTCTCCTCCGGAGATTTGGAAAATCCGAAGTCATAAATGGGATCGTTCAGCGTCCGGCTGAGGAGAAAGAGGTCCACATCCAGCACCTCGGATGCCTCCTGCAATTCGCGGGTGCGGATGATGCCCAACCCGTTTCCCAGCTCGTCGCCGATCTCGTTTTGTCCCCCCTCCCCCCGGTTGGCGATCACGCTGGAGGTGCGAACCCCCCGGCCGAGGGACATCCAGGCCAACAGGGCGCTTCGCTCATCATCGGGATGGGCGCCCGTATTCATAAAACTGACGATCGTGGACAGGGGTCGAACCGCCTGCCACAAAGCCGGATCCTCCCGCTCCCCGGCCTCCGCCCCCAAGGGAGGAAGCCCCAGGGAAAGGGCCAACACAACCGCCAACAAAAGCGCCAACGTCGCCTTGCCGTTTCTTCTCATAGCACAACCCCCGATGTGAGATTCGGACATCGATCCGCCATCGCCTTCATCTATAATTAAACAAAATTCCGAAAAAGATTTCCAGATCCAGAGGGGTCTTCCCCTTCCGGAGATTTTCAGGCGATCCTTCCTTCATTTTTCCATGGGTGTCCTCACGCCACCGGTGGAGTGCCGATTTTTATGCGGTTCCAGATGAAGATATAATAAGAACAGCCCCATGGATACGCTGTTAAAACGGGCAGAGAAGCGAAAAATTTGCGGAATGGTTTGTTTTGCTTGCGTGTGACCGTCGGCAATTCCATACAGGGTGTGATCGTGATGGCGACAATCCTGATCGTTGAAGATGATGCGAAGATCAGCCGATTGTTGAAGGAACACATTGAAAAATACGGACATAGGGCAGTCATCACCGAAGACTTTTCACAGGTGCTGCAGCAATTTCAGCGGGTTGCCCCGGATCTGGTATTAATGGATGTCAATCTGCCCAAATATGACGGTTTCTATTGGTGTCGGCAAATCCGCTCGATCTCCACCTGCCCCATCCTGTTCATATCCGCCCGGGAAGGAAAAATGGATCAGGTGATGGCTCTGGAAAACGGCGCAGACGACTATATCACGAAGCCCTTTCACTATGAAGTGGTGATGGCCAAAATCAACAGCAGCCTGCGTCGAGCGTATGGAGCCTACGCAAAACCGGCGGAGCGGGTCGTGAAGGTGCAGGACCTCGCCCTGTATCCCGAGCGGTTGCAATTGTCCTTTCGCGATCAAAAAACGTCGCTAACCCATAAGGAAACCATTCTACTGGAGGCCTTAATGGAAAATCCCATGCGGGTTGTGAGCCGCGATCAGCTGTTGGAACGGTTGTGGAGTGACCATCATTTTATCGATGACAACGCGTTGAATGTGTATGTGGCCCGGGTTCGAAAAAAACTGGGCGAACTGGGGGTCGCGTGCGCGATTGAAACGGTAAGGGGCGTGGGCTACATGTTGAAGTGTACTTGGGGGGAAAACCCATGAGCTTGTTTTGGCGGGAACAAACCCCATTGCTTCTTTTTTATCTGATCCAGATGAGTCTATTCCCTCTGATCTATTGGCTGGAGGGCTACAACGGATGGTCGGCCCCGGCCTATTCCGTGTTCTTAAGTTTATTTCTGCTGGTTTGTTATCTGATCTATCGCTATGCCAGTCACCGCGCCTTTTACCGCTGCCTGACCCGCAATGTCGAATCCTTGGAGAGTTCGTTGCAAAAAACCGGCAACGCTCCGCTCCCCAATGCCTTCGACCAGTACGTGGAAAGGCAATTTCAGCTATACAACGGCGAAATCATCCAATAAATCAAATCGAAGAGCACATCCGTTTTATCACGCAATGGGTCCATCAAATGAAGACGCCGATCTCCGTCATTCATTTGACGGTTCAGGGGGAAGACAACCCCACATTTCGCAGCATTCAGGACGAATTGGACCGTCTGCGCAAAGGTTTGGAAATGGTGTTGTATGCTTCCCGCCTGAACCGGTTTGAACAGGATTTTCTCGTGGAGCCGATCGAACTGGTCCAGCTCGTCAAACAGGCCGTTTCGGAAAACCGCCGCCTCTTGATCGGCAATCGCTTGTATCCCGAATTGCAGGTCCCAAAAAATTTGTTCATTTATTCCGATGAAAAATGGCTGTTGTTTGTTCTCAATCAACTGATCACCAACGCCGTCCGTTATTCCTCCGGAAAGGGAAACAAGATCGCGTTTTATGCGGATCGTCAAGGTGAGAAGGCTTTCCTGGAGATTCGAGACGAGGGAATCGGGATCCCCAAGCAGGATTTGCACCGCGTTTTCGATCCGTATTTCACAGGGCAGCGGGGCAGGGAGTTTCAGGAATCAACGGGGATGGGCCTTTACCTCGTGCGCAGGATCTGCGATCAACTGGGGCATCGGGTGGAATTGGAATCGGAGGAGGGCATCGGAACGACGGTGCGCATTTTTTTCGCCAATCCCCGCCGCATCTCGCCCAAAAGTGGGGGTTGAGAAATCGATTTTCTCCATCCAGGCGGCTCTTTTGCTTTCACGCAAGAGGGCCTGTTTTATTTTTCCGACCGGTATATCCATCCATTCTCTTGCCTTACAAAAATGTAAGGAACCTTTAATCTCAATCGATGGCAGCAAAACCGGGTTCCGGTTAAAAATAAAGTGGATCGGGGGAAGCAAGTTACGAGCTGGAAGGAGAGGTTGACCCGATGCTAAAGGTGAAACAATTGAGCAAGATTTACCAGGGCAAAGTGCCGACGCGCGCCTTGTCCAAGATCAATTTGACCATCGAAAAGGGAGAGTTCGTGGGGATCATGGGGCCTTCCGGGAGCGGGAAAACCACACTTCTCAACATGGTGTCAACGATTGACACGCCCAGTTCGGGGGAAATCCTGATCAACGGCCAAAACCCGCACCGCATGAAAAAAAACCAGTTGGCGCGTTTCCGTCGCCGCCACCTGGGGTTTGTCTTTCAGGATTTTAATCTGTTGGACACGCTGACGATCGGGGAAAATATCGTACTTCCTCTCACCCTCGATCGAAAAAGCGTCAAGGAAATGGAACGGAAACTGATGGAAACGGCCGGTAAGCTGGGGATCGAAAACATCCTGAACAAAAGAACCTATGAGGTATCCGGCGGGCAACGCCAGCGAGCGGCGATTGCGCGGGCCATTATCCACTCGCCGTCTCTGCTTTTGGCCGATGAACCCACCGGCTCCCTCGATTCGAAATCTTCCCGAACCGTCATGGAGACCTTTGCGAAAATCAATAAAACCGACGGCACGACCATGATGCTGGTCACCCATGATCCGCTGGCCGCCAGTTACTGTCACCGGGTGATCTTTATCAAGGATGGAGCGTTGTATAACGAAATCCATCGCGGCGATAACCGGCAATCATTCTTTCAAAAGATCATCGACATGCTGTCCTTTTTGGGAGGGAACGCCCATGACCTTTCTTCAGTTCGCCTTTAACAATGTGTACCGGAATTCCCGCGCCTATATCGCTTACTTTTTGAGCAGTTCCTTCGCCGTGATGACGTTTTTCACCTATCTGGTCTTTATCTTCCACCCGGATATTGTCAACAGCGAAATGGGCGCGATGACGAAGGCGGCGATGATCGTTGCCGCTTATATCACCTTTGTGTTTTCGTTCCTGTTCGTATTGTATTCGATCAGCGCTTTTTTAAAGGTGCGCATGAAGGAATTCGGCATTCTGACGGTTTTGGGCGCTGCCGGCAGGCAATTGAACCGCCTGATTTTTCTTGAAAACATGATCATCGGCACCGCAGCGGTCACTGCGGGGATCATCGGCGGTCTCGTCTTTTCCAAACCGTTCCTGATGGTTGGCTCCAAAGCGTTGGAAATGAAGGAATTGCCCCTGTATGTTCCGGGAAAAGCTCTGGGCATCGCCCTTTCATCCTTTTTCGCCTTGTTTCTGGCAATCTCGCTGATGACCTCTGTCATGGTTCGGCAACGCAAAGCACTCGAAATGCTGCAGGGTTCAAGCAAGCCGAAAAAGGAGCCCAAAGCTTCCTTCTGGTTGTCGATTCTGTCACTCGTCTCTTTTGCCGGCGCCTATTTTATGCTCCGACAGGAGATGGACGCTGATGAAATCAAATTGCTTGGGATCCTGCTTCTGAACATGATTGGAACCTATTTTTTCTACACCCAGCTCATCGTTTTTGTCACCCGCCTGTTGAAGAAAAACCGGCCTTTTTTCTGGCGGGGGGTGAACCTGCTATGGGTGTCGGAGCTGACCTACAAGATGAAGGATTATGCGCGGATGTTCTTTATGATTACCATCGTGACGGCCATCACCTGCACGGCCGCCGGTGCCGTGCTGGCCCTGAACAAGCAAATGGAAACCGTGTACAAGGAAGACCCCTTTGCCTTCGGCTTCTATCCGCTGACGAATGCGACGGGCAAAACAGAGATGGCCCGGGTTGAGCGGGAATTGAAACGGGCTGGAATCCGTTATGAAAAGGTGGGTCTCAAACAGATCCGGATCGGGATAAAAGGTTTTGATGATCCATTGATCCTGATAAGGCAATCCGATTATGATCGGTTGTCACAATCCCTTTCACTGCCACAGGTGAATTTGCAATCGGAAGAGGCTTTGTTGATCCATTCGACGCTGGCGAAACACCAATTGCCGAACCTCACTGCATTGACCCTGAAGGAACCGGACGGCATCGCCTTCAATAAGAAAGAGGAATTGACGAAAACACTCTTTGGCAGCCAACATGTTGTGGTGGTAAGTGACGCGGAATTCAGGCGGGTCATGCGGAAATTGCCGCCAACTCAAACGGAGCCATATTACGGTTATCTGGTTCCTGAATGGTCCAACCGCACCGTTCCCGCCATCGATTCCCCCGAAGTCCGGTTGGGAACCAAATTGGACAAGATGAACAAAGATCGGCTCCGGGAAGGAAAAGCGGATGGTGTCATCATATCCCGCGCCGGCAACTTTGTGAATTTGAAGCAGGTCACCCGCATCATGATCTTCGTAGGTCTGTTTATCGCGGCCATCTTCTCCGTGTTTACCGCCAGTTTCCTCTACTTCAAGCTGTTTCAAGAATTGCAGCAGGATCAGCGCCATTACCACAGCCTGTCGAAAATGGGCCTGAGTGAAAGGGAGATGAAAAGGAGCGCAACCATCCAAATCGCCCTCCTCTTTTACATCCCCCTGGTCTTTGCGGCCCTTCAGACGCTGGTGGGCCTCTCCCGTTTCACATCGATGTTCTATGTTCCGAGCAACATGATCTTGGTCGGGTT
>Ga0079224_100002074_pt1 | contig 24009 bp, 20 predicted proteins | sample Stecom2015_FD_80414 | JGI IMG/M metagenome (GOLD analysis project Ga0079224, IMG submission 80414) | Agricultural soil microbial communities from Utah to study Nitrogen management - Steer compost 2015 | ecosystem: Environmental > Terrestrial > Soil > Agricultural land | place: USA: Utah... | reverse complement strand
TTCTCCAGCCGAGGTTCGGGGTCGGGGGCGGGCCGTTGGGGAGCGAACGAGCGGATGAGCCGGCGGGTGATCGCGGGCGAGAGCATCCCCTCGCCCTGGGCGATCAGCCGGACGGCCTTGAGCAGGGCGTCGCTGTCGGTGCTCTTCAGCAGGAAGCCCGCCGCACCGGCGCGCAGCGCCCCGAAGACGTACTCGTCCAGGTCGAAGGTGGTCAGGATGAGGACGTCGCAGACGCCGGCGAGCTCCCGGGTCGCCGAGATGCCGTCCTTGTTGGGCATCCGGATGTCCATCACCAGGACGTCGGGGCGGAGCTCGCAGGCCCGGGCGACGGCCTCCTGCCCGTCCGCGGCCTCGGCGACGACCTTGATGTCCTCGGCCCCGTCGAGGATGAGGGAGAGCCCCGTCCGGACGGCGGCCTGGTCGTCGGCGACCACCACGCGGATCACCGGTGCACCTCCTTGGCCGACGGGGCGGGCAGTACCGCCTCCACGCGCCAGCGGTCGCCGGGGGCCTCGCCCGCGGTGAACCGGCCGCCCAGCGCCTCGGCCCTCTCCCGCATGCCCGGCAGGCCCAGGCCTCCTCCGGGGAGGCGTGCCGGCGCGGCGCCGGGGAGCCTGTTCTCGATCTGCAACTCCACCCCTTCCTCCCGGTAGGCGAGCCGGACGTCCGCGGGGCCGCCGCCGTGCTTGAGCGCGTTGGTCACCGCCTCCTGGACGATGCGGAACGACGCCAGTTCCACCGCCGCCGGCAGCGGGCGCGGCTCCCCCTCGACGGTGAGGCGGGCCTCGTCGCCGAGCCCGTCGACCAGCGCCTGTACAGCGGGCAGTCCGCGCGGGGCGGCCGTGACCGGTTCCTCCTCCTCGTCGTCGCGCAGCACCCCGATCATGGTGCGCAGCTCGTCGAGCCCTTGGACGCCGTCGTCGTGGATGGTGGCCAGCAGCCGCCTGCGGGTCTCCGCGTCCAGGTCCTCCCTGGACAGCAGCGCGGTGGACTGCAGGACGATGACGCTGAGCCGGTTGGCGATGGCGTCGTGCAGCTCGCGCGCCATGCGGTTGCGCTCGGCCGCGACCGCCTGCCGGCGGTCCAGTTCGGCCATCCGGGCCAACTGGTCGGCGCGGACCCGCTGGTCCTCGGCCCGGTCCCGGTTCTGCCGCACGACCGCCGCGGTGACCACCGGGGTGACCAGCACCGCGGCGATGACCACCATGAAGACGAGGCTGCCGCCCAGCTGCTGCTGGACGGCGTAGACCGCGCCGCCCACCGCGATGCTCGCCGCGGTGGCGATCATCAGCAGCAGCCGCCACATCGACCGCGGGCCGTAGACGCAGGCCGCGTAGATGTTGTCGGTGTAGATCAGGATGGTCGCCAGCGAGGCCCCCATGAGGACGTCGGCGACGAACCCCACCGTGCCCACCACCAGGACCGCGAGGGGGAACCGGTAGCGCAGCGCGACGCCGAGGCAGACCATGGCCAGCGTGACGACGAGCACCTGGGCCGGAAAACCGTACTGAGTGGCCGCCCAGGGCACCGCCGAGTCCTCCGAGGCATAGGCCCCGGAATACAGGAGCACGAAGCCGGCGCCGAAGACGACCGCGGCCATAACCGCGGCCTTTCCGTCCCGACTCGCCAGTACCCTCCGCAGCATGGGCCTCATTCGACCATCATCCGGACCACGGCTCATCCTTCTCCAATAGGAAACGGGCCTACATACTTATATGTACGACCTCGTTCCTAGGCAGGCCCATGGGCGATCATTACGTGTTTGATCTCGGAATAGCCGTCCAAGGCATAGACTGATAGGTCCTTTCCGAATCCGGAGGATTTGAAACCTCCGTGCGGCATCTCCGAGGCGAACGCCAGATGCGTGTTGACCCAGACGCACCCGGCCCGGACCGCCCCAGCGAAGGCCTCGGCCTCGGCGATCCGGTTGGTCCACACGCTGCACGCCAGACCCTGGTCGACGCCGTCGGCCAGGCGCAGCGCCTCCGCCGCGTCCCGGAACGGCTGCACGGTGGCGACCGGGCCGAAGACCTCCTCCTGCACGATCTCGTCGCCCTGGGCGACGCCGGTGATCACCGTCGGCTGGAAGAAGTAGCCCTCCCGGCCGGCGCGGCGGCCGCCCGCCCGCACCCGGGCGCCGGCCGGCAGCCGGCCGATCAGCCCTTCGAGCCGGGCGAGCTGGTCGGCGTTGTTCAGCGGCCCCGTCCCCGCCCTGGGGTCGTCCGGTGCGCCCGGGACCAGCGCCGCCGCCCGCCGGACCAGCTCGGCGGTGAAGCGCTCGCACACCGACTCGTGCACCAGCAGCCGGGCCGCCGCGACGCAGTCCTGCCCGGCGTTGAGGAACGCGGCGTCGGCGAGGCGGGCGGCGGTCCGGGCGACGTCGACGTCGTCGAAGACCACCGCCGCCGAGTTCCCGCCGAGCTCCAGGTGGAGGCGCTTGAGCCCGGCCGCGGCGGCCGCCTCCCGCCCGGCGCGGGTGCTTCCGGTCAGTGCGACCAGCGCCGGCTCCGGGTGCGCGACCGCGATGCGCCCGGTCTCCCGGTCCCCGCACAGCACGTCGAGCACCCCCGGCCCCAGGTGGCGGGCGGCCGCCTCGGCCAGCAGCAGGGTGCTGCGCGGTGTGGTCTCGGCCGGTTTGACCACCGCGGTGTTGCCCGCGGCCAGCGCCGGGGCGGCCTTCCACAGCGCCATCGCCAGCGGCAGGTTCCACGGGGTGACGAGCAGGCAGACCCCCACCGGCTCCCGGCGCACCGACGAGGTGTGCCCGCGCTCGTACTCCCCGGCCGCGACCCCCGCCGGGGAGCGCGCCGCCCCGGCCAGGAGGCGCAGCTGGTCCACTGCCGGGCCGATCTCGTCCCGGGCGACGTCCTCGGCGCGCTTCCCGGTGTCGGCCGAGTCCAGCGCGGCCAGTTCGCCGACGCGCGCGTCCAGCTCGCCGGCGAGCGCCAGCAGCCGCCCGGCGCGCTCGCCCGGGGTCCGCCCGGACCAGGCGGGGAGGGCCTTGGCCGCCGACGCGAAGGCGCGGTCGGCGTCGGCGCGCCGGGACAGCGGCACCTCGAACGCCGGCCGTCCGGTACAGGGGTCGCGGACCGTGGACCAGGCGGCGGGCTCAGCCGGGGCGGCCTGCTCCCCTCCGATGAAGTTGGCGAGCCTGGGCAGGCCGCCGGAAGCGGTGACGGGCATCCTCTGCGTTCCTTTCCGAGCGGACCTCGGCCCGGCTCAGCGGAACCGGGCCCGGCGCGGCGCCGTGCAATTCCATGCGACCGCGGCGCCCGGCGACCGGCCGGCCAGATTACCCGCAGGCGGCACGGCCCCATTGAGGCGTGTCCGGTACAGGACATCGGCATTGCTCCCGCCGATAACGGGTTCTTAGCCTGATTCCGCCTCGCGCCGGGGCCCATTCCGCCGGGGCCGATTCATCTCCGGCGCACACGCGAAAGGAAAGGTGAATCGTGATCGACGACATTCGTCGGCTTTTCGTGGAAGTCTACCGGCTCGACATCTCCCCGGAAGAGGTCGTCGAAGACGAGCCGCTATTCGGGCTGAAATCCCGGTTCGGCCTCGACTCGATGGACACCCTGAGGTTCATCTCCGAACTGCACGAGCGCTACGGGCTGGACATCGGCTCCACCAACACCGACTCCTTCCGCACCATCGCGCTGATCTGCGAGACGCTGGAGGCCGACCGGGCCGCGCGGTCCCCGGCCCGGGGAGGCGAAAAGGCATGACGCCGCAGGTCTCCGCCCTGCCCAGCGCCGCCGTTCCGCCCGGTACGGCCGAGCGCCTGGCCCGGACCGCCCGCGGCCTCGCCCGGGCGGGCGCGACACCGGCATCGGCCGCCTCCCGGGCCGGCGCCCCGGAGGCGCTGCGGGGCGAGCTCCGCACCGCCCTCGCCCTGCCCGACCGGCGGCGCGGCTTCCGAGTGGTGACCGGCCTCCTCGCCGGCTTCGCCGACCCCGGACCGACCCCGCCGCACTGGCGCGGGCCGCAGAGCGCCGAGGCCGACGCGATCGACCTGGCCCTGGCGCTGGCCACCTCGGCGCTGGGCCGGCTCTACGGCTGGGCCCACCAGCAGGACGGCCGGCTGGTGCACAACATCCTGCCGATCCCCGGCCACGAGGACGAGCAGGTCGGGGCGAGCAGCGCCACCCTGCTGACCCGCCACACCGAGGACGCCTTCCACCCGCTCCGCCCGCACCTGCTGGTGCTCGCCGTCATGCGCAACCCCGAGGGGGTGGGCAGCTCGGTGTCGAGCGTGCGCCGGGCGGCGCTCTCCGCGGAGGACCGCGCCCGGCTCTCCCGGCCGCTGGTGACCATCACCCCCGACGACTCCTACGCCCCGCCCGAGGGGGCGGCGTCCTGGCGGGAGGTCGAGGGGCCGCGCACCCCCGTGCTCTGGGCCGCCGACGACGGGCTGTGCCTGCGCTACGACCCGGCCTACAGCGTCCTCCCGGACGACCCCGGCTTCCTCGGCTCCTACGACGCGCTGGAGAAGGCGCTCCAGGACTGCGAGGAGGAGGTGCCGCTGGGCCCCGGCGACGTCATCCTGATCGACAACGACGTGGCCGCGCACGGGCGGCGCCCGTTCCGGGCCCGCTACGACGGCACCGACCGGTGGCTGAAGCGGGCGATCATCGGGCTGGACCGGCCGCGCCCCGCCGCGGAGGCGGCCGAGCCCGGCTACGGGCAGCGCACGGTGGAGCCGGAGGCGGCCCGATGAACGCCGACGACCTGCTCCCCCGCCCGCTGGACGACTACCTGGCCGCCGCCGACGCCGAGCAGTTCCCCGGGCTGCGCCCGGGCGCGGTGCGGCTGGACTCCCCGGCCGGAACCCTGGTGCACGCCGCCGTGCGCGACGGGATCGCCGACTACCTGGGCGGCCCGATGGTCTCCAACGACGGCGAGCCGTTCCCGGCCTCGCGCCACTCCGACGAGCTCGCGGCCTGGGCCCGCGGCCGGGTCGCCGCCCTGCTGGGCGCCCCCGCCGGCGAGGTCCTGTTCGGCCCGAACATGACCACGCTGACGTCGATGTTCGTCCGCGCCGTCGAGGCGGGCGTGCGCCCGGGCGACGAGATCGTGTGCACCGAGCTCGACCACGAGGCCAACTCCGCCCCATGGCGGGCCATGGCCGAGCGGCGCGGCGCGGTGGTGCGCACCGCGCGGACCCGCGACGGCCGGCTGCCCGCCGAGGCGGTCGCCGAACTGCTCACCCCGCGCACCCGCTGGGTCGCGGTGACCGCCGCCTCCAACGCGCTGGGCACGGTCACCGACCCCGCCGCGATCGCGGCGGCCGCCGCCGGATCCGGCGCCCGGATGTTCGTGGACGCGGTGCAGGCCGTTCCGCACTTCCCGGTCGACGCGGCCGCCTGGTCCGCCGACGCGGTGGTCGTCTCCGCCTACAAGTGGTACGGGCCGCACCTGGGCGCGCTGTGGGTGTCCGAGGCCGCCGCGGAGGAGGCCGTGCTGCCCGAGCAGCCCCCCTCCGCGGGCACCGCCCTCCCCGGCCGGCTGGAGACCGGGACCCTGGGGTTCGAGCAGATCCTGGGCACCGGGATCGCCGCGGAGATGCTGCTGCGCCGGGACCGGGCCGCCGACGCCGCACGCGAGGAGCGGACGGCCGCGGCGATCGTCTCGGCGCTGCGCCGGATCCCCGGTGTGCGGCTGGTCGCTCCCCCCGAGCCCGGGGAGCGGCGCGTCCCCGTGGTGGCCTTCCGGATCGACGGGGTCCCCGCGGACAAGGCCGCGGCGGCCCTGGCCGAGGAGGGGATCGCCGTCACCCACGGGACCTTCTACGCCGCCGCCGCGATGCGCGCGGCGGCGCCGGACGGCCCCGAGGCGCTGCGGGCCGGCGTCTCGCTGTACACGACCGAGCGGGACGCGGCCCGGCTCGCCGGCGCCGTCGGCGGCCTGGCGGGGCGCCCCGCGGACCGGAAGGGGTGACCCGTTGGACGGCGCAGCGGACATGAGCGGGCGGGTGGCCGTGGTCACCGGCGGGTCCCGCGGCATCGGGGCGGCGATCTGCGAGCGGCTCGCCGAGCGGGGCGCGTCGGTGGTGATCGGCTACCGCTCGGACGAGGAGGCGGCGAAGGCCACCGCCGACCGGATCGCCGAGGCCGGCGGCCCGCCGGCGGAGCCCCGCCGGTTCGACGTGGCCGACCACGCCGCGGTCACCGCGGAGATGAACGCGGTGGCGCGGGCGCACGGCCGGCTCGACGTTCTGGTGAACAACGCCGGGGTCGGCGACGCGGCGGCCGTGCTGCCGACCACCCCGGTGGAGGAGTGGGCCGCCCCGGTGCACACCAACCTGATGGGGACGCTGCACTGCATCAGGGCCGCCTCGATGCACCTGCTGGCGGGCGGCCGCGGCGCGGTGGTCAACATCGCCTCGATCGCGGCGCTCACCGGGATCCCCGGGCTGAGCGGCTACGCCGCCAGCAAGGCCGGGATCCTGGGGATGACCCGGGCCCTGGGGCGCGAGTACGCCCGGCACGGGGTCCGGGTGAACGCCGTCGCCCCCGGCTACACCGACGGCACCGGGATGGTCGCGCGCATCGACGGCCCCTCCCTGGAGGGCATCGTGGACCGGGTCGCCATGCGGAGGCTGGGCGAACCCCGGGAGATCGCGCACGCCGCCGCCTTCCTCGCCTCCGACGAAGCCGGCTACATCACCGGCCAGACCCTCGTCGTCGACGGCGGTTTCACCGCCTGATGCGGAGTAGGCCCATGACGGAGAAGACCCCGAACGCGATCCTGCTCAACCCCCAGGTGGTCGTCGAGCCCGGGGACTACCGCGACCTGTACGACGCGCGCCCGGACGTGCGCCGCGCCTTCGGCGAGGCCTCCGAGGTGCTCGGCACCGACCTGGCGGCGGACTTCTTCGCCGAGTCGCGCGACCGGATCAACAGCGGCCGGGTGGTGCGCCCGGCCTCGCTGGCCATCGCCACCGCGCTGTACCGCGCGGTGGCCGCCCGCCGCGAACCGCCCGCCTACATCGCCGGGCTGAGCCTGGGCTCCATCATCGCCGGGCACCTCGGCGGGCACATGAGCTTCCGCGACGCGGTGCGGATGACGCACCTGATGCCGGTGATCGAGGACGAGGAGTTCGCCGGGACCGGGCTGGGGGTGGCGTTCTACTACGGGGTGGACATGGAGCGCTTCGGGGAGGCGCTGCGCGAGGAGACCGCGGCGGGCCGGGTGCTCAGCCCGTGCGCCTACACCGCCGCCGACCAGATGATCCTCACCGGCGAGCTGAGCGCGCTGAAGGCGATGAACCTGCGCGCCCCCTCCTGCGGCGGGGTCGGGCTGGTCATCCCGTACGGCCCGCCCGCGCACAGCCCGCTCCCGGTGCTGCGCCGGGTGGAGGAGCGGTTCCGCCGCGAATGGCGCTACCTCGACCCTCCGCGCGACCCCGACGTCCCGCTGATCTGCAACGTGACCGCGCGCCCGCTGCGCACCGCCGCGGAGGTCACCGAGTCCTTCATCACCCAGTACGGCCGGACGGTGCTGTGGGACCAGAGCGTGCGCCGCCTCGCCGGGCTGGGGGTGCGCGCGGTGACGGTGATCGGCCCCGGCCACTTCGTGCTGAAGTCGCTGCGCTCCACCGCCGTCTCCTTCGAGGTCGAGTCGTTCCTCGGCGACGGCGGCCCGCTACCCGAGCCGCCCGGCGAGGAGGGCCGGTGACCGGCGGCGGGCGCCGGACCGCCCTGGTCTTCCCCGGGATGGCGCCGTCCAACCACACCGCCGTCGGCGCGTTCATGCGCACCGACCCCGGCGTGCGGCGGCTGCTCGCCCGGGCCGACGAGGCGCTGGGCTACCCGGTGCTGGAGCGGTTCCGCGACGCGGGGACCGACTACGACGAGTCCGGCCGGGTGGCGTTCGTGGTCAACTGCCTGGCCCTGGCCGAGCGGGCGGTGGAGCGGCACGGGCTCCGCCCGGAGCTGTGCGTCGGGCCCAGCTTCGGCCAGATGGCCGCGATGGGCCACACCGGGGTCCTCCCCTTCGCGGAGCTGGTCCGGATCACCGCCGAGCTCGCCCGCGAGGAGGAGGCCTGCTTCGCCGCGGACGCCCGCGGCCTGGCCACGCACTTCTTCTTCCGCACCCCGGACGGGTCGCTGCGCCGGGTGCTGTCCCGCCTGGAGAAGGAGGGGACGCCGCACGAGGTCTCCTGCGTGCTGGGCGGCGGCTTCGGCGCCGTCACCCTTCCCGAGACCGCGGTCCCGGTGCTGGAGGCCCTGATCAGGGAGGTGCGCGGGGTTCCGCTGTACTCGATGCGCCCGCCGGTGCACTGCAGCGCCCTGGCGGTGCTGCGGGAGCGCGCCCTCAAGCTGATCTCCGCCGCCGGCCCGGCGGACCCGCGCATCCCGCTGGTGTCCGACCTGGACGGCGGCCTGGTCACCACCGGCGCCGCGGTGGCCGAGCTGGTCGCCGAGGGCTTCGTGCGGCCGGTCCGCTGGCCGGACGCGGTGCGGACGATGCTGGACCTCGGCATCGAGCGGGTCTGCGTGCCCGGCCCGAGCAACCTGTTCGACCGGCTCTCCCGGGGCGATTTCGAGGTGCTCACCGCCTCCCCCGAGGACCGCTGATCCGGCGCGGGCGGACGCCCGCGCGCCGGGGCGGGGCCGCGCAGGTCCCGCCCCGCGCCCTGCGGCACCGGCCGAGGCCGGCCGCCGAGCGGGAGGCGGGCGGGCGCCCGGCCCCGCCGCACGCCGGGCCGCCGGCGGCGGCCCGGCGCACCGTTGCCTCCGGTCCGCCGTCCGCCCGGCCGGTGAAGAAGGGGCGCCGGACCCCGGCCGGACCGGAGCGGGACGGGGACCGGACGCGAGCGGGCGCCTCGGCAGGGCTCGGCCGTGCCCCGGTCGGCGCCGGACCGGCGGCCCGGGGCTCCGGCCCCGATCCGGCGCCCGCCCTGCGGACGGCGGGAGAAGAGCGCCGGACGCCCCGCCTCCCGGGTGCTCTCCCGGTGGTCCCGGCGCGGCGCCGGGGCCGGCGGGCCGGGCGCGCCCGCCGTCCTCCGCCGCCCCCGTTCCTCCCCGGCGCCCCGCCCGGTGGCGCCGCTCCTCTGCGGGGAGGTCTCGGGGACCGCGGCCCGGGGCCGCTCAGCCCCGGTCCCGCTCCACCAGCTGCTTGAACATCTCGCCGGACCAGCGCTCCCGCATCGCCTGGCAGAACTCCTCGACCGCGGCCTCCTTCTCCGACTTCGGCACCGAGTCGGGCACCTTGCCCCAGGCGTCCAGCTGGTAGAACTCGTCCCGGAGCACCGAGGCGACGATCGCGTCGTGGTACTCGCCGTCCATGAAGAAGTAGTCGCGGAGCAGCCCTTCCACCACGATGCCCGAGTTGAGCAGCATCTTCACCGTGCGCAGGTTGAACATGCCCACGATGAACTGGACCCGGTGGGCGTTCTTGGAGTGGAACAGGTACTCCAGCACCAGCGAGGTCGCCTCGGCGCCGCACCCGCTGTCCCAGTACTCCTTCTCCCCGACGGCGCCGCCGATCTCGTAGCTGCCCGGGTACTTCTTGGACTGCCAGCGCACGAAGCCGATCGGCCTGCCCTCGGTGGTGGTGACCATGAGCAGCGACTCCCCGGTGGTCTCCGCCCGGCGCCGGATCAGCTCCGGCCCGGCCATCTCGGAGCCGCCGCCGGCGAGCGCGGCCGTGCTCCCCGGCCGCATCCACTTGCTGATCAGTTCGTAGTCGTCGTCGGCCAGCGGCCGCAGCGACACCATGTGGCCCTGCATCTGTGCTTCTCCTTCGTCTGCCGTCGGTGGGGTCAGCGGCGGTGCGCGGGCGGGCCGGCGTGCCGGATGAGCAGCGACCCCCACAGGAAGCCGCCGCCGATGGCCGAGACCGCGACCAGGTCGCCCGGGCGGATCCGGCCGCTGGACAGCCCTTCGTGCAGGCCGATGAAGACGGTGGCGGCGCCGGTGTTGCCGAACCGGCCGATGCTCACCTCCGCCTTGTCCATCGGCTGGCCCAGCGCCGCCATCGCCTCCTTGACGATGTTGAGGTTGGCCTGGTGGAAGACGAACCGGTCGATCTCCGACACCTCGCGGCCGGCGGTCGCGGCCACCGCGGCCACGCTCGCCGGGAGGTGCTCGGTGGCCTCCTTCCACACCACGCGGCCGTCCATCTTCAGATAGTGGCCGCGGTCGGCGACGGTCGCCGCCGAGGCCGGGGTCCGGGCGCCGCCCGCGGGAATCTCCACCGCGTACGACAGCCCTCCGTCGGCGTGCCAGGACAGCACCCCGTACCCGGGGTCGGTTCGGGTCATCACCACCGCTCCCGCCGCGTCGCCGAAGAACACCCGGGTGCCGCGGTCCTCGGGGTCGGTGGCCCTGGACAGCGCCTCGGCGCCGATCACCAGGACCCGGCCCAGTTCCTCGTTCTGCAGCAGGTGGCCGGCGGTCCACATGCCGTAGACGCCGCCGGCGCAGGCCGCCTGGTTCAGGTCGAGCGGGATCGCCCGGTGCGCGCCGATGCGCTCCCGGATCAGCAGCGCCATGGACGGCAGCGGCTGGTCGTGGGTGAAGGTGGAGACGATGACCGCGTCCAGGTCGGAGGCGGCCGCTCCGGCGTCGTCCAGGGCGGACTCCGCCGCCGCGACGCACATGTCGGAGGTGGTCATGCCGGTCGGCAGGTATCTGCGCTCGCGGATGCCGGTGCGCTCCCGGATCCAGGTGTCGGAGGTGTCCAGGTGCTCGGCGAGGTCCTCGTTGGTGACCACCCGGTCGGGGACGTACATCCCGGTCCCGGCGATGCCGACGGGCAGGCGCAGGGTTCCGGTGAACGGGCGGTGTCCGGGCGGCCCGGCCCGGAGCGGACTGCTATGCGTCACGGTGCGTTCCTTTCCGTGGTGAACTGCCCGGAGCCGGGTCCGCCTCCGGGTCCCGGTCCTCCGGATGCCGCAGGCCGCGCGCGGCGGGGAGGGCCGTCACGCCCGCCGCGCAGAGCGCGAGCAGGCCGGCCAGCGCCAGCAGGGCCGGGCCCGGGCCGGCGAGGTCGTGGCCGACCCCGCCGAGCAGCGGCCCCAGCGGCTGCGCCGCCCCCATGGCCAGGCCGGTCGCGCCGAACACGCGCCCCTGGAGGCCGTCGCCGGCCAGCCGCACCTGGTAGGTCACCAGCAGCGCGTTGAGCACCGGCACGGTGAAGACCGAGGCGCTCAGCAGCACCGCCGCCGCGGCCGTCCCCGGTGCGAAGGCCAGCCCGGCGACGACCGCGGGCAGCAGCCAGGCCGTTCCGAGCAGCACCGCGGCGGGGCGGAGCCGGCGCAGCAGGGCGGGCGCGGCCAGCGCCCCGGCGAGCCCGCCCAGGCCGGCCGCGGACAGCGCGGTGCCGATCGCCGCGCTGCTCTCCCCCCGGTCGTGCGCGGCGGCCAGGATGATCAGGGTGACCCCGCCGAACACCAGGTTGGGGCCGAGCGAGGCGAGGACGAGGGCGCGCACCTGCGGGGTGCGGGCGATCCACCCGAACCCGGCCAGCAGCTCGCGCGGGCCGGGGCGGAGGGCGCCGGCGCCGTCCCGCCGCTCCTGCAGCGGGCGGCGCAGCCGGCCGACCAGCGCCGCCGACATCAGGTGCCCCGCGGCGTTCGCCGCGAAGGGCAGCGCCGCCGACGCGGCGAACAGCCATCCGCCGAGCGCCGGGCCGAGCAGCGCCGCGGCCTGGCTGCGCGCCTCGCCGCGGGCCGCCGCGGTGGTGACGTCCTCGGGGCGGACCACGTGGCGCAGCGCGGCCCGCTCGGCGTAGCGGACCGGCTCCAGGATCGCCCCGTCGACCACGGCCACCGCGATCACCGCGGCGAGGGGGACGGTCCCCGCCGCGGCGCCGGCCGCCAGCAGCGCCATGGCCGCGGCCCGCAGCAGCGACCCGGCCAGCAGGATGCGGCGCCGGTCGAACCGGTCGCAGAGGAAGCCGGCCGGCAGCCGCGCCGCCAACCCGGCGGCCGAGGCCGCGAAGCCGAGCACTCCGGCCCAGGCCGCGGTGCCGTGCACCTCCAGCACGAGCAGCGGGTAGGCGATGGTGCCGGTGACATGGCCCAGCTGGGACAGCGCCTGGGCGAACCACAGCGTCCGGAAGGCGCCGTTGCGCCGGAGCGGCGGGGCCTGCCCGGCGTCCCCGCCGCCCCGCACCGCGACCGTCACCGGCCCTCCCCCGGTCGGCGCGGCCCCCGGCCGGGCCCCCCGGCACGGGGCGGCCGCCGCCGGGAGGCATGCGTACCGGTCGGCGGGGAGGGCCGCGGGCTCCGGGCGGGAGGCGCGGTCGCCCTGCCCCGCACCGGGCCGCGCTCGGTTCCGGTCCCGCGGTGGCCCGCGGCGGCTCCCGGCCCGCCCGGTTCCGGCCCACCTGCTCCGGCCCGGATCCGCTGATGGGGGACGGATGACCTGGCCGGTGGGTACATCAGGGGCGCTGTGAGCCGGTCGCTCCGGATCGCGGCGTCGCCGGCCGGGCCGCGCCCGGGCCCCGGGGGCCCGGCGGTGCGCACCCGGCGGCGCGGTCCACCGCCCAGGGGCCGGTGCCCCTGGAGCGGCGGCCGTCGGCCGGTGCGGACGGCGGGGCGCCCCCCTCCAGGGCCGCCGCCCTCTCCTGATACCGGTCCGGGGGCGGGCAGACCGGTCGAGGACCGACCCGGGGCCGGGCGATCCGGTCGATGACCGGACAGCCCTCGGTCGACAGGGCGCGGCCGCCGAACCGCCGACAGGAAGCACGCCTCCCGGCCGCTCCGCGCGGGCGCCACCGCGGACACCGCGCCCCGGTCCGAGCGCACGGCGCCGGGACCGGTGCGGGGCGGGGGCGGGACGGGGCCCCGGGGCGCCTCACCGGGGGCGCCCCGCGCCCCGTGCGGACCGGTGGGCCGCTCCGCCGGGGTGCTCTCCGGGCCGCGGGCCGGTGCCGGCGGGGCCGCCTCCATGGCGGCGGGGCCGGAGCGGTCCGCGGGGCGGGGGCCGGGCGGGGCGGTGCGGCTCGGCGGCCTCATCGCCGCCCCCTCAGGCGCCGTCGAGCGGGCGGGCGTCGACGCCGCGCAGCCGGACCAGCGCGGTGAGCAGGCGCAGCGCCCTGCGGCGGTCCGGCTCCCCGGGCGGGAGCAGGTCGCCGGCGGCCGCCTCCTCCCCGGTGGAGAGCCGGGCGACGAGCTCCGGCAGGGCGGGGGCGGCGGGCAGGCCGATGCGCCGGCCTCGGACGTAGAGCTCGCTCCCGCGCCCCTGCTCCCGCAGGACCAGCGGAAACGGCCCGGCGATGCGCAGCGCGGAGTCGGCGACCCGCTCCTCGTCGACCCCTTCCAGCGGCATCGGCGGCTCGGCCAGGCCGAGGTTGCTGCGCAACCGGTCGACGTGCGCGGAGACCGCCCCGCCCAGCCACTCGGCAACCCCGGTGCCGGGGAGCCGGGCCCAGGACAGGTCGGTGTAGTCCACCGGTTCGGGGCGGAAGTCCAGCGGGCGGACCGGGTCGTCGCCCGCCTTGAGCAGGTCGCCCAGCGCCGCCGCGGCGGCGTCCCGGGCGATCTCGGCCGCGGGCGCCTTGGACATCTCCAGGCCCAGCGTCGCGCTGAGCTCGGCGGAGTGGCCGACGTGGTACCGGCTCACGTTGAGCAGCAGCAGGTCGCCCGGCTCCATGGTGTGGCCGTCGGCGCGGTCCAGCAGCGGCTCGGGGTCGAAGCTGGGCCGGGTCGACCCGGTGGCGGCCACGTAGTCCTCCACCTGCCAGGAGTAGAAGCCCTTCCGCCCGGGGCCGAGGTTGTAGTGGAAGACGCGCTCGCTGCGGCCGATATCGCGGTGGACCCCGGAGGGGGTGAAGCCGTAGTTCCCGAGGAACAGCGAGATCCGGTAGTTCTGCTGGGGGACGCCGAACGCCTCCCGGGCCGGGGCGAAGAACTCCGCCGCGGCGCGCGCCAGGGGCTCGCTCCACCGCTCGACCGCGTTGAGCATCACGCTGAACGGCCGGTCGCCGAAGACCCGCTTCGCCCAGGCGGCCAGCTCCTCCCCCGGGCCGGGCGGGTCGTCGACCACCATGGGTTTGAGCGCGGGCGAGCGCCGGCCCTCGATGGTGACGTCGAGCATCCGGACGACCTTGTTGTGGTCCCGGTCGGCGGCCAGCGCTCCGAGCGCGTCGGCGACGTGCCCCTCGGTGAAGGGCGGGTCGGCGTAGGGGGAGGCGAGCAGGGCCTGCTCCTCGAAGCCCTGGGACAGCTCCACCATGGACCGCCAGATCCGGGCGGCCTCGTTCTCAGCGCTCATCGTGCTCCTCCTCGGTGTTCTCCTCCTCGCCGGAGCGCGCGGCTGCGAGCGCCCGGGCCAGCCCGGGAGCCGCGGCGGGGGCGGCCGGGCCGTGCCGGTCCACCACCCGCCGCCAGGCCTGTGCGGCCGGCAGCCCGGCCAGGGTCCGGGCGGCTTCGGCGGTGCGCTCGGCCAGCAGGGCGGCGGCCTCCGGCTCGGGCATGCGGTGGAAGCCGAACGGCAGCGCCTCGCGCAGCGCCGGTTCCCGGGCGGCCAGCCCGGCGAGCTCCTCGGCGAGAATGTCGTGCCAGGTCACCGGCTCGACCGCGATGGACAGGTGCAGCGAGGCCTCGCCGGTGGCGTCGCCGACGTGCACGTAGCCGCGGGGCAGGTAGAGGCAGTCCCCTTCGTGCAGGACCACCTCCCAGGGGTCCTTCGGCTCGATGCGGCGGCGGTTCCACGGCCGGCTCGGCGGGAACTCCTCGGGGGCGCCGATGGTCCACCGCTTGGAGCCGTGCACCTGGCGCATGAAGACGCTGCCCATGTCGTAGTGGGCGCGTGCGCCGCGGGCGCCGGGCGGGGTCAGGAACGCCGCGGAGTAGGTGCGGTAGCCGGTGGCGTCCTCGATGCCGCGGGTGAACTCCCCGACCGAGGGGATCCTGGACTGCAGCTCCTCGAAGACCAGGGTGGTGCCGCCGCGCAGCGCCTCGGCGGCGGCCGCGGGGTCGATCACCGCCTCCGCCCCCGGCCCGCCGCGCTCGCGCGGGCCGGCCAGCGCGCCGGCCTCGACGCCCGCCCCGCCGTCCATCAGCCTCAGCGCGGAGACCGGCAGCGGCGTATCGGCCAGCAGCGCCTCCAGGTGCTCCAGTCCGAACACGTCGTCGAAGCCGCCGAGGGAGCGGCCGACCAGCGGGCGCCGCTCCCAGCCGCGCTCCAACTCGGCGACGTTCTCCACCAGGCGGGACAGCGGATCGCTCATCGTGCTCCTTCCGCGGCGGCGGCGCGCGCCCGCCGGCCGCCGTTCGCCTTTCGGACCCGGGCGGCCTTCTCCATCCGCCCCTCCCAGAAGACCTCCAGGTCGGCGAGGTCGCGGTGCTCGGCGCGGACGTCGACGCGGGCGGGGAGCTCCACCACCACGACGCGGTCCCGGGCGTCCACCGCGGCGAGCCGGTTGTCGTAGGTGAAGGCCACCTCGATCCGGCCGTCCAGCCCGCTCAGCGGCGGGCGGAAGACGCGCCGCCCGGCGACGTTGTACAGTTCCAGCCCGTCCGCGCCGGGGCCGCGGCGCACGGCCAGCCACTCGCCGTTGTGCGAGACGGTCAGCCCTTCGACGCCGAGCGGCATCGGGACGCGGTAGACCGCACGCGGCGGCCACGGCTCGACCCGGGCGAGCACCGCCTCGGCGCGCCCGCCGGGGTGGGCCAGCCAGACCGCGCCCAGGGTCTCGTCGTAGGCGCACACCGCGGCGCCGGCCCAGGAGGGGTCGCGGTGCGTCCCGGCCCGCGCGGGGTCGACGGCGCCCCCGATCACCGTGCCGTCCTCGGTGAGCAGCAGCAGGCTCCGCCGGCGGGCCTGGCGGGCCAGCAGCAGGGGGGCGGCGGCCAGCGGGCGCAGCACGCTCCATCCCCCGTCGTGGCCGAGCAGGGCGCGGTCGGTGGCGGCGACGATCCGGGGGCCGTCGGCGGCCACCGCCCGCGTCCCGGCGGGCAGCTCCGCCTCCGCCCCGGTGTGCACGCCGTCGTCGTGCCATTCCACGACGGCGGCGCGGCCGCGGCCGAGGACGATGAACGTCCCGGGCCGCCCGCCGGGCAGCACCGCCTCGGCCGCCAGGCCGTGCACCTGCCGGGAGACCGGGGGCAGCGCGTCCAGGTCGGCGAGGAGTACGGCGCCCTCGGCGCCGACCCTGGCCAGGAAGCGGCCGTCGACGTCGGTGGCGGCCCGCGGCTCAGACATCGGCCGCCCTCCTGTTCTGCGCGACCAGGTCGGCGTAGGTCCGCAGGTTCGGGCCGATCCAGACCTTCTGCGGCGGGCAGGGCCGGACGCCGTCCTGGATCCGGATGAGCGGGCAGTGCGCCCCCTGGCAGGAGGGGCGGAAGAAGCACGACCGGCAGCCGGCGTCCTTGGTCTCGTCGTTCTCCGTCCACAGGCGCATGCGCTCCTGGTCGAGGTGCATGTCGCCGTCGGGGGTGAGCCGGCCGACCATGTTCTGCACGTCGCGCAGCGCGACCGTGCACTTGTTGACGATGCCGTTCGGCCGGACCACGAAGGACCACGGGTTGGCCGCGTAGCAGACGCTGCCGCCGGGTTTGAGGGTGCGGGTGTCCCCTCCGGTCAGGTCGTGGCAGGAGGCCTCGTGGTACAGGTCGAGCTTGGCCGCCTCGGAGTCGCGTCCCGCGGCGGTCTCGATGCTGTCGTCGTTGGCCCCGCCCCACTGGCCCACCGGGCGGAAGATCACCGAGAACCGGGGATCGCCCTCGGCGATCCGGCCCACCTCCTCCAGCAGCTCCGGGACGCTGCCGACGTTGGACGGCGAGAAGTTGGTCCGCAGCAGCGCGGCGAACTCGGCGTCGGTGCCGGCCAGGACGCGCAGGTTGGCCATGATGTCGTCGAAGGAGGAGCCGCCGCCCATCAGCGGCCGGCTCTCGTCGTGCACGTGCCGGGGGCCGTCCAGGGTGATCTGGAAGCGGTCGATGCCCAGTTCGATGCAGCGGCGGGCGGTGTCCGGGGTGAGCAGGTAGCCGTTGGTGGTCATGCCGGCCCGGTAGGTGATGCCGTGCTGCTCGGCGAAGTCGATGAAGTACTCGCTGAGCTCTTCGATGACGTCGAAGGCGACCAGGGGCTCGCCGCCGAACCAGGAGACGGTCAGGGTGCGCAGCCCGCCCTGCTCGTAGCGGCGGCGCACCAGCTCGCGGACGCCCTCCCGGACGCCGGTGAGCATCTTGCCCAGGGCGAAGTCCTCATAGCAGTAGGTGCACCGGAAGTTGCAGGACTCGGTGGGCATCAGGATGAGCTCGAGCCGGTCGGCCCGGTTGACCCGGGTCTCGCGCAGCCGCGCGGCGTCGGCCTGCTCGTCGTGGTCCTCGGGGACGACGTAGCCCCGCTCGGCGAGCGCCCGGAGCAGCCGGGAGCGCTCGCTCCCGTCGGCCTCGTCGGCCAGCCGGGCGCTGCGGTTGTGCAGCAGTTCGTGCACCCGCTCGGAGAGCGGTTCGCGCACGTGGAAGACGCTTCCCCGGAGGGAGTTGTAGATGACCGCGCCGCCGGCGTCGTGCGGCGCCATCACCGTGAAACGCGAAGGCCTGTAGGTCTGCTTGCCGCCCATTGCGGCTTCCCTTCGTACGGCGGGCGCGGAGGGCCCGAAACCGCCGCGGGCGGGGCGGCCCGCGCCGCGGTGGGCGGGGTCGGCCCGCGCCGCGGCGGCGGGCGAGGGGGTCCGCCCCGCCGGTTCGCGGCGGGGGGACCGGCTCCTGCTCTTCGGTCAGCAGCCGAAGTCGATGTCGGACACCTCGTCGGTGTCCAGGGACTCGACGACGATCTCCTCGAACTCCTGGAAGTCCTGCACTGTGCTCACCTCCCATCCGTCTCCGTCGGTGGTCCCCGGCGGATGCCTCGGACCGGACGCAGACGACATTAGGAAGGCGGAGGGCGCCGGACATCGTTCGCGCTGCCGACGTTCTCCTACTCCGCCCGGGAGGCGGCGCGTACACACAAATGCGTACGGCCAGGGGAGCCGGGGGAGGCGGCTCCCCCTCCACCCTGCGGCCGGTGCGCGGACGAGATGGCGCCCGCGGCGCCGCCGGACGGGGGCGGCGCCGCGGGCGCTTCTCCTTTTTTCTTCTGCGGAGCCGGCCGGCCCGGAGAGGGGCGCCGGGCCGGCCGGGGCCTCGGCACCGGAGCGGCCGCGCGGGGGCAGGGCGCGCCGGAAAAGGGCCGCCCAGGCGCCGAGGGGCTATTTCAGGTTCGCCAGGACGAGGAGGATGATCAGGCCGAGGACCACCAGGCCCCCCATGAGGCCGACATTGATGTCCCAGGGGCCGATCCCCACCGTCGTCTCATAAACCGAAACCACGTCGTTCCTTCCTTTCGTCGCTTCCTCCCGGACGCGGTCCCGCGCCGGGCCGGTCCGCCGTTCTCATTCGCCGAGCAGGGCACGGAGAATCCGTCCCCGACGCCTGTTGTTGGCGACCCGGACGCTTCCGAAAACCGTATTCGCGTGCACGGTGACGACGGGGGCTCCCGGCGGCGGCTGCTCTATTTGCACGGATCGGTCGCCGAGCAGTGCGGAGCCGTGCAGATCGACGCCGATTCCGGCCGGCACCCAAATCCATATTCCGCCGAAGACCGTCCTCAGTTCGAGCACCGGGGCGTCGGAGGAGAAATACGCCTCGCGCATGTCGAGCTTGATGTCGCCGAGCACGGCGGTCGCGGCCGTCTCGGCGTCCACCACCCAGCGGCCGCCGCGCTCGATGTCGTCGCCCAGGGCGAACAGCTTCGTCCGGGGGCCGGTGCGCTCAGGCGCCGGTGCGGCGGAGGGCGCGACGGGGTCCGGCAGGTCGGCCAGGACCTTTCTGAGCTGGGATCGCGTGCGCGCGGTATAGGCGGCCTCGGCCCGCTCCGCGACTTCCTCCAGGTTCAGCCTGCCCTCGCCGCAGGCGTCGCGCAATCGCGCGACCGCCTCGTCCCGATCGGCATCCGATGCCAGCACGTCTTCAGGTTCCACGCCTTTCAGCGTAGGGATCGGATGTTAATCGGGGATCGCCCGGGAAGACGATATCCGGGTCATCATAATTATGTACCGCAGCCTCCTCGGACGGCGCCGCACGCATGGGCGGAACGTCTTTTCCCGAGGCCTCTCGGGCACCGGCCGGCATCCCGCCCCTCCTTCTTCGCCCGCGCACCGCTGCGAAACAACGGCGATGTCCGCTTGCTGACATTCCCAGACATTCACTTACATATACCGATACTGCAATCATCGCCCTTGTCCATGTCCTTTGATCGGACCGAGGAGCGACATGCCGATGACGAACGGACCGCGCCGGGCCGCAGCCGTACTGGGCGGCCTCGCACTGCTCGCCGCCCTGCAGCCGCCGCCCGCCGCCGCGGCCGATCCCCCCGCGCCGGCCGGCGGGATCGCCTGGGCGGAGTGCCCCCCGGAGCTGCTGGACCTGATCCCCGGGGACGACCACCTGTACGACTGCGCCACCCTGGACGTACCGCGGGACCACGCCGATCCCGGCGGCCCGGAGACCGCGATCGACCTGGTGCGCCGGCGGGCGGCCGACCCCGACCGGCGGATCGGCCCGCTGGTCCTGGCCAGCGGCGGGCCGGGGGTGCCCGGCGCCGTGCACGCCGCCTACGCCCCCTCCCTCTTCCAGCAGGAGGTCCTCGACCGGTTCGACCTGGTCGGGTACAACCCGCGGGGCTGGCGGGCGGACTGCTTCGACTCCGCCGAGCAGGAGCAGGAGCTGCTCGCCCGGCTGGCCCCGGCCCCGCTGGGCGGAGACGGCGTCGAGCAGGCCCTCGCCGCGCACCGGGAGCTGGGCGAGGCCTGCGCCCGCAACGAGGGGGAGCTGCTGCCGCACCTGTCCAGCACCGCGGCCGCGCACGACCTCGACCTGGTCCGCGCGGCGCTGGGCGAGGAGCGGCTGAACTTCTTCGGCATGTCCCAGGCCGGGCTGATCGGCACCGTCTACGCCGACCTCTACCCCGAGCGGGTGCGGGCGCTGGTCCTGGACAGCCCGGTCGACGCCACCCGGCGCACCACCCGGCCGCTGGAGTACGACCGGGCCCGGGCGCAGGGCCACGAGGAGGCCCTCGGCGCCGCGCTGGAGCTGTGCGCCGAAGCCGGCGACCGGTGCCCCTTCGGCGGCGGGGACCCGCGGGCCGCCATGACCGAGATCCGCGACCGGCTGTACCAGGGGCCGGTGGAGATGCCCGACGGCGAGGTCGTCACCCTGGGCAAACTGGTCACCGAGCTGCGCAGCGCCCTCGGCGTGATGCCGGCCCTGAGCCCGGTGCCGCTCGACGGCGTCTTCCAGCGCCTCGCCGAACTGCACGGGCAGGCCGGAGGGCCGCCCTCGGGCGCGCCGGGCCCCGCCGCCCCGGGCCCCGGGGGCGGCGCCGGCGCCGCCGCGTACCCGACCGACAACCGCAGCGCCTTCTACGGGATCAACTGCGCCGACCGGCCCTACCCCGCCGACCAGGGGGAGGTGGAGCCCGCGGCGCGGCAGTGGGAGCAGGAGTACCCCGTCTTCGGCCGGGCCCAGGCCTACGAGCAGTTCCCGGCGTGCGCCTCCTGGCCCGCCCCGCCGGAGTCCCCCTACCCGGGCCCCTCCGAGCCGCGGACCGAGGAGCCGCCGCTGGTCCTCAGCAACCGGCACGACGCACCGACGCCGCCGGCCTTCGCCGAGCGGATGGCAGGCGCACTGGACGGCCGGCTGATCGTGGTCGAGGACGCCTTCGGGCACGGCGCCCTGGGCACCAGCCGGTGCGCGGACGACGCGGTGACCGCCTACCTCACCCGGCTCCAGGCGCCGCCGGAGGAGTCGGTGTGCGCCCCCGACGATGCCCCGTGGCCGGAGGGCTCGGCCTGAGCGGCCGGGGCGGCGCGGCTGAAGCGTTCCGGGGCCGCCCGGGCGGCCCCGGAACGCTTCAGCCGCGGCCCAGGTGCTCCGCGGCGGCGGTGCGCACCCAGTCCAGGTCGACGCCGTCCAGGGTGTCCAACAGGATCAGGCCGTCGGCCGGCTCCAGCGGGACCATCATCGGGACCGCCACGGTCAGGCAGCCCGCGGCGAGCGCGGAGGCCACGCCGGTCGGCGAGTCCTCGAAGGCGACGCAGCGGGCCGGGTCCACCCCCAGCAGCCGGGCGGCCTTGAGGTAGGGGCAGGGGTCGGGCTTGTTCCGCTCCACCTCGTCCCCGGCGACCGAGAGGTCGAAGTTCTCCAGGCCGATCGCGCCGATCGCGGTCTCGACCAGCATCCGCTCGGTGGAGGTGACCAGGGCGGACGGCACCCCGGCGGCGGCCACCGCGGTGACCAGCTCCTTGGCACCGGGGCGGGCCGGCGCCCCCTCGGCCAGCCGGCGGCCGAACGCCTCCTGCATCCGGGAGATGATCTCCCGCGGGCTCAGCTCGCTCCCGGTCAGCTCGGCGATGTAGCGCCCCACCTGCTCGGCCGCGCCGCCGACGTTGCGCCGGTGGTCCTCTTCGCCCCACACCCCGCCGAGCCCGGCGACGACCTCGGCCTCGGCCTCGGCCCACATCCCCTCGCTGTCGACGAGGGTGCCGTCCATGTCGAACAGGACCGCTTCGGGCAGGGGCGCACTGCGGGCTGGGTTCATCTCCGGTGGGGCGCCCCCGGGGGTTCGGCGGGCGCCCCTTCCTCCTCGTCCGTCTCGGTTGCGTTCCCGGTGCCGGCGCCCGGGGAGGCGCCGGCCGGGGTCACACGTTGAAGTACTTCGCCTCGGGGTGGTGCACCACGATGGCGTCGGTGGCCTGCTCCGGGACGAGCTGGAACTCCTCGGAGAGGGTCACCCCGACCCGCTCCGGCTCCAGCAGCCGCATGATCTTGGCCCGGTCCTCCAGGTCGGGGCAGGCCCCGTAGCCCAGGGAGAACCGCGCGCCCCGGTAGCCCAGCTTGAAGAACTCCTCGATCTGCGCCGGGTCGTCGCCGGCGAAGCCCAGCTCGGCGCGGACCCGGGTGTGCCAGTACTCCGCGAGCGCCTCGGTGAGCTGCACCGAGAGCCCGTGCAGCTCCAGGTAGTCGCGGTAGGCGTTCTTCTCGAACAGCTCCTTGGTGGCCCGGCTGATCGCCGAGCCGACCGTGACCACCTGGAAGGCGACCACGTCGGTCTCGCCGGACTCCTTGGGCCGGAAGTAGTCGGCCAGGCAGAGGTGGCGGTCGCGGCGCTGGCGCGGGAAGGTGAAGCGGGTGCGCTCCCCGCCGTTCTCGTCCAGCACGACCAGGTCGTCACCGTCGCTGTGGCACGGGTAGTAGCCGTAGACCACCGCGGCCTCCAGCCAGCCCTCGGTCTGGATCCGGTCCAGCCACATCCGCATCCGCGGCCGGCCCTCGGTCTCCACCAGCTCCTCGTAGCTCGGGCCGTCGCCGCGGGAGCCCTTCAGCCCCCACTGCCCCATGAAGGTGGCGCGCTCGTCCAGGTAGGCGGTGTAGTCGGCGAGCGGGATGCCCTTGCTGATCCGATCGCCCCAGAACGGCGGGGCGGGGACCGGGTTGTCGGTGGAGACGTCGCTGCGCGCCGGCATGTCCTCGGGGGCGGTGACCTTCAGCTTGGCCTTGGTCTTGACCCGCCGGGTGCGCAGCGCGGGCAGCCGGGCGCCCTCCTCGCCGCGCTTGACCGCCATGAAGGCGTCCATCAGCCGCAGGCCCTCGAAGGCGTCCTTGGCGTAGCGCACCTCGCCGCCGAACATCGAGGCGAGGTCCTCCTCCACGTAGGAGCGGGTGAGCGCGGCGCCGCCGAGCAGCACCGGGTAGCGCTCGGAGAGCCCCCGGGAGTTCATCTCCTCGAGGTTCTCCTTCATGATGACCGTGGACTTCACCAGCAGGCCGGACATGCCGATGATGTCGGCCTTGTTCTCCTCGGCGGCCTCCAGGATCGCCGACACCGGCTGCTTGATGCCGATGTTGACCACGTCGTAGCCGTTGTTGGAGAGGATGATGTCGACCAGGTTCTTGCCGATGTCGTGCACGTCGCCCTTGACGGTGGCGAGCACGATCCGGCCCTTGCCGTCGTCGTCGCTCTTCTCCATGTGCGGCTCGAGGTAGGCCACCGCGGCCTTCATCACCTCGGCCGACTTCAGCACGAACGGCAGCTGCATCTGGCCGGAGCCGAACAGCTCGCCGACGACCTTCATGCCGGCCAGCAGGGTGTCGTTGACGATGGCCAGCGCGGGGCGCTCGGCCAGCGCCTCGTCCAGGTCGGCCTCCATGCCGACCAGTTCGCCGTCGATGATCCGCCGCTCCAGCCGCTCCCACAGCGGCAGCGCGGCCAGCGCCTCGGCGCGGGAGGCCTTCATCGCCTTGGCGTCGACGCCCTCGAACAGCTCCATGAACGCGGCGAGCGGGTCGTAGTCGCCCTCCCGCCGGTCGTAGATCAGGTCCAGGGCGGCCTTGCGCTGCTCCTCGGGGATCTGGTTCATCGGCAGGATCTTGGAGGCGTGCACGATCGCCGAGTCCAGCCCGGCCTCGACCGCCTCGTTCAGGTACACCGAGTTGAGCACGATGCGCCCGGCCGGGTTGAGGCCGAAGGACAGGTTGGACAGGCCCAGCGTGGTCTGCACCTCGGGGTAGCGCCGCTTGAGCTCGCGGATGGCCTCCAGCGTCTCGATGCCGTCCCGGCGGGTCTCCTCCTGCCCGGTGGTGATCGGGAAGGTGAGGCAGTCGATCACGATGTCGCCGGTGCGCATCCCCCAGGACCCGGTGAGCTCGTCGATGAGCCGGCTGGCGACCCGCACCTTCCACTCGGCGGTGCGCGCCTGGCCCTCCTCGTCGATGCAGAGCCCGACCACGGCGGCGCCGTGCTCCTTGACCAGCCGCATGATCCGGGCGAACCGGGAGTCGGGGCCGTCGCCGTCCTCGTAGTTGACCGAGTTGATCACCGCGCGGCCGCCGACCAGCTCCAGGCCGGCCTCGAGCACGTCGGGCTCGGTGGAGTCCAGCATGAGCGGCAGCGTGGAGGCGGTGGCCAGTCGGGAGGCGAGCTCGCGCATGTCCCGGGCGCCGTCCCGGCCGACGTAGTCGATGTTCAGGTCGAGCAGGTGGGCGCCGTCGCTGATCTGCTCGCGGGC
>Ga0079224_100002073_pt1 | contig 24010 bp, 16 predicted proteins | sample Stecom2015_FD_80414 | JGI IMG/M metagenome (GOLD analysis project Ga0079224, IMG submission 80414) | Agricultural soil microbial communities from Utah to study Nitrogen management - Steer compost 2015 | ecosystem: Environmental > Terrestrial > Soil > Agricultural land | place: USA: Utah... | reverse complement strand
TAGGCGAGATCGCGGCAGCGGTTGATGTCGATCAGAACGGCCGGCGACAGGATGCGCATGTTCATCAGCGGAACCAGGCTCTGCCCCCCGGCAAGGACACGCGCCGAGGCGCCGTAATCCGCCAGAAGAGCGCAAGCCTCTTCCAGGCTGTCGGGACGGTGGTAGTCGAAGGCTGCCGGTTTCACCTTTTCCTCCGTGTTTCCCCTGCGCGGCACACCGATGCTACGCACGACGTTCGAGCCGGGCGCGCGCCGGGGATGTTCCAGTGCCTGCACAGCGTTGCATAGCGCAAGCTATACCCAAAATGTGTTTTGTCTTGTTTTCCGATAGGGTGGGTCTATGCATTGGTGTTGCTGTTTGCGCAGAGTCTTTGGTGGACTTAAAATAAGGTCTTCCTATAGGATAAGGTCATAACATAGAGTATTCCCTTGCGTTCTGGGAGCGCGAGACTCTGCACGACCGGGGGGAACCATGTTGAAGGTTTCGCTGCGCCAGCTCAGCTATTTCGTCACCGCCGCAGAGACCGGCAGCATCGCCGAAGCGGCGCGCATGGCCAACGTCGCCCAGCCGTCGGTTTCGTGGGCGATCCTCAAGATGGAGGAGTTGCTCGACCTGGAACTGTTCGTGCGCCAGCATGCCAAGGGCGTTTCGCTGACCGCGGCCGGACACCGGCTGCTGCCGCAGGCGCGCAGCCTGCTGCGGATGGCGGAGGAGTTCGAGACCCTGGCGCGGGTGCAGGGGCACGAACTGACAGGCACGCTGACGGTGGGATGCTATTCGACGCTCGCCCCTGCCTACATGCCGAGGATCATCGCCGAATTCGCACGCCAGTACCCGAAGGTTCAGCTTCTGATCCACGAGGATACGGTCGACGACATCCTGGAGAAGTTGAAAAGCGGCGAGGTCGAGGTCGCGCTGGCCTATGACATCGACCTGCCGGACGAACTCCTCAAGCTACGGGTGCAGGTTGCGCCCCCTCATGCGGTGCTACCGGACGGCCACCGGCTCCTGGGCCGGCCGGCGGTGTCACTGCGGGATCTGGCCGACGAACCGTTCATCCTGCTGAGCTCCAAGCCGGCGGAGCACTATTTCCTGAGCCTGTTCGAGGCGGTCGGAATCACGCCGCAGATCGCCCACACCTCGCAGTCCTTCGAGGTCGTGCGCAGTCTCGTCGGCCAGGGACGTGGCTATTCGGTGCTGGTGACGCGGCCGCTTTCGGACATGACCTATGACGGGCTCAGGGTCCATTACCGGCCGCTGACCGACGTGGTGCCTCATCAGACGATGTGCACCGTGCGGGCGCAGACCTCGCGCATGACGCGCCGCTGTCAGGCGTTCCAGGACATCTGCGTCCGCCTTTATTCGGGGCGCAGCGAGTCGGTCAGAGACGCGTCGTGATGCATTTCACGCGGTAATAGCTGGAAAGCGCGGCAAGCCCCTTCTCGCGGCCGAAGCCGCTCATCTTGGTGCCGCCGAACGGGGTCGGCACGCCGCCGGCGAAGTACTGGTTGATGAAAACCTGACCGGCATCGACGTCGCGGGCGAAGGCCATCGCGCGCGAGATGTCGCGGGTGTAGATGCCGGCGCAGAGCCCGAAGGGCGTGCCATTGGCGACGGCGACCACCTCCTCGGGCGAGTCCACGATCTGCACGGTCAGGACCGGGCCGAAGATTTCCTCCTGCACCACGCGCGCGTCCGGGGGCGCGTCGTCGATGATGGTTGGGGCGTAGAAGTGCCCCTTCTCCATTCCCTCGGGCGCCAGCCGGCGCCCGCCGACGAGGACCTTGAGGCTGTTGGCGCGGCGCGCGTCGTCCACGTAGTCGGCCACGATCCTGACCTGGTCGGCCGAAACCAGCGGTCCGATCGCGGCGTCGTCAAGCCCGTGGCCCGGCGCCAACGCCTCGACGCGCGCGACCAGCCGTTCCATCATCTCGGCATGGACCTTGCGCTCGACCACGAGCCGCGACCCAGCCGAGCACACCTGGCCCGCATTCATGTAGATCGCCTTCAGCGTGCCCTCGACCGCGGCGTCGAGGTCGGCATCGGCTAGCACCGCGACCGGCGACTTGCCGCCAAGCTCCAGCGTGACCGAGGCGACGTGATCGGCCGCGGACTTCATGATGCCCTGACCGGTCCGCACCGAACCGGTAAAGGTGACATGGGCGATGTCGGGATGGGCGACCAGCGCCGCCCCAGCCTCGCTGCCTTGGCCGGAAACGACGTTGTAGACCCCGGCCGGAAGCCCGGCCTCGTCGAGGATATCCGCCATCAGCAGCGAGGTGAGAGAGGTCAGCGCGGCCGGCTTGACGACGGCGGTGCAGCCGGCCGCCAGCGCGGGCGCGACGCCCCGCGCCGTGGTCGTAAGCGGGAAGTTCCAGGGGATGACATGGGCCGTCACACCGACCGGTTCGTGCAGCGTGAAGGACATGTAGTCGGGGCCCAAGGGAATGCTGTCGCCCTGCAACTTGTCGGCCATGCCGGCGTAATACTCGAAGTAGCTCGCCGAGGTTTCCATGTCGCCCCGGGCCTCGCGCAGCGGCTTGCCGCTGTCGAGCGTCTCGATGCGTGCCATGCGGTCGGCTTCGCGCCGCAGGATCGCTGCGGCACGGGCCAGCACGCGGCCCCGGGCAGTCGGCGTCATCGACCGCCAGTCGCCCTTCAGCGCGACGCGCGAACTTTCGACCGCGCGTCCGACGTCGTCCGCGGTTGCGGCGGGGAAGCTGCCGATCACGCGGCCGGTCGCCGGATCCTCGGTCTCGATCCGCGCGCCGTTCGACGCCTCGAGCCGCTTGCCGCCGATGACCATCTTGAGGTCGAGATTGTCGGCGACGCTCCATCTGTCCGTGTTCGGCATAGTTTCCTCCACCACTTCCGGGCTGCTTCAGGCGCGGGCCATTTCCTGCGTCAGGTCGTCGAGCGCGCGCCCGAAGCGGTCGAACATGTCGTCGATCTGACCCTCGTCGATGATCAGCGGCGGGCAGAAGGCCACTGCGTCATTGGGCAGCGCGCGCACGATCAGCCCGTGCTCGGCGGCCAGCGCCATCAGCCGCGGCGCGACCCTGCGCGCGGGATCGAAGTTCCGCCGCGCCGCCTTGTCCTCGACCAGTTCCACCGCGCCGATGAGACCGAGCCCCCGGGTCTCGCCGACCAGCGGATGGTCCGCAAAGGCATGGAGCCGCGACTGGAAGCGCGGCGCCACCGCCTTGACGTGATCGCCGATCTTCAGGTCGTCATAGATGCGCTGGGTTTCGAGCGCGACCGCGGCCGGCACCGGATGGCCGGAATAGGTGAAGCCGGTGCCGAACATCCCGTAGCGTCGGCTGCCCTCCAGCAGCGCCTGGTAGACCTTCTCCGACACCATGACGCCGCCGATCGGCTGATAGGCCGCCGACAGGGCCTTGGCGACCGAGATCATGTCGGGCTTCAGCCCGTAGGTCTGGGTGGCGAACCGGTCGCCGGTGCGGAAGAAGCCGCTGATGACCTCGTCGACAATGAACAGGATGTCGTAGCGTTCGAGAATTGGCGCGATCGCCTCGAAGTAGCCTTGCGGCGGCTCGATCACCCCGCCGGCGCCGAGGAAGGGTTCGGCGATGAAGCCGCCGATCGTGTCGGGCCCCTCGTCCTCGATCAGCCGTTCCAGGTTAGCCGCCAGCCGGGCCGAGAAGTCCCGCTCGCTCTCGCCGTCCTGGGCGTGGTGGTAGTGGTGCGGGCAGTCGGTGTGCAGTATCCCGGCGATCGGCAGGTCGAAGCCATTGTGGGCGTGCTGCAATCCGGTCAGGCTGCCTGAGGCCACGGTGATGCCGTGATAGGCGCCGCGACGCGCGATGATCTTCTTCTTCTGCGGCCGGCCGAGGATGTTGTTGTAGTACCAGACGAGCTTGACCTGGGTATCGTTGGCCTCCGACCCGGAGTTGGTGAAGAAGACCTTCGACATCGGCACCGGAGCGTGCTCGATCAGGTAATCGGCCAGTTCGATCGAGGGTTCGACCGCCTTGCTGGCGAAGTTGTGATAGAACGGCAGCGTCTGAAGCTGGCGCGTCGCGGCCTCGACCAGCCGCTTCTCGCTGAAGCCGAGCGACGCGCACCAGAGCCCAGACAGCCCCTCGATATAGCGCTTGCCGTCGTCGTCGTAGACATAGATCCCCTCGCCGCGGTTGAAGACCAGCGGTCCGGTCTCCTCGAGCTGGGCGAGGTTGGTGAAGGGGTGCAGGTGGCACCTCACATCCCGTGCCTGCAGTGAATTGGGGGAGCTGTGCTTCATGTCATCCTCCGAATCTGTCGACCAGGGTCAGCCGCGCGCCCTTTCCCCTGTCGGGTCGAAAAACGCCTGCAGCGACGCCTGCGCGCGGAAGCATTCAGAGGCGATCTCGATCTCGAACTCGTTCGCAGCGAGCAGCTGGCTGGTCACGCCGCCCGCGTGGCGGACATAACCCATACCTACCGCATGACCTAGCGTGAAGCTGTAGGCGCCCGAGCGCAGGTAGCCGACGACCTTGCCGTTCATGCGGATCAGCTCGTCCTTGTGCAGCACCGGCGCGGGGTCCTCCAGCCGGAACAGCACCATCCGCTTGTCCAGCGCCTTTCCGCGCTGCCCGGCCACCGCATCGCGCCCGATGAAGCCGCCGGGCTTGTCGAGCCTGACGGTGAAGCCCAGGCCCGCCTCGTAGGGCGTGTCGTCGGGCGTCAGGTCGAGGCTGAACTCGCGGTAGCCGCGTTCGAGCCGGAGATGTTCCATCGCGTGATAGCCGGCATGGCGCAGGTCGAAGCGCGCGCCGGCGGCGACGATCCGGTCATAGATGTCCTGGACCATCTCGCTGGGAATGTAGAGTTCCCAGCCGAGCTCGCCGACGAAGGTCAGCCGGTTGGCCAGGACGCGGCCGAAGCCAAGGTCGATCTCGCGCGAACTGGCGAAGGGGAAGGCCTCGTTCGACAGGTCGGCATCCGTCATTGTCTGCAGCAGGGCGCGCGACCGCGGCCCCTGCACCGCCAGCACCGACCATCCGGCGGTGACGTCGGTGATGAAGACATGTTCGTCCGGGGCGATGTGGCGTTCGATCCAGGCGCGGTCGCGCGGCTGGAACATCGCCGAGGAAACGACCATGAAACGATCCTCGGACAGCCGGTTGACGGTGACGTCGACCTCGATCCCGCCGCGGCGGTTGAGCATGTGGGTGTAGACGATGCGCCCCGGTTCCACATCCACGTCGTTGGCGCAGAGCCGTTGCAGTAGCCGGCAGGCGTCGCGTCCCTGGATCAGGTGCTTTCCGAAGGAGCTGAGATCGAGCACTGCGACGTTCTCGCGCACGGCGCGGCACTCGGCGGCGGTGTGCTCGTACCAGTTCGGGCGGTGCCAGGAGTAGATGTCGCGCGGCGCGACCTCTGCCGGCGCGTACCAGTTGGCTCGTTCCCAGCCGAGGCTTTCGCCGAAGCAGGCGCCACGAGCCGCCAGCCGGTCGTGCAGCGGGCTTTTCCGCGCTGGCCGGGCCGAGTGGCGCTGAAGGCTCGGCCAATGCATGTGGAAGATCGAACTCAGCGACTCCGCGGCGCGGGCCTCGACATAGGCGGTGTTCATCTGGAACGGATGGAACCGCGCCACGTCGACATCGGCCAGATCCATCGTCGGCTCGCCCTCGACGATCCATTCCGCCAGCGCCCGCGAGGCGCCCGGCGCCATCTCGAACCCTTCGGAGTTGTAGCCGGCGGAGACGAAGAGCCCGGGCAGGCCCGGCACCTCGCCGATGGCGAAGTTGGCGTCGGGCGTGAAGCTTTCGGGGCCATTCATGAACCGGCTGATGCCCACGTTCTCCAGCGCCGGGATCGATTCGCAGGCCGCACCGTAGGGCAGCGCGAAATGGTCCCAGTCCTCGGGCAGCTCGATGAACTCGGCCCGCGCCGGCAGTGCGCGCAAGGAGAGCGGCTTGGCCTTCGGCTCGAACGCGCCGACGAGGAGCTTGCCGGCGTCCTCCTTGACATAGACATAGCCGTCGGTGTCGCGCAGCACCGGCAGGCCGGGCGTGGCGATGTCGAGCGCCTCGGTCACCACATAGAAGTGTTCGCAAGGATTGAGCGGCACCACCGCGCCGAGCCGGGCGGCAAGCTCGCGGGTCCAGAGCCCGCAGGCCAGCACCAGCGTCTGGCAGTCGATCGTTCCCCCCGGCGTGGTGACGCGATAGCCCCCGCCCGGCCGGCGCTCGGCCGCGGTCACCGGGCTTTGCTCGAACACCCGCGCGCCGCCCTTCCGCGCCCCGGCGGCGAAGGCCATGACCGTATCGACGGCGTTGAGCTGTCCGTCCTTGGGGATGAACAGCGCCCCCGTGACCACCGACGTGTCGAGCCCGGGATAAAGCTCCCCCGCTTCGCGCGGCGTGATCAGGTCGGCGGCGATGCCGTAGCTCTTGGCGATCGTGGAACGCCGCTTAAGTTCATGCAGGCGGTCGTCATTGCGCGCGATGGCCAGTGTGCCGTTCTGCTTGAACCCGGTGGCAAATCCGGTTTCTGCCTCCAGCGTCGGGTAGACTTCGGCGTTCCACCGCGACAGGTCGGTCATCGCATGGGTCGCGCGAAGCTGCATGATCAGGCCAGCCGCGTGCCATGACGTGCCGCAGGTCAGCGTGCCGCGTTCCAGAAGCGCGATGTCGCACTTGCCCAACCGCGTCAACTGCCAGGCGAGGCTGGTCCCGGCGACACCGCCGCCGACGATCACGATCTCCGCATGTGCTGGCACTCTGTCGCTCATCATTGCCTTCCCGCAGTCATGCACGCGAACGCCGCAGGATCGCGGCGTCCGCACCCTCGCTGCCGGCCCTCAGGCGGTCCAGCCGCCGTCGATCACCATTTCCTGGCCGGTGATGTTCTTCGAGTCGTCGCAGGACAGGAAGATGACGGCATTGGCGATGTCCTCAGGATAAGTCACGCGGTGAAGCGGCATTTCGGCCAGATACTCCTCGTAGACCTGTTCGTAGGTCCATCCGCGCTTCTCGGCCTTGACCCGGCAGAGCTTTTCCATCCGCGGCGTCTCGACGATGCCGGGCATGATCGCGTTGACGTTGATGTTGTGCTCGCCCACCTCGATCGCAGCGGTCCGGGTCAGTCCGCGGACGCCCCATTTCGACGCACTATAGGCGGCGCGGTATCGGTAGCCACGCATACCCGAGCCGCCGCCGAGATTCACGATCTTGCCGTAACGCTGCTTGATCATCGTGGGCAGGACATGCTTCATTGGCAGGAACGGGCCGACGATGTTCTTGCGAAGCAGATCGAGAAAATCGTCGGGATTGAGTTCCCAGACCGGGGTCTCGATCGGGCCGGTGGCGCCGGCCGCGTTGACCAGCACGTCGATCCGGCCGCCGAAGAACTTCAGCGCAGCGGCGACCACCGCCTCGACATCCTTCTCGACCGTGCAGTCGCCTTCCAGGAGATCGACCTTGATGCCCTGCGCTTTGAGATCTGTGGCCAGTTCCTCCAGCGGGCCGCGCGTGCGCGCGGTCAGGAACAGTTCTGCGCCCTCGGCGGCAAGCTTGCGGGTGATGACCCCACCCATGCCCTGCGCGGCACCGGTGATGATGACCTTGCGGTTTTCGAGTCTCATGGTTTCTCCTGTTCTCTCGCTGTTTCTGCCGGTGCGCCGTATCCGCCGCCGCCGCTTGATTTCATGATGACGCAGTCGCCTTCGAAGAGGGTTATGTGGGTCTTGCCGGAAATCTGCCGGCGTTCGCCACTGGCGCGAACGACAGTGATCTCGAAGGGCTTGCCGGGCTCGCCGCCCTGCAGCCCGTAGGGCGGGATGACGCAGCGCTCGACCATGCTGGTCATCGCCATCTCCGGCGCGAGGATACGGTAGTGACGCTCCTGCCCCGGCCCGCCATGGTGCCGGCCGCGCCCGCCCGATCCGTGACGCAGCGCATGGCGCTCGACGCGGATCGGGTAGAAGGTCTCGATGATCTCGGCCGGGGTGTTCATCACGTTAGACATGTGCGGGCGCGCGGTCGGGCAACCGTCGCGTTCCGCCCGGGCCCCCTCGCCTCCGGCGTGAACCTCGTAGAGCGTGGTCCATTCGCCGGTGCGCGGGTCGGTCCCGCCGAAGAGCAGCAGCCCCGAGGTCGTCGACCCGCCTGCGCTGAGCCGCTCGGGCACCACGGCCTCCAGCGCCTTGAAGATGGCGTCGACCATGCGCTGCGAGGTCTCGTGGTTGCCACCGACCACCGGGCGGCTCCACGGCGGATGGACCAGCGATCCCGGCCGCGTGATCACCTTCAGCGGCCGGCCGCAACCGGCATTGGGCTGGATGTCGGGTCCGGCAATCGCCTTCATCGCATAGAAGACGCTCGCCCCCGCCGTGAAGGGCGTGGCGTTGAGCGGGCCCTTGGCAGCATCGTCGGTTTCGCTGAAGTCGAATGTTGCCGCGTCGCCCGCAATGGTGACGCGCACGCGCACGGCGATCGGATGGTCGTCGATGCCGTCATGGTCGAGGAAATCCTCGCCCACATATTCGCCATCGGGAATCTCGCGGATGGCCTCGCGCATCTGGCGTTCGGACTGGTCATGGATATCGGCGATCGCGGCCTGCACCGTTGCGGCGCCATAGCTTGCGAACAGTTCCTGCAGCCGCTCGTCGGCCGATCGGGTGGCGGCCATCTGGGCGAGGATGTCGCCCTCGCGCTCCTCGCTGCCGCGCACGTTGGCAAGGATGACATCGAGCTTTTCTCGGTCGGTGCCCTGACCGGTGAAGACGCGCAGGGGTGGGATGCGCAGCCCTTCCTGCCAGGCGTCGCGGGCGTCGGGCACATAGCTGCCCGGCCGCGCGCCGCCAACATCCGCCCAGTGCGCCAGGCAGACGGCGAAGGCCTGTACCGCACCCTCGGCGAAGACCGGTCGGATCGCCTTGACGTCGGGAAGGTGGTTGCCGCCCACCTCGGGCAGGTTCAGGAACCACACATCCCCCGGCTGCAACTGCTCCTTCGGAACCCGGCCGAGAAATGCCTGCACGGTCGATCCCATGATGCCGAGATGGGCCGGGATGTCGCGCCCCTGGGCGATCAGCCCGCCGTCGGCATCGGTCAGGGCCGACGAGAGGTCGCCCGCCTCGCGCAGAAGCGGCGAGCGCGCAGAGCGCATTATCACCAGCGACATTTCCTCGGCGATCGCGGTCAGCGCGTTGCGGATGACCTCGATGGTGAAGGGGTCGGGCCGCAGCCCCGCTTCGCGTTTCATGTCCTGCCGCCTTCCAGGTCGATATGGAGATGTGCGTGTTCGTCCGCCCAGGCCGTCGTGCCCGGATCGACGACGACCGTCGACCATGCGTCCTCGATGATGGCCGGGCCGCTGATCTTCCGTCCCACGGGCAGCCGGTCGCGGTCGAAATGCGGCGTGTCGACCGCGAGGCCACCGTCAAACCAGCATTTGCGGATCGCTACGGGCTCGTTGCCGCCGGATCCACCCTCGGCGGGTCGCGCCAGAGCTTCCTGCTTCGGTGGAGCCGAAACCGTGACGCGCAGGGTATCGACCTCCCAGACCTCGTCGGTGGCGAAGCCGTAGAGCCGTTCGTGGATCGCCTTGAAGCTCGTGTCCACCTGCGCGAGGTCGTAGGGCGCCTCGAGCGGCACCTCGACGGCATCGCTCTGGCCGGTGTAGCGCAAGAGCCCGGCCACGGTAATCCTGAGTGTGTCCGCCGCGCAGCCGGCCTTCACCAGCGGTTCGATCAGACGGTCAGCGATGCGCGCGGCGGCGGCATCGAGGTCCCTGGCGCTCCAGCGGTCGCTTCGCATGTGCAGCGGCCGTTGCTCGGCATAGCTCATCCGCGCCGTCATGCAGCCGAAGGCGGAAAAGCCGCTGGAGAACCGCGGGACGAGTACCTTGCCGATGCCGAACTCGCGGGCCAGCGAGACGGCGTGCATCGGTCCGGCGCCGCCGAAAGCCAGCAGCGTGCAGGTCCGGGCATCGACGCCGTGCTCGACGGTGACGCGGCGGAGTGCGCGAGCCATGTTGGCGTTGGCCACACGTCGTACACCAAGCGCGGCCTCGTGGACGGTCGTGCCGAAGGCCTCGGCCAGCGGCGCGAAGGCGGCTTCGGCCTTGCTGACGTCAAGCCGCACGGTACCGCCCAGCTCGCGCCCCGACTCGATATAGCCCAGGATGATGTTCGCGTCCGCGACGGTCGGCTGGGTGCCTCCCAGACCGTAGCACGCCGGGCCGGGATCGGCACCGGCGCTGTCCGGCCCGACCCGCACCGCCTGACCGTCACGGCGCGCGATCGAGCCGCCACCGGCACCGATTGTCTCGACCGCCACCATCATCTGCCGGATCGGATAGCCCGCCATGCGCTGGTTGCTGTCGATATGCATCTTGCCGTCGACGATGATGCTGACATCGGTCGTCGTGCCGCCCATGTCGAAGGAGATCACCCGCCCGATGCTGAGCTGCTGCGCGACTGCCGCGGCGGCGGCCACGCCCGCCGCCGGGCCCGACAGCGCAAGCGCCAGCGGCCGCGACGCGATCGAGGCAGCCGAGGCCATGCCGCCCGCGGAATGGAACATGTGCAAACCGGTCTGCGATCCGATCCGTTCGATCAGACGTTCGAGGTACCGCGCGACGAGTGGCATCAGAGCCGCGTTCATCGCGGTCGAGTTCGTGCGTTCGTATTCCCTGGGCTCTGGATTGAGCTGATGCGACAGCGCGACAAACGGGACGATCGCCCTGAGCCCCTCTCCGATCCGGCTTTCGTGATCGCCGTTGAGGTAGCTATGGATCAGCGAGACCGCCACCGACTCCACGCCGAAGGCCTTGACGGCCCTTGCCAGCCGCTCGATCTCTTCGCCGCTTAACGGCGTGACCTCACCGCCCTGTGCGTCCATGCGCTGACGCGCCTCGAGCCTGCGCTCGCCGGGCACCAGGGGGGTCGGCCGCGGCGTAATCGCCATCTTGTAGAGTTCGCGACGGTTCTGCCGGCCGATATCCAGCACCTCGGCGAAGCCCTCGGTGGCGATGAGCGCGATAGGCGCCAGCCGCCCCTCGACGATCGCATTCGTCGCCATGGTCGTGCCATGCATGATGTCGGTCACGTCCGACAGATCAAGCCCGAGCGATCCGCAGGCGGCGATGATGCCGGCCACGGGATCGGTCTGGCTCAGGACCTTGCCCATCCGCACGGCGCCACCCGCCGCATTCACCGCCACCACGTCGGTAAAGGTGCCGCCGATATCGATTCCAACTCGCCAGGCCGCCGTCATTGCGTGTTCCCGTTCAAATGCGCGTTCCATCTCCAACGGACCTAGAGCCCGATGCAGGCAACATGGCACTCGCGGCGGCTCTAGGTAAAATGTATTATATCTGTCTCATACCAAGATTTTATCTATATATGCTTCTGCGGGGCGGCCAGAGATGATGCAGAGGCCCGTATGAACCGATGGAATGTCTTTCTTTGTGCGAGGATCAGGTCAAAGGCGCGCACGGGAAAACCGCACGTGATGGGGGCGCCGCCAAGCGGTGCGGATCATGGTTGCTGCCACGATCCCTTCCGATGTCCTTTGTCAAGGATCGCCGCTTGGTTGGTGGCGGCCACAAGCGCGGCGGCTCTTTGCGCCTCGGTACCGGCACGGCCCGCCCGTCGCGGCCATTCGTTGTCAGCCGGCGCGCGAAGCGACAACAAGGTACGAGTTCTCAGGAGGGCTTGGGGCCGTCATCGCGTTTCATGCTATGATAGGCGGTGCCTGCTGAATCTTCGCTGCGAGAATTCGGCTTGCCCGGAGGAGGCTTGCCCTGATCTGCGCCACGGGCTTGGTCTTCATCCGCTGAGCGAATCCCGAAATCCCGATGGCGTACTTGACGGTTCCGTCTGCGCCCTGGACGGGGACTGCATAGCTCAACACGCCGGGATCGAGTTCATTGTCGCAGATCGCGAGGCCCTCGGTCCGGACCGTCTGCAGTTCGTTCATGATCGTCTGCAGGTCTGTCATGGTTTTTTCAGTGTACAGCGCAAGTGGCCCGCGGAGAAGTTCGCGCACAAGGTCGGGACTCTGGTGGGCCAGAATGGCCTTGGCTGACGCTGCGGCGTGCAGCGGCATGGCCCGCCCGGGCTGGACATAGGCCATCTCGCCGCCATCCGGGACAGCGGTGGCGATGGATTCCACCATCGTCCCCGTGAACTGTGTCAGATAGGCGGTTTCCGAGAATTCCCGGACGATCTGGTGCAACTCGGGCTCGACCATGGCGATCACCGAAGGGGGCGCCACGGCGAGGGTGCAAAGCCGTTGCATCCGCGCCCCGAGAACGTAGGACTTGCTGTCGGGCAGTCGGTCGACGAATCCGATTTCACCAAGCGCGTTGACCAGCCGGTGGGCGCTGCTCGCCTGAACCCCGATCGACTGTGCGATCTGGCTGAGACTGATTCCCTTTGGGCAGGACACCAGCACTTCCAGTATGCGCGCGTAGCGTTCGAGCGGCGTTGTTCGTTCGGTCATGTGTTCGCATTTCCGTTTTCCGGAAAACTATGCGGACCAGAGCGAGACGGCAAGGACTTTGTCATCTGCTGCGGTGTCGCCAGATGCCGTGATAGAGAAAAAATCGCGTAATAACATAAGTTTCTGTCACTTTCCCGCGGCGCTTCGAGGCCGATTGCCTGGCTAGGGAGCATCTTCGGAGATTGGCACGAATCGCTTGACTGGGCGAGCAATCAAGCGCAGAGTTTCGTTAAGTAGAATATGGTTCCGAAAATCGGAAATTATCATGAAGCACAATGTCAACTCGCCGCAGGCCCGTGACCTCCGCTCGCACCTGCACCCGTTCACCAATCTGGCCGCGCACGCCGAAGTCGGCCCGAGCATCTTCCTGCGCGGCGACGGGATCCACGTCTTTGACGATGCCGGGCGCGGATATGTCGAGGGACTCGCAGGACTCTGGTGTGCATCGCTCGGGTTCAGCGAGTCGCGCCTGGTCGATGCGGCGATGCGGCAGATGAAGGCTCTGCCCTTCTATCACAACTTCGCGCACAAGGCCGTCGAACCCGCGATCGAGCTAGCGGACCAGCTCGTCAGCAAGGTTTCCGCGCCGATGGGCAAGGTGTTCTTCACCAACTCCGGCTCCGAGGCGAACGATACCCAGGTCAAGCTCGTCCGCTACTACAACAGCCTGCGCGGCCGACCGGAGAAGAAGAAGATCATCGCCCGGCGCGGCGCCTATCACGGCATCACCCTGGCTGCGGCAAGCCTGACCGGGCTGCAATATTCGCACAACGCCTTCGACGTGCCGCTGCCGGGGTTCCTGCACGTGACGTGCCCCCACTACTACCACTACGCCAAGGACGGCGAGAGCGAAGCCGAATTCGTTGCGCGCTTGGTTGCCGAGCTGGAGCAGCTGATCGAAACCGAGGGGCCGGAGACGGTTGCCGCCTTCATCGCCGAGCCGGTCATGGGCGCAGGAGGCGTCTTTCCGCCGCCGCCGGGCTACTTCGAGGCGATCCAGCCGCTGCTCCGCAAGCACGACATCCTGTTCATCGCCGACGAGGTCATAACCGGCTTCTATCGCACCGGAAGGATGTTGGGCTCCGACACCTGCGCCATCCGTCCCGACATGATTTCGATGGCCAAGGCGCTGTCAGGCGGCTACCAGCCCATCGGTGCGGTGATGATCACCGACGAGATCCACGAGGTTCTGGTCGAGGGAAGCCGTCGGTATGGCCTGTTCGGGCACGGCTTCACCTATTCCGGTCATCCGGTTCCCGCCGCGGTCGCGCTGGAAACCCAGCGGATCTATGATGCCGACGGGATCGAAGCGCATGTCGGCGCGATCTCGCCCCACTTCCAGGCTCGCCTCAGATCGCTTGGCCAGCATCCGCTGGTCGGGGAGGCGCGCGGCGTCGGCCTGATCGGTGCGGTCGAACTGGTCGAGGACAAGCCGGGCCGACGCAATTTCGACCCCGGCAAGAAGGTCGGGGCGTGGGTGGCCCAGGCCGCGATGGACCACGGGCTGATCGTTCGCGCGCTTGTGAACGACACCATCGCGATCTGTCCGCCGCTGATCATCACGGACCAGCAGATCGACCAGCTGTTCGACGCTCTTGGCGCTGCGCTTGACGATGCGCAGGCCGTCTTCGGCGCAAACGGGTGATCCGAGATGCGGCCGGCACCTGAGAGAGACATTGGCGGTTGGCGGGTCGGCATCGACATCGGCGGCACGTTCACCGATGTCGTCGCGATCGGGCCGGACGGCAGCACCGTGCGCACGGCGAAGGTGGACACGCGCACGGACGACCGGGTGCTTGGCCTGATCGCCGCGCTGGAAGCGGTCGGTCTGGAATGGAACGACGTCTCCGACCTCGTTCATGGCACCACGATGGTCACCAATGCGATCATCGAGAACCACATGGCCGAAGCGGCGCTTGTCGCGACCGAGGGGTTCTCCGACACGCTGGCCATCGGACGGCAGAACCGGCGTCACCTGTATCGCCTGGATCTGGAGCCGAAGCCCGTCCCACAGATTCCCCCCGACCGGCGGTTCGAGGTGGATGGGCGGCTTGATCATACCGGCGCCGAGATCGCACCGATGAGTGACGAAAGCGTTGCTCGGGCGGTGGAAGACGTCGTCAGCTCCGGCGTCGAGTCGGTGGCGGTGTCGTTGCTGCACGCCTATGCCGACGGCGCCCATGAGAACCGGATTGCCGCGGCTCTGAGACAGCGCCTGCCCTTCGTCTCGGTGTCCCACAAGGTCAATCCCGAGGCGCGCGAATACGAACGCACCGCGACCACCGCGCTGAGTGCCGGGCTGATGCCGCTTGTCGGGCGCTATCTCGACCGGCTCGAGAGCATCTGCCCCGAGACCACCCACCTGCACCTTTTCCATTCCGCCGGCGGCATGGCTTCGACCCGGGCGCTGCGCGAAGCCCCGCTGGCGCTCGCGATGTCGGGCCCGGCAGCGGGTGTCGTTGCTGCAAGCACCGTCGCCCGCGACCTCGACCTCGACCTCGCGATCAGCTTCGACATGGGCGGCACGACGACCGACATCTGCCTGATCCGCGATGGCGAGGCGCAGGTCTCAAGCGACCGCGAACTGGGGGGGCGCCCGATCCGGCAACCGATGATCGCGGTGGACTCGATCGGCGCCGGCGGCGGTTCCATCGCGCGGCTCGACCACGGTACGCTCCGGGTGGGCCCCGAAAGCGCCGGGTCATTCCCGGGGCCGGCGTGCTACGGCCGGGGCGGGTTCCTCCCCACCGTGAGCGACGCGAACCTCCTGCTCGGCTATCTCGAACCCGGCAAGTCGCTGGGGGGCGAACTGTGGCTCCAGCCTGATCTGGCGCGCGAAGCCATCACACCTCTTGCAAGGGCGCTTCGCTGGCCGGTCGAACAGGCGGCACTGGGTGTGATCCGGGTGGCCAATGCGGCGATGATGCAGGCATTGCGCCGCAGCACCGTGGAACACGGGATCGACGGGCGACAGGCCGTGCTGATCGCCTTTGGCGGTGCCGGCCCGATGCACGCGGTCGCCGTGGCGCGCGAATTCGGCATGTCGCGGGTGATCGTCCCGGCGCACTCCAGCGTGTTCTCTGCGCTCGGCTGTGTCAGCGCCGAGATGTCCTATTCCCAGCAGCGCACGGTCAGGATGCCGGTGGGAAGCTGGGATGCGTCGGCACTGGCCGGCATCCGGCGTGAACTGCGCGCGCAGGTCACGGCACCCCTGCACGTCTCAGGGCTCCGCAAGACCGATATCGTCACCCAGGAAATCGCCGCCCTGCGCTACAGCGGCCAAAGCTACGCGATCGAAGTCCCCGATCCCGATTTCGACGACATCGAGGAACTTGGACAGAGATTCTATGCGCTTCACGAGCGCCTGTACGGCTACGCCACGGATGAACCCTGGCAGCTCGAAGCCATCCGGATGCGGTCCTCGGTTCCGAACCCGCGAGGCCGTCTGGAAACAACCCCGCAGACGCCGACTGAGCCGGTCGCCATCAAGACCCTGCCCTGCATCTTCGACGGCAGCGGGCCCGTGCCGACGCCGCGCTATCGCCGGGGCGACATCGGGACCGCAAGCACCGTCCATGGCCCGGCGATCATCGAGGATGACTGCGCAACGATTGTCATCCCGCCGGGCGCAAGCGCCTTCGCGGACGGCAACGGGCACCTGCACATCATGACGGGGGCAGGACAATGACTTTCCACATTGACCCCGTGACGCTCGAAGTCATCCGCAATGCGCTTACCGCGGCGGCCGAGGAAATATCGCTCGTGGTGATGCGGTCGGCGCGCTCACCGCTTCTGCGCGAAGCGGGCGATCATTCCTCCGTAATCACCGACGCCGACGGCTACCTCATCGCGCAGGGCCGTGACGTTCCCATGCACATGGGCGTGATGAGCTTCACCGTGCGGGAATTCCTGCGGCTGGTGCCGAAGGCGCAGCTTGCGCCCGGTGACGTCTGGTTCCTGAACATCCCCGCGATCGGCGGCAACCACCTTCCGGACGTCAAGGCGATCCGCCCGGTCTTCGTCGACGGCGAGCTGGCGGCCTTCGCGGTCAGCCTGGCCCATTGGGCCGATGTCGGCGGCGCGGTGCCCGGGTCCTATGTGGCCAATGCCACCGACGCCTGGCAGGAGGGCCTGCGAATTCCTCCCCTGCGCGTCTTCACCGCTGATGGCGCGGACACGGAGAAGCTCGGCGTCATCCTCGCCAACGTGCGTGGTGCGGCGGAACGCAAAGGCGACATCCTTGCGCAGGTGGCCGCAACCCGTGCAGCCGAGCTGCGCGTGCAGCAGATCGCCAGCCAGCATGGCGCGGGACTGCTCCGGGCCGCGATGGCGGCGATCCACGATCGCGCCGAGGCTCAGATGCGCGCCGTGATCTCGTCGATTCCGGACGGAGACTACGAAGGCGCTGACTGGCTCGATGACGACGCTGGGGGCGGTGGGCCCGTCGCGATCCGGGTCCGCGTGCGGATCGCGGGTGACACCGCGACCTTCGACTTCGGCGGCTGCGACCCCGCGGCACGAGGACCGGTCAACACCACGCCCTTCATTGCCGCGGCTTCGGTCTTCTACGTGATGAAGGCGCTGTTCGGGCCGGAAATCCAGCCCAGCGGCGGCTGCTACCGGCCGTTCAAGATCATCACCAAACCGGGCACCGTCCTCGACCCGGGCCCTGACAAGCCGGTGGTGGGCGGCAACCACGAGACCTCGCAGCGAATAGCCGATGCGGTCTTTCGAGCCTTCGAGGCCATCGTGCCGGAACGGCTGACGGCCGGCGGGCCGACGACCTCGGGGCTGATCCTGTTCGGCGGCCGCCGCGCCGACGGTATCTGGACGACGCTTTATGAAACCCATGGCGGCGGTGAAGGTGCCCGCGCGGATCGCGACGGCGCCCCCGTGATCCGGGTGCACATGTCGAACGTCATGAACACCCCTGCCGAAGTGATCGAGGCGGAATACCCGCTGCGGATCGAGGCCCAGTCCCTGCGCAGAGGCTCCGGCGGCGAGGGGCGGCACCGCGGCGGGGACGGCCTTCACCGGGTCTATCGCGTGCTCTGCGAGGACATGTCCGTGACGTCCATGTTCGAACGCCGCGTCGTGCCGCCGTACGGACTGGACGGCGGCGAACCGGGGGCCGCCTTCAAGGTCGAAGTGCTGAAATCGGATGGAACGGGATACGAGCTTCCGGGCAAGGCCAACATCCGCCTCGGACCAGGCGACCACGTGATCGTCAATAGCTGTGGCGGAGGCGGCTACGGCGCACCCGCGCAATCCCAACGCAATCGCAAGAACGCCGATCAAAGGAGAGAACCCGCATGAAACTCGAAGGCAAGAAGGCAATCGTCACGGGCGCCGCCAAGGGCATGGGTGCCGACATCACCACCACGCTCGCTCGTGAGGGCGCCGATCTGGTCTTGACGGCACGCGACACTGCGGCGCTCGAGGAAGTGGCGCAGAAGGTTCGCGCCCTGGGGCGAAAGGCGCATGTCGTCGCCTGTGACGTGATCGATGAAGCGCAGGTCGCCGCGATGGTCAAGCAGGCGCTGAAGGTCTTTGACGGCCGCATCGATATCCTCGTGAACGTCGCGGGCGTCACCGGCCCGATCGAGACGCCGGTGCAGGATATCAAGGTCGACGACTTCGACTATGTGATCATAGCCAACGAACGCGGCACCTTCCTGCCGATCAAGCATGTCGTTCCGACCATGATCGGTCAGAAAGCGGGCAAGATCGTCAACATCTCGGGCACGTCGGGCCTAAGGGGCTATCCGATGCGCACCGCCTACAGTGCCTCCAAATGGGCCGTGCGTGGCATCACGCGGACGGTTGCGCTGGAACTGGGCAAATACAACGTCAACGTCAACGCGGTTTGCCCCGGCATCGTCGAAACGCCCCGGATGATGAAGCTCTGCGAAGGCAAGGCCAAGGTGCGCGGCTGGACGGTGGAGCAGGTCTACGAGGAATACGTGCAGGACATGGCGCTGAAGCGGGTGACGCTTGGCCAAGATATCGCCAATGCTGTTCTGTTCCTTGCCTCCGAAGACGCGCGCCAGATCACCGGCCAGCATATTGCCGTTGATGGCGGCTGGGACGTCTGACCATGGGCCGCGACCTGCTCCGAGAGATTCCGGGTGTCGCGATCCCGACGGATCTGCCGAGGCATATGTATATCGGCGGCCGCCAGGTCGACGCCATAAGCGGGGACCGGATCGAGACCGTCGATCCGGCCACGGGTCAGGTCTTTGCCGACGTTCCGTCGGCAACCATCGCCGATGTTGACGCCGCGGTGGACAATTCTCGAAGTGCGCTGCGGGGTCCGTGGCGCGACACCTTGCCCGTAGAACGCGGCCGTATTCTCCACCGCACCGCCCAGTTGATCCGCCGGGACGCCGAGCGGCTGGCGATCATCGAGACGCTCGACAGTGGCAAGCCTCTGACGGAATCGCGCGGTGATGTAGCCACGGCGGCGGCGTATTTCGAGTACTACGCCGGTATCGCCGACAAGCTGCAGGGTGACAGCATCCCCTTGGGAACGGCCTACATGTCCTTCACCTTGCATGAACCTGTCGGGGTGACGGCCCATATCATCCCGTGGAACTTCCCGCTGGTTACAACAGCGCGGGGGGTTGCCCCGGCACTTGCAGCGGGCAACACTGTCGTGGTCAAGCCGGCGTCCCAGACGCCTCTGACCGCACTGGCGCTGGCCGATCTGTTGATCGAGGCCGGATTGCCCGCCGGCGTCTACAATGCCCTTACCGGCCGCGGCGGCGTCATCGGGGACGCATTGAGCGGTCATCGCGGCGTCGATCATGTCACGTTCACCGGGTCGGTTCCCACAGGCATCAACGTGATGAAGGTCGCGGCCGAGCGCGTGACTTCGGTCACGCTGGAACTGGGCGGGAAGTCCCCGGTCGTCGTTCTGGCGGACGCTGATCTCGATGCGGCCGTCGAAGGAACACTCAAGGCGATCTACATGAATGCCGGTCAGGTCTGTTCCGCCGGATCACGGCTGGTGATCGACCGCAAGGTGCATGCTTCCATGCTCGATCGCCTCGTGGCGCGCGCAAGGCAACTGTCGATCGGTCACGGGCTCAGCGACCCGAAACTCGGCCCGCTGATCTCCGATACCCATCGCCGCACCGTGGCCTCATATGTCGACGGCGCCAGGGCACGCGGCATCACCGTCGCCACCGGCGGAGAACCCGTCGATGTCGCGGGGTTCGAGGGCGGATACTTCTACGCGCCCACGATCCTCGACGCGGTTCACGCCCAGGATCGGGTGGTTCAGGAAGAGATCTTCGGGCCAGTTCTGGTCGTTCAAGTGGTGGAGTCCGCCGAAGAAGCCCTCGCGGTCGCCAATGGCACGCCCTTCGGGCTCTGCGCGGGCATCTATACACGCGACGTGACTCGCGCGCTGCGCTTCGCGCGCGATGTCGATGCCGGTCAGGTATTCATCAACCAGTATTTTGCCGGTGGCGTGCCGACGCCCTTCGGCGGAACGAAGCTGTCCGGCTTTGGGCGCGAAAAAGGACTCGCCGCGCTGGCTGCGTATTACCAGGTGAAGTGCATCACGGCGCGTATCTGACCCCCAACCGATGAGGACACAACCATGTATGCGGAGTTCGATCTGACGATCCCAGCGGACCTGCCCGAGGCGCTCACGGCGCTCGCGGCGGCCGGGACGCGCGTGGTGCCGCTGTCGGGCGGAACCAACGTGCTCGTGGACATACGCTCGCAGCGGATTGCCCCCGACCGTCTGCTGGACCTCGGCCGTGTGCACCAACTGCGCGAGATAACCGTCGACCGGGGTCGTGTGACACTCGGGGCCAGAACGACAGTCGGGGACTTGCTGGCCTCGGGTGAGGTCACCAGATATGCGCCGGCGCTGACCGAGGCGGCGAGGGTCTTCGCCGGGCAGATGGTGCGCAATGCGGCCACGGTGGCAGGCAATGTCGCCTGCGGCTCACCGGCGGCCGACCTGGTCCCGCCGCTTCTGGCGCTTGATGCAGAGCTCACGCTGAGCAGCGTTCGCGGAAGCCGGACGCTGGCGCTGTGCGACTTCTACACCGGCTACAAGTCAGATCAGAGGGCTCCCGACGAGCTGATCACCGCGATTTCCTGGCCGATCCCAGCGACGGGCAGCTTCGGCAGCTTCTACAAGCTCGCCCGTCGCAAGGGCGATGCGATCACCGTCGTCGGTGTCGCGGTCAGCCTCGCCCTTGGGGGCGGATGCTGCGGAGGGGTTCGGATCGCGCTCGGCTCGGTCGCGCCGACTCCATTGCGCGTCAGCAAGGCCGAAGCCGTGCTCGAGGGCCAGCCGCCGACACCGGAGCGGATCGCCGAGGCGGCGCGCGCCGCAGCAGAGGAATGCAGCCCGATCGACGATGTCCGCGCCACGGGCGCATATCGACGCCACATGGTTGGCGTTCTGGTGGCGCGGCTGCTCACCAACGCCATTCAGGCCGGAAATTGAGGGAGTGCCGGAGATGAGCACGGAAAAGACGATCACCCTTCGCGTCAACGGCCACGACGAAATCGCCACGGTCCCGCCTCACAGAACGCTTCTGGAGGCGCTGCGCGGGCTAGGCCATGTCGATGTCAAATGCGGCTGCGAAAAGGGCGACTGTGGCGCCTGCGCCGTCCTCGTCGACGGCGAGGCGGTCGACAGTTGCCTGACGCTGGCTCGGTCGGTCGAAGGGCGGGAGATCACGACCCTGCAGGGCCTCGGCACACCAGAGGCACCCCATCCGCTGCAGCAGAGTTTCTCGGAACTCGGTGCGGCGCAGTGCGGCTATTGCACTCCGGGCATGATCATCGCCTCGGAATCCCTGCTTCGCAAGAACCCGTCACCGACCGACGAGGACGTGCGCATCGCTCTCAGCGGCAATCTTTGCCGCTGCACCGGGTATGTGAAGATCTTCGAAGCCGTCCATGCGGCCGCCGCCGTGAAGCGCCAGACGGGAGAAACGAAATGAGCGACGTTGATACGATCCAGCCCAACTTGAGGTTCAGCCAGATCGGCAAGTCGCTGACGCGCACCGATTCACCTGGCAAGGCCACGGGCCGTACGCCCTATGCGGGTGACTATGTGATGCCCGGGATGTTGCATGCAAAGGTGCTGCGCGCCGACCTCGCCAGCGCCCGGCTGAAGCGACTCGACGTGTCGAAGGCGCGTGCGATGCCGGGAGTCGCTTGTGTGCTCACCGCCCAGGACATGCCGGATCGGGCCATCGCCACCGACATTCCAGGCCAGACCGGGCGTGCGCGACTGAAGACCGACCAGCAGATTCTCGTCAAGGAACGGGTACGATACTTCGGCGAGCCCCTGGCGCTGATCGCCGCCGAGACGGCCGATATCGCCGAGAAGGCACGCCGCCTGATCGAGGTCGAGCTGGAGCCGATCCCCGGCGTCTACGACCCCGAAGAGGCGCTTAAGCCCGGCGCGCCGGTCGTGCAGGGCACCGACAACGTTGTCGCGACCCACAAGATCCGGAAGGGCGACACCGAGGCCGGCTTCGCCGCCGCCGACGTAGTCGTCGAGAACACCTACATCACGCCGTTCCAGGAGCACGCCTTCCTCGAACCCGAGGTCGGCCTTGCCTGGATCGACGAAAACGAGGTGATCACCATCCGGGTCTGCACCCAGGTGATCGAACACTTCCGGGCCGTGGCCGATGCGATCGGCGTGCCACACAACAAGCTCAGGATCATGGGCGCGCTGGTCGGCGGCGGCTTCGGCGGCAAGGAGGACGTGACCGTCGAGACCTATCTGGCGATACTCGCGCAGAAGACACGCCGGCCCGTACGGCTGGAGTTCTCGCGCGAGGATTCCTTCGTCGGCCACGGCAACCGCCATGCGATGAAGCTAAAATACCGTACCGGTGTGACCCGTGATGGCAAGATCACGGCACTCGACGTGCAGGTCATCGCCGACGCCGGCGCCTATGTCTATCTCAGCCCCTATGTGCTGCTCTATTGCGCGGTGAATGCGCCCGGACCCTACCGGGTTGACAACCTTAACGTCTTCGCCCGTGCGGTGGCCACCAACAACATGTTCACGTCGGCGTTTCGCGGCTTCGGCGGCATCCAGGCCGCCGCCGCCTATGAGCAGCAGATGGATGAGGTCGCCAATGCCATCGGCATGGACCCGCTGGAGTTCCGGCGCCAGAACTTCCTGCAGACCGGCGACCCAATCTCTACCGGGTTCGTGCCGCCGAGTGCGATCTGGACGGAGAAATGCGTCGAACTGGCGTGGCAGGCGCTGGGAGAGCCGACGCCCGCGCCGGGAGGGTCGATCAGGATCGGTCGCGGCATTGCCGCATTCCAGCAGAGCTATGGCCGTCTGACATTCCTGCACGACACGTCCGAAGCCTGGGTCGGCATCGAGATGGATGGAACGGTCACAGTCCGCTCGGGGGTAACCGATATCGGCGCGGGGCAGGCATCGTCGTTGGCGCAGATCGCAGCCGAGGTGCTCGGAGTGACTCTGCCGAACGTGAACGTCTATAACTCGGATTCACAGGTGACGCCGCTGGCCGGGACCACTACCGCCTCGCGCGCGCTCTACATGACCGGCAACGCTGCGCGCCTAGCCGCGCAGGCCGTTCGCGACCGACTGGCTGAAGTGGCGGCGGAACTGTTCAAGGCTGAGCCTGCGCAGATCGACATGGAATTCAACCGGGTCTTCGTCATCGACGACCCCGAGCGCAGCATGCCGATTGCCGAACTGGTCAGGGTCTGCGCCTCGCGGGGGGTGCACCGGTCCGAACTTGCGATCTTTCGCGCACCATTCACCGACGTGCTCGACCCCGAGACCGGGCAGGGCCAGGCGCATCCTGACTATGCCTACGGGGCGCACGCGATCGAAGTCGCCGTCGACACCGAGACGGGCGAAGTGACGGTGCTGAAGTCCGTCGCCGCCCACGATGTCGGCCAGTGCATCAACCGCGCCGCAGTGGAAGGCCAGATCCATGGCGGTGTCCAGAACGGTCTGGGCTACGCGCTGAGCGAGGAGATGCTCTACAAGGAGGGCCGTCTTATCACACCGTCGTTCAGCGAATACCTGATGCCGACGGCGATGGACATGCCGCCGGTAGAGTCGATCATCCTCGAATCGCGCAGTGGTCTGGGACCGTTCGGTTCCAAGGGGATCGGCGAGCCGTCGATGACCCCGGTCGCACCGGCGGTTGCCAATGCCATCGCCGACGCGATCGGCGTGCGGGTATTCGAGATGCCGATCACGCCCGAGAGGATTTGGCGCGCGCTGCAGGAAGCCAGGGCGAGGGGGTGCCGATAGTCAGGCCGGAGCGGCCGCGGGCTCCGGATCGGCTCCCGACGGCCTATCAACGGACGATCTGAACAGACACCCGGCGACTTCATCTCGGCGCCGGGGATTTGGCGGGGATAGCCGGGTGGAATGTCCCGCGGTCACAACAAGCGAGATGAACAAGAGGGAGGAACGAGAGATGGTTGGCACTATTACGCGACGCGGTCTGATGGGGGCTTTTGCGCTGGCGGCGACGGTGGCTCTTTCGCCGGCGGGAGCGCTCGGCCAGGAC
>Ga0079224_100002072_pt1 | contig 24020 bp, 22 predicted proteins | sample Stecom2015_FD_80414 | JGI IMG/M metagenome (GOLD analysis project Ga0079224, IMG submission 80414) | Agricultural soil microbial communities from Utah to study Nitrogen management - Steer compost 2015 | ecosystem: Environmental > Terrestrial > Soil > Agricultural land | place: USA: Utah... | reverse complement strand
GCGTAGCTCGACGCGAGCTGCTCGAGCACGATGTCGTTCACGCCGAGCCCGCAGCGCTGCACGCACTTCACGATGTTCTGCGACGCGCTGACGGCGCCGGTCACGAGGTGGACCTTCGCCTCGAGCCTCACGCCCGACATGCCGACCGGCTCGCGGATGCCTTCCTGCGCGTCGATGATGAATTCCTGCGGCAGGACGTGAAGGATCCGCTGATCCGCCGGGATCGCGACCGCGCGCGCCGCGTCGATCACGCGCTCGACGTCGCCCGGCGTCACTTCCTTGTCGCGGATCGCGACGATGCCGTGCGAGTTGAGGCTCCGCACGTGGCTGCCGGCGATGCCGGTATACACGCTGTTGATCTCGCAGCCCGCCATCAGCTCGGCTTCCTCGACGGCGCGCTGGATCGACTGCACGGTCGACTCGATGTTCACGACGACGCCGCGCTTCAGCCCCCGCGACGGCGACGAGCCGAAGCCGATGACCTCGATCTTGCCCTCCGGCGACAGCTCGCCGACGATCGCGACGACCTTCGACGTGCCGACGTCGAGGCCGACAAGCAGCTTTCGGTCGTCTCGTCTAGCCACGGCGCGCGCTCTCCTTGCCGACCGGCTCGCGCACCGCGAGCTCGCCGCCGGCCGCGTTCGGCTCCGCCTCGCCCGCGCTGTCGTCGTCGCGCCAGCCGACGGCGAAGCCGTTCGTGTAGCGCAGGTCGACGTAGCGCACGCGATGCAGCTCGCTCGCGAGCGCGGGGGCCGCAACATCGAAGAAACGGTCGATGCGGTCCTCGACGTCGCGCCGCCCGAAGCGCACCTCCTGACCCGTCGCGAGCACGAGCCGCCACGAGCCGCGCTCGTCGAGATAGAGCGTGTCGATCGAAAGGTGCGCGTCGATCAGCCGCTCGCGCAGCTCGAGGTACAGGCGCGCGACCTCCCGCTCGCTGCCGTCGGGACCGAAGAGCCGCGGCAGCTCCGGGAAGCCGTGCTCGGGACGCGTCGCGAAGAGCTCGCCGCGGGCGTTGAGGAGCCCCTCGTCGCGCCAGCGGGCCGCGGCGCGATGCTCGGTGATGCGCACGATCAGCGTGTCCGGCCACGCGCGCCGCAGCTGCGTCGTGTCGACCCACGGCAGCGCTTCGAGCCGCGCGCGCAGATCGTCGAGGTCGAGCGACCAGAAGCCTTCGTCGAGCGCCGGCGCGATCGCGGCCTCCACCTGAATCGGCGTCACGCGCTGGAAAGTGCTTTCGATGAGGATGCGGCCGACCGGCTGATCGAGCACCTCGTCGAGCACGTTCGGCGCGGCCGCGACCGCGCTTCCGGCGAGCACGGGCCAGAGCAGCATGCTGAAGCGGACGCGGACGCGCGGCACCCGCGGCAGCTTCGGTGCGTGGAGCTTGCGCCTGGCCTTCCTGCGGCGGTTCGGGCGATTACGCATCTTCGCCCTCCCGTCGGCGTTCCCCGATCACTCTTGCCTCCAAAGTCAGCGTGATACCGGTGCGCTCGGCGACGCGCCGCCGCACCGTCTCGATGAGCCGCTCGATGTCGTCGGCCGTTGCGGCTCCCGTGTTGATGATGAAATTCGCGTGCTTCTCCGAGACCTGTGCGCCGCCGATCGTCAGCCCCTTCAGGCCCGCCTGCTCGATCAGCGCGCCCGCGTGCGTGCCTTCCGGGTTGCGGAACACCGAGCCGCAGCTCGGCACGCCCATCGGCTGCGTCGCGGCGCGCTTGTCGAGCATCGCGCGGATCGCGGCCGGGTCAGCGGCCGGATCGTGCTCGAGGCGAAATGTGGCGGCGAGGAAGAACGGCACCGCGCCGAAAAGGTGACGCGCAGCGAAGGGGGTGTCTGACACCTTTTTCGGCCGCGGCGGCAAAGGCCCCCGATGCCCTTTCCCGAAAAAGGTGTCTGACACCTTTTTAGACGCGGAATCTGAGGCGGTGTCGGAAGAGGTGTCAGACACCCCCTTCGGCAAGCGTTCCAACCGCACATGCCGATACCCGATCTCGAACGCATCCCGCGCGTACGTGCGCCGCACGCCGGCGCGGTCGATCGTCTCGACGCTCTCGACCCGATCCCATGTCTCGCCGCCGAACGCGCCGGCGTTCATCGCGAGCGCGCCGCCGATCGTGCCCGGGATGCCGGCGAAGAACGCGGCGGGCCCGAGCGACCAGCGCACGCACTGCCGCGCGAACGTCGCGCACGGCACGCCCGCTCCGGCGCGCACGCGCGTCTCGTCGAGCCGCTCGATGCGGCGGGCAAGCTTGCGCGTCGACACGACCGCGCCGCGCACGCCGCCGTCGCGCACGAGCAGATTCGAGCCGAGCCCGACGATGTGGACCGGCATGTCGGGCGGCAGCGCGGCGAGGAACGCCGCGAGCTCGTCCTCGTCCTGCGGCTCGAAGTAAAGCTCCGCCGGGCCGCCGACGCGCCACGACGTGTGCCGCCGCATCGGCTCGTTGCGCCTCACGCCCGCGAATGCCTCGAGACCGCTCATCACGGCGCTCACCTTCCCGCCTCGTTCGCCCGCCGGACCGCGAGCCGTTGGGGCAGCGCCGGCGCGAGCGCACCGATGGAGCCCGCGCCGAGCGTCAGCACGACGTCGTCGGCACGCAGCACGTTCGCGAGCGCGTCCGGGATCTCGTCCACCTCGTCGACGAGGATCGGCTCGACCTTGCCGCGCGCACGCACGGCGCGCGCGAGGGCCTTGCCGTCCGCGCCGACGATCGGCGCCTCGCCGGCGGGATAGACGCTGGTCAGCACCAGCACGTCCGCTTCCGACAGCACCTGCGCGAAGTCGTCGAGCAGCGCGTGCGTGCGCGTGTAGCGGTGCGGCTGGAACACGATGACGAGGCGCCGGCCGGCCCACGCGACGCGGGCAGCCGCGAGCGTCGCGGCGATCTCGGTCGGATGGTGTCCGTAGTCGTCGACGAACGTCACGCGTCCGGCGTGCGTATCGACGGTGCCGTGCACCTGAAGCCTGCGGTCGATGCCGGAGAACGACGCGAGCGCGCGCCGCACCGCGTCGACGTCGACCTCGAGCTCGGCGGCCACCGTGATCGCCGCGAGCGCGTTCTGCACGTTGTGCAGGCCCGGCAGGTTCAGCTCGAACGGCACCGGTGCGCCGCCGCCGGGCGGCACGACCTTGAAGCGGCTCCTGAGGCCGTCGAGCTGGACGTCGACAGCGCGCGTGTCCGCCTCCTCGCCGAGCCCGTAGCTGATCACCCTGCGGCCGAGGTCCGGGATCAGCGAGCGCGTCGTCTCGTCGTCGCTGCACATCACGGCGAGCCCGTAGAACGGAAGGTTCAGCAGGAAATCGCGGAACGCCTGCTTGAGCCGCTCCATGTCGCCGTCGTAGGTGCCGAGATGATCAGCGTCGATGTTCGTGACGACCGCGATCATCGGCTGCAGGTGCAGGAACGATGCATCGCTCTCGTCCGCCTCCGCGACGAGGTAGCGGCCGTCGCCGAGGCGCGCGTTCGCGTCGGCGCTCGCGAGGCGGCCCCCGATCACGAACGTCGGATCGAGCCCGCCCTCCGCGAGAACGCTCGCGATCAGGCTCGTGGTGGTCGTCTTGCCGTGCGTGCCGGCGATCGCGATGCCGTACCGGAAGCGCATCAGCTCGCCGAGCATCTCCGCGCGCGGCACGACCGGGATGCGGCGGCGCTGCGCGGCGACGACCTCGGCGTTGTCCGCCGACACCGCGCTCGACACGACGACGACGTCCGCGTTCTCGACGTGCTCCTCGCGGTGCCCGAGCCACACCTTCGCGCCGAGCCGCTCGAGCCGCTCGGTGAGCGCGCTGCGCCGAAGGTCCGAGCCCTGCACCGTGTAGCCGAGGCTGAGCAGGACCTCGGCGATCCCGGCCATCCCGGCGCCGCCGATGCCGACGAAGTGCACGATCCGGATCCGGCCCATGCGATCGTTCGTCATCGGCGGCCCTCCGCGAGCGCGAGGCACGCGTCGGCGATGCGCTCCGCCGCATCGATCCGCGCGAGCTTGCGCGATGCGACGGCCATCGGCTCGAGCCTGTCGCGAGGCGCGCCGAGCAGCCCGCGAAGCTCCGCCGCGAGCCGCTCGGGGTCGAGGTCGCGCTCGGCGATCGCGACGCCGGCGCCTGCGCCGACGAACCACTCGGCGTTGCGCGTCTGGTGATCGTCGATCGCGTGCGGATACGGCACGAGCACCGCCGGCAGGCCGGCCGCCGCGAGCTCGGCGATCGTCAGCGCTCCGGCGCGCGCGACGACGAGGTCGGCCCAGCCGTAGGCCTCCGCCATGTCGTCGATGAATTCGCGCACGTCGGCGTCGAGCCCCGCGCCGCGGTACGCGGCGCGCGCCTCGTCCGCGAAGCGGCCCGCCTGGTGACGCACCTCCGGACGCAGCGCGTCGGGCAGCAGCGCGAGCGCCGCCGGCACCGTCGAGTTCAGCACGCGCGCGCCCTGGCTGCCGCCGACGACGAGGAGGCGCGGGCGGCGTGCCGAAGAGGTACCCGACACGGGAAAAAAGGTGTCTGACACCATTTTTTGCGAGGAGGTGTCCCCGAAAAAGGTGTCTGACACCTTTTTTTCCGCGGCATCGCAAGAAAAGGTGTCTGACACCTTTTTTTGAGTGTCCGCGGCGCTCAGCTCCGCGATCCGCTCCGCCGCCGGCGGCAGCGCCGCGATCGACCGGCGCACCGGATTGCCGACGTGCTCGGCGCGGACGCCGGGCGGGAAGCTCGCCGGGAACGCCTCGAAGACTCGCGTCGCGAAGCAGGCGAGCCAGCGGTTCGTCGTGCCGGCGACCGCGTTCTGCTCGTGGATCACGAGCGGCCGGCGCGTGAGCCACGCGGCAAGCCCGCCCGGCCCCGAGACGAAGCCGCCCATGCCGAGCACGGCCGAGGGCTTGCGCCTTCGCAGCACGGCGAGCGCCTGCCAGACCGCGAACGCCGCGAGGAACGGCGCAGTCAGCATGCCGCGCAGCCCCTTGCCGCGGAGCCCCGCGACCGAGATCCACTCGATGTCGATGCCGTGCTGCGGCACGACGCGCGCCTCGAGCCCGCGGCGCGTGCCGAGCCAGACCACGGCGCGGCCCCGCTCGCGCAGCACGTCCGCGACCGTGAGGCCGGGGAAGACGTGCCCGCCCGTGCCGCCCGCCATGATCATGACCGGCCCGCTCACGCCGCGTCCCCCTTGCCCGCGCGGCGCTTCTCCGCGCCGACGAGCTCGTGATGGATGCGGAACAGGAAGCCGAGCGCCGCGAGCGTGACGACCGTGCTCGAGCGGCCGTACGAAAGAAGCGGCAGGGTCAGGCCTTTCGTCGGCAGGAGCCCCGTGTTCACGCCGATATTGATGAACGCCTGCACGCCGAGCGTCATGCCGATGCCGATCGCGACGAGGCCGTGGAACGGCAGGCCCGCCGCGATCGAGCGCTGGCCGATCGCGATCGCGCGATACACGAGCAGCGCGAACAGCACGATCACGAGCGTCGAGCCGACGAGGCCGAGCTCCTCCGCGAGCACGGCGAACACGAAGTCCGTGTGCGCTTCCGGCAGATAGAACAGCTTCTGCACGCTCTCGCCGAGCCCGACGCCGAACCAGTCGCCGCGCCCGATCGCGATCAGCGACTGCGCGAGCTGGAAGCCGGTGTCGTACACGTCCTCGAACGGCCGCCGGAACGACATCAGCCGCTCGAGCCGATACGGCGACGAGATCGCGAGCGCCGCGAACGCGGCGCCGGCCGCGCCGAGCGCGAGCAGCACGTCGCGCAGCCGCGCGCCGCCGACGAACAGCACGCCGAGCGCCGTGCCGGTCAGCACGACGACGGCCCCGAAATCCGGCTCCTCGAGCAGCAGCACGGCCGCGATGCCGATCACGACGAGCGGCTTCAGGAACGCGACGAAGCGGGACGTGAGATCGGCGTAGTGCCGGACGCAGTAGCTCGCGACGTAGATCAGGAGCGCGAGCCGCGCGGGCTCCGACGGCTGAAGCGTGATCGGGCCGACGGCGATCCAGCGCGACGCGCCGTTCACCGTTTGACCGATCGAAGGCAAGAGCGGCAGGACCAGCAGCACGAGGGCCGCGAGCGCGCACAGCCCGCTCGAGCGGTACCACGTCTCGACCGGCAGCGCGGCGACGAACGCGAACGCCGCGGCGCCGACGGCGAGTGCGCCGAGATGCCGCGCGAGGTAGTAGAACGGTTCGCCGGTCGCGTTGTCGGCGATCGAGATCGACGCGGAGCCGACCATGATCGTGCCGATGACCGCAAGGCCGACCGCCGCCGCGACGAGCGGCGGATCGATCGCGACCGGGAGTCTCGCCGCCATGCTCATGCCGGCAGCTCCCGCAGCGCCTCGGCGAACGCCTTGCCGCGATGCTTGTAGTCGCGAAACATGTCCTGGCTCGCGCACGCCGGCGAGAGCAGCACGGTGTCGCCCGGCGATCCGAAGGCGGCGGCCGCGCGCACGGCCTCGCGCATGTCGGCCGCGCGGCGCACGGGGCAGACGTCCGCGAGCACGCGCTCGAGCGCGGGCGCTGCCTCGCCGATCAGCACCGCGGCCTTGACCTTGCCGCGGGCGGCCGCCGCGAGCGGCGTGAAATCCTGGCCCTTGCCCTGCCCGCCGGCGATCAGCACGAGCGGGCCCGGCAGGTTCGCGATCGCGGCCGCCGTCGCGCCGACGTTCGTGCCCTTCGAATCGTCGACGTACTCGACGCCGTGCCGCACGCCGATCGGCCGGCATCGATGCGGCAGGCCGGTGAAGCGCGCAAGCGCGGCGAGCGCGCCGTCGAGCTCCGCCTTGCCGCCGCCCGCCGCCTCGATGAACACCGTCGCGAGCGCGAGCGCGGCGAGCGCGTTCGCCTCGTTGTGCCGCCCGCGCAGCGCGAGCGACGCCGTCGGCACGAGCGGATGACCGTCGCGCGCGAGCCAGCGCTCGCCGTCGTGCTCGAGCACGGACCAGCCGAGCACGAGCGGCTTCTCGACCGAGAACGGGATCGGCCGCGCGCAGCGCTCGCCGATCGAGCGCACGTGCGGATCGTCGCGATTGAACACGGCGTGCTCGGCGGCCGACAGCAGCTTCGCCTTGAGCGCGGCGTAGCGGTCGATGTCCCCGTGCCGGTCGAGGTGATCGGCGGAGACGTTCAGCACGGCCGCGGCGAGCGGCCGCAAAGACTCGGTCGTCTCCATCTGGAAGCTCGAGATCTCGAGCACGTACGCGTCGGGCACGGCGTTGTCCGCCCGCGGCGCGAGCAGCTCGAGCGCCGGCGGGCCGAGGTTGCCGCCCGCGGGCGCAAGGTAGCCGGCGCCTTCGAGCAGGTACGCCGTGAGCGCCGTGACCGTGCTCTTGCCGTTCGAGCCGGTGACCGCGATCACCGGTGCGTTCGTCGCGCGGGCGAAGAGCTCGATGTCGCCGACGATCTCGATGCCGCGCCTGCGGGCCTCGACCGCGAGCGGCAGATCGGACGCGAGCCCCGGCGACCAGACGATCCGCGTCGCGCCGGCGAGCCACTTCGCATCGAGCGTGCCGAGCTCGACCCGGACGTCCGGCAGCTCGCCGCGCAGCGCGTCGAGCCCGGGCGGCGTCTGGCGGCTGTCGATCACCAGCACCGGCTCGCCGAGGCTCGTGAGATAGCGGGCGCTCGCGAGGCCGGTCTCGCCGAGGCCGACGACGAGGGTCCGGGCCTTCGGCGCCTTCCGGTCCTCTCTCGACGGCCGCTGCGGACGATGTTTGTGCATCACGACCACCATCACCGGATCTTCAAGCTCGCGAGCCCGATCAGCACGAGGATCACGGTAATGATCCAGAAGCGGACGATGACTTTCGGCTCCGCCCAGCCCTTCAGCTCGAAGTGATGGTGCAGCGGCGCCATGCGAAAAATGCGCCGGCCGGTCATCTTGTAGGAGGCGACCTGGATGATCACCGAGACGGTCTCGATCACGAAGACGCCGCCCATGATGAACAGCACCAGCTCCTGCCTCACGACGACGGCGACGAGCCCGAGGGCTGCGCCGAGTGCGAGCGCGCCGATGTCGCCCATGAAGACTTGCGCCGGGTACGTGTTGAACCACAAGAAGCCCAGGCCGGCGCCCGCCAGCGCCGCACAGAACACCAGCATCTCGCCCGCCCCTGCGACGTACGGGATGCCGAGATAGGAGGAGAAGACGACGTTGCCGGCGGCCCATGCGAACACGCCGAGCGCGCCGCCGACGAGCACGGCCGGCATGATCGCGAGGCCGTCGAGCCCGTCCGTCAGGTTCACCGCGTTCGAGCTGCCGACGATCACGAAGTACGTGAAGAGCACGTAGGCCGTGCAGCCGAGCGGAATCATCAGGTCCTTGAAATACGGGATCAGCAGCGCGTGCTCGACGTCGGGATTCTCCGCCGTCACGTACAGCGTGACGGCGGCGCCGAGCGCCGCGACGGACTGCCAGAAGAACTTCGCGCGCGGGCGCAGCCCCTCGGCGTTGCCGAGCACGAGCTTCTTGTAGTCGTCGACGAAGCCGACGAGCCCGAACGCGAGCATCACGACCAGCACGATCCAGACGAAGCGGTTGCGCGGGTCCGCCCAAAGCAGCGTGCTCACCGCGATCGCGATCAGGATCAGCGCGCCGCCCATCGTCGGCGTGCCGGCCTTCGGCAAATGCGAGACGGGCCCGACCTCGCGGATCTGCTGGCCGATGCGCTGCTTCGAGAGCCGCTGGATCAGCGACGGCCCGAGCGCGAGCGACAGCACGAGCGCCGTCAGCGCGCTCAGGATCGCCCGCATGGTCAGGTAGTTGAAAACGTTGAAGCCCGAGTAGTAGCGGGTCAGGTGCTCGGTGAGGTGCATCAGCACGATCCACCTCCCGCGCCGCCGTTCGGCGCCGTGAGCGCCGCGACGATCCGCTCGAGGCCCATCGCCCGCGAGCCCTTCACGAGCACGGTCACGTCGCCGGCGAGGCGCGGCAGGAGCGCGCCGGCCGCGGCCTCGACGTCGTCGAAGGCGTCGGCGCCGCGGCCGTACGCGACGGCCGCGTGCCGCGCGAGCGGGCCGACGGCGACGAGCTCGTCGCAGCGATTCTTCGCGTACTCGCCGACCTCGGCGTGGAGCCGCTCCGCGTCCGGGCCGAGCTCGAGCATGTCGCCGAGCACGAGGATGCGGCGGCCGGAGCGCGTCGCGAGATAGTCGAGCGCGGCGCGGGCCGAGGAGGGATTCGCGTTGTACGCGTCGTCGATCACGGCCGCGCCGGCCCGGCCCGCGACGATATGCATGCGGCCGCGAACGGCGGACGCGCGCGCGAGCCCCGCGGCGACCTCGTCGGCATCGCAGCCGACGGCGTGCGCGGCGGCGGCCGCGGCGAGCGCGTTCAGCACGTTCGTCATCCCGACGAGCGGCAGCGAGACGTCGACGGTCTCGCGCGGCGTCCTGAGCGTGAAGCGCGTGCCGCGCTCGTCGAGGACGGGCTTGCCGACGACCGTGAAGTCGGCATCGGCGCCGAAGCCGAACGTCAGCACGCGTCCCGCGGTCGTTCGCGCGCGCCACTCGCCGACGTAGCGGTCGTCGGCGTTCAGCACGGCGGTGCCCGTCGCCGGCAGGTGATCGAGCAGCTCGCCCTTCGCCTTCGCGACGCCGTCGAGCGAGCCGAAGCCTTCGAGATGCGCGGCGCCGGCGTTCGTGATCACGCCGACGGTCGGCTGCGCGATCCGCGCGAGCGCGTCGATCTCGCCGGGGTGGTTCGCGCCGAGCTCGACGACCGCGGACTCGTGCTCGGCGGCAAGCCGCATCAGCGTCAGCGGCAGGCCGATGTCGTTGTTGAGGTTCCCGTGCGTCACGCAGACCGAGCGCCCGCGGCGCTCGGCGCCCACGGAAAGGATCGCCGCAATCAGCTCCTTGACCGTGGTCTTGCCGCTCGAGCCCGTCACCGCGACGACCGGAATGCGGAAGCTCGCGCGCCACGCGCGCGCGAGCCGGCCGAGCCCGATCCGCGTGTCGTCGACCTCGATCTGCGGCAGCGCCGCTTCCGAGCGGACCGACACCATCGCGCCGGCCGCGCCCTTCGCGGCGGCGTCGCCGACGAAGCGATTGCCGTCGTAGCGCTCGCCGACGATCGCGACGAACAGCGCGCCCTTCTCGAGCGTTCGGGTATCCGTGCCGACCGCACCGAAGGGGGCGTCCGCGCCGATCAGCCGTCCGCGTGCGGCTTCGGCGGCGCTCGCGAGCGTGCGCTCCATCAGCCGAGCTCCTCGAGCGCGGCGCGCGCGGCGGCTCGATCGTCGAACGGTCGCTCGTCCGTGCCGATGCGTTGCGTCGTCTCGTGTCCCTTGCCGGCGATCAGCACGACGTCGCCGGGGCGCGCGCGCCGGATCGCGTGCCGGATCGCAGCGGCGCGGTCGTGCTCGACGATGACGTCCGGATGCGCGCCGACGCCCGCGAGGATCTCGCGCACGATCGCCGCCGGATCCTCGCCGCGGGGATTGTCGTCGGTGACGACGATGTGGTCCGCGTGCCGCGCCGCGACCGCGCCCATCGGCGCGCGCTTGCCGGGATCGCGCTCGCCGCCGCAGCCGAACACGCACCAGACCTCGCCGGCCGCGAGCGTGCGGATCGCGTCGAGGACGCGGTCGAGCCCGTCGGGCGTGTGCGCGTAGTCGACGACGACGTAGGGCGCTGCGGCCGGCTCGCCGGAAGCGGCGGCGGTCCCGCGCTGTGCGGGCGCGATGACGTCGAGCCGTCCCGGCGGCGCCGCGCACCCCCCGAGGGCCGCGCACGCGTCGCCGAGCGGCAGGTCCCACGCGACGAGCACGCCGAGCGCGACGAGCAGGTTCTCGGCGTTGAACGTGCCGATCAGCGGCGACCTGAGGCGCGCGTCGCCGTATCGCCCGCGCAGCTCGAGCTCGAGCCCGGCGAGGCCGTGCGAACGGACGCGCGCGGCGATGTCGGCGTCTCCGACGTCTGCCGCCGCGACGCGGATAAGCCGGACGCCGGGTGCGAGCCGGTCCGCGAGCCGCGCGGCGAACGGGTCGCCCCCGTTCAGCACCGCGCTTCGCAACCCGGCACGCTCGAAGAGGCGCGCTTTCGCCGCGCCGTAGGCATCGAGGCTGCCGTGCGCGTCGAGGTGATCGCGCGTCAGGTTCGTGAACGCGGCCGTGCGGATCGCAAGGCCCGCAATGCGGTCCTGCGCGAGCGCGTGCGACGAGACCTCGAGCGCCGCATGCGTGCCGCGTTCGGCCGCGAGCGCCGCGAGCTCGCGGTGCAGCGTGAAGCAGTCCGGTGTCGTCAGCGCATGCGGCTCGAGCGCGGCCGGCAGCCCGTGGCCCAGTGTGCCGATGTAGCCGCAGCGGCGGCCGGCGCGGCCCATCGCCTGTGCGACGAGGTAGGCGACGGTCGTCTTGCCGTTCGTGCCCGTGATCCCGGCGAGCTCGACGTGCCCCATTCCGGGCCCGTACAGCCTGTGCGCGAGCTCGCCCGAGCGCGCGGCGAGCCCCGGCACCGCGACGGCCCGCCCGGCAACGGCCGCGGGAAGCGCTTCGCCGCCGAGCTCGTCCGGGTCGTACAGCACGGCCTCGGCGCCGCGCGCGAGCGCGTCGGCCGCATGATTGAGGCCGTGATCGCGCGTGCCGCGCAGCGCGACGAACGCCGCGCCCGGCTCTGCGGCCCGGCTGTCGAGCACGAGGTCCCGGATCGGCGTCGACGCAAGCGCGCCCGCGCCAGGGCCGACGAGCTCGCCGAGCGTCAGGGCCGTGACGGTCAGCGCAGCCATCATCGCGGCGCCTCGCGGCAGGTCATCGTCCGGCCTCCCGATGCGTGACCAGCGAGACCGCAGTCTCCGCGTCCGCGCCGGCGGAAGCGGGCAGCGGCTCGGGCGGCACGCGCGTCAGCCGCGAATCGATCAGGCCCGGGCTCGGCACGGTGAGCGGCGGCTCGGGCAGCGCGTCGGGCGGCACCGCGAGGAGCCTGAGCGCGGCGGAGACGATGTTCGCGAACACGGGGGCCGCGACCTCGCCGCCGTAGTAGGAGCCGCCGGTCGGCTCGTCGATCATGACGACGACGACGAGCTTCGGATCGCTCGCGGGCGCCATGCCGGCGAACCAGGCCGTGTAGCGGTTCCGCGAGTAGCCGCCGTCCGCGGACTTCCACGCCGTGCCCGTCTTGCCGGCGATCCGGTAGTTGTCGACGGCCGCGCGGCGGCCCGTGCCGTTCGGGCCGACGACGGCCTCGAGCATCGAGACGACCTGGGCGGCCGTGCGCTCGGACACGACGCGCACGCCTTCCGGCGGCTCGTCGAGCGCGAGGAACGAGACGGGCCGGATCACGCCGCCCGACGCGAGCGCGGCATACGCGCGCGCGAGCTGCAGCGTCGTGACCGACAGGCCGTAGCCGTACGACATCGTCGCCTGCTCGATCGGCCGCCAGTGCTGCGGATCGCGCAGCACGCCGGCCGACTCGCCCGGGAAGCCGCTCTGCGTGAGCCGGCCGATGCCGAAGCCGGACAGCACGCTCCACATGTAGTCGCGCTCCATCTCGAGCGCGATGCGCCCGGTGCCGACGTTGCTCGACCTCGCGAGCACCGTCGTCAGCGTGACCTTGCCGAGCGGCGGATCGTCCGACGTCAGCGTGCGGCCGCTGACGACGAGGCGGCCCGGCGACGTGTCGATCACCGAATCGGGGCCGTACATGCCGGCCTCGATCGCGGCGGCGAGCGCGAACGGCTTGAAGCTCGAGCCCGGCTCGAAGATGTCCGTCACCGCGCGGTTCTTGTAGCGCTCGACCTCGAACTGCGAGCGGTCGTTCGGGTTGAACGCCGGCTGATTGACCATCGCGAGGACCTCGCCGGTCGCCGGATCGAGCACGACCGCGGAGCCGGAGCGCGCCTTGCTGTCGGCGACCGCCGCCTTGAGCTCGCGGTACGCGACGTACTGCAGACGCAGGTCGAGGCTCGTCTGCAGCGTCCGTCCGGGCCGCGCCTCTTTGATCAGCTCGACGTCGCGAATGTTGCGGCCGAGGCGGTCCTGCAGGATGCGCTTGCTGCCGTGCTCGCCCTTCAGCCAGTAGTCGTACTCGAGCTCGAGCCCCTCCTGGCCGACGTCGTCGACGTCCGTGAAGCCGACGACGTGGCCGACGACCTCGGCGGCCGGATAGTAGCGGCGGTACTCGCGAATCGTCTTCACGCCCGGGATGCCGAGCGCGAGCACCTGGGCCGCCTGGCTCGGCGGCAGATGGCGCCTGAGATACACGAACTCGCGGTCGAGATTGCTCGTGATCCGGGCGGTCACGCTGTTCTCGTCGAGGCCGAGCGCCGCCGCGAGCTCGCCGAGGCGATGCAGCGAGTTCCGCATCTCCCTCGGGCTGACCCAGATGCTGTCGACCGGCGTGCTGACGGCGAGCGGCTCGCCGTGGCGATCGACGATCGTGCCGCGGTGCGCGGTGATCTGCACGGTGCGCAGATGCCGGTTGTCGCCCTGCTCGGCGAGAAAGTCCTGGCTCACGAACTGCAGATACAGCACCCGCGCCTCGAGCGCGGCCGCGCAGCACGCGAGCAGGAAGAGCACGAACCCGACGCGCCACCTCGGCGGCGCGACCGGACGTTCCCTGCGTCGCCTCGCGCTCATTGCGCCGGCCCCGCGACGACGACGATCTGCTCGGGCTCGGGCGCGCCGAGCAGGAGCCGCTCGCGCGCGAGCGACTCGATGCGCGAGTGCGTCGCCCACGTGCTCTGCTCGATCTGCAGGCGGCCCCAGTCGACCTGCAGCCGATCGTGCTCGCGGTTCAGCTCCTCGAGCTCGATGAAGAGGCGGCGTGCATCATGCTCGGCGCGGATCAGCAGAAGGCCGGAGCCGACCACGGACACGGCGAGCGACGCCGCGAGCACGAGCTCTCTCCATTCGGTGCGGCTCATGCGGCCTCCTGGACCGGCAGCTTCTCCGCGACGCGCAGCCGTGCGCTGCGTGCACGCGGGTTCCGCGCGATCTCCTCGGGCGTCGGCCGGATGAGCCTGCCGATGCGCTTCAGCGTCGGACGCGCGGCGGGCGGAACGTTAGGCAGGCCCGCGTAGCGCGGGTCGCCGCGGGACGCGCGGGCGAAATGGCGCTTGACGATGCGGTCCTCGAGCGAGTGGAAGCTGATGACGACGAGCCGGCCGCCGGGCGCGAGCAGCGCCTCCGCCTGCGCGAGCGCCGTCTCGAGCGCGTCGAGCTCGCGGTTGACGGCGATCCGGATCGCCTGGAAGACCCGCGTCGCCGGATGGAGCTTCGGCTTGCCGCGGCCTGCTGCGCGGGCGACGACGTCCGCGAGCGCGGTCGTCGTCGTGATCGGCGCCGCCTCGCGGGCGCGGACGATGGCCGCGGCGACGGCCCGCGCCCTCGGCTCCTCGCCGTATTCGCGCAGCACGCGGGCGAGCTCGTCCTCGGGGACGCGCGCGAGCCACTCGGCGGCGGTTTCGCCCCGCGTCGGATCCATGCGCATGTCGAGCGGGCCCTCGCGCGAAAAGCTGAAGCCGCGCGCAGGGTCCTCGAGCTGCGGCGACGAGACGCCGAGATCGAACAGCACCCCCCTGAGCGCGGCTTCGCCCAGCCAAGGCCGCACGACCGCACCGAAGTCTTCGAACCCCGCATGCACGATGGAGAAGCGCGGGTCCGCGCCGAATTGCCGACGTCCCGCCGCTACCGCTTCAGGATCCTTGTCCAATGCGAGCAATCGCCCCTGTCCGCCAAGCCGCTCGAGAATCCGAGCGCTGTGCCCGCCGCGCCCGAAGGTCGCGTCCACGTAGGCCCCATTCGCCGCGACCCCGAGGCCGTCGAGCGCTTCCTCCACCAGCACCGGCCGATGTACGGGCCCTTCGCTCACCCGATTACGGCGCTCTAGAGAGACAATGTTTCAAGTTCTTGAGGTAAATCCGCGAGGTCTCCGTCGTCCGCGGCGAGCCACTCGTCTCGGCGAATGTTCCACCGCTCCTCGTCCCACAGCTCGAACTTGTTGCCCTGGCCGATCAGCATCGCGTGCCGCTCGAGACCCGCGAACTCTCGAAGCTCGCGGGGTATGAGAATTCGGCCATGTCCGTCCATATCCAGTTCCGTGGCGTAGCCGACCATCAGGCGCTGAAGACGGCGGACCTGCTTGTTGAGCGCAGGTAACCGGACGAGCTTTCTCTCGATCTCCTCCCAGTCCGGCAGTGGATATATGAGCAGGCAGTAATCACGATCGACGGTGGCGACGAGGTGCCCGTCAGCGCGTGTGAGGATGCGTTCCCGGTAACGGCTGGGAATCGCCAGCCGGCCCTTGGCATCCAACGAAACTTTCGTAGCACCCCGAAACATCGTCGGCCCGGCCGCGCCATTCCCGCCCACTTTCTACCACTTCTCGACACTATGAGACACGCCCCTAACCCTGTCAACCGAACGGTTGGCGCGATTCCGCCGCGCCGACAAGCGCTTACCGGAAGCGCGCCGGACCGCCGGATCGCAGGGCTAGGAAGGGCCGCGGCCGATGCGAGACGGCACGCCGCCGTGTCGCCGAACGACGACTGAGAAGCCGCCGCGCGCAAGGCTTTCGACGAAGTCGCAATGCCGATGCTCGCTCGAGCGTGGGTCATGGCCGGAGAGTGATTCGCTGGACGAGGACAGCCGCGGGAGCCGGGACGTGATCGCCTTCTGATGCTCTCGCTGGGACCTTATGCTAACATAATTGGTCCCTATTTAGGTACAAATTATGGCCAAGCCGCGGAACCTGCTCCAGACGGTTACGATCAAGGTGTCCGGCAACGCCTTGCTCGAGCACTATCTGGAGAAGCTCGTCGAGACGGGGTTCTACGGGAACAACCCGACGGAGGCCGCGGGCATCGTGCTGAGCCGCGAGATCGAGCGGCTGGTCAAGGAAGGCGTCATCCCCAAGGCGCCGGAGGGCGTCCTGCGGGTCTCCAGAAGGGGCGACTAGCCCGCCGCAAAAAAGGTGTCAGACACCAATTTCGCGAAAAAAGGTGTCAGACACCAAATTCCCACAGAAAAAGGTGTCTGACACGATTTTCCCGGAAAAAGGTGTCTGACACCTTTTTTGCGGAATGGGGGAATGGGAGGAGCCGACCGATAAGCCGGGTTCTGTCGAGAGCAGCCATTCATCTCGGATGCGCGTCGCCGCGCACCTCTAGCGACCTACCCGGGAGCACGTGTTGGGCGCACTTGACGCTCCCCTATTCGGTCTTGCTCCGGGTGGGGTTTACCCTGCCACACGCGTTACCGCGTGCGCGGTGCGCTCTTACCGCACCTTTTCACCCTTACCGGACTTGCGTCCGGCGGTATATTTTCTGTGGCACTTTCCGTAGGCTCGCGCCTCCCAGGCGTTACCTGGCACCCTGCCCAATGGAGCCCGGACTTTCCTCCAGGACTTCGCGTCCCAGCGGCTGCTTGGCCGACTCCTCGCCGTCAGCTTAACGACTTCCCCCGGGACGGCAAGTTCCCTGCGTTTACTCGCGAACCTGCGTGAGCTTGTAGACGACATTCCGCGAGACGCCGGTGAGCTCGGCCGTGAGCGCTGCGGCGCGTCCGGGCGAGAGCTCGCGGCGCAGCACGCCGAACACGCGCCTGACCTCCGCAGCATTCGCAGCGTTCTCCTCCGCGGCCGCCTGGGGGCGTCCGGCGACGACCAGCACGAACTCGCCGAGCAGCGGGATCTCGCCGCCGAGCGCGCGGCCGATGTCCTCGAGCGTGCCTCGAAAGACCTGCTCGTGCAGCTTGGTCAGCTCGCGTGCGACGCACGCGCGCCGGCGCGGGCCGAATGCGCTCACGAGCGCCGCGACTGTCCCCGGCATGCGGTGCACCGCCTCGAAGAAGACGAGCGTCCGGTCCTCGCCGGCCAGCGCCTCGAGGCGCGCGTCCCGCGCCTGCGCGCGCCGCGGCAGGAAGCCCTCGAACACGAAGCGGTCGGTCGGGAGCCCCGCCACGGACAGCGCGGCCGTCACGGCGCTCGGCCCCGGGACCGTGCGCACGTCGATGCCGGCCTCGAGCGCGCGCTCGACGAGCCGCCATCCCGGATCGCTGATCAGCGGCATGCCCGCGTCGCTGACGAGTGCGAGGGACTGGCCTTCCGACAGCCTCGCGAGCAGCGCCTCGGCGCGCCGGTCCTCGTTGTGCTCGTGAAGGGCAATTAGCGGCTTTTTCACCCCGATAGTCGATAGCAATCCCGAAGTTCGACGAGTATCCTCGGCCGCAATGGCGGATACGCGCCCGAGCACGTCGCGGGCTCGCGGGCTCAGATCGTCGAGATTGCCGATCGGCGTGCCGACCACGTAGAGCGTGCCGCGCACCGCATCACTCGAGTGTGCGCCGCGCGTGTCGTCGATATCGTGGCTCACGGTTCGCTGCTCGTCGGATCGGGGCCGCGCCGGCGGGCACATAAGGATGCCTCAATCCGGCCGCGGGCGCCGCTCGAGGTCCAGGGAACGGAACGGTATGAGACTCGTCGATGAGGAATGACAAGCCGAGCCCTCTGCGTGCGCCGCGCCTGCGAGCGATCGGCGCGCTCGTCGCCGCCGCGTGGCTCGCGGCGGCCTGCGTCACGACGCCGGCCACGACGCCGTCGCCGGAGAACGTGGCGCTCGAGCGGCGCGCGCGCGCGGCGGAGGAGCGCGGCGACGCGGCATCCGCGATGCAGCTCTATCGCCAGCTCGCGGACGCGACGGCCGGCGCCGCGCGCGCCGGCTACCTGATCGACGCGGCGCGAGCCGCCCTCGCCGCCGGCGACAGCGCGCGCGCATTGCAGTGGGTCACCGAAGCGGAAGGCACCGCGGACGGCACGCAACGACAGGCGATCGCCGTGCTGCTCGCGGAGCTCGATCTGCGCGACGAGCGCCCCGCCGACGCGCTCGCAAGGCTCGACCGGCTCGGGCGTCCGGCGTCGATCCCGCTGATGACGGACGCGGAGTCGGTCCGCGGCCGTGCCCTGTTCGCGCTCGGCCGCCCGAGCGAGGCCGTGCGCACGCTGGTCGAGCGGGAGACGTGGCTCGACAGCTCCGCCGCCGTGCGCGACAACCAGCGGATGATCTGGGAAGGGCTCGGCTCGTCGGCGGACGCGGATATTCGCCCGACGGGCGACGAGCTGATCGACGGCTGGCTCGCGCTCGCGCCGGTCGCGGCATCCGGCGTCTCGGGCGCGGCGCTGCGCGGCGCGCTCGTCGACTGGCGGCGGGAGCACGGGTCGCATCCGGCCGCGATGGGCCTGCTCGCGGACCTGCTCGCCGCGGATCAGGGTGACGGCGCATACCCGCCGCAGATCGCGCTGCTGCTGCCGATCTCTTCGCCGCAGCGCACGTTCGCCGTCGCGATCCGCGACGGCTTCCTCGCGGCGCACCTCGCCTCGGATACGAACGCCGGCGAGGTGTCGATCCGCGTCTACGACACCGCTCAGCTCGGCGCGGAGGAAGCCTATCGCCGCGCGCAGCTCGAAGGTGCGTCGTTCATCGTCGGGCCGCTGCTCGGGCCCGAGGTCGGCCGGATCGTGCCGCAGGCCGGCTTCGTGCCGACGCTCGCGCTCAACTACACCGACGCGGATACCTCGAGCGCATCGAGCTTCTGGCAGTTCGCGCTCGCGCCCGAGGACGAGACGCGCGCGATCGCACGGCGCGCCTACGCGGACGGCGCCCGCACGGCCGTTGCGCTCGTGCCGTTCGATCCTTCCGGCTGGGGGCTGCGGCTTCTGAACAGCTTCCGCACCGAGTTCGAGGCGCTCGGCGGCCGCCTCCTCGAGTACGAGACGTACGACCGCGCCGCGCGCGACTTTTCCGCGCCGATCGAGGCGCTCCTCAACCTGGATCTCAGCAAGCAGCGCAACACCCAGCTCGAGCGGCTCCTCGGCATGAACCTGTCGTTCGAGCCCAGGCGGCGCCAGGACGCGGACATGATCTTCCTCGCTGCGCCCGATCGCACGACGGCGCGCCTGCTCGCGCCGGCGCTGCGGCTGTATCTCACGGGCAGCGAGCCGCTGCCCATCTATGCGAACACGGACATTCACGAGCCTTCGGACGGCGCGCGCGACGGAGACCTGAACGACATCGTGTTCCCCGATGCCCCGTGGCTGCTCGATCCGGATCCCCGCGGCACCGCGCTGCGCCGCACGCTGCAGAGCTATTGGCCGCAGCGCGCGTCCGGCGGAACGCTGCGCTTCTACGCGATGGGCGTCGACGCGTATCGGCTCGTCGGCGCGCTGTACGCCGGCGCGTACTCGTGGCCGGTCGAGGGCCTTTCCGGACGGCTCGAGCTCGACGCCGACGGGCGCGTGCGGCGCTCGCTGCCGTTCGCGCAGTTCCGCAACGGGCGGGCCGTCGCGCTTCAGCCGCTGCCGCTCGAGCGCATCGCGCCCGAGGACGACACCAGGCTCCGCGAGTTCGTCGGCTTGCGATGACGCGCGATCGCGCCGCCGCCGGGCTCTACTGGGAGGAGGCGGCCAGCGCGTACCTCGAGCGGCACGGCGTCGAGACGCTGCTGAAGCGCTATCGATGCCGGCTCGGCGAGCTCGATCTCGTCTGCGCGGAGGGCGAGACGCTCGTCGTCGTCGAGGTCCGGGCGCGGCGCAGCGACGGGCTGGTGTCGGCGCTCGCGAGCATCGACGGCAGGAAGCGCCGCCGCATCGTGCGCGCGACGCACCACCTGCTGATGCGCCATCCCGCATGGCGGGCACGACCGGTCCGCTTCGACGTCGTCGCCGTGGAGAACATCGAGCGCCGGGAGCCGGATTTCGTCTGGATCAAGGCAGCCTTCGACGCAAGCTGAGCCGTTGCTTGCCGGCGCCGGCAATGCGACAGTGGCGGCCGTTTTTCCCAAGGTCTACAGCATGGACGAACGCGTACTCGATCACTTTCGCGAGAGCATCGCCGTCAAGCAGTCGTCGGCCGAGCTCGCGCCGCTCATCGCGTCCGCCGCACGCATGATGACGCAGTCGCTGCTGCACGACGGCAAGATCCTGAGCTGCGGCAACGGCGGCTCCGCGGCGGACGCGCAGCACTTCTCGAGCGAGCTGCTGAACCGCTTCGAGCTCGAGCGCCCGGGCCTGCCCGCGGTCGCGCTGACGACGGACAGCTCGACGCTGACGTCGATCTCGAACGACTACGAGTTCAACGAGATCTTCGCGAAGCAGGTGCGCGCGCTGGGGCAGCCGAACGACGTGCTGCTCGCGATCTCGACGTCCGGGAGCTCGGAGAACGTGCTGCGCGCGATCCACGCGGCGCACGAGCGCGGCATGCGGGTCGTGGCGCTGACGGGAAGGGACGGCGGCCCGATCGGTCAGGCGCTGCACGCGGAGGACGTCGAGCTGCGCGTGCCGGCCCAGCGCACATGCCGCATCCAGGAAGTGCACCTGCTGATCATCCACTGCCTCTGCGACCTGATCGACGCGGAGCTGCTCGGCGCGGAGTAACCCACGCAGCACCCGTCCGGCGCTCCACCAGCCGCCGGCGCGCTCCACCAACCGCCGGCGCAAAAGATGCGCTCTTTCGTAACGGCACGACGCCAAACGAGGGTGCCGCGTGCAAAGGGCGTCTGGGGGAGCGTGCGCGCCATGGATGGCGCGCCCGCAGCCTCCATGGACGGATTCACGGCGATCCCCCGGACGCCCTTTGCACGCGGCACCCGACCGCCGCCGACGCCAAACGTTCACGGATCAACGCAGACCAGACGACCCGGCTCCGCTAGCTCTTCCACCCCAGCACCGCCGTTCCGCGCAGCCGCTCCGCCGCGAAATCGATGAACGCGCGAACCTTCGGCGTCGCGCGCCGCCCCTCGGTATGCACCAGATGGATCGGCAGCGGCTCGGGCTCCCACTCCTCGAGCACCGTCCGCAGCGTCCCGGCCTCGAGATCCGACCCGATCTGATAAGACAGCGCCTGGCAGAGGCCCCAGCCGCGCCGCGCGATCTCGATCGCGGCGGCCACGCTGCTGACGCCGAGCTGCGGCTCGACCTTCACCGTCAGCTCGCCGCCCGGTCCGAAGCGCCACAGCCCGCCCGCATTCAGCGACGCAACCGACACGACACGGTGGGCGGTCAGCTCGGGCGGCTCCCGCGGGCAGCCCCGCTCGGCGAAATAGCGCGGCGCGCCGCAGACAACCCGCCGGACCTGCCCGACCCGGACCGCGGCGAGGCCGGACGACGGTAGCGGGCCGATGCGCAGCGCGACGTCGAAGCCCTCCTCGACGATGTTCACGACGCGATCGACCATCAGCACGTCCGCGCTCACGCCGGGATAGCGGTCGAGAAACTCCGCAAGGAGGGGCGCGACGTAAATCCGCCCGAACTCCTGCGGGCACGTGATGCGAAGCTGCCCGACGGGCGTCTGTGCCGTGCCGACCGCGGCCTCGTCGGCGGCCTGGAGATGGGCGAGCACCTCGCGCACGTCCTGAAGATAGGCCCGTCCCGCGTCCGTCAGCCGCACGCGCCGCGTCGTGCGCGTGAAGAGCCGCGTACCGAGCGCGGCCTCGAGCGCGCCGACGGCGCGCGTCGCGGACGGCGCACTTACCCCCACCGCGCGAGCGCCGGCGGCGAAGCTTTCGGCCTCGGCGACCGCGATGAACACCTTGAGGCTCTTAAGGCGATCCATCGGCCGTCAATTACTGCGCTGGATGAAATGCTGTCTTTCAAGTGAGAACGATTATTTCACCGGCAGAGCGTCTATAACATGGTCTCCGTCGCATCCGCCGCGGCGGAGAAGTCTTTGCCGTCACCGAAAGGAGCCTGCCCATGGCCGATAAGAATGCCCGCAACGGTGCGCCCGTGAAGCTCTATCGCCATCCGATCTCCGGTCATTGCCACCGCGTCGAGATGATGCTCTCGATGCTCGAAATTCCCTACGAGAAGATCGATCTCGACCTGCAGAGCGGCGCGCACAAAGCACCGGATTACCTTCGGATCAGCCCGCTCGGGCAGGTCCCGGCGATCGAGGACAACGGCGTGACCCTGTCGGATTCGAACGCGATCCTCACCTATCTCGTCGAACGCTACGGCGACGCGGCGGCCTGGAGGGGCGCCGATCCGCTCGAGAAGGGGCAGGTGCAGCGCTGGCTGTCGATCGCCGCCGGCGAGATCAAGTCGGGCCCGGCCGCCGCGCGGTCGGTCAAGCTGTTCGGCGCGAAGCTCGACTACGAGGCCGCGAAGGCCAACGCGCACGCCCTGTTCGCGGTCATGGAGGCGCATCTGGCCGACCACGAGTGGCTTGCCCTCGCGCGTCCGACGCTCGCCGATATCGCGGCCTACAGCTACACCGCGCTTGCGCCCGAGGGCGGGATCAGCCTGTCGCCCTACCCCGCCATCCGCGCGTGGCTCAGCCGCGTCGAGGCGTTGCCGGGCTTCGTCGGCGTGACCCGCACGCCCGCGCCCGCCTGAGCCCGAGTCGGCGCACGGCAGCACGGAGGCCTGCCCGGTCATGACGCCCGAGCGCTCACCCTTTCACGCCGGCGAGCTCGAAGCGCAGCGCCGCGCCGGGGTGGGCGACGGCGTCAGCGGCCGCTACATCCGCGACTACATGCCCGATCAGCACCGGGCATTCTTCGAGACGCTGCCGTTCCTCGTCGTTGCGGGCGGCGATGCGGAAGGAAGGCTCTGGTTGACGATGGTCGAAGGGCCGCCCGGGTTCGTCAGGTCCCCCGACCCGCGCACGCTGTCGATCGCGGCGAGCGTGCCTGCGCACGACCCTCTGACGGCGGCGCTCTCCGCCGAAGCGGGCATCGGGATTCTCGGGATCGACCTCTCGACGCGCCGGCGCAACCGGGCCAACGGCGTGATCCGTGCCGCCGAGGGCGCTCTCGTGATCGACGTGCGACAAAGCTTCGGCAACTGTCCGCGGCACATACACGTGCGTGCGTGGCGCTTCGCAGAGCCGACCCGGGCAGCGGCAGCGCGCACCTCGCATCGGCTCGATGCGGCGCAGCAAGCGCGCGTCGCGGCGGCGGACACCTTGTTCATCGGCTCCGGTTACCGGGCGGGCGGGGATCGGCCGTCGGACGGCTACGACGCGTCTCATCGCGGCGGATCCCGCGGCTTCGTCCGCGCGGCGAGCGACGGGACGCGGCTCCGGATCCCGGACTACGCGGGCAACAACTACTTCAACACGGTCGGCAACCTGCTCCGCGATCCGCGCGTTGCGCTGCTTCTCGTCGATTTCGAGACCGGAGGCCTGCTGCACATCGCCGGCCGCGCGAGCGTCGACTGGGCGCCCGAAGATTGCCACGACCCGAACGCGCGTCGGGTGATCGAGGTCACGGTCGAGAAGGTCGTCGACCGGCCCGCGGCGCTGACGCTCCGGTGGCGCGACGAGGCAAGCGCCGCGCAGCTGGCCGCTGCGTCCTAGCGGCGCTACTTCACGACCTTGAGGTTCGGCTTCCTCGGGGGGTCGCCGCCCCCGCCCGGCCCCGGCCCCGCGGGCCCGGGCGCCTCCGGTCCGGACGGCGGCGGCTCCTCGTCCGAGAAGATCATCCCGTGGCCGTTCTCGCGGGCGTAGATCCCGAGCACGGCGTCGACCGGCACCTCGACGCGCTGGGACACGCCGGAGAATCGGGCCTCGAAGGTCACGGTCTCGTTGCCGAGCACGAGGGCGCGGGTCGCGACCGGACTGATGTTCAGGACGAGCTTGCCGTCGACGGAATGGCCCGGCGGCGCGACGAGCCCCGAATGCGTCGCGTCGACGACGATATGGGGCGTCATGTTGTTGTCCAGTATCCACTCGTGCATCGCACGGAGCAGATACGGGCGCTTCTTGGTCATCCCCGCTAATGGCGCATCTCCTGCTCGATCTCCGTGAGGCTCGCCTGGAACGACGGCCGCGAGAACACGTCGTCCATATACCGCTGGATCGGCTTCGCATGCGGCGGAAGCTGGATATTGAACAGCGGCAGACGCCACAGGATCGGCGCAATCGTGCAGTCCACCAGCGAGAACTCGTCGCTCAGGAAGAAGCGCTTCGCGGCGAAGATCTCGACACTCGACAGGATGCTCTCCTCGAGCGCCTTGATCGCGCGCGCGACCGGCTTGCGGTCGTTGCCCTCGTAGATCTGCTCCGCGAGCGGATACCAGTCTTTCTCGATCCGGAACAGCGCGAGCCGG
>Ga0079224_100002071_pt1 | contig 24021 bp, 22 predicted proteins | sample Stecom2015_FD_80414 | JGI IMG/M metagenome (GOLD analysis project Ga0079224, IMG submission 80414) | Agricultural soil microbial communities from Utah to study Nitrogen management - Steer compost 2015 | ecosystem: Environmental > Terrestrial > Soil > Agricultural land | place: USA: Utah... | reverse complement strand
GTCCGGGCCGGCCGGAGGTCCGCCGACCACCCGGTCCGCGGTTCGCCGGTCGCCCGGTCGGTTCGCTGACAGCGCAGCCCTCGGTGTGCCCGCGCCCGCGGCGGCTGCACTAGCCTGGGGCGGACAGCACAGGACTCTAGGTTCGGAGGTTGGCCGTGGAGGTCAAGATCGGTATTTCGGATAGCCCCCGCGAGTTGGTCATCACCAGCACGCAGACGCCGGAAGAGGTCGAGGCGCTGGTGTCCGAGGCGCTGACCGGGGCCGAGGGCATCGTGCGGCTGACCGACGACAAGGGGCGCACCTTCCTGGTGCAGGCCGCCAAGGTCGCCTACGTCGAGATCGGCACCTCCACCGTGGGCCGGGTCGGCTTCGCCGCCGTCTGATCCACCGACGCGACGAGCCCTCGACGTTCCGGGAAGGAACATCGAGGGCTCGTGTCGCGTGCGGGAGAAGTGCGGGATCAGCCCCGGCGATCGTCGTTGTGCAGCGGCACGTGCGACAGGCCGCCCCAGGCCAGCGCGACGGTGGTGTCCACCGCCTCCTCCTTCGGGATCGGGCGGTCGGCCTCTAGCCAGTACCGGGCGGTGAACTGGCTGGCGCCGACCAAGCCGACGGCCAGGATGCGGGCGCGATACGGGTCGAGCCCGGAATCGTGGGCGACCAGGTCGAAGACCGCGTCCACGCATGCCTCGGTGGCCTGCTCCACCCGGCGCTGCACCTGCGGCTCGCTGGTCAGGTCGGATTCGAAGACCAGGCGGAAGCCCTGCATCTCGTTGTCGACGAAGTCGAAGTAGGCCTGCACGGCCGCGCGCACGCGCTGCTTGTTGTCGGTGGTGGAGCGCAGCGCCTGGCGCACGCTCGACACCAGCATGTCGACATAGTTCTGCAGCACCGCGATGTAGAGTTCGAGTTTGCTGGTGAAGTGCTGGTACAGCACCGGCTTGCTCACCCCGGCGACCTGGGAGATCTCGTCCATGCCCGCCGCGTGATAACCACGGAGGACGAAGACCTCGCTGGCTGCCTGGAGCAGCTGCTGCCGCCGTTCGTCGCGCGGCAGCCGGGTGCCGCGCTTGGTGGGCTGCGGGGCATCGGAGGACAGTCTCCGCGCCGCCATCCGGTCCACGAGGTCGGTCATATGTTCTCTCCCAGTCGATTCCCCGGGGCAAGAAAGGGGTTGTACACCGGGTATTCACTGCACGATACTCGCTCGGGTGTCCTCAGCCGACCCCGGTGCGTGATGATCGAACCCCCGGGTGAGATTAATCGCAACCTTCCGGCGTCCCCGGTGCGGGCGCTGTGGCAGCGATCGCGCATCGCTGTGGCAGTCATCGCGCACCGCCCGGGGCGGGATTCGCGCGCTGTGAGAACCTGGTGTCCGTGACCGACCGAACGGAAAGACCGTCCGGCGGCGGGCACGATGTGACCTCGGGAGTGACATCGCGGCCGGACGCACCCGCAGGCGACACCAAGGCGACCGCGGCCGAGCCATGGGCGCGCCCCGACCGATCCCGTCAACCGCTGCGCGCCCGCTGGGACCCCACCGCCGCCCCCGACGCCACTCGCCGCGCTCCCCGCCCCGATCGTCCGGTCAAGAAGCAGAGCGCGCTCGGCCGCTTCGTCTCCACCTACGGCTGGCGGGCCTACGCCCTGCCTGTGCTGCTGGTGGTGACCGTGCTGGTGCTGGTCGACGCGGTGCGCGGTGGCCCGGGAGTGGCGGCCGACGGCGAGCAGCCCGGGTTCGGCAGGCTCAGCTCACCGACCCAGGACGGGGTGATCGGCGCCCCGCCCGGCGACGGCTCCTTCCCCGCCGACCTGCCCACCGGCGCACTGCCAGAGGGCGGCCCGTTCACCGAGGCGGGCAGCAAGCAGTGGCGGGTGGTCGGTGGCAGCACCCCGGAGTTCGGCAAGGGCACCGAATACCACTTCACCTACACCGTCGAGATCGAGAACGGGGTGAACACCACGGCATTCGGCGGGGACGTCGCGGTGGCCACCATGGTCGACTCCACCCTGGCCAACCCGAAGAGCTGGATCCACGACCCCCGCTTCGCCTTCCGCCGCATCGACAAGGGCGAGCCCGACTTCCGCATCTCGCTCACCTCCCGCCAGACCATCCGCGAGGCCTGCGGTTTCGAGATTCCGATCGACTCCTCCTGCTACAACGGCAGCATGGACCGGGTCCTGCTGTCGGAGGCCCGCTGGGTGCGCGGCGCGCCGGCCTTCGACGGCGACATCGGCTCCTACCGCCAGTATCTGGTCAACCACGAGGTCGGCCACGCCATCGGCTACCACCAGCACCAGCCCTGCGAGACCGACGGCGGGCTGGCGCCGATCATGATGCAGCAGACCTTCGGCACCGACAACGACGCCATCGCCGCGCTCGACCCCGACGGGGTGGTGCCGATGGACGGCAAGAGCTGCCGGTTCAACCCCTGGCCCTACCCGCGCGGCTGACCCCCGCCACCGCCGCGCGCGCGGATACTGGAGTGCGACAGCTCCGACCGCCGCCGTGAAAACGCAGGTGGACGCGCCGGGGGAAGAACAGCACAGCTCCCGACGTTGTACCTCGGGATTCGGCCCACACACCACGAGGAGCCCGGAAGTGTCGACATCGAGGTCCCTGCCACCGCTGGTCGAGCCGGCCGCGGAGCTGAGCAAGGACGAGATCGCCCGTTACAGCCGCCACCTGATCATCCCCGACGTGGGAGTGGACGGGCAGAAGCGACTGAAGAACGCCAAGGTGCTGGTGATCGGCGCGGGCGGACTCGGCTCGCCCGCCCTGCTCTACCTGGCCGCCGCCGGTGTCGGCACCCTCGGCATCGTCGAGTTCGACGAGGTGGACGCCTCCAACCTGCAACGGCAGGTCATCCACGGCCAATCCGACGTCGGCCGGTCCAAGGCCGAGAGCGCTCGCGATTCGATCCTCGAGATCAACTCCAACGTCGAGGTGCGGCTGCACCAGTTCCGTCTGGAACCCGACAACGCCGTCGAACTGTTCTCCGGGTACGACCTGATCCTGGACGGCACCGACAACTTCGCCACCCGCTACCTGGTCAACGACGCCGCCGTGCTGGCGGGCAAGCCCTATGTCTGGGGCTCGATCTACCGTTTCGAGGGTCAGGCCTCGGTGTTCTGGGAGGACGCCCCCGACGGCCGTGGCATCAACTACCGCGACCTCTACCCCGAGGCCCCGCCGCCGGGCATGGTGCCCTCCTGCGCCGAGGGCGGCGTGCTCGGCGTGCTGTGCGCCTCCATCGGCTCGATCATGGTGACCGAGGCGATCAAGCTGATCACCGGCATCGGCGAGCCGCTGCTGGGCAGGCTCATGGTCTACGACGCCCTCGACATGACCTACCGCACCATCAAGCTGCGTCGCGATCCCGAACGCAAGCCGATCACCGAGCTGATCGACTACGAGGCGTTCTGCGGCGTGGTGTCCGAGGAGGGGCAGGCCGCCGCCGCGGGCTCGACCATCACCGCGCAGGAGCTCAAGGAGTTGCTGGACTCGGGCAAGGAGATCGAGCTGATCGACGTGCGCGAGCCGGTCGAGTGGGACATCGTGCACATCGAGGGCGCCAAGCTGATCCCCAAGGACCGCATCCTCTCCGGCGAGGCGCTGGCCGAGTTGCCGCAGAACCGGCCGATTGTGCTGCACTGCAAGACCGGCATCCGCTCCGCCGAGGCGCTGGCGGTGCTCAAGAGCGCGGGCTTCTCCGACGCCACCCACGTGCAGGGCGGCATCGTGGCCTGGGCGACCACGGTCGACCCTTCGCTGCCGGTTTACTGACAGGCCCTCTACCGGCCAGGACCTCGGTACATCACGGTCGCCGCACCCTCGGCGCGCCGTGCCGGACCGGGTGTGGTCACGGCGTTAACGTACGAGTCGTGACCACCCCCGACTACCCGCAACCCCCCGAGCACGTGCGCTCCACGTTCGGACTGCGTGGAGTCGAGCCGGTGTATCTGGGCGACTGGGAGGGGGGCTGGCGGTGCGGTGAGGTGGTGCTGACTCCGGTGGCCGATCACGCGCGCGCGGCATGGTCGGCCAAGGTCCGCGAGACCGTGAAGGTGGACGGTCTGCGTCTGGCCCGCCCGGTGCGCGCCACCGACGGCCGGTACGTGGTCTCCGGCTGGCGTGCCGACACCTACCTGCCCGGCACCCCGCAACCCCGCTACGACGAGGTCGTGTCGGTGTCGTTGCGGCTGCACAAGGCCACCGCGCTGCTGGAGCGGCCGCGCTTCCTGGCGCAGCCGCCCATCGCTCCATGGGCCGAGGTCGACATCTTCGTCGCCGCCGACCGCGCGGCCTGGGAGCAGGTCCCGCTGCGCACGCTGCGCGCCGGCGGCATCCCCACCCCGAGCACCCCCGACGGCTACCGCAGCCTGGAACTCATCGGCCTGCTGGCCACCCTGCGCAAGCCGGTGCGCACGCCACCGCAACTGGTGCACGGCGATCTGTTCGGCACCGTCCTGTTCCAGGGCGCCGAGGTGCCCGGCCTGACCGACATCGTCCCCTACTGGCGTCCCGCCACCTGGGCGGCGGGCGTGGTCGTGGTCGACGCGCTGTCCTGGGGCGGCGCCGACGACGGCCTGCTCGAGCGATGGTCCGATCTGCCCGAATGGCCGCAGATGTTGTTGCGCGCGGTCATGTTTCGACTAGCGGTGCACGCCCTGCACCCCAGGTCCACCCCCCAGGCCTTCCCCGGGCTGGCGCGTACCGCGGACATGGTCCGCTTCCTGCTCTGACCGACTCCGACGGACACCGACCGACTCGGGGAACTCGTTCGTCGACCGGACCGGGAAACCCGTTCCAGCGTGCTAACTTACGACTATCGCCGACGCCGGCCGGCACGCGGGATCGGCGCGGCCCGGACATCGGGGTGAGGACGGGCGGCAGGATGAGAATTCAGCCACGGCAGCAGATTCTGGGGATATGGCAGGCCATGGTCACCGCCTGTCATCGCGACGGTGTGTGGCACTGGGGCGGCAGACGGGGCTCCAACTCCATCTCCGATGCCGAGCAGCTGCTGTGCCTGCTGTATCCGGCGACCGAGATCCCCGGACTCGCCCTGGATCGCCCCGACGACACGGCCGAGGACGTGCTCGGCGCGTTGAGCGGCCTGACCGAACGGCCGCCGGGGGAGGACGCCGAGGACTGGCTGCTCGAACCGTCCGGCCCGGCGGCGGTGGTCGGCGAGGCGATCGTCGGACTGATCGAGAACTATCACGACCGGTACACGAAAAGTGATGGCACACCGGACTTCTCGGGCGGCGATTACCTGCGCTCGGCAGAGGAGAGGCCGGTCACCGAGGAGCAGCGCCGCATCGACGTGGTCGACTCGTTCTCGATGTCGCTGACGTTGTGCATCGCCGCGCTCGGCTTCCTGCGCGTCTTCCGCGGTTTCGTGCGCGCGCAGACCTACCCGGAGGCCGACGAACTGCTCGTCCGCATCGACGAGCTGTCGGGCCGGGTCTCGCAGCGGCTGACCGCGGCCATGATCGGCCTGGTCCGCAGCTTCATCGTGCATCCGGTCCGCCCCAATTCCGAAGTGGCGGAGACGATCCTGACCACCATGGGGCAGCGGCCCGGCCGCTCGAAGAGCGCGCTGCTGGAGAACCTGATCCGCGCGCTCGACCCGATCCGCAGCCAGTTGCGCAGCGACGTCACCCTCGGGCAGCCGCGCACCCCGCGGCGCTGGCGCGACGACATGCTCTTCGAGTGCGGCTGGACCTGGGGGGTGGCCGACGACTCCGGTGAACTGCCCGATTTCCCGGACCACGCCATCAGCGCACAGCCCGGCCGGGCGGTCCGGCGGCCGTACCTGTACTTCACCATCGTCGCCCTCGACGGCATCAACGACCTCACCTCGCAGCGCACCCGGCGACTGGACCTGCTCGACGACCAGCAGCGCAGGCTGGCGGAGTCGCTGCAGACGCGCTGGCATCTGACCCAGCAGTACTGGTCGACCCTCGCCCGTTTCGGCGACACCCGCTGGCCGCTGGAGGACATTCCCTGGCGCACCTCCGACGGCGAGGAGTCCGATTACTTCAGTGCCCTGGTGTCCGCGGTGCTCATCCAGGATCTCGTCAGCCGCGCCGCCAACGAGGACGACCTGACCAGGGCGGTGGACATCTTCGACGAGCTGGCCAAGCGCGGGCGCATCACCCGCAGAGCGGTGCGTGGGGACGCCGCTGTCGACCTGCACAGTCCCGGTGTGCCGCTGCGGCTGCGCGGCACCGAGAGTCAGGACGCGCCGCTGCTGGAGTGGATGGTGGGTGATTACGCCACGGTGCTGCTCAAGCGCGTGTTGCAGGCGGCGCGGCTCTCCGGCGAGGTCGGCTCCCGCGACCGGCTGCTCGAGCTGGCCAAGGCGATCATGGACCACCTGGAGAACCGTAAGATCGCCGAAGGACCGGCCGCGGGCCTGTGGGATTCCGCCGCGCGAGTGTTCCCCACCCTCGAGCCCTCGGAGAAGGATCTGGTGCCCTCCTGGTACTTCACCGAGCGGATGATCGAATGCCTCATCACCGCCGACCGCACCTTCCGCGCGCTGCCGTTGCGGCCGCCGTCGATGGTCGGGCGCGCGGTCGAGTTGCTCAGTGAGGCAGAGCATCTGCTCAACCAGGAGTGGTTGAACGTGAGCCTGGACGACATCTCCGAGAAACGGCAACGCCTGGAGGACATCGAGCAGCGCCTCGACCGCGCCCGCGACCTGGTCGACGACAAACCAGGCACCGCGGTCAGTATCACCACGCTGGCGCTGGCGGATCTGGACGAGCTCTCCTATGCCCGGCTCGATGCCACGAGGAGCGTCTGAAACGTGCTGGTATTCGCCATCTCCGACAAGGGCGGCACCGGACGCTCGGTCACCAGCGTCAACCTGGCCTACCGGCTGACGCTGAAGGGCAAGAACGTCGCCTACGCCGACTTCGACTTCGGCTCGCCCACCTCCGGCGCGCTGTTCGAGATCGGTGGCATGGAACGGGGGCTGCGTGGCGGTGGCGGCCTGCACAGCTATCTGCTCGACGGCACCGGGGTCGCCAGGCAGTTCAACGTCCGCGAGGTGACCGATCGGCTCGACCTGCGCAGGCGCTCACCGCGCGACGGCAAGCTGGTGCTGTTGCCCGGCGACGAGGGCGGCGGCGAGTTCGCCTTCATCGACGACGCGATGGTGCAGCGCTGCGCCGACCTGCTGACCGCGCTGGAGAGCGAATTCCGCGTGGTCATAGTGGATCTGAGCGCGGGCCGGTCGGTGGCGGCGCAGCTGGTGCTCAAGGCCACCGCGCTGCCGGAACTGAGCGCGACGACGGTGCGGTGGCTGGTCTACCACCGATGGACCCGCCAGCACATCGTGGCCGCCCACAACCTCGTGCACGGTCCGCACGGGTTGTTGCAGACCGGCGCCGGATTCGGTCACGACGAGGCACGGTTGCAGTCCTCGATCCGCTATGTGCGCACCGCCGTGGGTGATCCGAACCGGCGGGTCGACGACCAGGAACCCGCGCAGGCCACCTGGGTGCAGGAGCAGAACCGCGCCCTGCGCGAACTCGCCAATCGCTATCATCTCGGTTCGAGCGTGATGCTGGGCATGACGCCGATCGAACCGGTACTGCTCTGGCGCGAGCAGATCATCCTGGACCGGGATGTCGTCACCAAGATCGCACAGGCCGAAACCGCGCAGGCTTTCGGCGAATTGGCCAGGCGCGTCGACGACAGCGCCTCGTGGGAACGGGTCTGATCCATCACCAGTCGAGGAAGGGCGCGGGCCGGTGAGCCGCACGACGGGCTATAGCGAGGCGACCGAGGACACGAGGGTCGAGAATGTGGCGTTGTCGCATGTCTCCATCGAGGTCGGCCACTTCTACATGGATCACCTCCTCAACGGCGAGGACCGCATCCGCGCCCAGTTCGAGGAGGTGGGCGCGGTGGTCGAGGGGCTGACGGTCGCCGCGCGCCGCCGGTTCGGCCCCGCCGCGAGGATCAGCACCTGTTTCCTGATCGACGACTACTTCCGGCCCGACCCCGAGCCGGGACCGATCCTGGACCGGCTGCTGGCTGTCGCGGGCGAGTGCGGCGTCACCATCGACTATCTGGCGCGCGAGGCGGCCTGCTGGGAGATGCCGATCTGCCGTGACGGCCGGGTGAGCGAGGAGCGGGTGCCGCTGGCCGAACTGGTGGCCGCGCGCATCGTCGCCGAGCCACCGCGCAACAGCAACGGCGGCAGGCCGCCGACCAGCGAATCGGGCTGGTTGTGCAACGGCACCCGCGCTTCCGACAGCGGACCGGCCCAGGCCATGCACCACACGCCGTACGTGCCCGCCGAGGAACTCGGCAAGCGCAACCACTCGATATTCCTCGACGTGGAGATGTGGAGCAGGCAGGTCGAGCAGGTCGACGGGATCACCGCCGCCACGACGAAGTGGTCGTGCCCGTTCCTGGCCGCGGTGTGGCAGTTGTTGCGGCTCGGCATGATTCGTGATCTCGGGGCCGCGGTGGTGCGCCCGCAGCGCTGGCGGCCCGGGGTGGACGTGTGGCCGCAGCGGTTCCGCGAGATGCCTGGTGTCGTGCAGCTGACCGCCGATCCCGCGCCGTTCGCCGCCTACCGCTCGCTGTCGGTGCTGCCGCACCGCTATCTGGGCATCGAGCACGCGGTGAAGGTCATCCTCGATCATGTCGAGGTCGACGGCGAGATCGTCGACCAGATCGTCGGGCGCGGGCAGGCCGAGCGCGTCGAGGTGCCGCGTTCGGTCACCGAGCGCATCTCCCACCATCTGCTGTACGGCTCGTGAGAGCGGTCGGCGGCCCCATGACCCAGCCACCCGGCTCCGCGGCGCGAGACGCCGAGCCGCTGATCGTGCTCGGCGAGGTGCGCAGTTGCCTGCTGCCCACCTCCACCGCGTTGAGCAGGCCGATGGTGCAGGACCTGCTGACCCTGGTCCCCGGCAGGCGCGTGCCCGCGAGGGACCGCCCGATCCCGATCGCGCAGTCGGCGACCACGGCGGTGGGTGTGGACTGTGATCTGGCGATCGAGCGCGGCAACGGCCGCGATCCGCGCGCCATCGGCACCGTGGCGGTGCAGGCAGTGGTGGTGGGCGGGCGCATCCTGCAGAGTTCCGCACGCACCGAGGTGGTCGTCGCCCAGCAGAAGCGCCGTCGTGAGTGGTCGCATTATCTGAGCCGGGTCGGGATGGTCGAGGTGGTGACGCGGACCGCCCCGGATATCGCGCATCGGCTGGCCGAGGGATACCTGGCCGGGGAGACGCCGGCGCACACCCTCGATCTGGCTTCGATCTGCGAGCGTCTGCTGGCCAGGGTGCGCCGCGACACCAGGCTCGACCGCAGACCGCCCCTGCTGGCCCCACCGACCCGGCTGCGCTGGATCGCGCGGGTCGGTGAGGTCGACGAGCCGCGGTTGGCCATGCACCTGGTGAACGACACCGTCCGCACCGCCCGCGTGCTCGTTCCCGACGCGGCACTGCTGCCCGAGGTCCGGCGGTTCTGCGAGGATCTGGCGGTGCACGACTGGCTGCTGACCACGACCGCGGCGGCGGTGCAGGAGTCGGACCGCTTCCCCTCCGGCAGCGCGGAATCGGTGGAGGCGCTGACCCCGGTGTTGACCGAGTTGGCCCATCTGTGGATGCCGGGAGCCCACCTGGGCGAGCCGGTGCGCTCGCTGTGGGCGCAGTCGCAGCGGGAGCCGGGCTTCACGAACCAGTGGAACGCCTACATCGGCCACATCCGCGACCGCACCAGCGTGGCGATGCTGCACGCGCTGCGCGCGAGCCGGGTCGGCACCACCGAGTGGTGAGCACTCTAGATGCGGAACCAGCGCCGGACCAGCAGGGCGAAGAACACCGAGGTCGAGACGATGCCCGCATAGGCCTCGGTGACCAGCAGGGGCTTGGTCGCTGCGTCGTCGCCTCCCGGCACATCGTCGAGCCCGGCCGGATCCAGGTAGTTGGTCAGGCACAGGTGGATCGCGTCGCCGACGGAGATGGAGGTCACGAGGGTGATGGCGACGCTGAACAGCGCCAGCTGGGCCACCATCCACAGCAGCAGGCGGAACGGCCGGTAGCCGTAGCCGCAGGTGGCCGCCGAGATCCAGCGGCCGACGCGCTTGCGCGCCGGCCACAGCGCGGCGGTCTCGGCTCGCGCCTTGGCCAGCCCGCACCGGTCTTCGGCGTCGTCGTCCTCGTTGTCGCGATGCAGATTCATCGCGCGCGACCAGGCCAGCGCGGCATGGGCGGGCAGGCCCGCCCGGCGCAGCAGCGGGCCGAGCTCCTCGTAGACATCGGCCAGCAGGGTGCGCTGGGTGCGGCTCAACCGAAGCGGACCGCGGAATTCGACATCGGCGGCCATCAGCGCGAGCAGGGCGCGCGTCGGCGTGCCGTCGTCGGCCGCCGCGTGTGCGGTCGCCTCCGTCGTGTGGCCCGGCCGGTGGGACGGTGGCCGCGGCCCGGCGAGGAGTCCGTAGAGATGGCGGAAGACGAGGCTGTCGCCGCGGCGGCGGCTGCTGGGCGGGTCGTATTTGGCGAGGATGCCCTCGATGTGCAGGTTGAATTCGTCGAGCAGCCCGGTCTCGGCATCGGGCCCGCGACCGCGGCGCGCGGTGGCCAGCAGTGCGCGCACCTCGTCGGCGTAGGCGGCCCCGTGCCTGCCGATCCGGTCTGTCATGGAGGCGACGAACGACGAGATCTCCGGCTGTTCGGCATGCACACTCATACGCCTCCCCCTGGCGGTGTTGCTCGTGAAATCCACCATATCAAGACAATTCGGTCACCAACTCGGACGTGGACGCTTGATCCAGCGATCCTCGGTGGGGTCGATGACCGGTCTGCCCGGCCGTTCGATCGGCAGCGCCATCACCTCGCGGCCCTCGCCGGTGCCGAAATAGTCGTCCTCGTAACCGATTCGGACGAAGCCGGCCTTCTCGTACAGTCCGACCGCCACGTGGTTGTCCGAACGCACTGTCAGGCAGACGGATTCGACGCGATGCGCGCGGCAGGTGCGGATCGTCCGCTCCAGCAGGGCGCGGGCGAGGCCGCGTCCGCGCGCCTCGGGATGCACGGCCAGACCGAGCATCCAGCCGCGCGTGCGGCCGATGCCGAGCAGTGCGTAGCCACCCACCCGCCGATCGGTCTCTGCCACCGACCACAACGCGCCGTGCAGGTCGTACAACTGGCGCAACATGGGATACGGCCAGGCCAGCTCGCGGAACTCGACGCGTTCCAGCTCGCAGATCTCGGACAGGTCCGCCCTGGTGGCGCCGCGCAGGATCGGCTGCTGATCGGTCTCGATGTCGGTTCGCCCCACCACTCGCCCCCGCTGTCGTTCGTAAGTGCAGCGTACGGGTTCGGCGTCCGCCGGTGTTCGTGAACGATCGAGCGAATACGACGATGCCGCACCGGAATTCCGGTGCGGCATCGGTTCGGACGATGAATTTACGGCGTGGACGGAACTTGCTCAGGGACTGTTCAGCGGCATCACACCTGCGCGTAGGCCAGCGAGGACACCCGGGAGATCGCGAAGGACGACCGCAGGTAGAAGAACCAGGTGACGCCCGCCATGACGAGGAAGGCGGCGGCGTATGCCCAGAAGGCCGGGTTCATGCTGCCGAAGTTGATGTTGGACAGGCGCAGCGCCTGCTGGAGCAGGTAGCCGCCGGAGGCGCCGATCGCGCCGATGACGCCGATCGCCGCGCCCGCCTGACGCTTGGCCGAGGCCGCCGCCTCGGTCAGGTCGAGGCCGTGCTCGGAGGCGTACTTCTTCGACTCGGCGTTGAAGATGGACGGGATCATGCGGTAGGTCGAGCCGTTGCCGATGCCGGTCAGGATGAACAGGGCGAGGAAGGCGATCAGGTACAGCGGGAAGCTGCCCAGTTCCAGGGCCGCCACGATCGCGGCGACGGCCACCGCCATGCCGGTGAAGACGGCGACGGTGATCTTGGCGCCGCCGAGGCGGTCGGAGATCCAGCCGCCGAAGGGGCGGCTGAAGGAGCCGACGAAGGCGCCGAGGAAGGCCAGGTTGCCCAGGGTGGTGATCCAGCCGATCTGCGCCAGCTCGGGGAAGTTGGCCTTGATCAGGGTCGGGAAGGCGAAGGAGAAGCCGATGAACGAACCGAAGGTGCCGATGTAGAGGAACGACATGATCCAGGTGTGGCGGTTGGTCAGCGCCAGCTTGTAGGACTTGCCGTCGGACTTGGCGGTGGTGATCGAGTCCATGTAGCGCAGCGCGCCGACGGTGGCGATGACGATGAACGGCACCCACACCAGCACCGAGAGGGTGATGCCGAAGCGGTAGCCCGCCGCGTCCTTCGCGGTCAGGTGCGTGCCGAGGGTGATCAGCAGCGGCAGGATCAGCTGGGTCTGCGCCACGCCGAGGTTGCCGCCCGCGGCGTTGATGCCGAGCGCGGCGCCTTTCTTGCCCTCCGGGTAGAAGAACGAGATGTTGGCCATCGACGAGGAGAAGTTGCCGCCGCCGAAGCCCGCGAGTGCGGCCAGCAGCATGAACACCCACATCGGGGTGCCGGGCTGGTTGACGAACCAGGCCAGGCCGAGGGTGGGGATCAGCAGCATCGCGGCGCTGAAGGCGGTGAAGGCGCGACCGCCGAAGCGCGGGATGGCGAAGGTGTACGGAATGCGCAGTGCCGCACCGACGAGGGTGGGGGTCGAGGTCAGCAGCAGGGCGTTGCTGACCGCGGTCGGGTTGCCCTGGCCGAGGCCCTCGAGGAAGGAGAAGCCGGCCGCGCCCATGCTGGTGACCACGGTGCCCCAGATGACCCAGACACTGAAGCCCAGGTTCTCGGCGAAGACGGAGAAGCTCAGATTCTTTCTGGCGGTGCGTTTTCCGCCGGATTCCCAGAACTCGGTGTTGTCGGGCTCCCAGTGGTCGAGCCAGCGGCCACGCTTCTGGTGCGTGAACGCGGGCGATTCCGAATGCTGGCCGGTGGCAGCGGCTGTGGCGGTCATCGGCGTCCTCTCGATGCCTCGTAATTCGGTCGAGTCGAACGTAGGGGCCGGTTGTTGCGTCGCCATGAGCGCTTGTGACGTTCCCGCCAAAAACCTCTCACATCGCGGGATCGCCCGCGGTGCAGTGTTGGTTACCTGAGCCACATTCGCGCAGGTCCAGCCTTTTCCCGGCGCGGTCAGAGGATGTCGGGATCGGGATAGTTCGCCAGCGCTTCGGCCAGGAAGCGCCGCACGACCCCGGTCGCCCGCTCGGGATCACCTTCGATGATCGCCTCGACGAGCTCGATGTGCTCGTCGACGTAGGCCCGCGCGGTCTGCTCCGAGTGCGCCCGGTTGACCGCCTCGATGTGCGGGAGCAGCGAGTCGTAGAACTCGATGTAGACCGCGTTGTGGCTGGCGGCCACGACCGCGCGGTGCAGCGCCACGTCGGTGGCCACCGCCTCGTCGTCCAGCCGCCACTGCTGGGCGATGCGGGTGTCGAGCAGCCTGCGCAGCTCGGCGATGTCGTTGTCGTCGCGGCGGCGGGCGGCCAGGCCGGCGGCCGTGCTCTCCAGCGACAGGCGCAGTTCGAGCACGTCGCGGTCGCGGGCGTCGGCGAAGTACTTGCTGAGCGTGCCGCCGACCTCCGAGCCCGCCACAACATAGGTGCCCGAGCCCTGGCGGCGCTGCAGCATGCCCGCGTGCACGAGTGCCTGGACGGCCTCGCGCACGGTGTTGCGCCCGGTGCCGGTCATCTCGGTGAGCTCGGGCTCGGTGGGGATGCGCGTGCCGATCGGCCACCGGCCGGACCTGACCTCGGCCCGCAGCTGCTCGGTGACCTGGGCGATGAGGCTGGTGCGCCGGACGGGTTGCACGGACACAGGGTACAGCCGGACCCGCCGGTCGGCCGGACCTCATCCGATCATCCTATGAAACTGATGACCTTCGGCCCCACAGCGAGCGCGCACCCCACGCCGGGCTCGCCGCTTCCGGTTGCGGGGCCGCCCCGATGGGCGCATGATGCTGTCCACGTCACACTCACAGCCGCTCGCGTGTGCTCCTGGCCACTTCGTGACGTGCTGAAAACGGCTGTGTCACATGCGCGAAACATGCGTCCGGGTCTCACCTCGGCGCCGCGCGGCAGGTGAGCAACCGTTGATCGACCCGTCACTTCGGGCAGCATTTCGGCAATACCCGCTCCCTACCGTTGGGGCATCCGAGTTCAGGAGGCCCTTGTTGAGCACGCTGACGCGTAACCACGACATCGAGCACTGGGATGCCGAAGACGTCGTTGCCTGGGAGGCAGGCGGTAAGGACATCGCCAGGCGCAATCTGATCTGGTCGGTGGTCGCCGAACACGTCGGCTTCTCGATCTGGTCGATCTGGTCGGTCATGGTGCTGTTCATGCCCACCGAGAAGTACGGCATCGACGCGGCGGGCAAGTTCTTCCTGATGGCGGTTCCGACCCTGGTCGGCGCGGTGCTGCGCATCCCCTACACCGTGGCCACCGCCCGCTTCGGCGGCCGCAACTGGACGGTGTTCTCGGCGGTGCTGCTGCTGATCCCGACGCTGCTGACGCTGTACTTCGTCAACCAGCCGGGCACCTCGTACACCACCTTCCTCGTGGTCGCGGCCTTCGCGGGCTTCGGCGGCGGCAACTTCGCGTCGTCGATGACCAACATCAACGCCTTCTACCCGCAGCGGCTCAAGGGCTGGGCGCTCGGCATGAACGCGGGCGGCGGCAACATCGGCGTTCCGGTGATCCAGCTGATCGGCCTGCTGGTCATCGCCACCCTCGGCAACGAGTACGCCAGCCTGATCTGCGCGATCTACCTGGTCGCCATCGCGGTGGCCGGCCTCGGCGCCGCGCTGTACATGGACAACCTGCGCAACCAGAAGGCCGATCTGTCGTTCATGCTCGAGTCGCTGAAGGTCCCGCAGTCGTGGGCGATCGCCTTCCTCTACATCGGCACCTTCGGCTCGTTCATCGGCTACTCCTTCGCCTTCGGCCAGATCCTGCAGATCAACTTCCGCGCCGGCGGCGACAGCGTGGCCGAGGCCACCCTGCACGCGGCGCAGATCGCCTTCATCGGCCCGCTGCTCGGCTCGCTGGCCCGCCCCTACGGCGGCAAGCTGGCCGACCGGATCGGCGGCAGCAAGGTCGCCCTGGTGATGTTCGGCGCCATGATGGCCGCCGCCGCGCTGGTCATCGCCGCGAGTTCGGCCGCCGACGGCAACGACGGCGTGGCGAGCGGAACCGTGATGGCGGTGCTGGTCACCGGATTCGTCGCCCTGTTCGTGCTCTCCGGCATGGGCAACGGCGCGGTCACCAAGATCATCCCCTCGGTCTTCGAGGCCAAGTCGCAGAGCATCGACGCCGCTCCCTCGGTCCGCTCGGCCTGGGCGCAGAACACCTCGGGTGCGCTCATCGGCTTCGTCGGCGCCATCGGCGCGCTCGGCGGCGTCGCCATCAACCTGGTGCTGCGCTCCTCCTACTCCTCGACCAATTCCGCGACCACGGCGTTCTGGGTCTTCCTGGCCTTCTACGTCGCCTGCGCCGCGGTCACCTGGGCGGTCTTCCTGCGCCGCCCCGGCATTCGCCGCCCGGCCGACGACCAGCTCGTCGACACCCGCCCCGCCACCCCGTCCGTCGTGTCCGCCGGCGCCTGACGCCAGCCACATCTTGGGAGGTCTCTCATGAACCCCGAAACCACCACTCGCAAGACCGTGGTCGTCGCAGGCCACGGCATGGTCGGACACCGCTTCGTCGAGGCCCTGCGCGCCCGCGACGAGCAGGGCAGCTACCAGGTGGTCGTGCTCGGCGAGGAACAGCGCCCCGCCTACGACCGCGTCGGCCTGTCCTCCTATGTGGGGGCGTGGGACCCGGACGCGCTGGCGCTGCCGGGCAACGACTACGCGGGCGACGAGCTGGTCGAGCTGAAGCTGGGCCGCCGCGCCGAGTCGATCGACCGCGAGGCCCGCAAGGTCACCACCTCCGAGGGCGAGATCATCGGCTACGACGCGCTGGTCCTGGCCACCGGCTCCTATGCCTTCGTGCCGCCGGTGCCCGGCCACGACCTGCCCGGCTGCTTCGTCTACCGCACGCTCGAGGATCTCGACGGCATCCGCGCCACCGCGGAGGCGGCGGGCCCCGGCGCGCACGGTGTGGTCATCGGTGGCGGCCTGCTCGGCCTGGAAGCGGCCAACGCGCTCAAGCTGCTCGGAATGACCCCGCACGTCATCGAATACAACAACCGCCTGATGCCCGCCCAGGTCGACGAGGGCGGCGGCTCGGTGCTCGAGGGTCTGGTCACCGACCTCGGCCTGAACGTGCACCTGGGCGTCGGCACCTCGCGGATCGAGCAGACCGAGGGCGGTCTGCGGCTGCACCTGTCCGACGAGTCCACCATCGACGCCGCGCTGGTGGTCTTCTCCGCGGGCATCCGGCCCAACGACCAGATCGCCCGTGACGCCGGTCTCGAGGTGGGCCCGCGCGGCGGCATCATCACCGATCTGAGTCTGCGGACCTCCGATCCGAACATCTACGCGATCGGCGAGTGCGCCGCGATCGAGGGCGTCTGCTACGGCCTGGTCGCCCCCGGCTACACCACCGCCGAGATCGTCGCCGACCGGCTGCTCGGCGGCGCGGGCGAATTCCCGGGCGCCGACATGTCGACCAAGCTCAAGCTGATGGGCGTGGACGTGGCCAGCTTCGGCGACGCGCACGGCACCACCGAGGGCGCGCTGTCGGTCGTGTTGCACGACGCGGCCAAGGGCACCTACGCCAAGCTGGTCGTCTCCGACGACGCCAAGACCCTGCTCGGCGGCATCCTGGTGGGCGACGCCAGCCAGTACGCCGCGCTGCGCCCGCTGGTCGGCCGCCCGCTGCCGGCCGACCCGGCCGCGCTGATCTCCCCGGCGGGCGCCGAACTCGGCGCCGACGCGCTGCCGGACGACGCGCAGATCTGCTCCTGCAACAACGTCTCCAAGGGTTCGATCTGCGGCGCCATCGCCGAGGGCGCCTGCGACATCGCAGGCATCAAGAGCTGCACCACCGCGGGCACCTCCTGCGGCGGCTGTGTGCCGATGCTCAAGAAGCTGCTCGAGCAGTCCGGCGTTGAGATGTCCAAGGCGCTGTGCGAGCACTTCGAGCAGTCGCGCGCCGAGCTGTTCCAGATCGTGCAGGTCACCGGCATCCGCACCTTCTCGGGCCTGATCGCCAAGTACGGCAAGGGCTCGGGCTGCGACATCTGCAAGCCGACCGTGGCCTCCATCCTGGCCTCCACCTCGAGCGACCACATCCTCGACGGCGAGGCCGCCGCGCTGCAGGACACCAACGACCACTTCCTGGCCAACCTGCAGAAGAACGGCACCTACTCGGTGGTCCCGCGCATGCCAGGCGGCGAGGTCACCGCCGAGCAGCTGATCACCATCGGCGAGGTCGCCAAGGAGTTCGGCCTCTACGTCAAGGTCACCGGCGGTCAGCGCATCGACCTGTTCGGCGCCCGCGTGGAGCAGCTGCCGCTGATCTGGAAGCGCCTCGTGGACGCGGGCATGGAATCCGGCCACGCCTACGGCAAGTCGCTGCGCACGGTGAAGAGCTGCGTCGGCTCCACCTGGTGCCGCTACGGCCAGCAGGACTCGGTGGGCATGGCGGTGCTGCTGGAGAAGCGCTACCGCGGCCTGCGTTCCCCGCACAAGCTCAAGCTGGCCGTCTCCGGCTGCGCCCGCGAGTGCGCCGAGGCCCGCGGCAAGGACGTCGGCGTGATCGCCACCGAGAACGGCTGGAACCTCTACGTCGGGGGCAACGGCGGCCTCAGCCCCAAGCACGCCGTGCTGCTGGCGGGCGAACTCGACGACGAGACGCTGATCCGCTACATCGACCGCTACCTGATGTTCTACATCCGCACCGCCGACCGCCTGCAGCGCACCGCGCCCTGGCAGGAGGCCCTCGAGGGCGGCCTGGACTACCTCAAGGCCGTGATCTGCGAGGACAGCCTCGGCATCGCCGACGACCTGGAGGCCGCGATGGCCAAGCACGTCGAGGGCTACAAGGACGAGTGGGCCGCGGTGCTCGAGGACGAGAACAAGCTCTCGCGGTTCGTGTCCTTCGTCAACGCCCCCGATCAGCCCGACCCGACCATCGCCTTCGACGACAGCGGCGAGCGCAAGGTGCCGGTGCTGCTCGGAATGCCGGAAGTGACCCGCGTCTCGCAATAGCGGCTCGCAATAGCGGCTTAACCAGGCGGAAACAGGGCGCCTGAAGAATGAATCGGACGCCCGGAGGAGGAACCCGATGACCATAATCGATTCACCCAGCTTTGTCCCTTCGACCGTCACCGGATGGACGCAGGCCTGCCGCCTGGACTATCTGATTCCCGGCCGCGGCGTCGCGGTATTGTTGCGGGGCGGGAGGCAGGCAGCCCTGTTCCTGTTGTCCGACGGCACCCTGGCCGCGGTCGGCAACATCGATCCGTTCGGCCGGGCGGCGGTCATGTCGCGCGGCATCGTCGGTGACCGGGGCGGCATCCCCGTCGTGGCGTCGCCGCTGCTCAAGCAGGCGTTCTCGCTCATCGACGGGCACTGCCTGGACGACGGATCGGCAGCGTTGCCGGTGTACGCGGTGCGTGTCGACGACGGCATCGTTTCCATTTCCAACGAGCCGGTCACGGTCGAATCCTCGGACGGATGAGTTATTCATGAACACCTTTGACGCGGGCGACGGCCTAGCCGGATTCACTGTCGGAATCACCGCGGCACGCCGCGCCGACGAGTTCGCCAAGCTGCTCACCCGGCGGGGGGCGTCGGTCGTCTCTGTGCCCGCGATACGGATCATTCCGCTGGCCGACGACACCGAACTGGAACGGGTCACCCGGACCTTGATCGCCGAGCCGCCGCAGGTGACGGTCGCCACCACCGGAATCGGTTTCCGCGGCTGGATGGAGGCCGCCGAGGGCTGGGGCCTGGCCGAACAGCTGCGCGACACGCTGGCCGGGACCAGGATGCTGGCCCGCGGCCCGAAGGCCAAGGGCGCCATCCGCGCGGCCGAACTGCGCGAGGAGTGGTCGCCCGCCTCGGAGTCCTCGGCCGAGGTGCTCGACCACCTGCTGGCCGAAGGCGTGGAGGGTGTGCGCATCGCCGTCCAGCTGCACGGCGCCACCACCGAGTGGGAGCCGGTGCCCGACTTCTGCGAGGTGCTGCGCTGCGCTGGCGCGGATGTGGTTCCGGTGCCGGTCTATCGCTGGACCCCGCCGGAGGATCAGGGGCCGATGGACCAGCTGATCGAATCCATCGTCACCGCGGGCCTGGACTGCGTGACCTTCACCAGCGCGCCCGCCGTGGCCTCCACGCTCATGCGCGCCAAGGAGACCGGCCTGCTCGAGGGCCTGTTGCACGCCCTGCGCACCAGGGTGCTGCCCGCCTGCGTCGGACCGATCACCGCGGCGCCGCTCGAGGAACTGGGTGTGCCGACCACCATGCCCGCCCGTGCCCGCCTCGGCGCGCTGGCCAGGCACGTGGCCGAGGAACTGCCGCGCCGCGCCAACCGCATCCACGCCGCGGGCCACATCATCAGCGTGCGCGGCGCGTGCGTTGTGGTCGACGGTGAGGTGCGCCAGCTCGCGCCCGCGCCGATGGCGCTGATGCGGGCGCTGGCCCGCCAGCCCGGCCGGGTGGTCTCGCGCGAGGACCTGCTGGCCGCGCTGCCCGGCGGCGGTGAGGACACCCACGCCGTGGAGACCGCCATCGCCCGCCTTCGCGCCGGACTCGGCGCGCCCAAGGCCATTCAGACCGTGGTCAAGCGCGGATACCGGCTGGCGCTCGACGCCGCCGAGTGCGCCGACGACAACGCGCACGCGCCCCTGCTGCGCCCCTCGGTGGGTTCCCCGGCCCGCGCGCCGCGCTACGCCCCGACGATCGGGGCGTGGTGAACGCCCCGGCCCTGGTCCTGGTGGCGCACGGCACCAGGAGCACCAGGGGAGTGGAGATGATCGCCGCGCTGGCCGAGGCGGTCACCGCGGAACTCGCGGGCGATCCGGTTGTGCGCACCGCCTTCGTCGACGTGCTCGGTCCCTCGCCCGCGGAAGTGCTGCGCGACCTGCGGGCGTGCTCGCCGGAGCGGCCCGCGGTGGTGATCCCGGCGTTCCTGGCCTCCGGTTATCACGTGTATCAGGACGTTCCGCGCGAGGTCGCCGAATCCGGTCACCCCATGGTCTCGGTCACGCCCGCCATGGGCCCCGATCCGGCGCTGGCCGAGATCATGGCGCTGCGCCTGCGCGCGGCGGGGTGGCGTCGCGGCGACGCGGTGGTCTTCGCCGCCGCGGGCTCCTCCGACGCCCGCGCCCGCGCCGACGTGCGGCGCGCGGCGGCCCTGCTGGCCGACCGTCTCGACGTGCCGGTGCGCATCGCCTACGTGGCCACCGGCACCCCTCGGGTGCCGGAAGTGGTTGCCGAGCTGCGGGATTCGGGCGCGCGGCGGGTGTTCGTCGCCTCCTATCTGCTGGCGCAGGGGTTGTTCCAGCAGCGCCTGCACGAGGCGGGCGCCGACGGTGTCGCCGAGCCGATCGGCGTGCACCCGGCGGTGGTTCAGCTGCTCGCCGATCGCTATCGCAGCGCCGCAGCGCAATCGGTTCCGCGCCCCGCGGAAGGCCATGTGCCGCCGGTCGCGGTGCGAGCGGCTCGGGCGCACGTTCGCTGAGTTGTTATCTGCGAGGCGTTGCTCACACCACGGGTGGGGCTAGGCTCGTAGGTATGTCCAAGCGGGAGCGGGTTTCAGAGCAGTCCATGCTCGACCACGCGCGTGCCCTCGCCCGGCGGATCGCCGCGGGCGCGGCCTGCGAGATCACCGTGGGCGGCCGTCCGCTGGCGGTGCTGTCCGCTCGCCGCGGCGCCCGCGCCGGTCGCGGGCCCGCCCGCTACGTCGTGGCCCACGCCGATCCCGTCCGCGATCGGGTCGACCGCGTGCTCGCCGCGGCCGCGAGCCTGGATCCGCTGCCGCTCGACCCGCTGGCGGTCGACCCGGCCCGCTGTCGCCGCGTCGGCGTCGACCCGGCCGAACGTCCGAATCGTTCCTGACCGGCGCGCGGCCTACCGGGTGTTGTCCAGGTAGTACAGCACCGCGCGCACGCGCCTGCTGTGGTCGGTGTCGCGCCCGAGCCTGAGCTCGAGAAAGATCGAGTTCGCGTGCTTTTCCACCGCGGAGACCGACATCGACAGCCGGTCGGCGACGCCCGCGTTGGTCGATCCCTGGGCGATCATCTCGAGAACCTCGCGCTCCCGGTCGGTCAGGCTCGCCAGCGGATCGTCGCGCCGGCCACGGGTGAAGGAACGGCGCACCACCTCGGGATCGAAGGCGGTGCCGCCCGAGGCGACCCGCGCGAGATCTGCCAGGAACGAATCGATATGGGCGACACGGTCTTTCAGCAGATAGCCGACCCCGCCGACGCCGCCGGTGAGCAGTTCGAGCGCGTGGCGGTGCTCGACGTACTGGGAGAGCACCACGACACCGGCCTCGGGGTGGCGCGACTTCAGGCGCAGCGCCGCGTCGATGCCCTCGGTGGTGAAGGTCGGTGGCATGCGGACGTCGATCAGCACCAGGTCGGGCACCTCCCGCGCCACGGCGTGCTCGACCTCGACGGCGCTGCCGACGGAGGCGAGGATGCGGTGGCCCTCGTCGGCGAGCAGCCGTGCCAGCCCCTTGCGCAACAACGTCGAGTCCTCACCGATCACCACACGCACGGAATCCTCGCTTCCACAACTGTCGGCCCGCCGTCGGGACTGTGCACGGTGAGGGCGCCGTCCAGGGCGGCGACCCGCCGCCGCAGCCCGGTCAGTCCCGAACCGCTCGGGTCGGCGCCACCCACGCCGTCGTCGCTCACGGTCACGGTGATCGCGTCGTCCCGCGGGCCCGTCACCGTCACGTCGACGCCGCTCGCGCCGGAATGTTTCGCGGCGTTGGTGACCGCCTCGGCCGCGACGAAGTACACCGCGGCCGCCACGTCGCGTCGCGGTTCCGCGCCGAGTCGCAGGTCGAGCCGCACCGGCAGCGCGGTGTGGGACGACAGTTCGCGCAGGGCGGCGGCGAGCCCGTGCTCGTCCAGCGACGCGGGGTAGACGCGCCAGGCGACCTCCCTGAGTTCGGTCAGCAGTGCCTGCGTCTGCGACAGCGCCCGGTCGAGATCGGTGACGAGGGCGTGGTCGCCGATCGCGGCCCGGCGTCGAACCCGTCCGAGTTCCAACGCGATCACCACGGCGCGCTGCTGGATGCCGTCGTGCAGGGCGCGTTCGATGCGGCGGCGTTCGTCGTCGATCGCGCGGATCACCTCCGCGCGGGTGCGTTCGAGTTCCCGCACCCTGGACGCGGTGTCGTCGTCACCGAGCAGACGCAGTGCGAGCGCGATGTCCCACCGCCCCGACAACACCGCCGTCCGCACCGCCGGATAGGTCGCGATCGCGGCGACGATCAGCGCGACGGTCGCGTCCAGGACCGGGACGCGGGCGGTGAGCACGAGCAACAGGGCCCAGCTCGCGTAACCGAGCGCGGCGGCGAGCACCCCGGCGACGACCGCGCCGACGACCGGTCCGTAGGCGGCCCGGCGCATCAGGTAGCCCGCCGGATCACGGTCGGGCAGATCACGCACGGCGTCGGCGCCGAACCAGCGCACCAGTCGCTTTCTGTCGGCGCCCGCCCGGCGCATCACCGCCGCACCCGAACCGCGGCACAGGTGCACGACACCGGTGACGGCGCTGCCCGCGCCCGCCACCGTGCCCACGACCGCGCGGCCCGCCCGCACAGCGGCCTGCGCGTGGCGGATCGGAGTCACCGTTCGAGGCTATCGACCGGCGCGGGCCGGTGCGCGCGGGCGTCGCGGCGACGGGTTCGGATGTCGCGCACCCGGCGCACGACGAACACCGTCACGGCGACGGTCGCCGTCGCGAGGACGAGTTTCTGCAGCACCGAGGCATAGGACTCCACGACGGTCCACTGCTCGCCCAGACCGTATCCGGCGAGCACGAACACCGTATTCCAGGTGGCGCTGCCGACGGCGGTGAGCGCTAGGAACCGGCCGACCGGCATGGCCTCGACTCCCGCAGGCACCGACACCAGGCTCCTGACGAGCGGGATCATGCGTCCGAACAGCACCGCCTTCGCCCCGTACCGGGCGAACCAGGCCTCACTTCGTTCCAGATCGCCGACCTGGACCAGCGGCAGCCGCGCCACGATCGCGTGCATCCGCTCCCGGCCGAATCCCCGGCCGAGCAGGTAGAGCAGCAGTGCGCCGACCACCGAGCCCGCGGTGGTCCACACCAGCGCCGCCGCGAGTGACATGTCGCCGCGCGCGGCGGTGAAACCGGCCAGGGGTAGGATCACTTCGCTCGGGATCGGCGGGAAGAGGTTCTCCGCGGCGACGGCGATTCCCGCGCCGGGGGCGCCCATGGTCTCCATCATCTCGACGACCCACGCCGCCACGCCGGTGAGTTCCCCGGCGCCCTCCGGCATCGCGAGATCCGCACCCGCCGAGTGCGGGGCTGTCACGTCCTGGGCTGTCACGGTCTGGTCTGTCACGCTCATGTCCTCGACGCTATCGACGCGAAATGCCCAGGTCGCTGGGGTTTTCCGCAGGAGTCGGCGCACCGCGGGTGCGGTTTTCCGCACCCGGGGCCAATGCGCTCAGGCCCGGCAGAACACCGCGGTCGCGGCGGCGGCGAAGGTCAGGAAATCATCGGATTCTGCGGAGACGACGGCCATCGTCATCGAGCGCCCGGACGGCGAGCGGTAGGCGTAGGTCAGGTAGCCGAGCAGCTCACCGCCGTGCCCCCACAGCTGTCCGCCGCACGGCAGGTCGAATCGCTGGATGCCGAGGCCGTAGTGGAAGCCCATCCCCATCGGGATCGTGGTGGTCATCTCCGCCAGGGCCGCCGGGCTCAGCAGTTCGCCGGACAGCAGCGCGTCGAGGAAGTCGGCCAGATCGGCGGTGGTCGAGATCATCTCCCCGGCGGCCCAGTCCAGCGACGGGTTCATCTCCGTCACGTCGGTGCGCCTGCCGTCCAGCTCGCGGCTCGCGCGCAGTGCGG
>Ga0079224_100002070_pt1 | contig 24025 bp, 17 predicted proteins | sample Stecom2015_FD_80414 | JGI IMG/M metagenome (GOLD analysis project Ga0079224, IMG submission 80414) | Agricultural soil microbial communities from Utah to study Nitrogen management - Steer compost 2015 | ecosystem: Environmental > Terrestrial > Soil > Agricultural land | place: USA: Utah... | reverse complement strand
TTCGAAAAATCAAACTACGGACAGGAGAACTCCGTACGTTCGGTGGCCGTGGAACTGAACAGCACCTTTAGCTCCGTGCTCTCCAACCAGTTTTTGGCAACATACTCCCGTATCCAGGACGTACGGACCTCCCCAAGCGAAGAATTCCCCTTCATTGATATTTGGGATGCGAATGTACCCAACGGAACCGGAAATAATAACTACATCACTGCCGGATACGAGTTGTTTACCAAAAACAACGATATGTTGAATGACAACTTTGGTTTTATCAACAACGTAACCTACTTAGCCGGTAAGCATACCTTCACGGCCGGTGCTTCCTTCGATGTACAGAAATTTGGAAACAACTACGTGCGCTTGGGTACGTCATACTACCGCTATGCATCCGTAGAGGATTTTTTAACGACGGGGACGCCCAACGAGGTTGCACCGATCATGTTTGGCTTAACCTACCCCTATGAGGGCATGGATCCCTATGCTCGTACGAATTTCGGCTTGGCTAGCGTATACGCACAAGACAAATTCTCGCCAAACAGCCAACTGGATGTCACCTTTGGGCTACGTGCCGAATTGCCGATTTACCTGAACAAGCTGACGCCCAACCAAGCCATCGATCAGTTGGAGCTTTACGATATCGACGGGACCCTTCGGACCTATTCGACAGGCGACTGGCCCAAGTCACGCCTGATGCTGTCCCCTCGCGTGGGCGTCCGCTACGACGTGATGGGCGACAACTCCCTGTTGCTGCGTGGAGGTACGGGCTTGTTCTCGGGTCGCGTTCCTTTCGTATGGTTAAGCAACATGCCGTCTAACTCGGGCGTATTGCAAAACACGGTTGAACCGGGCGGATATGCGCAGGTTGAAGACTGGATCGGCGGCATACGCTTTAATCCGGACCCTTACCACTGGCTGAACAACCCGCCCGCGGGTGCCGAAGACGTGTTTATCAAAACGCCTTCGGCAGGATTCCCTGGCGGATTTGCCTTGGTGGATGACAATTTCAAAATGCCGTATGTATGGCGGACTAGCGTAGGGGCGGATTATACGATTCCGAATACGCCGTTCACCTTGACTACGGACGTGATGTTCACCCAAGACTTGGTATCGGTCATGCAGTTTGCGCCTAACCGCAAGCCCACGGAGCACCGCCTAAACTATGGTGGACCCGAGGAAAATGACGACCGCCAGTTTTGGCCGGAAGGTGCAAACAGCGCGCGCCACAATCCGAACGTAGGTACGAACAGCGGCGTGGTGTTGACGAACTCCGAGGTGAACGGATACGCCTTTAACGCAACGGTTGGCGTAACGGTTAACCCGCGTGGGGGGCTGCGCGGCGGCTTGTATTACACGTATAATAGCGCCAAATCGCAGTCGGACAACCCTGGGTCAAACGCGGGCTCGGCATGGGGATTTGCGTCTGTTGACAACGCGAACGACCAAATCCTTTACCCCACGCAATACGCGGTGCCTCACCGATTGATGGGCAACGTGTCGTATCGGATTGAGTATGCCAACCATTTGGCAACGACGATATCCTTGTTTTATGATGGCGTGCAGCAGGGACGGTACACGTATGCCTATACGGGCGACATTAACGGGGATGGCGTCAGTGGCGACTTGATGTATGTGCCGAATGACGTCAACAACCTGGATTTTGCCACGGATCTTGGGGGCAATCCATATGCCACGGTTGACGAGCAACGCGCCGCGCTTGATGCCTTTATCAATGGCGACAAATACCTTCGTTCGCGCCGCGGCCAGTACGCTGAGCGTAATGGAGGCGTGATGCCGTGGCTCAATCGCTTCGATGCGCGCCTGCTGCAAGACGTATTCGTGAACGCAGGCGGCAGACGGCACACGTTGCAGCTGAGCCTTGATATCCTGAACGTCGGCAACTTGCTGAACAAGGACTGGGGTATCGCTCACCGTTTGACGGGGGCACAGAATATCCTGAACGTAGCGGAAGTATCGCCTGATGGCGTGCCTACCTTTACGGTAAACAAGGTAGGTGGCAAGTTCCCAACCAGCAAAGACATTACCGCCAACCAGTCGACCTTTGGTACGACCTGGAGCATGCTGTTTGGCATACGGTATAGCTTTTAGTTTAAGCCTGCCAAGTACTGAATACGCAAAGCCATCCCGGTTCGGGGTGGCTTTTTTGGGGAACGGCCTGTACACAGACCGTGCACCACGCGTGCTTTACATGTGCACTAGGTGCGCATTAGATGTAGGCTCTCTTTCATGGTTATTTTGTTGCGGGCCTCCGGCTGGTACCGGGTGGAGATTCGCTTCCGTGTTGCGGACGCGGAGTCGTTCGAAGGACCGTTCGTGTGTTCTCGCTCGCACCTTAATTATCGTTACCTTTGTAAGGAGGGTAACGATTATGAAAAAACTTGGATTTCTGTCCTTTGGCCATTGGGCCAGCCACCCCGCGTATGAGACGCGGACGGCAAGCGATACGCTGCTCCAATCCATTGACCTTGCCGTGGCCGCCGAAGAGATCGGTCTGGATGGCGCTTACTTTCGCGTACATCATTTTGCCCAGCAGCTGGCCTCGCCCTTTCCTTTGCTGGCTGCGATCGGCGCCAAGACCCGGAAAATCGAAATCGGCACGGGCGTCATCGATATGCGTTACGAAAACCCGCTCTATATGATAGAGGACGCGGGGGCGGCTGACCTAATTTCTGGCGGTCGCTTGCAGCTGGGCATTAGCAGGGGCTCGCCCGAGCAGGTGGTCGATGGCTGGCGTTATTTTGGTTATGAGCCTGCCGAAGGGGAAACCGACGCTGACATGGCCCGCCGCAAGACCCTCCAGTTACTCGAACGCCTCAAAGGGGAGGGGTTTGCCGAGCCCAACCCGTATCCCATGTTTCCAAACCCTCCGGGGTTGCTCCGTCTGGAGCCGCATTCGGAGGGACTCGTGGAACGTATTTGGTGGGGCTCGGCTTCTAACGGCACAGCCGTCTGGGCCGCCGAGCAGGGCATGAACCTGCAGAGCTCGACTTTAAAATATGACGAGGGCGGCAAGCCTTTCCACGTCCAGCAGGCCGAGCAGATCCGCTTATACCGGGAGGCCTGGAAGAAGGCGGGTCACACACGCGAGCCGCGGGTGTCGGTGAGCCGCTCGATCTTCGCCCTGGTAACGGAGCAGGACCGCCTCTATTTCGGGCAGGAAGCCAACCGCACGGACAAGATTGGTTATATCGAGCACGACCGGCGTGCGGTCTTTGGCCGCAGCTACGCTGACGAGCCTGATAAGCTGATTGCGGAACTCGCCAAGGACGAAGCAATCCAGGAGGCGGATACCTTGTTGCTGACCGTGCCCAACACCCTCGGCGTGGATTACAACATACATGTGCTTTCTTCCATTTTGGAACACGTGGCGCCGGGGCTGGGGTGGAGGTAGTAAGGAGACAAGTGTATAGGTACTGTATCCCGACACAAGATACGGCGGAGTCACGGCTCTACCTTAGGCACGATCGCGGTATCAGCCAGTGATACCGTACCGGTTACGTAAGCACTTAGACGGTTCTTTTTACAATTTCTGAAAAGTGCCGCAACTTATCCCGGTTCGTACCGACGCTAAAGAACAAGGGCATTATCAGCCGGCCAATCGAACTGGAGCTAATGGCCGGTCACATCAGCGGCTAAACCAATAGTTGATTTTCACCATAAACGTATTGGCTGCGGGCAATGCAAACAGCCGATCGAGGTTGTTTTCCCATCCGGGGCGGTATACCTCATCATGATTGGACCGGTTGTGTTGCCAGACCAAGTAAAGCGTCGAGCCCGGAAGATATTCCCAACGCACAACTAGGTTGGATCGGAGTTCATTGAAGCTGAAGTCGGGGTTCTTGAAAGTCAATGAGCGCGCACCTCCATTGATAAGGTAGGTGTTGCCTTCCAATTGTACGGCTCCATCGTCGATCTGGTGGAACCGGTCAGTATATGTCCGCGCCCGCGTATCTGCCGCCAGCTTAAAGCGGCTGTACTTCGCTACGGATGTAAACGGTGACCCATAATACTGGATCGATAGATCTGGCGTGACATTGACTTGCATATTCAGGGTTACCCCATACGTCCGCTGTTTCATACGGCCCATTACATATTCCGTTTTGCCACCCATATCCGTGGGGGGAAGGCTACTCACGTACTGCAGATTGTCTTTGTTCCAGGCGTAATCAAATTGTCCGGTGAGGCGCATGTGATTTCCGATGCGGAAAACTACGCCCGGGTGTATTTGGTTATAGCCGGTTTTCTCGTCCAAGTAATGCCTGCCATCATAAGTCAACTTATACACGATCCTTTTCGCGCGGTCGGAGTTCAGGCTCACATTCGTTTCAAAATTGGCGTTGTATCGCATGTCGGGCCCGCCACGTAGCCGACGGCTGTCCACCGTGTTCCAGCTGAAAGTCTCTTTGAGGTCCATTTCAATCCGACGCTTTATACTGAAGCTCCGCCAGCGTAGGGCCACGTCGTTATTGATTGCGGCACCGCCGAAGTTCCAGACATTCCGTTGGGTCAGGTTGATTGCTGCAAATCGGAACGGTCCCCAGGGATCCGTTTTTCGGAATGCGATTTCCGTTTCGTTCAGCTTATAGTCCGATTGCTTCAAGAACCCCACGTCATTGAGGTCGAACCCGGGCGATGACCAGCTGAATAGCTGGGAGAAATTCCATTGGGCATTTCCTTTTTTGCCAGCTTTTACATAACCGCCCGTTCCCTGCATCGACCGGCTATCGGGGGCCAGGTCCAGATACCCCGATCCGGATTCCCGGTGGAAATAATGGGCGGCATTCATTTTGGTTTTCAGCAAGGCATTCGGTGAACCGTGGAGGGTGCTGACCATGGCTTTGGCGTCGATATAGTAAAGCCGGTTTGCAAAATATTGGGTTACATCCACGCCGGCGGTGAAGGCATCGCCAATCAGCTCATTGCGCAGGTGTTCCTTGTTTAGTTGCCTATTTACCGCGGTAACCATACCGCCTATCAGTGTATTGCCCTCCCAGTTTTTCTGGATCCTTGCCACGGTGTAGTTGGTCAAGGGCTCCGTGATTTCCCTATCGTATACGCCGTTGCGCATGACTTTTGATGAAGTTTGGGCCGTGACGCTCTCTAACAATCCAATGGTTAGCCCTTTTCGGTTTGTTCCCGTCAGCTTCAAGGCGCCGATAATCGGTATGTATGTCGGGGTGCTGGCAAAGCTTTCCGCCTGATCGATGTCACGGGGCTGATAAGAGGGCATCGAGCCAATCCTCCGCGAATAGAACATCATCCCACCGTCGTCGTTGTCAAACTCCAGGATATGCCTTCCCTCTAGGAAAAAAGGTCTTTTCTCGTCGTAGAACACTTCATATGCTGACAGGTTCATGACGGACGGGTCCAATTCCACCTGGCCGTAGTCTGGATTGAACGTCAAATCCAACGTGAAGTCCCGCAGGGCGACTTTTGCATCGAGTCCGGCACTCGCGCGCCATTGGCTGCCCTGCTGGAACGGACTATGGGGTACGCGGGGTTCAGCCGCATGCCTACCCATGACATAAGGCGCAAATTCTATTCCTCGCGGCTTGGGCAAATCGGTCATGCCATGCATTTCGCCAAAGGAAAAGACGTGGCCATTGTTTTTGATGGGAATCAAACTCCAATTTTGCACCTCGTTGTTCCTTCGGATAATACGCCTTACGTGTAGTCCCCAAATACCGTCCGTGTCTTTTTGGTTGTACCTCAACTGGCTGAACGGGATGCGCAATTCGGCTGTCCAACTTGAATCCGGCAAATTCACGTGTGTACGTCCTTCCCAAACGGCATTCCAACTCAGGTTTACCGAAAGTTTGTCCGTTACCGTTAAATCTGTCTTATTGCCGCCCAGGTTGATGTTAAACTCAGGGGCCACGCGGTAATCGTGGTACGTGTCGAATGCGATACTAATCAGGTCGCCGTTGCTGTTGTCATCCCTGTTGCCAATAAACGCATTCATCGTTTCGGGGTGCTCGTCCTTGCAATAAACCCCGATGTAGATATATTGGTCGTCATAGAAAATTTTCATGCGCGTCCACGAATCCGTGTGTACCCGCTCGAACGGAATAACCTGTGAGAATTTTTCGGACCACTCGCCAACATGCTGCCAAACCTCCTCGTCGAGCTTTCCGTCTATTTTGGGTCGCGCCGTGTGCAGCCGCGTAATATGATACGTTCGCTTGTAAGCATCTTCAAATGTGACGACTTCCGTTCTATCGTCTTGGGCATGGCATAATGTACAGATGAAAAGCAGCAGGGCCGCACCAACATATTTTATCATGGATTTCTTTTTGTTGTCAGGTTGAAGGTCCAAAAGTATTGAATTTAAATGACGTGGCTAAAAAGAAAGAGCAGGAATGCCCCACCTGAATGGATACGAGAGTATGTCAAGTGGCCGCCGGTGCGCGCGGTAGCCTAAGTGGCTTGATGCGAGAACCCATGTTAAGCCGAAGTCTGTGTTCGCTGGATTGGGTAGTTCCGAATGGTGGATGGTGTCCCGTTTTTTGTAGGCGTGGCGCCCATGCGGGACGTGAAAGGGGCGGACGCGAAGCTGCAACTAGTCGAGTCCGGACGTGTCCGAACGGAGCATAGCAGAAGTATTATCCCGGCACCTGTAAGCCATGGCACCTCGTCCACGCTAAGGGTTTTGGGCTTAAACTATACCGTATTATATGGCTCATGGCTGTTCCAGATCAACGCATTTATGTTTAGGTTTGCCGTATGAAGCAGGTAATGCAGCGCGTGGGTTTGACGAAGGCCCGATTTTTCGCCTATCACGGCTTATATCCAGAAGAACAACAACTCGGTACCGAATTTTTCGTGGATCTGGTGGTCCGGTTTAAGCGGGGCGTGCTCGGCTCCGGCGAAGAAGATATTGGAAAAACGGTCAACTATGCAGCCCTGTACGAGATTGCGCAGACAGAAATGGGTCGTGCGCGGAAGCTATTGGAAACCGTTGCGGAAGCCATGCTAGTGCGGGTGATGGAGGAGTTTCCGGAGGTGGATCATATCCACGTGCAGATTACGAAACAACATCCGCCGTTCGGCGGCGATCTTTCCCAAGCCGCCGTGGCCCTCGAATGGTCCAAATAAATACTGGCATGCCAACGAACCCATTTACTCCGTTGACCCCCGAGCACCTGCAAGCGCTGTCGGAAGTGTTGCCGGATATGCCCTTGGTGCTGCCGGGCGATTCGATGGAAAAATATACGCGTGACGAAACCGAGGATCTGCGTTTCGCGCCAGAGGCCGTGGCGTTGCCAGGAAGTGTGGGCGAGGTGTCCAAGCTCTTGGCGTTTTGCCATACGCATCGCATACCCGTAACACCCCGCGGCGCCGGTACCGGTTTGAGCGGCGGATCGCTAGCGCGCTACGGTGGGGTGATGGTGTCGCTGGAGCGAATGAATCGAATCGTGGCCATTGACGAGGCGAATCTCCAGGCGCGGGTCGAGGCAGGCGTCATCACCCAGCACCTGATCGACGCGGCCGCCGAAAGGGGCTTGCTGTATCCGATAGATCCAGCGAGCAAGGGATCTAGTTTTATCGGAGGGAACATTGCCCACGGGAGCGGAGGGCCACGCGTGGTTAAGTACGGCACCATTCGCGACTACGTGCTTAACCTGCAGGTGGTGTTGCCGGACGGCGAAGTCATCTGGACAGGTGCCGACACGTTGAAAAACTCGACCGGCTATAGCCTTACCCAACTTTTTATTGCCTCAGAGGGTACGCTCGGCATCATCACCCAAGCGGTCTTGAAACTGCTGCCCAAGCCGAGCGCCGATATGCTCATGCTGGCATCTTTCCCGTCCAATGAACAGGCTTGCGCCGCCGTGTCGGCGGTGTTTCGCGGTGGATTCCTGCCGTCTGCCTTGGAGTTTATGGAACGCCGCGGCGTGGAGTGGGTCATCGAGTACGAGGGAATTAATTTTGGCTTGGAGGATGATGCCGAAGCCTACCTACTGATTGAGGTGGATGGCGATAACTTGGATTATCTGTACGGACAGTGTGAAGGAATCCATGCGGTGCTGGAACGGTTCGGTTGCTTGGAGGTATTGCTTGCCGATACCAGCGCGCAGAAGGAAGGCCTGTGGCGCATGCGCCGCGTGATGGGTCATTCCGTCAAGTCCAATTCGGTCTACAAAGAGGAAGACACGGTGGTGCCGCGCGCATCATTGCCCCAATTGATTGCAGGTGTTAAGCGGATCGGCCATCAATACGGTTTCGAATCGGTTTGTTATGGGCATGCCGGCGACGGCAATCTACACATTAATATCATCAAGGGCGCCATGGACGATCGTGCTTGGACCGAGCAGCTTCCCCTAGGCATCCGGGAGATTTTCGAACTGGCGGTCTCGCTCGGCGGAACAATATCGGGTGAGCATGGCATCGGCTTGGTACAACGCGATTATCTAGGAATCAGATATTCCGATAGGCAGCTGGCGGTCATGCGGGGCGTTAAAGGCGTGTTTGACCCCGAAGGCATTATGAATCCCGGTAAGATATTCTAGCCAGTCGTCCCCGTTAAAGCGAAAGCTGCAGGCAGGGCGTCCAGCGTTGTGATAAAAGCTAAACCGCCGCGAGAAGAGCCCCATTCCCCGGGGCGGCAAACTCCATGGCCGAAAAGATCTTGTGGAAAGTAGCTTTTTCCGTCGACTTGGCCGTGCGGGCCAGAGGCGCGGTCCTTAACCTTAAAAAAAGGACTCACATACCAAAGGGGTGAAACGAATCCGCCGAGGTGCCGAGAGCCACGGGGGCGGAAGGTTCTTAAAGTCGCTGTTGTTTTGCCTAAGCGATCCGAGCCAACCGCATGGCACGTGAATATCGAATAACAGCAGTCAATCCAGTCAAACCCTCCTCAAAATCGCAATACAGACTTCAAGCCGCACCGGAATACCAAGAAATGTCCACATCGTTAGAGGATCGGCTAGCGATGCACTACGTAACCCGATACGCGGAAGATCCCTTTCGTTTACCATAGCGGCCGGCCACCCACGAGCGGTGTTAGTCCTTTTAATCACGTTGACTGTTTCCGGCGCGGTGTAGGCGATGAACGGCGCACGTAAGCGTGATATCTAGCGTTTTGGCGATAAAAAGGACAATATGTCATATTTATGTTGTTGGTAGTGACAAAAAGGCATGGCGGGGGTGGGTTTTGGGGCTTGGTATATCATTTGAATGGTATTGGGCGAAAGAGTAACAGTTTAAATTTAATACCAAACAAATTAGGAGGAATACAACATGGCATTAGTGAAATTTTCAAATGGAACGCGCAGGACCCCAGCTACAACCCATTGGGCTGACGATATCTTTGCGCCATTCTTCAGCGATTCGTTTGTGAGCGATCGTTTTATTTCCCGCGTACCGGCGGTGAACATCGCAGAAACCGACGAGGCGTATGAGGTCGAATTGGCTGCGCCCGGATTGGCGAAGGAGGACTTCAAGGTGAACGTTGATCGCGACGTGATGACGATTTCGGCAGAAAAGCAACGCGAGAGTGATACTTCAGGTAAACACTATAGCAAACGCGAGTACAGCTATACTTCGTTCACGCGGTCTTTCACACTGCCCGATAGCGCTGATCAAGGCAAAATCGATGCGACTTACATTGATGGCGTACTGCGCGTATCCGTGGCTAAGCGCGAGGAAGCGAAAGCCGCTTCGCGCCTGATCGAAGTGAAGTAAGGTTTTTGTGTAGGGAAGAGATTCTTACGAGTTAAGAATCAGTGTAGTTGTGAATCCGTCGCCCTTTGTGGTGGCGGATTCTTTTTTTGCTCTTTACTTGTCGCTATGCTCGAAATCATCACTTTTGGGCAGGGCGTCTATCACGTTGTCCCACGCTTCGGGCAGCCGCGTCAGCTTCCGTTTTTTGATGTCAATCCAAGCGCCGTCGACGTTGACCACGGCACACTTGGTCCCGTCCTCGCGAAAGATGGTATGGCGGAACGAAAACCGGGAATTGTGTGGATTATAGCGGGTCATTTCCACGGCCACGCGAATATGTTGATCAGCCATAATCTCGCGGAGGTAGATCAGTTCTTCGCGGAAGAGCACGGGGCCAATGCCGGATTCCGCGATCTTGGCGAGCGGAAGGCCAGCCTGCGCCAGCATGTTGGCACGGGCTTGTGCGCATACGTCCGCATAGGCGGAATGGCGGAGGTGCCGATTGGCATCGATTTGAGCCCAAATGACCTGCCCCTCATAAAAAATATGTTCCATGGAGTCAAACTTAGTGAATATTCCGAAAAATACGCGACTCAAGATGGGGAATGCGTGCCGCCCCAGCTTATGTAAACCGGGTCGAGTAGCGGTCCAATTTTCCACGCAATGCGCCACGCCCCACACTGGTTCATCCTTGAGGCAGGATATCCAGTCGTATCCCGCCGCTACGGCTAGAAACGCGATGGGCGGTAAACGGAAACTACATAACACAGGCTATTGTCCAAGATGAGAGGCCCAGGTCACATGCAACCAGGGCCGATGAAGGTTTGGGCGGAGGCCAATGATGCGCTCCGTGCCTTCGCCGTTGGATCCCAACGTCCGGTTGGCGCAGCCTCCAATAGAAAAGCCCATCGACCCGAGGGAGGATGGGCGCTTGTGTCGGCCGTACCAATACCAGTGCTACCAGCGCATTAGTTAATTGGTTCTCCGTCTACGAGGACTACCTTAAGGGTGATATCGCCCGGGCGTCCTACCGTACCGCCCTGACCGTCGGCCCAGGTTACGTCGATCCATAATCGTCCTACTTCGTAGTCGTAGCGATAGGCCAAGCCTTCGTATACCGTGGTCAACGGTTCGAATATGCCGTCTCCGAACGAAATATCCACCAGCACGGTTCCGTTTTCGAACACCAGCCCGTCAATTTCGGGGATATTGCGCGAATAGGACCAGACTTCCTGGGTTTCATTGGCCGTCCATTGGTTTGATCCCACCTCAAACCAGAGCGAGCGAGCATTGAAGTAGTTATTCTCGATGACCTCCGTTTTTTTGCAGGACGACAGCGCTAAGGTCCCCACTAGCGCGATGGCGATGTAGATGATTCTTTTCATACGAACGATATTTAATGATTGAGCGGCGGGCTGTGTGCCCTTGCCGCTACTTAATGGTAGTACAAATATTGTGCTAGAAAGTTTATACGGAATAGAAAAACAAAAAGCAGCGCCACGTATGGTATGGCGCTGCGTCCGTTTTTAAGGATGGGCTTCGACTTGCCCGCCTATTCGTCTTTTTTTTCCTTCGCGACGTCGGCATCCTCCGGCTTCTCCGGGCTTTCCCCTTGCTTCCGGTGACGTACGGTAATTTCCTCTTTTTCTTTGTCGAAATCAATCCTAAGTACTTCGCCTTCGGCGATCTCGCCTTTGAGGATTTCCTCGGCCACAGGGTCCTCGAGGAATTTCTGGATTGCCCGCTTTAGCGGACGTGCCCCGAAGTTGTGGTCAAAACCTTTGTCGGCGATGAAGTTTTTCGCTTCGTCCGTCAATTCGATCGTGTAGCCTAAGGTTTCGATGCGTGCGAACAGGGCTTTGAGCTCGATGTTGATGATTTGGAATATATCTTCCTTATCAAGCGAGTTGAACACGATAACGTCGTCGATCCGGTTAAGGAATTCCGGAGCGAAGGCGCGCTTGAGCGCATTCTCGATTACGCTGCGCGAATGCGCGTCGGCTTGCTCGGATTTCGCGGTGGTGGTAAACCCAACACCCTGCCCAAAGTCCTTGAGTTGGCGCGCCCCGATATTCGAGGTCATGATCAGGATGGTATTTCGGAAGTCCACTTTGCGGCCCAGGCTGTCCGTCAGCTGCCCCTCGTCCAACACCTGCAACAAGAGGTTGAACACGTCTGGGTGGGCTTTCTCGATCTCATCCAGCAGGACCACCGAGTAGGGCTTGCGCCGTACTTTCTCGGTTAGCTGTCCGCCTTCCTCATACCCGACGTATCCTGGAGGCGCCCCCACTAAGCGGGAAATCGCAAACTTCTCCATGTACTCGCTCATGTCGATCTGGATGAGCGAATCCTCGCTGTCGAACATAAAGCGCGCGAGCTCCTTGGCCAATTCCGTTTTACCGACGCCGGTGGGGCCTAGGAAAATGAACGAACCAATGGGTTTCTTCGGGTCTTTCAGCCCGGCCCGCGTACGCTGGATGGCTTTCACCAGCTTGTTGACCGCCTCGTCTTGACCGATAATCCGTCCTTTCATCGAGTCAGCCATGCCCAGCAGCTTCTGGCTGTCTGACTGTCCTACGCGTTGCAAGGGGATACCGGTCATCATGGATACCACCTCGGCCACGTTGTCTTCCGATACCGTGTAGCGCTTGGTTTTCGTCTCGGCTTCCCATGCTGTTTTCTCACGTTCCAGCTCTTCCAGCAATTTTTTCTCCGTATCGCGGAGCTTAGCCGCTTCTTCGTATTTCTGGCTCCTGACGACCTTGTTTTTCTCGATTTTGACTTCCTCGATTTTCTCTTCGATGTCGATGATGGTCTGGGGCACGTGAATGTTCGTCAGGTGCACCCGCGAGCCGGATTCATCGAGCGCGTCAATCGCCTTGTCCGGCAAGAACCGGTCGGTGATGTAGCGCGTGGTCAGGTTTACGCAGGCCTCGATGGCTTCAGGCGTGTAGACCACGTTGTGGTGATCCTCGTATTTGTCCTTGATCCGGTTGAGGATTTCCACGGTTTCGTCGTGTGTGGCCGGTTCGATCATCACTTTCTGGAATCGGCGATCCAAGGCGCCATCCTTTTCGATGTATTGACGGTATTCGTCGAGCGTGGTCGCGCCAATGCATTGGATGTCGCCGCGTGCCAGGGCCGGCTTGAACATGTTGGATGCGTCGAGCGATCCCGATGCCCCGCCTGCACCCACGATGGTGTGGATCTCGTCGATAAACAAGATAACATCGGGTGATTTTTCCAATTCGTTCATCACCGCTTTCATGCGCTCTTCAAACTGGCCACGGTATTTCGTGCCAGCCACGATCGAGGCAAGATCCAGGGTGACGACGCGTTTGTTAAACAGCACGCGCGAGACCTTGCGCTGGACGATGCGCAAAGCAAGCCCTTCGGCGATTGCTGATTTACCCACGCCGGGCTCACCAATAAGTATGGGGTTGTTCTTCTTGCGGCGCGAGAGGATCTGCGACACGCGCTCGATCTCTTTCTCGCGTCCTACGATAGGATCCAGCCGACCCTCTTCGGCCGCTTTGGTCAAATCGCGACCAAAGTTATCCAGCACGGGCGTCTTGGACTTGATGTCGGACACCTTCTTGGGCTGGTTGAATTCCTCTTCCCGGTAGTCGTCGTCGCCGGCCGTGGAGCCTGAGGCCTGGTCACTGATGCCGGCCTTGTTTTGCTCTACGTCTGCCTTGCAGATGTCGTAGTTGATGTTATATTGCTGCAGGATTTGTGAGGCGATGTTCTCCTCATCGCGCAGGATCGATAGCAACAAGTGCTCCGTGCCGATAACATCACTTTTGAATATCTTGGCTTCGAGATAGGTGATTTTCAATACTTTTTCCGCTTGTTTTGTGAGCGGCATGTTTCCGATAGGCGAACGGGATACCGAAGAACCCCGCACGGCCTCTTCGACCGATTTGCGAAGGCTACCCGTATCGATGCCTGCCTGTTTCAGGATTTTTATAGCCAGTCCGTCCCCCTCACGGATCAACCCCAGCAATAGGTGCTCGGTGCCGATATAGTCGTGCCGAAGGCGGATGGCCTCCTCCCTGCTATAGGAGATGACATCCTTGACGCGTGGCGAAAATTTTGCTTCCATGAATTTAGTACCTTTCTTTATGTTTCCTAAGGACGATATAAATGTATAAAAAAACTAATAACGTCCCGCATTTCTGTTATAACTTTTAATCAACAATCAAGCCACCTAATCAAATGTAACAAAATGTCAGCTTTTTGCCAAGGATAATCTCTAGCTTTCTCCCTATATTTGCCGACTAAGGGAATACTAGCTTGCCATGTCAGACGAAAAAATTATCTTTTCCATGGCGGGAGTCAACAAGATTCATCCGCCCCAAAAACAAGTACTCAAAAACATTTACCTATCGTTCTTCTACGGTGCCAAAATTGGGGTCATCGGCCTCAACGGGTCAGGAAAGTCTTCACTGCTCCGCATCATCGCGGGGTTAGACAAGTCCTATCAAGGCGAGGTCGTTTTCTCGCCGGGCTATACGGTAGGCCTTTTGGAGCAGGAACCCGTCCTAGATGAGTCAAAAACCGTCCGTGAGGTGGTGGAGGAGGGAGTAGCCGAAATTACCGCCCTACTCGCCGAGTATGAGGAAATCAACGAGAAATTCGGATTGCCCGAAATATACGAAGACGCCGATGCCATGGAGAAACTCATGGCGCGCCAAGGCGAACTGCAGGACCGGATCGACGCCACAGGCGCTTGGGAACTTGACAGTAAGCTGGAGCGTGCCATGGATGCGCTCCGCTGTCCGGACCCGGAAACGAAGATAGCCACTTTGTCAGGTGGCGAGCGCCGAAGGGTGGCATTATGTCGCTTATTGTTGCAGCAGCCCGATGTCTTATTGCTTGACGAGCCTACGAACCACTTGGATGCAGAGTCCATTGACTGGCTTGAACAGCACCTGAGCCAATATACCGGAACGGTAATCGCCGTGACACACGATCGCTATTTCCTCGACAATGTGGCGGGATGGATTTTGGAATTAGATCGCGGGGAAGGCATTCCGTGGAAAGGCAACTATTCCTCATGGCTGGACCAGAAAGCGAAACGGCTGGCCCAAGAGGAGAAAACCGAGAGCAAACGCCAGAAGACCTTGGAGCGCGAGCTGGAGTGGGTGCGGATGGCCCCCAAAGCCCGGCATGCCAAATCGAAGGCGCGCTTGCACAACTACGAGAAGCTGGCTTCAGAGGAGACCCGCGAACGGGAAGAAAAACTGGAGCTGTTTATCCCTCCGGGTCCTCGCTTAGGGAATGTCGTTATCGAGGCGCAGGGCGTTACCAAAGCCTACGGTGACCGTATCCTGTTTGAAAATTTAGACTTTTCGTTGCCTCCGGCCGGCATTGTGGGCATTATTGGCCCCAACGGCGCGGGAAAGACGACGCTATTCCGGTTGATCACCGGGCAGGAGCAGCCTGACGAAGGTACTTTCCGCGTCGGTGAGACCGTTGTGCTTGGCTACGTGGACCAAATGCACGACGACTTGGACCCCGAAAAAACCGTGTGGGAAAACATTACCGACGGGCAGGACAACTTAATGCTGGGCAATCGCATGGTCAACTCGCGCGCGTATGTGTCGAAGTTTAATTTCAACGGCGCGGACCAGCAGAAGAAAGTGGGTGTACTGTCGGGCGGGGAGCGCAACCGCGTGCATTTGGCGATTGCGTTGAAGAAGAGTTCCAACGTTCTGTTGCTGGACGAACCCACCAACGACATCGACGTGAACACGCTTCGGGCTTTGGAAGAGGGGCTGGAAAACTTTGGCGGCTGTGCCGTGATTATCTCGCACGACCGCTGGTTCCTAGACCGGATCTGCACGCACATTCTAGCCTTTGAAGGCGATTCGCAGGTCTACTTCTTTGAAGGGAACTACTCCGAATACGAGGAGAACCGCAAGAAACGCCTTGGCGATGCTGGCCCGAAACGGATCAAATACAAGAGACTGGTCAAATAAGCGGAAACGAATCGGGCGTATATGGGTATCCCAGGCTACTTGCAGCCTTCATTGCCCCGCTATCGACGTCATATCACCATCGATAGCGGGGCTTGAGCTAGTCCGTTCAAGCCCGACGGATTCAAGTTGCCTGGCAGTGAATACAGGAGTTCATCGCGTGCAACATTCGACGCTGATTCCGGAGCCGCACAAAGCAAATATCTTTTCTTTACGGGTTTCATCCACGGTCTTTCCAAAGCGATATGACAAACCATTCTCCGCCTCAACGACCGTCCCGAACTCGTCGGTGGCGCCAAATTAAACGGTACCTGCACGCAGTTGGGCATGCTGCTGGACGAATTGCGGACGCTGTGGATCGCCGTGGGGATGTCTGCCTTTGGCCTTCCTCTGGGAGTGGCAATCGGGATGTTGCTTGTAACCTTGCGTTTTTGGCTACGGTATTGCCTATTGGTAGGGGCATCGGACTAGCCGTAGGCGCCGGAATGGACAAAAAGGCCCTACAGGAGGGTCGGCAGTTACAGTTTGAGAAAAAACATTGAAGCCTAATTGTCTTGGAACGACATGGACATTGATTTACAGCCGGCACTCCGAAGCGATCTCGCAGTTCTTGTGCCTCTGACGGCGGGGGATTTTGAAGCACTTTATGCCGTCGCCAAGGATCCGCTGATTTGGGAGCAACATCCCAATAAAGACCGTTGGAAGAAGTCGGTGTTTCGAACCTTTTTTGAGGGGGCATGGCAAAGTGGTGGGGCATTCAAGGTCGTTGACCCGAGGACGGGAGACGTCATGGGCAGTACGCGTTTCTATGGCCTGGACCGCGGGGATGACAGCATCCTGATTGGATATACGTTTTATGGACGGGCTCATTGGGGAACGGGCGTCAATGGTGCCGTAAAGCGGATGATGCTCGATTACATATTCCAATACGTTTCACGGGTGTATTTCCATGTCGGATCCGTAAACGTGCGTTCGCAAAGAGCCATGGAGCGACTTGGTGCGCTCAGGGTAGGTGAACAGGAAGTGGCCTATTTCGGGGAAACGCCGAAACAGAACGTCGTCTATCTCATCACCAAGCAGAAGTGGGAGGAAGGCCGCGGTTCAGTAGGCGAGCGGTAAGGCTTTGTTTATAATCTTTGGCCCGCTTTACCGCTTGTGCGCCGCTTCGCGCCCGTTTTACTTACGTATCGCTTTTCCAAGAAGGCAATCACTTCGCCGGCAATGTCTTTCTGGGTCGCATTTTCGATGCCTTCCAGCCCAGGGGAAGAGTTTACCTCGAGCACCAGCGGCCCGCGGTCGGACGGAATCATGTCCACCCCGCATACGGTGAGTCCCAGTTCGGATGCCGCGCGAAGGGCCGTGTCACGCTCTACCTTGCTCAGCTTGACCAGTTCGGACGTGCCGCCACGGTGCAAGTTAGACCGGAAGTCGCCTTCTTTGGCCGTTCGGCGCATGGCGCCCACTACCTTACCACCGACCACGAACGCACGGATATCCGTGCCCTTTGACTCCTTGATAAACTCTTGGATCAGGATGTTTTTCCCCATGCCATAGAAGGCTTCGATAACGGACGATGCAGCCTTTTTCGTTTCGGCGAGTACCACCCCAATCCCTTGCGTACCTTCAAGCAGCTTGATGACGAGCGGCACGCCGCCTACCATGCGGATCAAGTCGTCCACATCGCGGGTGCTGCGCGCAAAACCAGTTATCGGCAGGCCGATGCCCGCGCCCGAAAGGATTTGCATGCAGCGTAGCTTGTCGCGAGAGCGGGTAATCGCCTGGCTGGGATTGGCGGATAATACGCCCATTATTTCAAACTGGCGGACGATGGCCGAACCGTAGAACGTGACGGACGCGCCGATACGCGGGATGATGGCATCAATGTCTGACACGTCCTGGCCCTTATAGTGTATACTGGGTTTCCCCTGTTGGATGCCTACATAGCATTGCCGGTGGTCGAGCACGACGCACTCGTGCCCGCGTTGGTTCGCCGCTTCGACGAATCGCCTAGTCGAGTACAGGTGCTTTGCAGTGGAAAGAACAGCTATCTTCACGTGGTTGCTTGTTTTTGGGTGGCGTATGGAAAACAAACGCGCGGGCGGTTTGTTCTCGATCTCCACTTCCTGGAATATTTATGCTTTGGTGGAGAGATTGGATTTTCCGACATCGACAATAAACTTGTCGCGGATGAATGACCTGCCGAGTAACATGGGAAAGCGCATGGCCGAACGATCGCGGAGCGACAGTTCGATGTCGAACATTTCGCCGAACATGCGTATTTGGGTGAGGATGACGTAACGGTGTTCGAGCTGGCCGAAGGAGTTCTTAATCGCTCGTTCGGCATGCAGGGGCATCACGCAGGTGTGGTGGCCACCCGGGTAGCCTTCTTCCAGGGGCCGAAAACTGACGTACTCTTGTCCGTCGCGCTGTATGAGTTCGATCTTGCGGCAATGCAACACTGAGGTGCGGGCTCCCGTGTCGACTTTCGCCCGGATGCTCTTTAGGCTTAGCTCGGGGATGTCGACTTTCTCGCGCCAGCCGATATGCCGAAGTGTCGTCATGGAGGGTGAATGGTTACTGATAAACGAATTCGCCATGAGCGGACCGGATCGTCACCTGTTTGCCCGGGGCCGCCTCTACGCGTCCCACGACTTGGGCGTCGATTCCAAAGCTTTGCGAAATGGAAATGATGTCGGCAGCGATTGCCTCCGGCACGTAGATTTCCATGCGATGCCCCATGTTGAATACCTTGTACATCTCCTGCCAGTCTGTATTCGATTCTTTCTGGATAAGCTGGAACAGGGGAGGGGTTTCAAAAAGATTGTCCTTGATCACATGCACGTTATCCACGAAGTGCAGCACCTTAGTCTGGGCGCCTCCGCTGCAATGCACCATTCCGTGGATTTGCTTTCGGTAGCGATCCAGCACCTGCTTGATGACTGGCGCATAAGTGCGGGTGGGGGACAACACCAACTTTCCGGCGGTGACGGTCTGCCCGTTGCCCACCGCGATGGGGTCGGTCAATTGCTTTGATCCCGAAAATACGAGGTCGTAGGGTACTGCCGGGTCGTAGCTTTCGGGAAACGTGGTGGCAATGCTTTTATTAAATACGTCGTGCCGCGCGGAGGTTAAACCGTTAGATCCCATGCCGCCGTTGTATTCGCTTTCGTAGGTGGATTTGCCGTACGAGGCCAACCCTACGATGACGTCGCCGGGCTGGATACGGTGGTTAGACACCACATCGTCGCGACGCATGCGGCAAGTTACGGTGCTGTCCACGATGATCGTGCGGACTAGGTCGCCCACATCGGCGGTTTCCCCGCCCGTAGAATAGATGCCGATGCCCAACTCTCGCAGTTCGGCGAGTATTTCTTCCGTGCCGTTAATGATTTCGGCGATGACCTCGCCGGGTATCAAGTTCTTGTTGCGGCCTATCGTCGACGACAGCAAGATGTTGTCCGTCGCACCCACGCAAAGCAGGTCGTCCAGATTCATGATGATGGCGTCCTGCGCTATGCCTTTCCATACCGAGCGGTCGCCCGTTTCTTTCCAGTAAATGTACGCTAGCGAGGATTTTGTGCCGGCACCGTCCGCATGCATGATATTGCACCACGCGTCATCGCCCGCGAGGATGTCGGGGATAATCTTGCAAAACGCTTTGGGGAAGAGTCCTTTATCGATATTCTTGATTGCAGCATGGACATCTTCCTTGCCCGCCGAAACGCCGCGTTGGTTATATTTTTGATCTGACATGTTTTTTGGCAAAAATAGCGAAGAATCTACTGATACCCCAACAGGCGAAGCACCTGCTTGCTGTTTTGCTCTTCGCCGAATACTTCGAAATTGAACGTTTCGTCTCGGTTTCTACGTATCAATACGTGCTTGGGCGAAGGCAGTAGGCAATGGTGGATGCCGCCGTATCCGCTCAGCACTTCCTGGTAAGCGCCGGTATGGAAAAAGCCAAGGTACTGCAGTTTACGCGTCTTCGGCATGAACACGCTGTTGACGTGGGCTTCCTGGCTGTAGTAGTCCTGCCCGTCGCAGGTGATGCCGCCGAGGTTGACCCGCTCGTACTCCGAATCCCAGTTGTTGATCGGCAGCAGGATGTACTTTTGGTTCAAGGCCCATACGTCGGGGAGGTTGGTGATGAACGAGCCGTCCAGCATCAGCCATTTTTCCCGGTCGTTCTGCTGCTTGCGCCCGATTACCTTGTAGAGGATGCCCGATGCTTCGGCAACGGTGTACTTCCCAAACTCGGTAATGATATCGGGCTCCATCACGTCGTGAACCGCGCAGATTTGCTTGATCCGGTTGACGATTTCGTTGACCATGTACTCATAGTCGAAATCATGTACCAACGAATCCTTAAAAGGCATCCCTCCGCCGATATCCAAGGTGTCAAGCTCCGGGTTGATCTTTTTGAACTTGCAGTAGAGTGTCACGTATTTCTCCAGCTCCGTCCAGTAATAAGGAGTATCGGAGATGCCTGAGTTGATAAAGAAATGCAATAGCTTCACCCTGAAATTAGGATTGGGCGCAATCTTGTTGTTGTAGAATTCAAGGATATCCTCCAAACGGATGCCCAGGCGCGAGGTATAGAAAGGGGAGTCTGGCTGCTCTTCCGCAGCGATGCGTATGCCGAGGTTGCACGGCTCGTCGAGCTCGATCTCGTCGTCGTAAAGATTAAATTCCTCTTTGTTGTCCAGTACGGGAATAATGTTCTTATAACCATCGTGCAGCATGTCAATGATGTACTGCTTGTATTGATAGGTTTTAAAACCGTTGCAAATCACCGTGATTTCCTTGTCGACGACGCCTTTCTTCTCTAAGGCATCGATCATGGGCATGTCAAATGCGGAAGAGGTTTCCAGGTGAATGTCGTTCTTCAGGGCTTCTTCGACTACGTGCTTGAAATGCGAGCTTTTCGTGCAGTAACAATATTTATAAGTACCCCGGTAATTGTGTTTTAATATGGCGGTTTGGAAAAGAATCTTGGCTTGTTGGATCTTTTTGCTGATGATGGGCAGGTACGTGAACCTCAAGGGGGTGCCATACGTTTCGATCATCTCCATTAAATTCAGGTCGTGGAAGTACAGCTCGTCGTCGATGATGTCAAATCCATCCTGCGGGAAACCTACGCTGAGGTCAAGGAATTCCTGGTAGCTCTGCATTTTCAATTTCTCAGTGTCTCTTATAAACGGTAAACCAAATACTATGCAAGTTGTTCGTTGCGTGGGCGGGCAAAAACGCCCACCAGGAGCGATTGCGGTTACGCGAGCAACCCCTCCAACATCATCTTTCAATAAAATAAACACTTGTGAAAAACACTGTGTTTCTATAAGTTTGGCAAAGATATGTTTTCGGCATGAGATTGTATAGCTGTCGTACTTTTTTTACGGTTTACTGTTTATTCAATAGCTTTGCCGGCGCCAGGCGATAAGCTTGGGATCTTTAACGGAAATAAATGCTGACTGAAATAGAATCGAAACTTACCAGGTGCGTGCTGGAAGCCGTGAAGGAGCTATACGGCGCCGAACTGCCCCAAAATCAACTGACGTTCCAAGAAACCAGGAAAGAATTTGAGGGCCAGCGGACGCTGGTCACCTTCCCCATTACGCGCCTGTCGCGCAAATCGCCGGAAGAGACGGGCACGGAAATAGGCGCTTTTCTGCAGGAGCGAATCCCGGAGATCGCCTCGTTTAACGTCATAAAAGGCTTTCTGAACATCAGCTTTACTGAGAAATATTGGATTGATTTGCTCACCGAGGATATACTGGCCGACGATTTTGGACGTTTCGCTGATAAGGGGAAGAAGATCATGGTCGAATATTCCTCGCCAAACACCAACAAGCCCCTGCATCTGGGCCACATCCGAAACAATTTGTTGGGTTATTCGGTGGCCGAGATCCTCAAAGCTAACGGATACGAAGTAATCAAGGCCAACTTGGTCAACGACCGCGGCATACACATTTGCAAATCCATGCTGGCCTGGCAGCGCTGGGCTGACGGCGAGACGCCGGAGAGCAGTGGGCTGAAGGGCGACCACCTCGTGGGCAAATACTACGTGGTGTTTGACAAGGCGTATAAGCAGGAAATTGATGAACTCAAGGCACAAGGCCTCAGCGAGGAAGACGCTAAGCGAAACGCGCCGCTGATCAAGGAAGCGCAAGCCATGCTGCAGCGCTGGGAGGCGGGCGACACCGAGGTCCGGAAGCTATGGGAAACAATGAACGGCTGGGTGTATCGAGGCTTCGACGAGACCTATAGCAGACTTGGGGTAGATTTTGACAAGTATTATTATGAGTCCGACACCTATTTATTAGGCAAAGACGTGATTCAGGAAGGCCTGGACGCCGGTGTGTTTTTTCGTAAGGAGGACAATTCCGTATGGATTGACCTGACCGAGGACGGACTGGACGAGAAACTCGTGCTTAGAGGGGACGGTACGGCAGTATACATCACCCAAGACTTGGGCACCGCCCAATTGAAACACGACGACTTCAACACCGACCAATCCATGTACGTTGTGGGCAACGAGCAGGACTACCATTTCAAGGTGTTGTTTCTAATTCTTAAAAAGCTGGGTAAGCCCTGGGCAGCCGGGCTGTACCACTTATCCTACGGGATGGTGGATTTGCCGTCCGGCAAGATGAAGTCGCGCGAAGGGACGGTTGTGGATGCCGACGACCTGATGGACGAAATGTTCGATACCGCCAAGGCGCGTACCGAGGAGTTGGGCAAGACAGGAGGCTTAGCGCCCGAAGATAAGGCGAAACTGTATGAAATGATTGGCATGGGAGCCCTTAAGTACTTCCTCTTGAAGGTCGAACCCAAAAAGCGCCTGCTCTTTGACCCGAATGAATCCATCGATTTTCAAGGGCACACCGGGCCGTTTATCCAATATACGCACGCACGTATCCAATCAGTGCTGGCCAAAGGCGCTTTTGACGCGACCCAGCCTGCCGTTAAGCCCACTGGAATAAGCGGGCATGAGCAAGAGCTGATTATGGAGTTAGGCAAGTACCCGGTGGTAATCGAAACGGCCGCCGAGACATTTAGCCCGGCGCACGTGGCAAACTACGTTTACGAAGTAGCTAAACTTTACAATAAATTCTATCATGAAGAAGCCATTCTCAAAGCCGCCGACGAGGTGACGAGGAATTTCAGGCTTCAATTATCCAGCGTGACGGCATCGATCATCGCCCGCGGCATGCGCCTGCTCGGCATTGACGTGCCAGACCGCATGTAACGGTAGACAACAAAAAGCATACATAACAAGGCTAGGCTATGGCTCGGATACTTTTGGTCGAGGACGACAACACGTTCTCCATGATTCTGGAAGGATTTCTAAAAAAGAGGTCCTTCGATGTGGAGGTGAAATACAGCGTGAAGGGCGGGGTGGAAGCCCTGCATAGCGGATCGTACGACCTGTTGTTGCTGGACTACCGCTTGGGCGATGGTACCGGCATGGATGTCTTGGATGCGATGCGGGCCGCCGAGATCCAAATTCCGGTTATCATCATGACGAGCTTTAACGATGTGCGCACAGCGGTAAAGGCCATTAGGCAGGGAGTGTATGACTATATTACCAAGCCGGTCAACCCCGACGAACTGCTGATGGTGGTGAACGAAGCCTTGGAAAACGGGGAGACGGAGCCAGATACGAAGCCTCGTTCGCGGACAGTCGCCCGCGCTCTTGCCGACAGCGAGTACGTAGAGGGGACAAGCCCCGCCGCGCGTAAGATGCAAGACTACATCTCGCTCGTCGCTCCCACGGACATGACCGTGCTGATTCGCGGCGAAAGCGGTACGGGAAAGGAATATGTCGCGCGGTCGATCCATCGCCAAAGCCTGCGCGCCGACAAGCCCTTCGTGTCCATTGACTGCGGCACGTTATCCAAGGAGCTTGCGGCCAGCGAGCTGTTCGGACACGTCAAAGGCTCATTTACGGGTGCATTGCAAGATAAAACAGGCCAATTTATTGAGGCTTCCGGAGGTACGCTCTTTTTGGACGAAGTGGGCAACCTGTCGTACGACGTCCAGGTCAAACTACTCCGCGCATTGCAGGAAAAGGTGATCCAGCCAATCGGTGCGAACAAGACCGTTAAAGTGGATGTGCGGGTGTTGGCAGCGACCAACGACGACTTGCCCCACTCGGTAAGCGAAGGCAATTTCCGAGAGGACCTGTACCACCGCATCAATGAGTTCGAGATCCTGGTGCCGGCATTGCGGGATCGCCGGGAAGACTTTTGGGTGTTTTGCAACGTGTTTAGGGAAGCTGCCAACACGGAGCTTGGACGGAACGTGCAACGACTTTCGCCAGAAGTAGAACAGATTTTTAAAAGCTACGACTGGCCTGGAAATCT
>Ga0079224_100002069_pt1 | contig 24026 bp, 19 predicted proteins | sample Stecom2015_FD_80414 | JGI IMG/M metagenome (GOLD analysis project Ga0079224, IMG submission 80414) | Agricultural soil microbial communities from Utah to study Nitrogen management - Steer compost 2015 | ecosystem: Environmental > Terrestrial > Soil > Agricultural land | place: USA: Utah... | reverse complement strand
GTGGCGACCGGGCGCAGCGACTTCCCGAACCAGATCAACAACGTGCTCGCCTTTCCCGGCGTCTTCCGGGGCGCGCTCGAGGCCCGCGCGACCAGCATCACCGAGGAGATGAAGATTGCGGCGGCGACTGCGATCGCCGACGTGGTCGCGGATGCGCTCACTCACGACGCCATCGTGCCCTCGCCGCTCGACCCCCGGGTCGCACCGGCCGTGGCCGCCGCCGTCTCCGCTGCTTGGCATGCAAGGGCACCCTCTTAACGTTTAACGCGGTAAAGGGGCCCCTTCCTAACTTCGAGCGTTAAGAAGGGGCCCCTTTACCGCGCGAGAAGTGAATAAGGGGCCCTTGCATGGAGGGATCACGGGTAGAGCCGCAGGTCCAAATCTGTGGTGATCTCGATGAGCTCGGTGAGGGTGAGTGGCGGTTCCGCTCGGGTCGCGGCGACGCCGTCCACCGCGGGCGCGTTGACCGACGTGGCGATGATCAAAGTGTTTGGGCTGTGGACGTGCATGGTCCGGACACGAACGCCCAGTCGATCCGGGCCGGATTCGTAGACTTCAATGTGCTCGCCGTGCGGCCCGGTGTGGCACTGAGTGCCACTGCCGGGTCCACATCGGTACTCGGCCACCTTCCAGTCGAAGTCCTTCTCCCAGGCGACGGCGAAGAACAGGAGTCCGGCTCCGGCACCGTCATCGACGATCGCGCTGGCACTGACGTAGCGCGTCAGGTCCCCGTGAGGCGGGTCCTCACGAACCAACTCCACGCGCGCCACGTCACGCGTCGGGTCGGCGACGGGAGAAGCGACGAGCGCTGCCGTTCCAGGACGGTTGGGGTCGTCCAGGAAGCGTGTGCCCGAGGGAAAGTAGCGAGGGAGTGTGGCCATCAGGTAGCACGTGACCCGCTCGGCGGCCTCCGATGTCTCCGGGATGGTGTAGTTCTGCTTTTGCTGCTCGTATGCCGACGCCTCCCGGATCGCCGCGCAGGTGGCCGGGTCCGGCGCGCCGCCGCGTCCGCCGCCAACGGGCGCGAAGGCGGGCACCACGGCTGGCAGCAGCAGCGCCGCGATCCCGAACACGCCGGCCGCGGCGCCTGAGCCGAGCACCACGGCCCGCACCGTGTGCCGGCGGCGCGCTCGGCGACCAGCGGCCAGAATGTCGCGCGACGTGAGCCCCATTGGCGGCCCGCCCGCCACGTAGGCGCGTAGCGCATCGCGTACCAATGTGTCTTCCATCAGTTCTCCCCCGTCAATGTCGAGACGCCGAGCGCGCGTCGCATTGCCTCGACTCCCCGCGCCGTCTGACTCTTCACGGTCCCCTCGGCGGTGCCCATGATCATGGCTACTTCGCGTACCGGAAGATCTTCGAGATACCGGAGCACGACCATCGCTCGCTGACCCGCCGGGAGCGCCGCGAGCGCGCGGCCGATGTCGAGGCGGTTATCGGCGTCCGAAACCGATGCTGGTCCGTCCGGCGGCTCCGTTACCACCTCCCGCCTGCGGTCGCGGCGGTGCGACAGGTACGTGTTGACCAGGATCCTCCGTACGTACGCGTCCACCGACTCGCGTTGCACCCGCCGCCAGTGCCGGTAGAGCTTGACGAAGGCGGTCTGGGTGAGGTCCTCCGCAACGTGCCAGTCACCACACAGGGCGTACGCCAAGCGCCGCAGCGCCGCCACGTGCGCGGTGAAATACTCGGCGAAATCCGCCTCCCACGCGTGTGCGGGCATCGGCACCTCCCTGTCGCTCCACATACTCCCGGCGAGCCGGCGAGGTTCAGCCCGTGCGACATCAATTTGAGATCGTGCCCGCGTAGAGTCGCTGGTCGCCCGACGAAGCCAAGATCGAATAGAGTCCTGCGACGGAGTGCCGGGTCGCCTCGGTCCATCGCCCAACCTCCTGGAGACCGATCGCGTGTTGACATCTGGAGGGAGGCATCCGTGGATCGAAACGAAGGGCAGGTGTTGCGTCGCATCGACCGATCCTTGGCAGAGCAGCAGCACACGTCCGGCAGCATCGGCGGCTTGGATGGAGCGCTCAGCTGGGACCCGGTCGACGGTAACCAGATGATCCTTCTGGACAACGTGGACGGCGTGTGCACCATCACGCTCGTCGATATAGACTCCGGCGAGCGGGTAGAGGCGGCGAGATGGGAGTGCGGCCTCGGCGCAGCGATCGCTGTCCGAGGCTGGGTCGCCCTCATCTGAGCCCTCGTCCGCCCGAGGTTAGGAAGGGGCCCCTTTACCGCGTGAAGCGTTAAGAAGGTGCCCTTGCATGCGCGTCAGCGGACGCCGGCGATGTAGTTCGAGAGTGCCGACCGCTCCATCTCCAACTCATCGATGCGGTTCTTTACCACGTCACCGATGCTGACGATGCCCTGCAGGGCGCCGTCAACCACCACCGGCACGTGCCGGATCCGGTGCTCGGTCATGATCCGCATGAGCTCGTCGAGCTGCGTGCCGGGCTCGGCCGTGCGTACCTCGCGGGTAGCGATGGCCGAGACGGGCTCGTCGAGCACCGCGTCGCCCCGCGCGGCGAGTGCCCGTACGACGTCCCGCTCGCTAGCGATGCCGTCGACCGTGCTTCCGTCAGCCGAGACCACAACGGCGCCGATGCCGTGTTCGGCGAGCACGTTCAGAAGCTGCCGGACGTCGGTGTCCGGGGCCACCGTGACGACCTGGGTACCTTTGCCACGAAGGATGTCGCGAATCCGCATCTGGCCTCCAACCGTCGCCGGCCGTCGATGATGATTCAGGGTAGCCGCAATCCGTGATGATCAGGATGGTCTCGCATCGATTCCCTGCGGCTGCCTGATCCGCATAAGGCTCCAGGACGCTCGTCCTGTTAGCGTCGAGACATGCGAGCCGCCTTAGCAACCTCCATCAACGTTGATGATCCGCTCGCCGGCCTGACCGTGGCGGAGCACCCCGAACCCAAGCCCGAGGAGGGCTGGGTCACGGTGGACGTACGGGCGAGTGCCCTCAATCACCACGATCTGTGGTCACTGCGCGGTGTGGGCCTGCCCGCGGACCGGCTGCCGATGATCCTCGGCTGCGACGCGGCCGGCGTCGACGATCAGGGCAACGAGGTCCTCATTTATCCGGTGGTGCCCGATCCCCAGGATCCTCGCGGCTATTCGCTCCTGTCTGAGCGTTATCCGGGGACCCTCGCCGACCGGGTCGCCGTACCTCGAGAAAACCTCATACCGAAGCCGCCTACGGTCTCCTTCACCGACGCCGCCTGCCTGCCCACCGCGTGGCTGACGGCCTTCCACATGCTGAGCAAGGGCCGGGTGGATGAGGCGGAATCGGTGCTCGTGCAGGGCGCGGGCGGGGGAGTTGCGACCGCCGCAGTGAAGCTGGCGGTCAGCAAGGGCAAGCGCGTGTACGCGTCCAGCCGCGACCCCGCGAAGCGGGCGCGGATCGCCGAGCTCGGGGCGACCGCGGTGGAGCCCGGCGCTCGGCTGCCGGAGCGTGTCAACCTCGTCATCGAGACCGTGGGCGCGGCGACGTTTGACCACTCGCTCAAGTGCTGCGCTCCGGGCGCTCGGGTGATCGTCTCCGGAACGACGGCCGGCCATCTGGCCACTGTGGACCTGAGGCGGGTCTTCGCGTACCAGCTAGAGATCCTTGGATCCTCGATGGGCACCCGGGACGAGTTGGCCGCTCTGCTGGACCTGGTGGCGACTGGCAAGGTGAGCCCTGTCATCGACTCGATACTCGGCTTCAGCCAGGTGCGGGAGGCCTTCGAGCGGCTGCGCTCCGGGCGAGTCTTCGGCAAGGTGGTGCTCGACCACACCCGCTGACCTCCATGCAAGGGCCCCTTCTTAACGTCTAACGCGGTATAAGGGCCCCTTCCTAACGCCGATGTTAGGAAGGGGCCCTTATACTGCGCTAAGCGTTAATAAGGTGCCCTTCCATGCGCGGCTACATCTCTTCGAGCTCGCGACCCTTGGTCTCGCGCACCATCGTCAGGACGAAGACGAACGCGAGTGCGGCGAACGTCGTGTACAGGCCGTACGCCAGCGGGAGCCCGATGCCGGCGAGCACCGGGAACGTCGTCGAGATCAGGAAGTTGGAAACCCATTGTGCCGCCGCCGCAACGGCGAGCGCGGTCGCGCGGATCCGGTTGTTGAACATCTCGCCGAGCAGCACCCAGACGACCGGACCCCAGCTGGCGGCGAACGAGACGACGTACAGGTTCGCGGCGATCAGCGCGATGGTGCCGGCCGGCTGCGGCAACGACACGTCTTCGCCCTCCCCGACCGCGGTGGAGAAACAGATCGCCAACGTGGCGAGGGTGACGACCATGCCGGCGGCACCGGTCAGCAGCAGCGGCTTGCGTCCGACGCGGTCGATCAGGGCGATGGCGAGCAGCGTCGCCAGGATGTTCGTCATCGAGGTGATCACGCTGGTGAGCAGCGCGTCACCTTCTTCGAACCCAACCGCCCGCCACAGCGTCGTGGAGTAGTAGAAGATCACGTTGATGCCGACAAACTGCTGGAACACCGAGAGCAGGATCCCGACCCAGACGATCGGCATCAGTCCGAGCAGTGGGCCGCGCAGGTCCCGCAGATGGACCTGGTCCTCACCGCCGGCGAGCGACGCTTGAATCTCCTTGATGTGCCGGTTGGTGTCCCCGCCGACGAACCGGCTCAGCACCTCCCGCGCGGTTGGAATCCTATCCCGCCGTACGAGATAGCGCGGTGACTCCGGAATCCGCAGCGCAACCAGGCCGTACAGGATCGCGGGGAGCAGCATCGCGGCGAACATCCACCGCCACGCGGTCCCGCCCCACGGCACCCGCTCCGCCGCTCCGCCCGCGGCCGCCGCGATCCCATAGTCGACCAGCAGGCTCGTGAAGATGCCGGTGACGATGGCGAGCTGCTGCAGGGAGCCCAAGCGACCGCGGATCTCGGCCGGGGAGATCTCGGCGATGTACGCCGGCGTGATGACGCTCGCGGCCCCCACGGCGAGGCCACCGACCACCCGCCATGCGGTCAGGTCCCAGGGGCCGACGGAGAGGGACGAACCGATAGCGCTCAACGCGAACGTGATGGCGGCGAGGATCATGACGCGGACCCGGCCGTACCGGTCGGCGATCGGACCCGCGAACCAGGCGCCAACGGCGCAACCGAGCAACGCCGACGCGACAACCAAGCCGATAACCGCGTCCGCGAGGCGGAACTCGCCCTGGACCGCGTCAACGGCCCCGTTAATGACCGCGGTGTCGTAGCCGAAGAGGAACCCACCAAGGGCGGCAGCGATCGCTACGGTGACGACCGGCCGGCGGGATGGTGGCGCCTGGACCCGCCGGTCTGTTTGGGCCATACCCCATCGTCTACCCGACCGTACGGCCGCATACGCCTATTTCGGAAACGTCCGTACGACGAGTGGTGGGTAGCCTGCGCGCGACTCGGCGCGGTGGTGGGGCTATTCGTCGTCCTCGTCGAGGCGGGCCAGCCACGTCGCGAAGCGCTCGACCGGTACCTCAAACTCCGGGTTCTCGTCGAGGAAGTCGCGCAGCCTTTCGGAGAGCCACTCCAGCGTCACGGTCTCGGAGCCGCGCCGCTCGGCCAGCTCTTCAATCCCGCGATCTGTGAAGTACACGCGTCTGCCTCCTTTCCAGATTCGAGGTCGCCCGCGCGGGGTCCCGACCAGGCGGTGGCCATCGCAGGCTTTGGTGCCGCGTGGGTTTGGTGCCGCGGGGTCGTGGACACTTCTCCGTGTCATCCGGGCTCCCTAACGCGGTTTAGTGTCCACGACTCATTGGCACAGCCCACACCCATGTGCGGGCAACGTGGTCCAGGGCACCACACCGCTACTACGCGGGCTGGGGACGCGGGCTACCGGGAACGCAGGCTACTGGGCACGCGGGCTACTGCGGACGCGGCATCGCCTCGTCGATGAGGGCCGCCTGTTCGGCGTCGTGCAGGCGCGTTGACCCGACGGCGGGAGCGGCGGCCTCCGGCCGGGAGATGCGCCGCAGCCGGATCCCGGGGAGCTGGTCGATCAGGTGGAGTGCGATGTACGACCACGCGCCCTGGTTGGCCGGCTCTTCCTGCACCCACGCGAAGTCCACCGCGTTCGGGTACCGGCTAAGCTGCGCCTTCACCTCCTCGACCGGGAGCGGGTACAGCTGCTCCAAGCGCACCAACGCCGTGTCGGTGATGCCGCGCTCCATGCGGGCCTGTACCAGGTCGTAGAAGATCTTCCCGCTGCAGAGCAGCACGCGCCGCACCGACGCGGGGTCCACCTGCGCGGGGTCGGGCAGCACCGGCTGGAACCGACCGCTGGTGAAGTCCGAGACCTGCGAGATCACCATGCGGTGGCGCAGCAGGGACTTCGGCGTGAAGACGACCAGCGGCTTGCGCTTGGGCGAGAGTGCCTGGCGGCGCAACAGGTGGAAGTAGTTGGCCGGCGTGGACGGGATCGCCACCCGCATGTTGTCCTCGGCGCAGAGCTGGAGGAAGCGCTCGGGCCGCCCGGAGGTGTGGTCGGGACCCTGTCCCTCGTGCGAGTGCGGCAACAGCAGCGTGAGCGCCGAGCGCTGCCCCCACTTCACCTCACCGGAGGAGATGAACTCGTCCACGATGGTCTGCGCGCCGTTGGCGAAGTCGCCGAACTGAGCCTCCCAGCAGACCAGTGCCTCCTGGTTCTCCACCGAGTACCCGTACTCGAACCCCATCACCGCGAACTCGGAGAGCAAGGAGTCGTGCACGAAGAACCGGCCACCGGCGACCTCCTCGAGGCGCTTCACCGGCAGGTAGTCTTCACCGGTGTTGGTGTCCACAATGGAGGCGTGGCGCTGCACGAAGGTGCCGCGGCGCGAGTCCTGCCCGGTCAGGCGAACCGTCAGTCCCTGCATGACCAGCGAGCCGAAGGCCAGGATCTCGGCGAAGGCCCAGTCGATGTCGCCGTCGCGGGCCATCTTCGCCCGGCGCTCCAGCAGCTGGGCGACCCGACGGTGCGGGGTGAAGCCTCCCGGCAAGTTCGTGTGCGCGTCCCCGATCGCCTCGAGCACGCTGGCATCGACGGCGGTATCGACCTCGGGCTCCGGCTCCACGACGCGGGTCCGCGTGACCCGCGGCGGCGCGGCCGCCACCGCGTCGCGGGTGGCTCTGAAGACCTGTTCGAGCTGGTTCTGGTAGTCGCGCAGCATCTCTTCGGCCTGTTCGAGGGTGATGTCGCCGCGACCGATCAGCTCCTCGGTGTAGATCTTCCGCACGGATCGCTTGCCGTCGATGATCTGGTACATCCGCGGGTTGGTCATCGAGGGGTCGTCGCCCTCGTTGTGGCCCCGCTTGCGGTAGCAGACCAGGTCGATCACGACGTCCTTGTTGAACGCCTGCCGGTACTCGAACGCGAGCCGGGCCACCCGGATCGCCGCCTCCGGGTCGTCACCGTTGACGTGGAAGATGGGCGCCTGGATCATCCGCGCGATGTCGGTGGAGTAGAGCGAGGACCGCGAGTACTCCGGCGCCGTCGTGAAGCCCACCTGGTTGTTGATGACAACGTGGATGGTGCCGCCGGTGCGGTAGCCGCGCAGCTGGGACAGGTTCAAGGTCTCCGCGACGACGCCCTGGCCGGCGAACGCGGCGTCACCGTGGATCAGCAGCGGCAGCACCGTGTATCCCTCGAGCTTGAGGTCGATCCGGTCCTGCTTGGCCCGGACGATGCCCTCCAGCACGGGATCCACGGCCTCCAAATGGGACGGATTCGCCACGACGCTCACCGTCGTCGCATGCTCCCCGTCCGGCGTGGTGTACTTCCCGGTCATGCCGAGGTGGTACTTGACGTCGCCCGATCCCTGAGTGGACTTCGGGTCGAGGTGCCCCTCGAACTCGGAGAAGATCTTCTCGTACGGCTTGCCGACGATGTTGGCGAGGACATTGAGCCGGCCGCGGTGCGCCATGCCGATGACGACCTCGTCGAGGTTGTTCTGCGCCGCCGCCTGCAGGATCTCGTCCAGCAGCGGGATGACGCTCTCGCCACCCTCGAGCGAGAAGCGCTTCTGCCCCACGTACTTCGTGTGCAGGAACGCCTCGAACGCCTCGGCCGCGTTCAATCGGGTCAGGATGTGCCGCTGCTGCTCCGGCGACGGCTTGGTGTACCGGCGCTCCACCCGTTCCTGGATCCAGCGCCGCTCCTCCGGATCCTGGATGTGCATGTACTCGATGCCGATGCGCCGGCAGTACGAGTCCCGCAGGACGCCGAGGATGTCGCGGAGCTTCATGCGCTGCTTGCCCGCGAACCCACCGACCGGGAAGGTCCGGTCCAGGTCCCACAGCGTCAGCCCGTGCTGGCGGATGTCGAGGTCCGGGTGATGCCGTACGCGGTACTCCAGCGGATCGGTGTCGGCCATGAGGTGACCGCGCACCCGGTAGGCGTGGATCAGCTCGATGACGCGAGCCGCCCGGTCGATCTGCCCCTCGGAGGTGGAGACGGTGTCCCGGGTCCAGCGGATCGGTTCGTACGGGATGCGCAGCGAGGCGAAGATGTCGTCGTAGAAGTTCTGCTCCCCGAGCAGCAGGTCGTGGATGACCCGGAGGTACTCGCCCGACTGTGCACCTTGGATGATCCGGTGGTCGTACGTCGACGTAAGCGTTATGATCTTGCTGATGGCGAGCTCAGCGAGTTGCTCGTCGCTCATACCGGCGAACGGCGCCGGGTGCTCGAGCGCGCCGACGCCGATGATGGTGCCCTGGCCCGGCATCAGTCGCGGCATGGAGTGCACGGTCCCGATCCCGCCCGGGTTGGTGAGCGAGATGGTGGTGCCCGCGTAGTCGTCCATCGTGAGCTCGTTGCGGCGGGCCCGGCGCACGATGTCCTCGTACGCCTGCCAGAACTGCCGGAAGTCCATGGTCTCGGCGTTCTTGATGCTCGGGACGACCAGGATGCGCGTGCCGTCGGGGCGGACCAGGTCGATCGCGATGCCGAGATTGACGTGCTCCGGTGTCACCACGGCCGGCTTGCCGTCGACAGTGGTGTACGAGTAGTTCATCACCGGCTGCTCGCGCAGGGCGCGCACCATCGCGTAGCCGATGATGTGGGTGAAGCTCACCTTGCCGCCGCGACCGCGAGCGAGGTGATTGTTGATCACGATGCGGTTGTCGGCCATCAGCTTCGCCGGCACCGCGCGGACGCTCGTGGCGGTCGGCACCTGCAGCGAGGCATCCATGTTCTGCGCGATGCGGGCCTGCACCCCCTTGATGGGGACCGGCTGCGGTCCCGAGACCTGTGGAGCAGGCGCGGCGGGGGGCTTCGTCGGGCGAGACGCCGTGGACGGCGGTGCCGTTGGGCTCGGTGCCGTCGCGCTAGGTGCCGGCGGGGTGGTGGCTGGTGCGGCGGTGCTCGGCGCCGGTGCGGAAGGCTGCGCACCAGCGGCAGCGGGGGAGGTCGCCGCTGGCGTGGTGCTCGGCGCCGGTGTGGCGGTCGGTGCGGTGCTGGGCGTGGCCGCAGCCGGTGCCGTTGATGTGGCGCCAGTCGAGGGACCGCCGTCCGTCGTCGCGCCGGGCCGGTAGTCGACGAAGAACTCGTGCCAAGCCGGGTCCACGCTGGAGGGGTCGGCTAGGTAGCGCTGGTACATGTCCTCGACGATCCACTCGTTGGGCCCAAAGCCGACCAACGGATCGTCCTGGCCGGTGCTGCCTGCTCCGCGCGTGGAACGAGCAGAGTCTGTCGTTTGGCTGGTCACGGACGCCATCGCCCCTTCTGACCGCGTTGTCGCGGGTGAATCGAGTCCCATCGTGAAGTAGAAGTCTGCGGCACCATCCGCACGCGAGCGTGCGGATCTCGGTTAAAGGCTACCCGCCAGCGGCACGTGACCGTGGTCTCCACCGCGCGTGAGCGCCGGGGCATGGAGCGCCGAGCGCGGGGAGACCGGGACTCGAAACAATCGGGACTAAATCATCGGGGATCGGGACCCAACGATCGGAACTGGGAGATCCCGACGGTCGGAACTGGGAGATCCCAACGATCAGGACTAGGAGATGTCGCGCTGGCGCAGGATCAGTGTGCCGAGGATGCCGGCCACCACCCCGTATCCGATCAGGACGAGGGCGCCGGTCCACCACGGCGGCCCGCCGCTAGCGAAGCCGATCTGTATGGGCTCCGGCGAGATCATGATCTGTGACGCGACGCCCGGGACGAGCACGATTCCGTTCATCACCCAGTCCTCCTTGATGATGAACGTCCGGACCATGCCGAAGAAGGTGAACGCAATCGGGTAGCTGAGCATGTAGAACGCGGCGCCGGTGATCGTGGCGCCGAGCTGGCTGCGGATAAGCGCCCCGAGGCCGACGCCGAGCACGGCCCACACGACGTACGCCAAGAGGTTCATGATCACGGAGCGGACGACCGGCCAATCGGTCAACGGGATTGAATAGCCCTCGACCGCGAAGAAGATCGACCCCACGGCCAGGTTGGCGACGGTCGTGACCCCCCAGAAGACGCCCGCCAGCACGACCGCGGCGACGAGCTTCGCCCCGACGACCCGGCTGCGCCGCGGCGTGGCCAGGAATGTCGTGGTGGCGGTCTGGTGGTGGAACTCGTTCGTGACGACGAGCGCCCCCAGCACGACGATGAACAGCAGCCCGAAGAACTGGCCCGACGTTAAGATGTTGGCCGAGCTGGTCACCAGGATCCGGCCGATGTCGATGGAGCGACGGTAGGAATCCTCCATCTGCCGGATCTCTTCCTCGCTCGGCCCCTCGAAGCCCGCGTCGGGCGGCGGCCGGAAGTCCGGCATCGGTTGGTTGCGGTTCTCCTCGGCGAACTGCAGCTCGAAGTGCGCTTGAGACGTATTGGTCAGCAGCGCCATCGCGGTGGTGGCGAGCGCGGCGATGCCGACGACCCACCACGAGTTCGTCGTCCAGATCTTGAGCAGCTCGGCGCGGATCAGGCGCGGCCGGGCCTTGGCGCCGGTTGGCTGCGGCGGTGCGGCCGGTGCGGTCGCGGTCGTCGTCATCGGATGCCCGCCTTCCCTTGGGTCAGCTCGAGGAACACCTGCTCGAGATCGGGTCGGTCCTCGACCAGCTCGTGCAGCTCGGCCCGGGCGGCGAGCGCGGCCCGGCCGACCGCGGGTGCGTCGACACCGGTGACCTGCAAGGTCCCGTCACCGTTCGGGGTCACGGTGGCGCCGGCGCGCACCAGCTCGGCGGTCAAGGCGTCGGCGTCGGGGGTGCGCACTCGGACCTTCGTGGCCGTGGCGACGCCGTTCAGGATCCGGTCCAGCGGCCCCTGCGCGATCATTTTGCCGGCGGCGATGATGATCACGTCGTCGGCGAGCTGTTCCATCTCGGCGAGCAGGTGGCTCGAGACGAGGACGGTGCGCCCGCCTGCGGCGAAGGTACGGAGGAACTGGCGCAGCCACCGGATGCCTTCCGGGTCGAGACCGTTGGCCGGCTCGTCGAGGATCAGGACGTGCGGGTCGCCCAGTATGGCGGTGGCGATGCCGAGCCGCTGACGCATGCCCATGGAGTAGCCCTTGAACTTTCGTCGCGCGGCCGGCGTGAGCCCGACCAGCTCGAGTACCTCGTCGACCCGCTTCGCCGGGTAGCCCGCGGCCTCGCAGGCCACCCGCAAGTGGTTTCGGCCCGTGCGGCCCTTGTGGGCGCTCGATGCCTCCAGCACTGCGCCGACGACGCCCAGCGGGTCCTCAAGCTCGACGTACGGCTTCCCGTCGATGGTGGCCGTGCCCGCCGTCGGCCGGACCAGGTTGAGCATCATCCGCAGCGTGGTCGTCTTGCCCGACCCGTTCGGGCCGAGAAACCCGGTGACCCGTCCTGGCTCGACGGTGAAGCTGAGGTCGTCGACGGCCCTGACCTTCGGGTAGACCTTGGTCAGCCCAGAGACGACGATCTGACCCTGCATGGATCTCCTTCCGTGGTCCCGCGAGGCGGGCTCCCAGGGTCCCATGGGCGCGCCAGTCTCGCCGACCCGGGTGCCGGCTCGTCGGAGTGGCCTTGGCCTATGAGTTTGCCGATCAGCCGCCGGTCGCTGATCAGGCCGCCGGTCGCTGATCAGGCCGTCGGTCCGCCGATCAGGCCGTCGGTCCGCCGATCAGGCCGTCGGCAGCGCGACCCAGGTGGCGCGGGCCGTCGCAAGCACCGCGCCGGTAGGGGAGTAGAGCGTCGACCGGGCGAAGCCCTTGCGTCCGTCCTCGCCGGTGCGCTCGGAGACGACGACGCAGTGGTCGCCTGGCTCCGGCAGGGCCTCGATGCGCACGGCTATCTCGCCGAGCACGTAGGGGCGGGACTCGAGCGGCACGGCCCAGCCACTCGGACAGTCGAGGCTCGCCCACACCATCGCCGGCGAGACGTCTTCGGGCACGTCGAACGGGGCGGCCGCACGCCCGTCCGGCAGCCGGCCCGGGAAGATACGCAACCCGTCGGCTCGCTCCGGGCCGCAGACGAAGCAGGTCGGGAAGGGATGCTCGACGAAGCCGTAGTACGCCTTGGACGCCGTCACCGCCTCGGCATGGGACACCGGCGCGACAACCTCCTCGACCGTGTCCCGCACCGCCGTGGCGATCACTTCGTCCCCGTGTAGGACCCGCACACCATCCTCGTGCTGAACCGACAGTTCGGTGTCCAGTGGCGGCGGTCGATGCAGCCGGACCCGCGCACCGGCCAGATAGCCGTCCAAATGGGACGCCACCAACCCGGCGGAGTAGCCGCCGTTGCCGGACGTGGGCGGGCCGTTGAACCGACCCGGGATGATCATTGTCGTCACGAGTACCGCTGCCCTCCTGGCTACCGCCGCTCCGGGGCTATTGAACCCGCTCGGCGCGCCGGATCACGTGCTTGAGCCCCGACCACGTGTGATCGATGGCGCAAACCTTGACGTCCACCCGGCCGTTGCGCAAGGCGAACGCCCGTACCGTGGCCTCGTCAAGATCGGTCAACACCTTGGCGGAGCGCTTCGGCCAGGCTATCCACAGCGCCCCGCCGGGCGTGGTGAGCCGGTGCAGGACGGGCCATCGCGCCCGCAGCTGGGCACTGTTGGAGCAGAAGCAGATGATGACGTCGTACGGCCCGTGGCTGAGCCGGCGCGAGACGACCACTCCCTCGGGAAGCCCGTCGAGGCGGAAGCCAGAAGGCGCGCCGTCGAGGAGGACGCGTGAACCCGCCGTGATGCCGAGCTTGCGGACCAGCGGCGTACCGGAGTACCCCACCACGAACTCATGGTCCCACATGCCCGACACTCGCGATGTATCGCGTCTTCTGTTACGATACATCGCGACACGGCGGGGCCCGGGTGCAGCACCCCCGGAGCCGGTATCTGCGACAGAGAGGGCAGCGATGACGACCTGGACGATCGATGAGCCACGGCAGCAGACCCTCGACCAGACCGTGGACTCGCTCAGGGTGTGGCTGGCTCACGGGCGCCTCCGCGTGGTCGCCGCGGAGGGGCCGGTCCGGCTTGACGTCCGCAAGGTCGGCCGTCGGGGCCTGGACGTCAAGCTCGAGGACGGCGTGCTGTCGATCCGTCACCCGGTCCGGGACCGTCGCTGGGTGCCGTTCTGGTGGCTCGTGACCGGGCGGCGCAACTACTACGCCGACATCATCATCGCCGTGCCACCGACGGTCGCGGCGGCTCTCACGTTGATCAATGGCTCTGCGCTCGCCTCGGGGCTGCGGCGCGGCGTCACCATGGACGTCACCAGCGGGTCGATCACGCTGATGGGCGTCGGCGGGCGGGTGCGCGCGAAGACCGTCTCCGGCGGCATCCAGGCGGTGGGCGTCGGCGGTGACCTGTCCATGCAGACGGTCTCCGGCGAGATCACCCTGGCCGAGTCCTCGGCCGAGCGGGTCCAGGCCCGAGCGGTCTCGGGCTCGGTCACCTGCGACCTGGACAATCCGTTCGCTCAGGACGTCCGGATCGACACGATCTCGGGCTCCATCACGATCCGGGTGCCGGCCGACGCCGACCTGGACGTGAACCTCAACGCCACCAGCGGCGGGGTGACGAGCGCGTTTCCCGAGATACGCCGCAGCAGCGTACCGGGCACGCACGCCGCATCGGGTCGCCTCGGCCGCGGCACGGGCCGGCTCACCGCGTACGCGGTCTCCGGGTCCGTGGCGCTGCTCGCCGCCACGGCTGCCGACTACGACGAAGGCGAGGAGGAGACGGCGTCCGGCCGCCGTGACCTGGGGGCCGAGCAGGACCGGCCCGAGGCCGGCGATCGCGAGGCGGCGGCATGACCAACGTCTTTAGCCACGGCCGGCTGCGGCTGTACCTGCTGGTGCTGCTCGCGGACGGGCCGAAGCACGGGTACGAGCTGATCCGCCTGCTGGAGAACCGCTTCCACGGTCTCTACGTCCCGTCGGCCGGCACGATCTACCCCCGGCTGGCCCGGATGGAGGCGGATGGGCTCGTCACCCACACCGCCTCCGGTGGCCGGAAGGTGTACGAGATCACCGAGGCGGGGAAGGCCGAGCTCGAACGGCGCTCCGCCGAGCTGGAGGAGCTCGAGGCCGAGATCCACGCGACGGTCGCGGACCTCGCGGCCCTCGCGGAGCAGGTCGAGGAGGGCGTACGGGGTTCGGTGCGCAACCTCAAGCGGGAGCTTCGTGAGGCGCGCACCAGCGGCCTGATCCGGGAGGAGTGGCGGTCCTGGCGCGGGGCGTGGGCGCCTGGCGCGAGCGCCGCGCCAGAGGGCGATGGAAGCGAGGCGGCTCGCAAGGAGGTCGAGCGGCGGGCGCACGATCTCGCGGCCGAGGTGGGCCGGCTGGTGCGTCTCGGCCGGGCGTCCCGGGAGGACCTGCGGGTCGCAGCGACCGTGCTCGACTCGGTACGTGACCAGCTGCGCCACATCCTGCGCGGTTGATCCCCCGCCTCATCGCGCGCGGCAACCGCATCGCCCAGCGCGCGTCCGGGGGCCGTCGCATTCTCAGGAAACTCCCAGACAAAGCCAAGCATCGGTCAAGTCGATATGGGCAAGATGGTTGCCATGGGAGTTCGGAGCGGCACGGTGCAGTCCGGGGGCACCATGCCCGCCGAAGCCCGGGATGGGGCGCAGGCTCGGCCAAGGCTGCTCGTGGTGGAGGATGATCCCAACATCGTTGAGCTGCTCTCGGCGAGCCTGCGCTTCGCCGGTTTCGAGGTCACCGCGGCGACCAACGGCGCCGAAGCGGTCGCCGCGGCTCGACAGGTCCGCCCCGACCTCGTCGTGCTCGACGTGATGCTGCCCGACCTGGACGGCTTCGAGGTCATCCGACGGATGCGTGACGGCGGTGTCCGCACCCCGGTGGTCTTCCTCACCGCCCGGGACGCCACCGAGGACAAGATCCGCGGGCTGACCCTGGGCGGCGACGACTACGTCACGAAGCCGTTCAGTCTTGAGGAGCTGACCGCACGCATCCGGGCGGTGCTGCGCCGGTCGGCCATGGACCGCCAGGAGTCGGCGAAGCTCGTCTTCGCGGACCTGGAGCTCGACGAGGAGTCACACGAGGTGCGCCGCGGCGGCAAGCTGGTGTCGCTCTCACCGACCGAGTTCAAGCTCCTGCGATACCTCCTGCTCAACCCGAACCGGGTGCTCTCCAAGGCGCAGATCCTCGATCATGTCTGGCAGTACGACTTCCGCGGTGACGACAGCATCGTCGAGTCGTACATCTCCTACCTACGCCGCAAGGTGGACAACACGGAACCGCGGCTGATCCACACGCTACGCGGGGTGGGGTACGTGCTGCGCCAGCCGTCGTGAGCGAACCGCCGCAGCGCGATCCGGCCGGGTCCGGTCCTTCCGTTGCCGTGGCCGGCGACGCTCAGCCTGAACCGCCGCCCTCCGCCGAGTACGCCCGGTCCGACGATGCGATCTGGGAGCCTCGGTGGCAGTGGTGGGGCAAAGTCCCCTTGCGGGTCAAGCTGGTCGTCGGCGTGCTGTCGCTCGTCACCCTGGCGCTCACCATTGTCGGGGCGGCGAGCGTGGTGGCCCTGCAGGACTACTTGCTGGATCGGGTCGATGGCCAGCTAGCCACAGTGGAGGCCGAACTCACCGGGGCGGCGATCAGGCAACAGGGTGGCTTCCTGCCGAGCGACTTCGTGGTCGCACAAGAAGCGCCGGGCGGCACGACCAACATCTACGCGACGCTGCAGCTGTTCACCTCTCCCGGCCAGCTTCCCGACATCCCGGCGGACCTGTCGGCCTGGGCACCGCGGATCGGCGACATCTTTACCGTGCCCAGCCGGGACCACCACGGTAGCTGGCGGGTGCTGGTGAGCCAGCACGACGACGGTCGGATCCTGGTGGTCGCCGAGGATCTGGCCGATGTGGAGTACGCCCTGGGTCGCCTCATCCTCATCGACATCCTTGTCAGCGTCGGCACCCTGATCCTGCTCGGCCTGGCGAGCGTCTGGCTGGTGCGGATCAGCCTGCGACCGTTGGTGGCGATGGAGAAGACGGCCGCGGCGATCGCCGGCGGCGACCTGGCCCGGCGGGTTCCGGCCCTGGACCGCGGCACCGAGCTCGGCCAGCTCTCCGCCGCGCTCAACACCATGCTGACCCAGATCGAGTCGGCGTTCCGGGCCCGCGCCGAGTCCGAACGCCGCGCGGTGAGCTCGGAGGAGCGGATGCGCCAGTTCGTCGCGGACGCCTCGCACGAGCTGCGGACACCGCTCACGACGATCCGTGGGTTCGCCGAGCTGTACCGGCAGGGAGCAGCGCCCGACCCCGGCGAGGTGCTGAGCCGGATCGAGGACGAGGCCGCCCGGATGGGACTGCTCGTCGAGGATCTCCTCCTGCTTGCCCGACTCGACCAGGAGCGGCCGCTGCGGGTCGCGCCGGTCCCGCTGGCGCGGCTGGTCGATGACGCGGCCTCCGCCGCGCAGGCCATCGCTCCGGATAGGACGATCGAGGTTGACGTCTCGCCGGAGAGCGACCGGTTGGTCGTCAACGGCGACGAGGCACGGCTACGACAGGTCCTCGACAACCTGGTGACGAACGCGCTGACGCACACCGCGCCCGGCACGCCGGTCACGCTCCGCCTCAGACCGGAGGGGGAGACGCACGCCGTGATCGAGGTGGCCGACCGAGGGCCGGGGCTCACGCCCGAGCAGTCCGCGCGGGTCTTCGAACGCTTCTACCGGGTGGACAAGGCCCGGACCCGTCGGGCCGCCTCGCGCGGCACTGGCCACACCGGAACCGGCCTCGGCCTTGCCATCGTGGCCGCCCTCACCGCTGCCCACAGTGGAACCGTAGAGGTCGACTCGGTGCCCGGCGAGGGCGCGACCTTCCGGGTTCGGCTACCGCTCGCCAGCGAGCCGGCATAGTCGCTCGCAAGATCGAGCCCTTCCAGCGAACTTCCAGCCCCACCTAAGGTTGGCCATAGTCCGTGAGGGCATGCTCGTGGTATGAGCGAGAACGAGGGTCACCCGAACCAGCAGCAACCAGCCCAGCCGCCCGGGAGCGAATGGGCGCGGCCAACGAGCTCGCCGGCATACTCGACCACGCCGGGCACCGATCCACCGCCCGGCCAGCCGCAGCCGTATGGCGCGCCGTACCAGCCGGGCTACGGGCAGGCCACTCCCGGCCAGGCGTACGGGTGGACCCAGACCTTGCAGATGCCCGGTGCGGCGCCCAACCCCGCCGCCCCGAATGCGCCCGCCGCCCCGAACGTGCCCGCCGGCCCGCAGCCACAGCGGCCGCCCGGGAGCGCGGCGAAGATCGCCCTCGGTGCGGCGGCGGCGCTCGTGATCGCCCTCGGCGCCGGCGGCGTCGGAGGCTTCGTCGGCTACTCCCTGCACCCGGACAGCTCGCCACTGCAGTTGGTGCAGGAGGCGCCGGAGAACGCCGCGCCGGTCATCGACCGTTCGTCGCTGGCGTCGATCGCGGCCGCCATCCAACCGGCCGTCGTCTCCATCACCTCGAACGCCGGCAACGGCTCTGGAGTGATCATCTCGGAAGACGGCTACATCGTCACGAACAACCATGTCGTGGGCAACAGCCGCAACGTACGAGTGACGTTCAACAGCGGCCGGTCGATGACGGTGCCCGTCATCGGGACCGACGAGAAGACCGATCTCGCCGTGCTGAAGGCGGACGCCAGCGGGCTGCGGTTCGCCAGCTGGGGCAACAGCGACGACGTCCAGGTCGGTGACACCGTGCTCGCCATCGGGAGTCCGCTGGGGCTGGACGGTTCGGTGACGGCCGGCATCGTGAGCGCCAAGCACCGCACCATCACCGTGGGCGAGCAGAACATCTTCCGGCCCGCCCCGGTCACCACGATCGGCGACGCGATCCAGACCGACGCCCCGATCAACCCGGGAAACTCCGGTGGCGCTCTGGTCAACACCGCGGGCGAGCTCATCGGGATCAACACCGCGATCGCCACGTCCGGCTCGAACGGCAACATCGGTGTGGGTTTCGCCATCTCGGCCAACCGCGCCAAGGTCGTGACCGACCAACTCATCCGGGGTGAGCCGGTCTCCCACCCGTACCTCGGAGTCTCCATCGGCAACGCCGAGGACGGCGGCGCGCAGATCCAGCAGGTGCAGCCGGGCAGCCCTGCCGATCAGGCGGGCCTGCAGGTCGGCGACGTGGTCATCCGGGTCGAGAATCGCCCAATCACGGGCAGCGAGGCGCTCGTCGCCGCCATCCAGAGCAGCACCGTCGGGGAGGAGCTCACCCTGACCGTGATCCGCAATGGCACGGAGCGGACCATCACGGCCACCGTCGGCGAACAACCCTAGGCGTTCGTCAGGCCCAGTCGAGCGTGCGGGCGACCGCCTTGCGCCAGCGGGCGTAGCCAGCCTCTCGTTCGGAGGCTGGCATCGCTGGATGCCAGGTGCGGTCCGCTCGCCAGTTCGCCTCAAGTGAGGCCAGGTCTGGCCAGTAGCCCACCGCGAGCCCGGCCGCGTAGGCGGCGCCGAGCGCCGTCGTCTCCGTCACTTGTGGACGGATGACCGGCGCGTCGAGCACGTCGGCTTGGATCTGGAGCAGCACCTCGTTCACCGTCATGCCGCCGTCCACGCGGAGCTCCCGCAACGGCAGCCCCGAGTCGGCGAGCATCGCGTCGGCCACCTCCCGCACCTGCCACGCGGTCGCCTCGAGGGTGGCGCGGGCCAGGTGCGCCCTGGTGGCGTAGGCCGTGAGGCCGGCGATGATGCCGCGCGCGTCGGCTCGCCAATGCGGCGCGAAGAGCCCCGAGAACGCCGGCACGATCACCACGCCGCCACTGTCCGGAACCGACGCCGCAAGCTCGTCCATGTCGGCCGCGCGCGAGATCAGGCCGAGCCCATCGCGCAGCCATTGCACCAGGGAGCCGGCGACCGCGATGGAGCCCTCCAGCGCGTACACGGGCTGGCCCCCGGTGAGCTGGTAGGCGACGGTCGTGATGAGCCCCGCCTTGCTGAGCATCGGGCTGGGCCCGGTGTTCTGGAGGAGGAAGGCACCGGTTCCGTACGTGCACTTGGCGTCGCCGGGTGAGAAGCAGGCTTGCCCGAACAGCGCCGCCTGCTGGTCGCCGAAGGCGGCGGCGACGGGAACGCCGTGCAGCGGACCGGTGCACTCGCCATACACCGCCGACGACGGCCGGATCTCCGGCAGCATGGCTCGGGGCACGCCCATGGCTTCCAGCAGCACGGGATCCCAGTCCACTGTGGATAGGTTCATCAGCATGGTGCGGCTGGCGTTGGTGACGTCGGTGACGTGCTCGCCGGTGAGGTTCCAGATCACCCAGCTGTCCACGGTGCCGAAGAGCACGTCGCCGGCCTCCGCCCGGCGGCGCAGCTCGGGGTCCTGGTCGAGCAGCCAGCGGATCTTGGGGCCGGAGAAGTACGTGGCGAGAGGGAGGCCGGTCCGGTCGCGGAACCGGTCCTGACCTCCGTCCGCGGCGAGCGCCGAGATGAGCGCGTCGGTGCGGGTGTCCTGCCAGACGATCGCGTTGTGCACCGGGGTGCCGGTGTGGCGATCCCAGAGCACGACCGTCTCCCGCTGGTTCGTGATGCCGACCGCGGCGAGGTCACGGGCGGTGATCTCGGCCCGGTGCAGCGCGTTGGTGATGCACGACTGCACGTTGAGCCAGATCTCGGCCGGATCGTGCTCCACCCAGCCCGGGCGGGGATAGAACTGCTCGTGCTCCCGTTGGTCCACCGCCACCACCCGGGCCTCCTCATCGAAGATCATGCAGCGGGTGGACGTGGTTCCCTGATCGATGGCGGCGATGAAACTCATGCCGACAGTCTCTGCCGTGGCCCGGGCCCTGTCATGCGGACCCGCCCGAGTTGCCGCGGTTCGGGGTGGTACTGGCACCGGGCAGGGAGGCAGCCTGTCAGCGTCCGGTACAAATCCGATCCAATGCGGATGGTTTGCCGGGACTACCCGACAGTAGGTCGCGCCGGATGGCTATGGGCTCCTACGCTGCACGCCTGGGGTAGGCGCGTGATCAGCACGCGTACCGGTATGCGATGAGGAGTTGCCGGCGTGGCCATCGTCGAATCCCGGATCAGCGTGTGGGAGGCGCTGGCGGGGCGCGCGCCCGGGCAGCCGCTCGGTCCGGCGGACCCAGGACTCTGGACCGCCGTCGCGGAGCGCGTGAACCCGGCGAGGGCCCGCCCTGTCCTCCGCCCCGGCATCGAACAAGTCGAACTGACCAGTGCCCGCGGCGTCCCGTACGTCATGCTCCGTTCGCCGGACCGGGACCGCGCCTGCTATCTGCGGCTCACCCCCCAGGAGGCCGAGCTCACCCGGCTCATGGACGGCAGCCGCACCGTGGCGCGGCTGGTAGCGGACTTCACCCGGATCTCCGGCCAGCTCGCGCCCGACCAGGTCCGCCGCGTCGTCGCCGATCTCGCCGGCAACCGGATGCTCGAGGAGTTGCCGGTCGACGCGTTCGCGCCACTGCAGAAGGTGAGGCGTGACCCCTGGCCGCTGCGGTTCGGCCGCGCGTTGCTCGCCTTCGCCCAGGGCCGTCGAATGGTCATCGCCAACATCGACCCGCTCATCACGGTCCTGTACCGGGCCGGTGGCCGGCTGTTGTTCACCCGAGCGGCGGCGGCGGTGCTGGCCTCCGTCGCCGCCATCGGTCTGGGATTGTTCGTCTGGCAGTGGTTCGCCGGAGCCCAATCGGTCTTCCTCGCCGGTGACTCGTATGTGGCCGGCGCGGCCGTGCTCCTCGGCCTCAACATCCTCGCCCTGGCTTGCCATGAGCTCGGTCACGCGCTCGCGACCAAGCACGCCGGCCGGCGCGTGCCGGCGGCCGGCTTCCTCGTGTACTTCGGCATCCCGTCGGTCTTCGTGGACACGACGGACGTCTGGATGTCGGGCCGCCGAGGCCGGATCCTCGCCACCCTCGCCGGGCCGGCCGCTGGCCTCATCCTCGCCGGGGCGTCGGCGATCGTCGGCTTCGTCGTGCCCGAGGCGGCGCCGTGGTGTTTCAAGCTCTCGTTCGCCTGGTACGTCAACGCGCTGTTCAACCTCAACCCGTTCCTCGCCCTCGACGGCTACTACCTCCTGATGGACTGGCTCGAGGTGCCGAACCTGCGCGCTCGCGGCCTGGCATGGGTGGGGACAAGGCTGCGCCGCCGACCGCCGCGATGGTCCGAACTGGACCGGGAGGGTCGGCTGGTCGCCCTGTACGGGCTGCTCGCCGTGGGCTGGGTCATCATCGCGCTCAACATCGCCTACCGGATCTACGTCGACCGGGTCGGCGGACTGATCACCGGGCTGTGGCGGTCGGGCTGGCCCGCCCGGCTGCTCCTCGTGACCGTCGTGCTCGCGCTGCTCTCGCCGCTGGTTTACCTCCTCTTCGGGTGGCTCGCTCGCCAATGGCGGCGTGCGGTGGCAAGCCTGCGGGAGCGGGAGATCGAACGCGACCTGCCGCGCCGGATCGACGCGTTGCGCACCTCCGGCCTGCGTTCGTTACCGCCGGACACCCTCGCTGCGCTGGCGGCGCAGTCGCGGTGGGTGCGACCCCGTACCGGCGAGCAGCTGGTGTTCGCCGGCGCCGCGCAGCCCGAGGTCTTTGCTGTTATTGACGGCGCCCTGGAGGCACGGGCGCCCGGAGACCCGGGCGGATCGGTGCGCCAGCGGGTCGGGGCGGGCGGCCTGGTCGGCGTCGGCCCGGCGGTCTCCGGTGCGCCCTCACCGCTGGACTGGTACGCCGCGGGGACGACGCTGCTTGCGATGCCGGCATCCTCGGTCGCGAGCGCGCTGGGGCCAGCCGCCTCCGGTATGGCGGACGCCTACGGCACGAAGGCGGAGGCCGAGGCGCTCTTCATGGAGACACCGGCGATGGCCGGGCTGTCGTATGAGGACAGGCTCGGGCTCGCGTCGGTCGCGGTGCCGGTGTCGTTGGCTCCGGGCGCCAGCCTGACACTCGCCAGTCCCGACCAGGCGCTCCTGGTGGCGTCGGGCGTGATCGTGACGCCCGATGGGCAGGAACTGGCCCGGGGAACCCTGATCGGACCCGCCGGCGAGGCGTACACGCCGCCAGTGGCGACGGCCCGTACGCCGGTGCGGCTGTTCAGCCTGCCGGCGGTGAGCGGGATGCAGGTGCTGCTCGGGACGCCGGTCGGGATGCTCGCCGCCGAGGCCGAAGGGCGGGTGCCGAGCGGACCGCCGGTCGCTGGGGTACACCCGCAGCGGGACTACGCGCCGCTCGCTGTGCCGCCTGGCGCACCGCCGCCCAATGTGGACACCTCGCTGGACGGCTGGTTTGAGAAGCGGCTGCGCTGGCTCCTGATCCTGGTGCTGCTGCTCGCGCTCTTCCTCACCGGCGGCAACGTCCTTCTGCCCGGTATCGCGTGGGCGGAGATGCCGAGCGACAAGGCCTTGCTGCGTGTCGCGGACGGCACGGTGACGGCTGTCGTCGGTGGTGTCTCGTACGACTTGAGCGACGGCGACGACATCTACGTCGGCGAAGGGGACCAGGTCGAGGTCGGCGAGCGGTCCCAGGCGGCGCTGATCTACCGCGGAGGCGCCGAATCCACGCTATGTGCCGGCGTTGACCTCTCCGTCGGGCCGCTGCAGAGCGCGGGTCGCCCGATCGCGCCCGTCGCGACGCTGATGCTCCGTCGCGGATTCACGATCCACAAGACGGCGACGGCATCCAGCGCCTTCACCGACCTGGAGCTCACCGTGGTCGGCGGCGCCGGGACGGCTCAAAACGACGGTGCGGCCGCGTTCGGCGTCTCGCCGCGCCGGGTCCTGGTCGCGGCCGGCGCGGTCTCGCTGAGTGGGAGCCCCGTGCCGCCGTCGCAGGTGTCGTTGAGCTGTGGCGAAAGGGATGCGGTCGCGCTGCCCGCGCCGAGCCCGACGCCGACCCTACCACCGGAGCCGTCCCTGACCCCGACGCCCACACCGGAGCCGTCGCTCACGCCCAGCCCCACGCCGACCGAGGTTGTCGGCGGCTCCCCCGGCGATGGTCCGGGCGGCGGCGGTCCTGGCGGTGGCGGGCAATCCACGTCCACGTCCACGTCGCGGCCGCCGAGCTCAAGCCCAAGTCCGAGCCCAAGTCCGTCGCCGCCTCCCGCTCCTCCAGGGCCGACACTGAGGTGGAACAACGATCCCGGGGCAAGTCAGCGGCCTATAGATCAGCAGCTGCCAGATGGCGGACCTTGCAACGGTGATCAGAACTTGCTCTATGCCTATCCATCGGTTATCGCTAGCGATGACGCCATCCGCGTTGTGGTGTATTGGTCCGGATTCGCCAGTGGTTCCGCTGAAATGGGCTGGGACGGACCTTGGTACGGCAGGGTCGGGCCGATTCCGTATCCCGGCAAGGGCGAACCGAACGATGGAGGCTACATCTCTATCCTCGTCAGGGCGTGGAATGCTGCCGGCGGCGTTAGCGAGCTCAAGGGAAACGATGTTCTGGTGCTCAGGTGCCCTCCTTCCCCGCCCCCACCACGTTAAGGCTGAATAGGAGAACTCGTGCTCTGTTGGTTTTGTGCGAAGGCGGCGCGTGGGACGTGCCGGTTCTGCGGCCGGGGCCTCTGCGAGGATCACGCCCGCTTCGGCGTCTACCTCCTCGAGGTGCATCGAAGCGAGAGCCGCGCGCGCTCGGAAGGCCTCGTGGTCGAGGAGGCGCTG
>Ga0079224_100002068_pt1 | contig 24027 bp, 18 predicted proteins | sample Stecom2015_FD_80414 | JGI IMG/M metagenome (GOLD analysis project Ga0079224, IMG submission 80414) | Agricultural soil microbial communities from Utah to study Nitrogen management - Steer compost 2015 | ecosystem: Environmental > Terrestrial > Soil > Agricultural land | place: USA: Utah... | reverse complement strand
TAAACAGATAACAGACACGGCGCCCGCCCGTGGGCTGATATCTCTAATCCAATACTAGCTACTCAATACTATTTCTTATCTTTGTCTTCAAATGGGTACACTACTGGATAATGGAGTAAAGCCGTACAATCATTACGGAGCTTACTTGAAACAGAAATATAACGGACAGCGGGTTTTCAAGGTTATCGTTGATGGTAACTTTACGTGTCCGAACAGGGATGGCAGCAAGGGATACGGCGGATGTACTTATTGCAATGTAGATTCTTTTACACCAGATACGGCCCGCAAGATCCCCTCTATTAGGGAGCAAGTGGAAAGTGGTATCGAGCGGGCGCGGAATTCTTATGGGGCCGAGAAGTTTATCATATATTTTCAGCCCAATACGAACACGTATGCACCGACGCATTTGCTGAAAATGATGTATGATGAGGCGTTAAGTATCGATCCCGAAAATACATTGGGCTTGTCCGTGGGTACCCGTCCAGATTGTATTGACTTCGAAAAAATAGCTTTATTGGAATCGTACACGGATCGTCTCGATGTCGATTTGGAGATGGGAATGGAGTCGATCTATAATGAAACGTTGACGCGCATCAACCGTGGTTGCTCGCACGACGAATTTTTGGGAGCTATGGACCTACTAAAAGGTACTAAGTTAGACTTATGCGTGCACACGATTTTCGGTTTTCCATGGGAAACCGAAGAAATGATGCTGCGCTATGCCGACGAGATCAACCGGCATCCTTCTATTAAGTTTGTGAAGCTACATCACTTACATATTGTCGAAGGATCTATAATGGGTGTAAAATATAAAAGAGAGCCGTTCAAATTATTTTCTATAGATGAATATACCGACTTTTTAGCACGCTTTATACCGCTACTACGCCCCGATATTATAATTCAACGTATTTTCGGCATTGCGGATAAGGATCTGCTGATAGCGCCAAACTGGGGTTTTCCCAAGTCCAGAATACAGACGTATATTGACAAAGGTTTAGAAAGCCGCGGAATTAAACAGGGGAGCTTATATCAGGGCTAGAAGAGCCGGAAAGCGCAGGTCCAATGACAGTCGTACCCGGTTGTGTGCAGGGAACTGGCTTTCCGGTTCCGAAGTAGGAGTTCAACGCTTATTTTTGCTCAAGTATACCTTTCAGATCTGCAGGCGAATAGTTAATTGATTTCAGCGTTTTGTTGTCGCCCTCCCTAAACACGAGGTATAAGCCGTCTACTTTTTTATAGTACGAGTTTACTCCTTTTGTTTCATAATACGCCTGCGTAGCTTTAGCTTCCTCTTCTGTTTTGCATGCCTTACTCATATTTGAACGTTGCACTTCTTCGAACAGCGCATTGAACTTATCTTTTAAGCCAAATTCTAATACCGCACCGGAAAGTACATATTGGATGTCGCACAATGCGTCAGCAACCTCAACGATGTCGTTGTTGTCAATAGCTTCCTGAAGTTCTTTTAATTCCTCTGCTATAAGTGCCACGCGCAGGTTGCATCTGTCTGCTGAGGGTATGGTGGGCGCTTCCAGGATAGGGTGTTGAAAGGTCTTATGAAATTCGGCTACAGCACTCAATGTTTTAGGGTCCGTCATAGTTGTAATTTTTGTCAAAAGTACGAAAACCCATTGCAAGAAAAAAGACGAAGGAGGCTCTTCGTGTATTTAATAAAAAATAGCACCTGCAAAGAGGTGCTATTTTCATATGTAATAGTTATTCATTTGTGGTCTGCTCTCAATACATTCACGAGCTCACTACGTTCGTTGGCAGTTCATCCACATTTTATTTAATAAGATGTTTTAGCTGTATAAGCTCCCGCTCTTCCAGATACCGCCAACGTCCTCTCGGCAGGTCTTTTTTCGTGAGGTTCGCATATACCACGCGATCGAGTTTTACAATTTCGTATCCCAATGATTCGAAAATACGTCTGACAATGCGGTTTTTTCCGGAGTGGATCTGTATTCCGATCTCGCGTTTGCTGGCTCCCTGCACGTAGCTGAGGTCGTCAGGTTTGATCATCCCATCTTCCAGTTCTATACCAAATTGTATTTTGTTAAAGTCGCCTTGTGTCAGGTTCTTATTCAACTCAACGTTATAGATCTTACTGACATTATTGCGGGGATGGGACAATTTTTCGGCAAGGTTACCATCATTTGTCAATAACAGTAAACCCGTGGTGTTTCTGTCTAACCGTCCGACAGGATAAATACGCTCTTTTGTCGCTTTAGCGACTAAATGCATCACGGTGCGGCGTTCCTGCGGGTCATCCGTTGTCGTGATATAGTCCTTCGGTTTATTTAATAGTACATACACCATTTTTTCGCGCTTCAGACGCTCACCATTATAGCGGACTTCATCTTTTGCGGGATCTACTTTTGTTCCCAACTCCGTAACCACGGTACCATTTACCGAGACCACGCCCGATTCGATGAGTTCGTCTGCTTTTCGGCGGGAGCAGATACCGGCATTTGAGATGTATCGGTTCAGACGGATTAGTCCGTCGTCCTTAGGCTCAGCAGTGGCGATCTTTTTCCGTGGATGGAATGTCTTACCTCTGCTTCCTTTATCTTCATCGTACTTCTTGTATGGGCGGCTAGACTTCTCGAAGCGGTTGGAGTCACCGAAAGATTTCCGCTCGCGATCATCTCTTTCAAACGGACGTCCACCGCTTTTCCGGTCGCCGTTATCATATTTCCTGAAAGAGCGGTCTCCTTCCCGCTTTTCGTTCTTTTCAAATTTTTTAAAGGGCCGATCATTGCTTTCAAACCTGTTGTATGGGCGATCGGTGCTTTTTTTATCTTTCTTCTCGAATCTATCAAACGGCCTTTCTGTAGATCTCCTTTCCGGACGATCTGTACCAAACTTATCCGATCTGTTTTTCGATGATGATTGTTGACGACCACTCGTTGACCTGAAGCTTTCGGAGTTGCTTCTATTTTTTTTGGAGTTGTCATCACGACTGTTCCTTCTATTATTGAATGGCATATTTGCGAAATTAAGTTACAAAGATAACGTTTTTATCTGGTTTATAGAAAAAAAATATAATGTGCTTAAACCGCTGTTCCAAGAGCACTGCATACTTTTAAGAACGGCGGTTTGAATCCGCCGTTTTGTAACTATTTGGAAGATAACGATATGGTTTGTATATTTGTCGGCTGAAATTGGACCAAGCTATTTTTGATCGGATTTTCGGTTCTGATAACGGAACCGGAATTTCGTGGATAGGTAGCAGTAAGGGATTGAATGATAAGAAAGAAAGTACTATGTAGTAGTATAGTTCTAGCAGTTATGTTGCTTTCCAAACTATACTCCAGCGCACACTCGGCCTCAAAGAGAGATCCTATACGGACGGCAATGTTGGCACAGGTCGAGAAAAGGAAAAAGGCGATAGCCCTATCGCCCGAAAAACAGAAAGAGGCTTACTATAGCTCTATAAGATTTGCCGACAGGCGGGTTCCACTACAAAACCCCACAGTAGAAGTTAAGTTCGAAAGGTATTTAGCAAATTTTTCCTTCCGTAGGCAACAATCGTACGATTTGCATAAAAAAGCGGCAAAGCATCTACCGAAGATTGCGTCGATATTAAGGTCGTATGGAATTCCAGAGGATTTCAAGTACATCCCGCTTATTGAGAGTGATATGAATCCTAGGGTGACTTCACATCGGGGGGCAGGGGGATATTGGCAGTTTATGCCGGCCACAGCGCGGCTTTACGGACTGCGGGTGGACGGACAGGTTGACGAGCGGAAAGATCTTATAAAATCCACTCATGCAGCAGCCCGCTATCTAAAGAGCTTATACAAGGAATTTGACGACTGGACGCTGGTCGCCGCGGCATATAATGTCGGGGGGGGAAACCTAAAGTCGACTATACGGAGACAGGGCACCCGGGACTATTATAAGTTGCGTTTAAACAAAGAGACGGGCTCCTATATCTATAAACTGGTCTCTGTAAAGCAGGTAATTGAAAATCCGAACAAACATGGGTACAAGCGCTATGCGAAGATGGATGACAAGTACCAGCATATTAATGAACAGAACTTACTCTAGTAGCTATATCAAGCCTCGCCAAGCGGGGCTTTTTCTTTGTGCTATACGTTCTGCCTAGGCACCGTTCCTCTCTTGTAAAGCCGTGTGGTTGTTTTTAGTGACCAACGTCATATTTTTAACCAATATCCATCATTAGACTGTCATAAAAAACGCTCTACTTTTACTGCGGTAATCAATAACAGCAGTATGCAAATAGAGCAATTTAATTACGACAACAAGATTGTACGCGATTTCGGGATCGCTACAATAATCTGGGGGCTCGTAGGGATGTCCGTCGGGCTTTTGGTGGCCAGCCAGCTGATTTGGCCGCAGTTGAATTTTTTAACACAGTATACGACATTCGGGCGGGTTCGTCCTGTACATACCAATGCCGTAATCTTTGCTTTTGTCGGAAACGCAATTTTCATGGGCGTTTATTACTCGCTCCAACGTGTATTAAAAGCCCGCATGTTCAGCGACACGCTGAGTAAAATTCACTTTTGGGGATGGCAGCGCATTATCGTGGCGTCGGCGATAACATTGCCTTTAGGGCTTACCACGTCGCATGAGTACGCGGAAATGGAGTGGCCTATTGACGTCGGTATCGCCTTGATTTGGGTCGTATTCGGCATTAATATGTTCGGAACCATCCTTCGACGCAGAGAACGTCATATGTATGTTGCTGTATGGTTTTACATAGCGACATTTGTCACTGTCGCTGTCCTTCATATCGTAAATTCCGTCCAACTTCCCGTAAGTTTTTGGAAGAGCTACTATGTTTACGCGGGCGTTCAGGACGCATTGGTACAATGGTGGTATGGACACAATGCAGTAGCTTTCTTTTTGACGACGCCTTACCTGGGCATGATGTACTATTTTCTGCCGAAGATGGCCAATCGGCCTATTTATTCCTATAAACTTAGTATTCTTCATTTCTGGTCTCTCATATTTATCTATATATGGGCGGGGCCGCATCATCTATTGTATACGTCGTTACCCACATGGGTGCAATCGCTGGGTGTCGTTTTCTCTATTATGCTCATTGCCCCAAGCTGGGGCGGTATGATCAATGGCCTTCTTACCTTGCGTGGGGCATGGGATAAGGTACGTACGGAGCCTACGTTAAAATTTATGGTGGTGGCGTTGACAAGCTATGGGATGGCAACGTTTGAAGGGCCTATGTTATCCTTGAAACAGGTCAACGCGATCGCGCACTTCACCGACTGGATTGTCGCACACGTACACGTGGGCGCATTGGGATGGAATGGTTTCATGACCTTCGCAATCCTGTATTATCTTGTTCCACGTATATATAAGACGGATCTGTATTCAAAAAAGCTTGCGAACGTCCACTTTTGGATTGGTACACTCGGTATACTTTTCTATGCGATCCCGATGTATTGGGCAGCAGTGGTGCAAGGGCTGATGTGGAAAGAATTCACGCCGGAAGGCGTCCTAAAGTATCCGAACTTTTTAGCGACGACGCTGGAGATCATTCCTATGCATATCATGCGCGCTACGGGCGGGGCTTTGTACCTGGCCGGCGCAATTATCATGACTGTTAATCTTGTCAAGACAATGCGGCAGGGTAAGCTGCGTGCAGACGAGGCTGCAGAAGCCGCGGTACCAGGTCCGATAGTCGTACACGAAACAGTGCGGCATAGACGTTTGGAACGTAAACCCGTGCTCTTCATGGTGCTGGCGCTTGTTGCCATCCTGATCGGCGGAATCGTTGAAATGATACCGACCTTTACGGTAACCAGCAACGTTCCGAAGATCGAATCGGTACGGCCGTATACGGCGTTGGAGTTACAGGGCAGAGACTTGTATATCAGGGAGGGGTGTGTCAATTGCCACTCACAGACGGTCCGACCGTTCCGTTCGGAGACATCGCGCTATGGTGAATATAGCAAAGCTGGTGAGTTTATATATGACAGACCTTTTTTATGGGGCTCTAAACGTACGGGACCAGATCTTCATCGTATAGGGGGCAAATACCCCAACAAATGGCACTTCGACCATTTGCTGGATCCTACCATAACGTCGCCCGGTAGTATCATGCCTGCGTACCCCTGGCTCATCACGCAGCAGTTGGACAACAGCCTGCTGTCTGAGAAGATGAATGCCATGCGCGTATTAGGTGTTCCCTATACCGCGGACGAAATTACGCAGGCGGTTGCTCATGCTAAGCAGCAGGCTGCGACGATCGCTGAAGAGCTCCGGTCGAATCAGGTCGACGTCCGTCCGGACAGGGAAATTATAGCAATGATAGCCTACCTGCAGCGCTTAGGAACGGATATTAAGGCGACAGCGGAGGATGAAAGAGCCGCATCTACAGAGATCAATAAACGAAATTAATCATGTTTAAGCAGATAACAAATCTTAACGGCGACGAGCTTTATCTCATTGTTTCCTTATGGATCTTCCTCGTGTTCTTCATCTCAGTAGGGTGTATGTTGTTCTGGATGAAGAAGGACCATATCAATCATATGAAGGACATCCCGTTGGAAAATCAGGAAAACGAGAACGAAACGCGCGGCTAGAGGAAATCAAATTATGAAAACATTAATATTAATAGCGGGCGTCGCCCATAAAAGTGCCGGGTGGCTTTTCGGCTCGGGAAATATATATAATGACGTCCTTGTTATTGCACTCATTATAGTCATGTTAGCGCTGTTAGCGGCAGCCGTTGTTATACACCGGGCTTTTTCGGCTGTTGTTCGACTGACGATGCCGGAGGTGGCAGCGGTGGAAAAGAAAAAGCAAAAAAAAGACAGAGCATGGCAGGCAACATGGAACCGACTGCTGAGTCTCCGGCCGATCGAGGAAGAGAAGGATCTTGAGATCGAGCATGAATACGATGGAATCAGGGAGCTGGACAATCCTATTCCGACATGGTTCAATGCGCTTTTCTATTCGACTGTGGCATTCGGCACTGTCTACTTGCTAGTATACCATGTGTTTGGATGGGGGTTAAGTCAAGAGCAGGAGTATCATCAGGAAATGCTATTAGCAGAAAAGGCGAAGCAGGAATTTTTAGCGCAAGCAGCTAGTCAGGTTGATGAAAACACGATAACAGTTGACGAGACAGGTTCGTTGGCCATAGCGGGAAAGGCTGTATTCGCAGCTAACTGTGTGGCATGTCACGGAGGCCTTGGTGAGGGGGGAATCGGCCCGAATTTAACCGATGACTACTGGCTACACGGTTCGGATATAAGAGATATCTTCAGGGTGGTTAAATATGGAGTGCCGGCGAAGGGCATGGTTCCTTGGGAACAAACCTTAACACCTGCCCAGATTGCCGAAGTGTCCAATTACATTGTGACGCTCAAAGGGACGAACCCACCGAATGCGAAGGAGCCGCAAGGGGAAAAGGTGGTAGAAGAATTTACTTCGATCAACAATCAATAGCGGTGTTATCTTGTTCTAGGGCATCGTAAACTAAAGTTTAATAATAGCAGCAAGCACATGCAGCAAAAAGAGAAACGTCGATGGATATATGCGAAGAAACCTGCCGGCCGGCTCTATACGTACCGTCAATGGGTGGGATATACGCTACTGCTGTTTCTGTTTGCTGCCCCTTTTGTGAAGATAGAAGGAAATCCCCTGTTGATGTTTAATATTATTGAACGGAAATTTTCGTTTTTTGGCTCTCTTTTTTACCCGCAGGACCTTCATCTACTCGTTTTTGCGATGCTTATTCTAATGGTGGGCATTGTGCTATTTACCGCGGTGTTTGGTAGAATATGGTGTGGCTGGGCTTGCCCGCAGACGATCTTTATGGAGTTGGTGTTCCGTCGGATAGAGTATTTAATAGAAGGAGACTGGCGTCAGCAACAGCGATTGGATAAGGGGGGCAGCTCAGATCTGCGTGCCTGGAAAAAACTGTTGAAACATGGGGTATTTTTTTTTATTTCTCTCCTGATATCGAATATTTTCCTGGCTTATATCATCGGTTCGGATGCGTTGATCTCCATAATCCGCGACCCTATTGAGAAGCATATCACCGGCTTCGTTTCCATCATGCTATTTGCCACGGTCTTTTACGCAGTATATGCCTATGTCCGCGAGATTGTCTGTACAACGGTTTGTCCCTATGGCCGTTTACAAAGTGTTTTATTAGACGATCAGAGTATTACTGTCGCTTACGACGCACGGAGGGGAGAGCCGAGGAGCAAGAAGAGCAAGAAGAGCAGGGAAGACGCTGACAGGCGGGGAGACTGCATCGACTGCCGACTGTGTGTACATGTTTGTCCGACCGGGATTGACATCCGCGAAGGTGTCCAAATGGAATGTATAAGTTGTACAGCGTGTATAGATGCGTGCGATGCCGTCATGGAAAAGATGGGAAGGCCAAAGCGGTTAATCGGGTTCTATACCATGGGAGAGATTATGCGACAGGCAGGCGTTAAGGCCGGTAACCTGCGCATATATGCTTATTCGGGCGTGCTGTTGGTCTTAATGGTCGTATTTGGCGTACTGATTTTTAATCGGACGGCTATAGATGCCAGGCTGTTGCGTGCGACGGGAACTAGCTATCAGATCAGAGATGATGGTACTGTCAGCAATTTATACACGTTGGAACTTGTTAACAAAGCCGGAAGAGAGCTATCCTTTGAGGTGAAAAGTGCTGAGACCGGCATGCACGTGCAACTGGTTAATGCTATTCAAAAGTTGCAAAAAGATGGCACGGCAAGGTTAAGTCTCTTTCTAATCATGCAGCACAGAAATATTGTAGATTATAAACAGCACGTCGTGGTGGAAATCGTCGCCGAGGGGGAAGTCGTTAACCTGGAGACCACGTTTATCGCACCACCGTACATTAGATAAAGATAGAATGAACTGGGGACTAAAAGTCGTAATCGGGTTAAGCACTTTCATCGCCTTTATTGCAGGCGCCTGCCTATATATGGTTAAAAGTGACAAAGACAGTTTGGAAGACCCAAACTACTATCAGAACAGTCTAACGTATGATGAAGTTTACTCCAGCATGCAAAACTTAATTGATGATCGGGCAATTCCTTCCGTGCAGGTGCTAAGGGATACGTTATTCATAGATTTTAAAACCGCCAACAATAGGGGGGAACTTATCTTCAAAAGGCCCTCTGACGACCAGTTGGATATGTCGCTTCCGTTTGAAACGCAGAAGCACTATCGTTTATCGGTTTCGGGCTATGCCAGAGGAAGCTGGCGACTAGGTATAAAATGGAGTACAGCAGACAAAACTTATATCTCCGAACATAATCTGTATTTTTAGCATGACGTATAACCACTTAGCGTTTTTTATGGGCTTATTTGGCAGCCTCCATTGTGCAGTGATGTGTGGACCTCTTCTTCTAACGTTCAACGGAAGGACCGGCCTGTCGTGGCACACCCTTGGGAATAGCCTTTTATACCAATCAGGCAGAATACTTACGTACGGAATATTCGGCTTTTTTTTGAGTTTGTTTGGAAGAATGGCAACGGTGCAGGGGTGGCAACAAAGTTTAAGTCTTGCTGTTGGTGTTCTGCTTATCGCGTTTGCGCTTTCAGCTTTTTCAGGGACGAAAGCAGGATGGGGAAGTTCTTTTTATACGCAGGGACTGAAGCGGGCCGTTTCGTTTATGGGGCAGTGGTTTGGCCGCCCTGGGGGAGCTGTCGTAGTGGGCATGTTGAATGGGTTCCTGCCTTGCGGCATGGTATACATGGCTTTAGCGTCAGCTATGAGTTCAGCGTCGCCGGCGCAGGGTTTCCTTTTTATGGTTCTCTTCGGACTTGGTACGCTGCCTCTTCTCTTGTTCTTTTCGTTTATTGGAACGATGCCGATAGCCCTGAGGAAGCAAAGGTTCGGAAGGATTGTACCTTTTCTTTATCTACTTATGGGCGTATGGTTTATCCTGCGCGGAGCCAACCTTGATATTCCATACTTAAGCCCGCTATTGTACGTGGAGGGGGCCATCCGGTGTTCCTGACCGGCACGCTATACGCCGCTCCCCCCACTTAATTTTCTTGCCATCCTCCCCCGAGCGATCTGTATAGATCAACGTAGGCGTAAAGCTGTTTCTGACGAATGTCCACGAGTGCCAGTTCACTTGCCAGTGCGTTACTTTGTGCGGTGATCACTTCCAGGTAGCTGGCGTATCCGCCTCTGAAGAGCAGGGACGCATTCTTCACAGCTAATTCCGAGTTTTCGACGCGTTTCTTGGCCAGTTCTAGTTGTTCCTGTTGTTTTTCCACTGTGATGATGGAGTTGGACACTTCGTTTACGGCTTCCATCACTGTTTTTTGAAGGGCTAATTCAGCCTTTTCCCGTTCTATCTTTGCGACCTCAAACTGGTTTTTCAGCCGGCCATTTTTGAATACGGGGGCCGCAAGACTTCCGGCAATTCCGCCGAGCAGCGCGCCCGGGATGTTGAACCAGTTCTCGGGCAACATCGCGTTGACGCCAAATACGCCGCTTAACGATAGCTGCGGGTAGCGCATAATCTGTTGGATGTTCATCTGGGCATTAGCCGCTATTAATGCATATTCAGCCCTTTTTATGTCGGGCCTGTTTCTAACAATGTCGAGGGGACTGCCCAGGTTAACATGGTATGCTGTGTTCATCAGGCTGTCGATCCTCCTACTTCGATCTATGTCGCCGGGCATGCGTCCGATCAATACGCGGAGCGCATTTTCCTGAATGGCAATTTCTTTTTCGAGCTCCGGAATCAACGACGCCGCAATTAGCCGCTGCGACTCTGTTTGCTGTATAGCGAGTGCTGTAATCTCTCCTGCTTTAAACTGCAGCTGGATCATACGAAGGGTACTGTCGTTCAGCTGCAGATTGCGTTTAGCGACTCCAATTTGTGCATCCAGCATGATCAAATTAAAGTACCCTTTAGCGATATCGGAAATGAGCATTGTCTGAATAGCGTTCCGGGATTCATAGGAATCTAAAAAGTCGGCCTTTAATTGGTCCTTCTGATTTGCTATTCTGCCCCAGATATCGAGTTCCCAGCTAAATTCAACCCCTGTCGCAAATTGAGACTGGTAGTTGAATAGACGATCCGGAGCATCGGTGCCTTTTCGGTCATACCACCTCGAGGAGGGGGAACCATAGAAATCTTTTGATCGGTATTGCCTGTTAACTGTAGCTAGGTTTCCCGTTAAATCAGGCAAGTACTCCAGTCTATTTTGCTTCAGATTGCGATTGGCGATTTCGATGTTTTTCAGTGCTGTCCGCATATCGTAATTGTTGGCTAATCCGCTGTCGATAAGCGCGATCAGCTGAGGATCATTGAAAAATTGCCGCCACGGCACTTCTGCAAAACTCGCCGTGTCGTTGTGCTGGTCGTGAACATTTCCCCGGAAAGCTGTCGGCAGATGAAGATCCGGCTGCTTATAACGTTCGCCCACTTTGCAGGCATAGGCGGTGAACAGAACTGTCGCGATAACGATAAATTGTTTCAGTTTTATATATTTCATATCTAATAGTCTCTCGTCGTGTTAACAAATTTTTAAAAAGGCGCATCACGCTATTCTTCAGATATCGTATTTTTTTTAACTTTTTCGTCAATGGTTTTGAAGACCACAAAGAGCACGGGGATGATAAAGATGCCGAAGATAACGCCGGATAGCATTCCTCCCGCAGCACTAAAACTAATAGAATGATTCCCGATGGCCGACGGTCCTACGGTCCACATGAGGGGAACAAGTCCTGCGACAAATGCCAATGACGTCATCAAAATTGGACGCAGCCGTAATTTGGCCCCCATGACTGCTGCATTGTATATACTCATGCCCTTATCCCTTTGCTGGACGGCAAATTCGACGATCAATATGGCATTTTTCGCAAGCAGGCCAATCAGCATGATAAGTCCGACCTGTACGTAGATGTTGTTTTGCAGGCCGACTAAAAGAATCGTTGAAAATACGCCTATCAATCCAACGGGAACGGACAGCAGCACCGCCCATGGGAGGATATAGCTCTCATACTGTGCCGATAACAGAAAATAAACAAAGAGTAAACTCAGTCCGAAGATCAATATCGTTTGCGTACCGGCCTTGCTTTCTTCATAGGCCATCCCTGTCCACTCGTAACCGTAGTTTCCGGGAAGTTTCTCCGCTGCTAGTTTTTCGATTGCCGACATCGCGTCGCCCGTGCTGTATCCCGAAGCCGGAGTAGCATTCACGGTTATAGAGTTATAGAGATTATAGCGGGCGACGGTCTCGGGACCGACAACCTTTTTTAGGGTCATCAACGTTCCCACAGGAACCATTTCCCCATCCTTGTTACGGACGAAGATGGAGTTTAACGATTCGGGATCTGTTCGGTGATCAAAATCAGACTGCATGTAAACCCGATATGTACGGCCAAAACGGTTAAAGTCGCCGGCGTTAACGCGGGCAAAATACATGCGGATAGTGTTCATCATTTCCTTGATGTCCACACCTAGGCTTTTAGCCTTAACAACATCGATATCTGCTTCATATTGCGGGAAGTTCGATTTAAAAGAGGTGTACGCGTTGGCTACCTCGGGAAGGTCGTTGATCTGGTTGATGAATGTATCGGCTACGAGATCAAAATCACGGATGTCGCCGCCGAGACGGTCCTGTAAAACCAGTTCGATTCCTGCAAACTCTCCGAAACCTTGTACGGTGGGACGGGGGAACACTTTAAATGTCGCTTCGTTAATCTGGGCCAGGTCATTACGAATAGTATCCATAAAAGCATCAATAGATTGTATGTCTGTTCTTTCCTTGTGTGGCTTCAGATTAATGTACCCCGCTGCGAAAGCCGGGCTGGATCCGCCGTCAAGAGCATTGAAACCCGAAACTGTCGTCATGCCTGCGATATCTTCCCGCCTTCGCAGTATGCTATCTGCTTTACGTAATACAGCTGTTGTTCTAGATAGGGAGGCACCGGCAGGCATGGCAAGCGAGTAGGTGACGAAACTATCGTCTTCGGTCGGAATGAAGCTTTTGGGCGTTTTAACCAATAGAACGCTTCCAACGGCGGTGATTATCGCCAGCCCAAGCCACGCTATTTTCTTATGAGCTATTAAAAATTTTACACTCGTGATGTATCTTGTCGTAAGCCGATCAAAGGCGACATTAAAGGCTGTAAAAAAGCGTTGTTTGTATCGGGAAACGGCGGTTCCATCCTTAGGCGACTCCTGTTTTTCCGGATGCATGGGCTTTAACAGCAGTGCACATAGGGCGGGGCTTAGTGTGAGTGCATTTAAAGCCGAGATCAGTATTGCCGTGGCTAATGTGTAAGCAAACTGTCTATAAAATATCCCGGCCGGCCCCTCCATGAAACCAACCGGAAGAAATACCGCGGCCATTACCATCGTTATAGACAAAATGGCGCCGGTAATTTCTGACATGGTTGCTAACGTAGCCTGCTTGGGTTTGAGCCCGGTGTCGTGCATTTTCTGATGAACAGCTTCCACAACGACAATAGCGTCGTCTACAACGATGCCTATGGCGAGTACTAGAGCGAACATGGTCAGTACGTTCAATGAGAATCCGAACAAGCTTAAAAAGAAAAACGTGCCGACGAGGGATACAGGTATTGCAATTGCCGGAATTAACGTTGATCGGAAGTCCTGCAGGAAGACAAAGACAATAATAAATACTAAGATGAATGCTTCAAATAGGGTATGTTTCACCTGGCTGATAGACTCGTCAATCTGGTCACGCACACTGTATGATATTTCGTAATGGATGCCCTCCGGGAAGCTCTTGGCTATCTCCTCAAGAACTTTTCTGACTTCAAGGTCGATGGCGTGTGCATTGGAGCCGCTGGTTTGGGTGATGTTGAGTGTCAATCCGGGAAGGCCATTGACCTTATTGTCGCTACCCAGGTTGGTCGCGCCAAATTCGATCCGTGCAATGTCTTTTAGATAGAGGACCGACCCGTCTTTATTTGTTTTGATTACCATGTTTTCAAATTCCTCGGGTTTGGAAAAGCGGCCTTTGTGCTTGATGACCGTTTCAAATACCTCATCGGATGTTTCTCCGAATTTACCCGGGGCGATTTCGAAATTTTGGTCGTTTAGCGATTTGATCACATCCTGGGGGACAAGATTGTATACGGCAAGTTTTTCTGGATTCAGCCAAACGCGCATGGAATAATCACGAGCTCCGACCCTGGATACCTGCGCCACGCCATCCACGCGGAGCAGGGGACGGATCATGTTGATTTGAGCATAGGCTTGCAAGAACGTTTCATCATAAACCGAGTCTTTATGGTCGGAATACAAATTGATCGTCATAATAGCACCGCTTTGACGAGGCTGTACCGTAATGCCGTTTTCGTTTACTTCGGCCGGAATTGTACTTATTGCTTTCGATATCCGCGTTTGAACATTGACGGAAGCAATATCGGGGTTTGTGCCCGTTTTAAAGAATACCTGTATGGTTCCCGACCCTGAATTTGTCGCCGTCGATCGGATATAGGTCATATCTTCAACTCCGTTTATGGCTTCTTCTACTGGCAGCAACACGCTTTCTGCCACGGTTTCGGAATTGGCTCCCGGATAACTGAGGGAGACAACAACGCTGGGAGGGGCTATTTCCGGAAATCGGCTGATCGGTAATGTCATTAAACCTACTAACCCTAAAATCACGAGAATTAAAGACACGACTGTCGCTAAGACAGGTCTATTTACAAATGTTTTTAACATATATGCTCCTTGAAAAGACAAAAAAAGTGCTCTATACCGGTCGGTATAGCTGGAATAGGTTGCAAAACTTCTGCTGAAAGGCTATTGTTGTATAGGGATCACGCTAGAGCCATCGGTTATTTTGTCGAGCCCCGAAAGTAATACCCGGTCTCCAACCTGCAGGCCGGCAGAGACGATGTATTTATCCTTACTTTTTCCTTTTATGGTTATCGTCCGTCTCTCCGCCTTGTTGTTCCGGTTTAAGACGTAAACGAAAGTCTTGTCTTGCAGTTCGCTGGTCGCAATCTGGGGGATTTGGATAACACCTTTTTTCACCTCCGAAATTTTAAGTGTTCCGGTGCTGCCGCTGCGGAGGATGTTATCCTCGTTTGGAAAGGAAGCCCGTAGGGAGATCGCTCCGGTTGTGCGGTCTACCTGTCCGTTGACGGCGTCTACCCGTCCCTTTTGTTCGTATTCTTCGCCATCAGCCAAGATCAGCGTTGCTTCAGGAAAACGAAGCTGATTGTGTCGCTGGGTCGTGCCGGCGATGCTGTCTTCTTTTGCCTTTAGTTTAGTGAAATAAAGGAAGTCCGACTCGTTCATGGAAAAATAAACATAAACTTCCTGTACGTCGGAAAGAACAGTTAAGGGATCGTTGTCGCCTTTGCCCACCAGGTTTCCTATTCTTTTGGGGATCCTGCCTATATACCCGCTGACTGGTGCTGTAATGACGGTGAATTCTTTATTGATGGTCGCACCGCGGACTGCGGCGGTCGCCTGATCGAGGGACGCTTTCGCTACATCGTAATCAGACCTGGCTGCCTGAAGCCGTACCTCGGAGATCACGTCGTTTTCGACCAAGGGCTTAAGTCGTTCAACTTCAAGTTTCGCGTTTTCCAACTTCGCTTTCGCGACGTTCTGGGTTGCAACCATGTTGTTGAGGGTTTCCTGATAGGCCGATGGATCGATTTTAAACAATTTTTGACCTTTTTGCACAAAGGATCCTTCATCGACATAGATTTCCTGTAAAATGCCCTCTACCTGTGGTCTGATTTCAACATTTACTTTCCCTTCAATCGTGCCTAGATAATCCTTAACAGTAACAGCATCGCTGGTATCTACGGTGTATACCGGGAGAGCCAAAGCCTTACTGTTGTTCTCTTTTTCTTTTGATTCGCCCGTGCTGCAACACGTTAGCGCGGTAGCGGTGATTATTGTCAATACGGAACAAGCAATGTGTTTTAGTTTTAAACTCAAATTCATCTCTTCTATATCTTAATGACCTCTAAATTGTAACGGTTTAGTTACGTGATATTTTGCAAGTATAACCTTTTACGGTTAAATTCGTTTTCCTTTTAACAAATCTTAACGTCGAGTTTGGCTATTGGTTGTTTACTGCGTAGGCGGCGCAGCGCAGATCAATACGTGCGGAGAGTACATAAAAAAGCGCTTTACTATATGTTGGAATCGCAGCAACATCGTGCGTTTTTTTATGCATAAAAAGTCGAATTAATGGCTTAATTTTAGGAGATTTTGAAGTAATACATGGAGATAGCTCAAGAAGTTCTAGACTTTATTAAACAGTGGTATTGGATTCCTATGCTCCTGCTTTATCTCGGCGTGATCAGTACGATACTCATAGAGAACAGAAACCCCACAAAAACCATTTCCTGGGTGCTGGTTATTGTCTTTCTTCCCGTCATGGGGCTGTTTTTTTACTATCTGTTTGGACAGAAATTCCGCAAGGTGCAGCGTATAAGGCGTATAAATCATGCGCAGGCTATACGGTTAAAGAAAGAGTGGGAACGGCTGGAACCTTACATGGAGAAAGATCTCTTGCGTATCAAGGAGCGTATCGGCGACCTGTCCAGGGTATTTACTTTTTTAAAAAACGAACGTCTGTCTTCGCCAACGACGGGGAACGAGGTCAAGCTGCTAATTAATGGTGAAGCAAAATTTCCCGACCTTTTAGACGAGTTACGTGCGGCCAAGCACTCCGTGCATTTGGAATATTACATTTTCGAGATGGATGGGATTGGCCTGGAGATTCTAAACTTGTTGGAAATGAAGGCGAACGAAGGGGTATTTGTACGGCTGTTGGTCGACAGCTTTGGTTCTCCTGCTTTGGTGAAGTATTTATCGAACTGTAGGGAAACAAAAATCGTATTTAAGCCATTTATGCCGGTCACCTTTACGTCGCTGGCTAATAGTAATTACCGGAACCATCGTAAGATAGCGGTAATCGATGGAAAAATAGGGTACATCGGCGGTATCAATATTTCTGATCGCTATATCAACAGGGACCAAGGCAAGAGGATTTATTGGAGGGATACATCGGTAAAGATACTGGGGCCCGCGGTGAATATGCTTCAGATCAGCTTTTGGAACTCCTGGAATCTGGCGGATGGTCATCCGTTCCTTCTTAATGAGGGGTATCTTCACCGTCTGCCACTGGAGGAAAAGCGTGGTAACGCTGCCGTATCGTTTGTCTCCAGTGATCCGGGATCGGCGGGGCCCTATAATATGGAGGCGATTTTAATCGGCATCGGTGAGGCAGACAGGAAGATACAGCTGGTCACTCCTTATTATATTCCTAGTGACGAGTTGGCTACGGCGTTGCAGGTAGCGGCCGCTGCGGGGTTGGAAGTAGAGCTGATGTTACCTCAGCGTGCCGACTCCTATATAGTGCAACATGCGAGTCTTTCCTTCATTAAGCCGCTCTTGGAGAGAGGAGTGAAGGTCTATTTTTATAAAAAAGGATTTATCCATGCGAAAACGATTAATATTGATGGCAAGCTTTCCTACATCGGTACGGTGAACCTCGATACGCGAAGCTTCTATATCAACTACGAAGTGGCCAGTATTGTGTCGGATGAGCAGCTGTGCCGCCAGCTTGAGGAGCAGTTTGAACTCGACAAAAAAGACTGTGAGCTGATGACTTTGGCGGAATGGAAAAAGCGAAATCCGTGGAAGCGGGGACTAGATTCTGTCTGTCGCCTGTTAGCTCCTTTGTTATAAGCTGTTAAATTCTTTCTTTTTGGGGATAAAAATCGATATATTTAGCTCCTCGAAAATCTGTATATTGATGAAAAAACTATCAGTTCTCTTTTTTGCCATTTTTCTAATTTTTCAATCTACGCATATTGCTGCCCAGCAGCTCCCGACTATTCCAATCAACACTGTTGTTGAGAAGGTTCAGAAATATTTTGGTGTATACCCTGTCGAAAAGGTCCACCTACATTTTGATAAACCGTATTATGCGGTCGGGGATACGTTATGGCTTAAAGCATATCTAAACCATAATCTTTATGAGTATAGCCCGAGCAAAATTGTTTATGTAGAAATGTTGACCAGCAAAGACTCACTTATACAGACATTGCGGATCCCGTTAAAGAATAACGGAGGGAAAGGCCAGCTTGTTTTGGATCCCCAGTTTATAGCACAGGATAACTACCGCTTCCGTGCATACACGAAGTGGATGGCAAATTTTGACCAGTCGTATTTCTATAATAAAGTAGTGCCAATTGGAGACGCGATAAATAAGAAATTAGGCGCGGAAATCTCTTTTAAGCCGGAGAGCAATACGAAAACAAAGGCTACTCTGCAGTTTAGGGACCGATCGGGAAACCTACTTGGCAGAAGGAAGCTTACGTGGGAGGCCATTGACGGATGGGATCCTTTTGACAAAGGGAAAGCGGAAACCGACGATATGGGACGTGTTACTTTAAACTTAACCATTAAAGAGCGGGAGTACCTAAAGAAAGGCAGGCTGATCGTAAAGATCGATGGAGATAAGTTAGAACCAGCTTTGGTGGGGAACTACTCCTTGCAACACGCTCTATGGGACGCAGATGTCCAGTTTTTTCCGGAGGGGGGCGACTTGGTTGCGGGGGTATCCAAAAAGCTCGCGTTTAAAGCGGTGAATTCCAGTGGCAAAGGCGAGAAGATTACGGGTAAGATTTACGATAGCAAAAAGAAGGAAGTAGCCTCCTTTAGCGACGTGGCCTTCGGGATGGGCAGTATCGATTTTATACCGGTAGCGGGAGAAACGTATAAAGCCACCGTCGAATTTGAGAACGGCCAGCAGCGTACATATGACCTCCCGGCTGTTAAAGAAGAAGGTATTAACATCGTGTTGCATAATGAAGATGAAACAACCCTACAGCTCGGCCTTGTCGCAAATGATGCCTATTACGAGAAGATGACCAATCAGCCTTTTTACGTTTTAGGACAGTCTAACGGACATTTGGTCTATGCGGCGCAGGCAACGTTAAAGAATTCGTCGATCCTGATCAGTATTCCGAAAGAAAAGTTGCCTAACGGGATTGTACAGATCACGCTTATGCAGCCCGACGGAAAGCCGATCAGCGAACGTCTGGTGTTCAATCAGTCACAGCCCCTTTTAGATATTTCAGTGAAAACCGATAAGTCGGACTATAAGCAAAAGGAAGCAGTGAAGCTGTCTATCCATGTACCGCCAAAAGACTCGCTAAGCGGTAATTTTTCGGTAGCTGTTATCGACGAAACGAAAGTGCCACATAATGACGACAGTGAACTTGGAATTCTGAGTAATTTTTTATTGACATCTGACCTAAAAGGCTATGTGGAACAGCCTAACTACTATTTCAATGCTAAAAACGAGAATAGGAAGGAAGCGCTGGACGCCTTACTGATGAGCCAGGGATTCAGACGCTTTTCGTACGACGATCTTATCGCGGAGAAGTTGCCGCAGGTACAGTTCTTTCCGGAGCAGGGAATTTCCCTGGCTGGAACCTTGCGGCTGAATACGGGAAGGCCGTACCCCAATGGCGGCCTGCTTCTATCTGTTCCCTCCAGGAATATCCGTAAGGACACGTATACGGACAACAGCGGGCGTTTCGCTTTTGAAAATTTAGTTTTTCCGGATTCTTCAAAAGTTACGATCAGTGCGCGGGGAAATGATAACTTTCGCAGCCTTGTCATCCATATGGATCCGACTTATTTTCCGGGGATAGACCAAGGTAACCCCTATACCAGCGATAACATACAGAATATTGATCAGGAAATGAAGGCGTATTTGACCAATAGCAAGAATGAATACCGGACTTCGATTTTGATCGACGAGATCGAGGTGATCGGGGTTCAGCGGAAATTGGTGACCAGCAAGGAGTTTTCAGCATTATCGGGTCTGTCGATGCCTGAACACCGGATCGAAGCGGAGCGTTTGTCGGGCTGTAACGTGCTGACGATGTGCCTCAGTACATTGCTTACAGGTATTACCTACGACAATCAAACGCTGAAGTATTATATCACACGGAACTACAACCAAGGCAGCCGGGTACCGGTGCAGTTTTTTTTGAACGGTATGCCGATTGATGAGCCTTCTTTGAACTCCATACAACCCACAGAAATTGAGGCTATTGAGATATTTCTACGTGATGAACTAGGGACAGTAAGCCGTACATATCAAAACGACGGTGTGGTATCTATTATGACGAAGAAAAATGACCAGAAGAAGCAGCCGAGGATGTCGTTGGCGGAGATTGAAAGCTTGCTGCCAAAAACCAATATCATAGATATGATGCCTTTAGGATATGTCAAGGAACGACAATTCTACTCGCCGAAATACGCGACGCCAGAGAGCAAGAATACCAACGATTATAGAACTACCGTATACTGGAATCCGGAAATTGTGCCGGACGGTCAGGGCAATGCTGTTGTAGAGTTTTATAATGCAGACGGTAACGGTAAATACAAAGTGGTCGTTGAAGGGCAGGATCAGGCCGGAAACATCGGACGTACGATCTACCATTATAATGTCACACGGTAATACACCGGCCACATCAAATAATAGAAAGCGGTTCCAATGGGCCGCTTTTCTTTTATAATAACCGGACGGCCTGGATAAAAGTCTATAGTCTATCTTTTGTACTTAGCAAGGCGTGACCGGCAGGCTTTGAGGTTTTAGAAGGCTCTTACCCGTAAATTCAGGACGACGGCGACCAAGATCAACACGATGCCCAGTAACGCATAGAGGCCCAGCTGTTCACCGAAAACGAGATAGCCAAAAAGGATGGCGTAGATAACGCCGAGATAGTTCAGGCTGGCAACCCGGCCAAGGTTGGCTTGTTGATATGACCGTGTCATATAGTACTGTGCACCTTGCGTAAAAATCCCGACGAGAAGAAGAATGACCCAATCGAGCCCTGTAGGATTCACCCAGTGGAAGTAGCTATATATGCCGGCCACAGGAAAGGTGATCATAGGGAAGTAAAAAATAATTACCAGCGGGTGTTCTGACGTTTTTAGTTTTGAAATGATATTGTAGGCGATCCCTGCAAATAATGCTGCGGACAACCCGATAAGGAGATCGACAGTTGATATACTGGTGTCGAACCCCTTTAGAAGCGCAACGCCGGCTATGGCCATAATAAAATATAGGTATTGTTGCGGTCGTAAGGGTTGACGGGCAATGAATATTCCGAGTACGGCAGTGAAGAACGGTGACAGGTAATTGATTGTGACTGCCGACGCTAACGGAATATGTTGCAAGGTGTAGAAGGAGCCTACTAGCCCGAGGCAGCCCGCAACGCCCCGCAAGGACAGTAATACTTTGTTGTTGCCGAAAAGCGGGATCTGTTTTCTCTTCAATAGTGCGTATGTCAGGATCAGCCCCAAAACAGACCGGAAGAAAACGACCTCCATCGTGGGAAGGTGGGAAACCAATTTAACACAGATGTTCATACACGCGAACAGCAGTCCGGCGATCAACATATAATGTACGCTCCTGTCGTGCACTATTGTATGTCTTCGTTTTTATGGACGACCTCTCGCATACCGGTTTCAGGATCTATTTCCAGTTCCGTTTGCTTGACCAGGACGGCATACGATTTGGGCCGTATTCCACGCCCGTATTTGATAGCATAGCGTTTTGTGAATTCTGCGCCAAAATAAAGTATTGCTGCAGCATAATATACGAATGCGAGCAGGATAATAACCGATCCGGCAGCACCGTACGAACTTGCCGTAGCATTGTTGGTAAGGTAGTAGGAAATTAGAGACTTGCCAAGCAGGAAGAGTAATGTCGTGAAAATAGAGCCCCAAAAGATATCCCGGAAGCGGATCTTAGCATCAGGAAGTACGGCGAACACAAAGCCGAATAGGACTGCTACCACGAGGAAGGAGACACCCGAATTCACCAGGCTCAGCAAGTGAACGTCGAGCTGTGGAAAATACTTACCGACATAATTCATGAGAATGCTGATGATACTGCTTAAAATAAGGGACGTCATCAGCAAGAAGCCGAGTCCGATGATCATCGAAAACGAAAGCAACCTGTCAACGATGATTTTTAGCCACCCCTTTTTTGGTTTGGCTTTTACCCGCCAGATCTCATTGATGGAGTTCTGTATATCGACAAAGATTGTTGTAGAAGAAAAAACAAGTGCACCGACCCCTACGTATACGCCGATGCTGTTCTTGCTTTCGAATGATATCCGCTTGATGGCTGCATCGAGCATGAGGGCGATGTCTTTGCCGAAGAGCTGGTTCAGTTCCTCCATAATTTCGTCGCGCGCGCCTGTTGGACTGTCGAGCTGGCTGCCGTAAAAGAATCCCAGTGCCCAGATCAATATAAGAATAAGCGGACCGATTGAAAACACAGTATAATACGCTAAAGACGCGCTCTTTTTCAGACATTTGTCGTTCAAGAAATCATTTACGGTATCAAATAAGAGTAAGCCAAAATCTTTTACCTTTTGCCCCCATGATTCTTTTTTCATGTTCTATTCCTGGTATATGTTGTTTACAATATCTTCCACGTTTTTTAATATCACCTTTCGCTTTAAACTCAGCTTGGGTGTCAGCTCTCCGCCGTCGATCGTCCACTCTTTGGCAAGCAACGCAAACTTTTTGATCTTTTCCCATTGTCCGAAGTCTGCATTTAACCGGTCTATCTCTTTCTGGTATTTTTCTATGACCTCCGGCTTTTTGATCACCTCTTCTTTTGAAGCAAAAGTAATGCCTTTGTGCTTACACCATTTCTCCAATTCTTCAAATGCCGGTACAATTAAGGCGGCGGGAAAACGCTGGTTTTCGCCGACAACCATCGTCTGTGCAATGAGGGTAGATTCCATGAGTTTGTTCTCTAACGTCTGAGGTGCTATATATTTCCCCCCCGCTGTTTTGAACATTTCTTTTTTACGGTCGGTTATTTTAAGAAAGCCGTCGGGCGTGATTTCACCGATGTCGCCTGTATGGAAGTATCCCTCCTGATCAATAGCCTCTGCGGTAGCCTGTTCGTTTTTGTAGTACCCTACGGTGATACTTGGCCCCTTGACAAGTATTTCTCCATCCTGCGCGATTTTCACTTCTAAATTTTTCAGTACGCGCCCTACGGTCCCGAACTTGACGTCAGTCTCCACGTGGGAATTGACGGCAATTACCGGAGAAGTTTCCGTCAGGCCGTAGCCTTCCAGCACTTTTATGCCTGCGGCCCAAAATACGCGGGCCAGTCGTTCCTGTAGCGCGGCTCCTCCGGAGATGATTAGCTCGATGTTTCCGCCGAGCGCTTCGCGCCATTTTGAAAAAATAAGCTTTCGGGCGATAGCGAGCTTTATATTATACAGCGGTCCGTTTTTAGGCGGCTCCTGATATTGATGCCCCAGCTCCAGTGCCCAAAAGAATAGAGAACGCTTTATTCCGCTTAGTGCCTTTCCTTTTTCGACCACTTTGTCGTATACTTTTTCCAACACGCGCGGTACGGTAGTGAAGATCTGCGGCTTTACGTCATTAATGTCGACGACGATGTTGTCCAGATTTTCGGCATAGTAAATAGAAATGCCTTTTGAAAGGTATAAATACACGACCATGCGTTCGAATATGTGGCATAGCGGCAGGAAGCTAAGCGCCTTATGTGCATTTGCTGGCACAAGGTGCCCACAGGCCTCAACGTTGCTGAGAATGTTCTTATGTGTCAGGAAGACGCCTTTTGGCTTCCCTGTCGTGCCCGACGTATAGATTAGGGTCAGAAGGTCGTCGGGTTGTACGTTATCCTTATAAGAATGCAGGTCTATATCTTCGCGTTGGCCGATATCGACCAGCTCCTTGTAGCTTGATTTTCCGCTGACCGCGTCGAAAGTAAATACGTCGATTGACAATTGATGTTCATCGATCGCCTGATCAATTTTCTTCGTCAGTTCTGCGTTACTGACAAAAACTAACTTTGCTTCGGCGTCGTTCACGATATACGACAAGTCCTGTGCTGACAGCGTGGGATAAAGTGGAACGATGGCTATTCCAATCTGGTTACAAGCAAAATCTACGATGTTCCACTCCGGACGATTTCCAGACATTAAAGCAACTTTGTCGCCCTTTTTTAAACCGC
>Ga0079224_100002067_pt1 | contig 24028 bp, 14 predicted proteins | sample Stecom2015_FD_80414 | JGI IMG/M metagenome (GOLD analysis project Ga0079224, IMG submission 80414) | Agricultural soil microbial communities from Utah to study Nitrogen management - Steer compost 2015 | ecosystem: Environmental > Terrestrial > Soil > Agricultural land | place: USA: Utah... | reverse complement strand
TCCCGGGCCGCGCATACCAATACCCCCTCGCTGCCGTTCCAAGTGCGTCCACATACGTGTCAGCCGTGGTAATAGATACTGCAGTTGTGCCAGCTCTACTTGTGTCTTAGCCTGTGCGGTTTGTGCATGCTTGGCAAAAATATCCAGAATGAGGTTGGAACGATCCAAAATTTTACGTTTAAGTTCGCGTTCTACGTTGCGGAGCTGTGAAGGTGATAGTTCATCGTCAAAAACAATCATATCAATCTCTTCGGCATCCGCATATTGCCGGATTTCTTCTAGTTTGCCAGATCCCACAAACGTGGCATGTTCCGGTTTTGCTAATTTTTGCGTGAAAACACCTTGGACTTCACCTCCGGCTGTTTGCACGAGGAACTCCAATTCCTGCAGGTAGTCTTTTGCCGTTTGTTCTGAAATGTCTGGTGTTATCACCGAAACGAGTAAGGCTGTTTCGGGTTTAAGTGCAGTATCGTATATTTTTGTTTTTCCCATATATTATTTCCGTTCCTATAGCTTGTACAAATAGAACAAGCTTACAAAGATAATGGTTTTTGTGCTAACGTAAGCGACGATTCCAACCAGCGGATTTCGGCATCATAAGACAGGATATGGAGAGATGAAGAAGACGGGATTTTAGATACGAATACGGAATAAAATTATGCTCCCTAAAGTTTCAATTCGCTAGGAGGAACTCCGAAATATTTTTTGAATGCTATACTAAAATTGTTTTGATGGGAGAAACCAACTAAAAAGGTAACCTCACTAATAGACCGCAAGAAGAGTACCATCGTAGATAAAAACGTGTTTAAGCTTCCACTCACCGAAGCACGTTTTGTCAAGATGCTTCGTGCCTCAGCATGACGGAAAAGTGGATCCTATTCGAGCATTTTCCTGTTCCCGTTAAGAATTTAGAAAAATTGCGTATCTTTATGGTACTGCAAGAAGGAAGAGATGGGAACAATAATTTTAGATAAAGCAAAGAAGATGAATATACAGTTAGTTTCTGATGCCAAAGGAAAGGTCAAAGCTGTGCAGGTGCCGTTGAAGGAATGGCGGGATATCGAAAGGAAACTGGAGGCTTTGGGTATGGCAGAAAGTATAAAAATAGGTTATGAGGAAATGAAATTGATAGAAGCAGGTAAGTTGAAAGCAACATCTTTTGAGGAGTTTCTTAATGAGCTTTGATATCATACCCACACCGAATTTTCAAAGAGAAGCTAAAGTGCTTCAAAAGAAATATCCTTCTTTCAAGGCAGACCTTGCTCTTTTAGGGAAAGCACTTGCCGAAAACCCGCAACAAGGAGTCGAGGTATACAAAAATTGCTTTAAGATTCGTTTTTCAATAAAGAGCAAAGGGAAAGGCAAAAGTGGGGGTGGGAGATTGATCACTTGCGTACGAATTGTACGAGGAAAAATCTATCTGCTTTCCGTTTTTGACAAATCAGAGAAAGAAAATGTAATAGATACTTTTCTACGGGAACTCCTAAAAAATTTGGATGAAATCTAATTTTTAAACGCCTAATTCTGAAATTCACACCATCTTATCATAATGCTATAAGTGACCGATCTGACGGCAAGCGCGCACTTCTTTAAACACGTTGGATTGTCTCTTCCATTATTTTTTTTCGCTTTTCGTCCGAACGAGGTTATGAGGCACGAAGCATCTTGCCCCTCGTAACCTCGTTCGGAATGACGAAAAAAGATACTTTTTAGGTACCGCCTTCAAAGCCAATAATACTGTCGTGATTGAAATGGAGTGGAAGAATACGTTTACCGATACAGCTGCAAGGAAATGTTCGTGGCTGAAGTAGAAGCGAGTCTGAAAAATTGTTAATTACTCCTGTTGTACGTACAATACAAAAACGCAGTACAAAAACAGGAAAAAGGTGTAGATATGAGCCAACTTTCGGGGTGCCCCGAAAAACTTTTTGGCTTGTTCTTACACCTTTACAGAGCGATATTGGAGATGATTTATAGATGGAAATTGTGTTTTTTGGGTGTTCAAGGCTGGTGTCAGGTCAACGTGAGTGAAAAATAAGACGTATAATTTAACTACTTATTTTTCCAGAACTAGTAGTTGTTTTTATAGAACTAATAGTTCTTTTTCCAGGATGAGTAGTTGGTTGATAAAAATAAGTAGTTGTTCTATCCAGTGAAGTAGTTCGTGGGGAAAAATAGGTAATTGCTCCAGTAGAAGAAGTATGTAGAAATATAAAACAACTACTTTGCACGATAGGATAAATAGTTGTTTTGGTAGAAAAGGTAGCTCTTTTAAAGAAACAGGTAGTTTGCTTCTAAAACCAACTAGTTAGCTGCTCAAATGAACTCGTTGTTTCTGCCCTGAAACTAGTTCGCCGCGTGAGAACGGTAACTTATTTGCCAAATGAACTACTTAAAAAAGAAAATGAATTGGTTATCTGCTCCATACCACTATCTTCTTCAGTCTACCAAATAGTTGGATGATGGATATAGGCGGCTGTTTCCATACGCCTGCAAGGAAATGTTCGAGGCTGAAGTAGAAGCGAATCTAAAAAATGTTCTTGGACATGTTGGTTCGTTTATTTGTTAAATGCGTATCTTTGTTAGAGGGATTAAAAAGCAAAATTATGGAAACAACTGTTGAGATCAGAAAAAGGATCCGCGATTATGTCGACCAAGCTGATGAAAGAATACTCCGTATTTTTAATGCTATCATTACCTCAGAGGAAGAAACGAAGCATCTGGTGCCTGAATCTTTTTATCAAGAATTAGACAAGGACAGAGAGATGCACTTGAAAGGTGAAACACCTTCTTATACTTGGGAAGAAGTGAAAAGTAGGCTGGTCAAAAAACATGGGTTATAAATTAATATTCGGAAAAATCCTTTACATTATCCCTTAAAGAGAAAACCATACCATGAAGCTTTTATAAAAAAGTTTCCGTATATCATTATATATTAGGTGATAGAGGATGAGGTTGTTGTTTTTTCTGTATTTAATACGCATCGTAATCCTGAGAATAAACCGTAGTATCAAGAAATCTTATCCCACGAAATATCCCGAGGAGCGTTGGACGATGCGCTGGCTAATCAAAAGAAAGACATCATATTTAGTCATGTTATGATACCGTTTCTAATGGATATCAGCTTTTGTTAACAGCAAACAAAAAGACTTAAGGTTGTTTAATTCTATTTAATTATTTATCATTGCACTCTATACAGAAGCCGAATTAGAAAAGAAACCTATCATCATTTGGTCATTAGCGTGTTTTTGAGGTGGATGTTGTTTACCGAAAATTAGTATACAGGTATGAACTTTAAGGATAAAATCGACGAAGCTTCTCTCCTTCTTCAATTACGTGAAGGAAATGAAAAAGCATTCGAGATTTTATACAAAATTTACGCTCCCAAAATATATGCAAATATTCTTCGTTTGGTCAAATCGGTTGTTATTGCAGAAGAAATATTGCAAGATGTCTTTCAGAAAATCTGGGAAAAAAGAGAAAGCATCGATTTAACAAAATCTTATAAGTACTACCTGATTACTATAGCCCGCAATTTGGTGTTTGATTATTTTAAGTCAGAGACTAAAAAGCGTCATTTATACGATCATCTTGTCCAACAAAGCATCGAGCTGAATAATTCGGTACAAGAAAAGCTGGATTATAAAGAAACAGACCATATTCTCAAAAAAGCTATCGCCTCCTTATCGCCGCAGCGTAAACTTGTGTACACATTGTGTAAACTTGAGGGAAAAAGCTATGAGGAAGTAAGTCGTATACTGAATATTTCACATTCGACCATCAGTGACCATCTTGTTAAAGCGACAAAATTTATAAAAAATTACTACATCAGACACCAGATATTCCTCGTTCTCGCAGCCTGTTTGATCAATTAAATTCATTCTACTATCTTTTGAAATCCTTTCTGTCTATACCGATGTATCTTCATACGTCCGAAAAAATCGTTATTTAGTAGTGTTAAATAAAAAAATAAACGACTGTTTTTTAGGTGATTAACAAAAAAATAATGTTTTTTTACTTTTATAGCAGAGGACAGCCCTCCTTTTAGGGTATTATCTATATATAAACCTGAAAACAATGAAGGATAAAAAGCATCTGGAGAATATATTCAAGAACCTCGTAGCAGGCAAATATACCCTGCATGAGCTTCACGAGCTGTTAGACAGTTTTCAGCATGCAGAAGACAAAAACAGTCTTCTGAAACTTATTGAGCAGCATTTGCAGACCGATAGTATGGAAACGTCATCTACCGAGGCGACAGAAGTAATCGCTAGAGTGTTGGAAAAATTAATGCGCCAAAATGGGATGGAGCAAGAGACAATTATACATCACATGTCGTCACAACGGACATATAGATGGAAAAATATTGTGGCCATTGCTGCTGCCGTGTGTCTATTTGCTTTTGCGGGCATCTATTTTTATCCATCCACTCAACAGCAAGTGGGAGAACCATTGTTGACTGTAACCCATGACGTAGCGCCTGGAATGAATAAAGCTACCCTAACATTATCCGATGGTAGGGAATTGCTATTAGATGACGTCGAAATTGGTGAGTTGACTGCAGAATCTGGTATATCCATCCAGAAATCTGCAGACGGACAACTCATTTATACTGTCCAAAGTCAAGAAGCAGTATCGGATATCAATGCCGTGAATACCATACATACGCCTCGGGGCGGACAGTACCAAGTCGTCCTGCCCGACGGGACTAAAGTCTGGTTAAATTCCTCTTCTTCTTTAACCTATCCGGTTCATTTTGCAGCAGAAAGCAGACGAGTTGAGATGACCGGAGAAACCTATTTTGAGGTCGAACAATTGCTAGACGCATCGGGAAAGCGCATTCCTTTTATTGTTGAATGTCCAGGTCAGACAATCGAGGTTTTGGGAACACATTTTAATATTAACGCCTATGCCGACGAACAACAGACTAGAACAACGCTTTTAGAAGGTAGTGTGCGATTGGTTGCTCAAGATGGTAAGAACAACGTTAAGCTTCGTCCGGGACAGCAAGCAAAACTATACGGAAATCAGTTTAGTATTGCCAAAGTAAACGTCGAATCTTCGATAGATTGGAAAAATGGTGATTTCTATTTCGCCGACGAAAGCTTACCTGTCATTATGCGTAAGATTGCGCGATGGTATGATGTTGATATTCAATATCAGCAAAATTTGTCTCTACAGGAAAACTTTAGCGGACGCGTATCAAGAGGGAAAAAATTATCTGAAGTGATAAAGGTTTTGAGTATAAGTGCTGATGTGGATTTAAAATTAGTAGATCGAACAATTTTAGTAAATAATAAGAAAAAACAATAATACTTCAAGAGCCTATGATTATATAATATACAACGAGTGCATATATAATGATGTGTCCAATTATAAATTTTAATCTAACTATTTTTATCAATAATCAATATACTAATTATGGTTTTATTTTCTAGGGCTTTAACTGCCCAAGATAAAAGCAGTGTATATAAGCCGAGTACAGTCGTACCGGGCAGTACACAAAAAAAGCTGCTAAAAGACAAAGTTACGAGAATAATGGTGTATACGAAGATGGTCTTGCTGTTCATGACGATGAATTGTATGCAGATGTATGCATCGGTATTTGCCCAGCAAGTGACGATCAAGGTCGAGCGAAAGAAGATCACAGAAGTGTTTCAGCAGATCAGAAGTCAAACCAAAATGGACTTTATAATTAAAACGAAACACATAGTGAGTTCTAAACCTATTACGATGGATATTCAGAATGCATCGCTGGAATCGGTATTAAAACTTTTATTTATTAATCAACCATTAGATTATGTTATCGAAAATAATACCATTATTGTCAAAGATAAGGTAACATCGTCGAAATCTGATATTTCCGTTGCACAAGAACGAGAAATAGTGGGTAGAGTATTGAATAATATATCGAAACACCCAATAGCAGGTGTGAGTGTCTTGGAAAAGGGGACGTCTAATGGTACGGTGACCAATACGGATGGTCGGTTTTCATTAACATTAAAAAATAGTACTGCCATCCTGGAGTTTAAATCAATCGGATTTCTCACACGGGAAATTCTGGCTAGCGACCAAGAAATGGAGGTGCAATTAGCACAAGATGTTTCTGGTTTGGACGAGGTCGTCGTGGTCGGATATGGAACGCAGAAAAAAGAAACATTGACAGGCGCTATTACTACCATCAGAACCGATGATATACTCCAATCTTCAGCCGCCAATATTACGAATGCTTTAACAGGTCGATTGCCGGGACTTACTACCATCCAATCTAGTGGACGGCCGGGGTATGATGAAGCCCGATTACTGATTAGGGGGCAATCTACTTGGGTTAACTCCAATCCCTTGATTATCATCGATGGAGTCGAACGAGAAAATTTCTCTCAAATAGATCCCAATGAAGTCGAAACTATCTCTATCTTAAAAGATGCTTCATCCACTGCGGTATATGGTGTAAGAGGTGCAAACGGCGTTGTGCTGATCACCACCAAAAGGGGAAACGTGGGTAAACCGGTGGTAAGTCTCACACACAATTCTTCTATGCAGCGCCCATCCCGGATACCTAAGGTGCTCGGTTCTTACGATCAAGTTGTCCTTCTCAATGAAGCCCTCGAAAACGATGGCATGCAACCTCGGTTTACAGAAGAGCAGGTCATTGGTTTCAGAGATCATGGCGGCACAGCAGACTATCCAGATGTTGATTTCTGGGAAGAATTTACCAAACCTTATTCTTTGCAGAACCAAACCAACCTCAATATCAGGGGCGGGACGCAACGTGTCAAATATTTCACCTCTGTAGGCTATATGAAACAAGGAGGGATGTTCAGATACACGGAGGAAAACAAAGACTATGATACCAATACAGATTTTACTCGGTTAAACTATCGTTCCAATCTGGACATAAAGATCAACGAATACCAGGAATTGTCTGCTAATCTCTCTGCAAGGATCGAAACACGCAAGGGATTCGGCACCAATTATGAAGACAACTACCGGAATAGTCTACATTCATTTTTTCAAGCGATCAACAGCACCCCGCCCTATGTATTCAATATATTCAATCCGGATGGTAGTATAGGTGGTGCGCAGAGTTTCGCTAATCCTTATCGTGCTATTGCCTACAGTGGTTTTTATACGGATAGAATTAATGCATACGATATTGTTGTGCGGCTAAATAATAAACTGGATTTTCTGACGGAGGGGTTGTCGGCCATTTTAAATGTATCTACGAATAGCAATTTCGGAACAAACAAAGCCTATTCGCAATCCGCGGCAAGTTATCAATATCTTCCCGCAACAGGAGGCTACAACCAATTAACAGAAGATGCGCCTCTTACCTATCTTTCAGAGAACCTAAATACCGTAGGCTACAGATTGATCAATATTCAAGCGCAGATCAACTACGCGCGGAATTTTGGTCAGCACGGGGTGACGCTAATGGGTCTGTACAATCAACAAAAAGAAGAACGTGGTAGCCAGATTCCATTTGCATTGATGGGTGTGTCCTCTCGTGCCACTTATGCTTATGCGTCGCGATATTTTGCAGAAGTCAATATGGGTTATAATGGTTCGGAAAATTTTGCTCCGGGGAATAGATTTGGGTTTTTTCCTGCCTATTCTGCGGGTTGGATTATCAGCGAGGAACCATTCCTAAAAGATAAAATTGCTTTTTTGGATTTCTTTAAAATCCGAGGCTCTTACGGACTGGTGGGCAATGATCGCGTAGGTGGTGCCCGTTTCCTGTATCAGAGTGTGTATGGAACAGCGGGAGGCAATCAATTTTATAGCTTTGGATCTACGAATCCCACAAGCCCGGGTGGTATCATTGAATCCAGACAAGGTAATCCAGATCTGCGTTGGGAAACATCGCTCAAAAGAAATTTAGGCTTTGAAGCTAAGTTTTTTCAGAATAAGTTAAGTATTACGGCTGATATTTTTGACGAGAAACGTAAGGACATTTTGATGGAAGCACGCTCGTTCCCGTTGGTGCAAGGCGGTCCTATTCCAACTATTAACATCGGTAGAGTAAATAATAAAGGATATGAACTTGAGGTGGAACATAATAATACTATCGGCGACGATTGGCGATATTTCGTCAAGGGAAACGTTTCTTTTTCACGGAATGTTGTGATTAACAGGGATGATCCCGGGCAAACCCCGGAACATCAAAAATTAGCGGGATACCGAATTAACCAGGCGCGTGGGTTAACCGTGCTAGGTTTCTTCCAATCGGCAGAAGAGGTTGCGGATTCTCCGTCACAGATTACATTAGGTGGTCCAATCATCCCCGGTGATCTCAAATACGCGGATTACAACAACGATGGCGTTATTGATGAAAATGATGTCGCCCCGATAGGCTATGCCGATATACCTGAATATATCTTTGCTTCCCAATTAGGACTTAGCTTCAAAGGTTTTAGCTTAAATGCCCTGCTGCAAGGTGCTACAAATTCATCTGTCATGTTCACAGGCTTTGGAGGTTTTGAGTTTACCGGATCCAATGGAAATGGACAAGCGACTCCTGTACATTTGGAAAGATGGACACCCGACAACCCTAACACGGGTTATCCCTCTCTACATACGGGTACAACCCATTCCAACAAGCGGGTAAATACCTTTCACTTGCGGTCGGGTAATTACCTGCGAATCAAGAATGTTATGCTCGGCTATGACTTACCTCAAAAAGCTATTCAGAAGCTGAAGTTGAGTGGTGTACGGATTTACATAAATGGCGATAACCTTTTCACCTGGTCTAAGACAGGAAACTTTGATCCTGAAGCATTAGGTGGAAGCGGAGAAGTCTACCCCGTGCAATCGGTTTACAATTTAGGTGTTAATATTAATTTTTAAATCCGAACCATGATGAAATTAACGATATATAGCAGAATAAAGGTCATTTTTGTAATGACGATATGCTTGATCTCTTACGGTTGTAATAAGAACTTTCTCGATTTGGCACCCGATCAGGATTTGAGCGAAGACGATGTTTTTAAGGAGTATACAAACTTTAGGAAATATAGCGATTACAGCTACAGTTATACCGAATATTTTGCGTTTCACGGGCGACTATGGAATGCGCTGCCTGCCACCATGTCGGACGAAGCCGTAAATGCTAACGGCGCTACAAAACCCATGAACCAGGGATCTTGGATCAACACCAATACTGATTGGCCCAACGAAACAGACAGGATATGGACAAGAATGTATGCCGGGATCAGACGGACGAATATGGTGCTGGAGAGAATAGACGAAGTGCCCAATTTTCCCACTCAGGCGATTAAAGACCGAACCATAGGAGAAACGTATTTTCTTAGGGCTATGTTTTATTTTGAGTTAATAAAACGGTATGGTGCTATACCATTGGTCGAACGCACACTGCGTGGAGAAGAAGATCTGGATCTTCCCCGTGCAGATTACGATGCCTGCATTGATTTTGTCGTTGCAGATTGTGACCGTGCGGCCAATCTCCTGCCTCCTACTTATCCAGATGCCGATATCGGTAGGGCAACAAAGGGTGCCGCATTGGCACTAAAATCCAGAATGTTGCTTTATGCGGCTAGTCCGCTCAATAATCCGAGTAACGAGATAACAAAATGGCAAGCGGCTGCCGTGGCGGCTAACGAAGTTATACAGCTGGGTCTCTACGATCTATATCCAGATGCGCACACGTTATTTTTTCAACCCACTTGCGAAGAAGTAATCTGGAATCGTCCGCGAGGTAAGGTGAATTTTGATCAAGGTTTAGGATACAATCAAGGCGGTCTTTGGGTACGTTTCATTGCGACGGAGGGTTATCTGGGTTGGAATGGAACAAGTGTGACAACCAACTTTGTGGAGTTGCATGAAGCGAACAATGGCTACCCTATCAACGATAGCAGAAGTAATTATGATGAAGCTAATCCTTATGAAAATAGAGACCCGAGACTAAAAATAAATGTATTAACGAATAACGTGAGCTGGCTAGGCAGATCGACCGAGTTTTATACCGGCGGTAGAGACAAGGGATCTGCCAACGTTAATCTTACCGGACAAAGTATGCGTAAGTTTTGGCCTGACAACTTGATTAGGATTGCCGGCGGAAATACCACTTATCTGAACTATATTGTGTTCCGATATGCGGAAATCCTGTTGAACTATGCCGAAGCCATGAACGAAGCATATGGACCAGACAACAACAATGGTTATACCTTGACGGCTCGCGAAGCGGCAAACCTCGTACGTAACCGGGTAAATCAAGCTCCGATCCCTCTAGACATATCATCCTCTACGGAAACCATGCGCACACGCTTGCAAAATGAGCGCGCAGTTGAACTCTGCTTCGAGGATCACCGATTTTATGACCTGCTGCGCTGGAAAAAAGGAACCGAATTTCTGAATGGACCCATTTATGGAACGAGAATAACCAAAATTTCGGACAACAACTTCACTTACGAACGCTTTACCGTGGAGACGAGAGTTTTCCAACAACACATGCACCGGTATCCATTGCCATTAAGTGAAATTTATAAAAGTAATGGAATATTGGAGCAAAACCCAGGTTGGATAGATTAGCATAAAATAGAGCATAATGAAAAAATTCAATTTCTCAATGAATAATAAAAGACGCATATGGGTTGTTCTGACGGATATAATAGGTTTTTGCCTGTTGTTGATCGCACCACTTGGCGTATGGGCACAAAATGACAAAGAAATAATCTACACAGATACAATTGCACCGTATGAAGAAGTAGATATTGCTTATGGCCGCCAAAACAAACAAAAGATCATCGGAGCTATCTCTTACATACAGCATGATGAAATCCGTCGGAATGGATTGGTGAACACAGCACAAGCATTGACAGGTACATTGCCGGGGTTGGTCACGATGATGTCTGCTGGTAATTCGCTTGGAGCCAATAACTACAGTTTCTTAGTGAGAGGAAAGGCCACCAATGCCGGGACAGCTCCTTTAATCCTCATCGATCAGGTTGAACGCTCTTTGGACGACATAGATCCCAATGAAATAGCATCCATAGCGGTTCTTAAAGATGCAAGCGCACAGGTTTTATATGGTATGAGAGGAGCAAATGGGGTCATATTGGTTTCCACGAAGCGGGGAGATACCACCAATAGATTTATCCATGTCGATGTGCGGACAGGAGTACATACGCCTGAGTTTTGGGCCCCGAAACTTGATGCTTATCAATACGCTAGTTTGTATAATGAGGGGCTCGTCAATGATGGCAGAACGGCTTCCTTTAGCGAAGCAGCCTTAGACGCCTATCGGACGGGATCCGATCCGTACCGGTACCCGAATACGGATTATAGAGAAAAGCTGTTGAAAAATGTAGGCTCTTTTCAGAACTACAATTTTTCAGCCGGAGGAGGAAATGAAACGCTACGTTACTATACCGCGTTGGGTTATCTTAACCAAGGGGGTATTTTCCGCTTTACCGATCAGACCGATAAGTATAGCACACAAAACAAATTTGAACGTTTCAATTTCAGAACCAATCTGGATATCTATTTGGATCATGGATTGCAGTTTGGGTTAGATGTCAACGCTATTATCAGCAATATACATTCTCCGTGGACATTTCCAAACGATATATTGACCAATATATTCAATACACCAGCCAACGCCTATCCTATCTTGAACGAGGACGGCTCTTTGGGAGGAACGACCCTGTACAGAACAAATCCTTTCGGCCAGATTGCCCGCTCGGGATTTAGAAATATGCAAGATCGAAGAATACAAGCCGCAGTAAAGGCAAAAAAAGAGCTCGACTTCATTGCAGAAGGGTTGAGTGTCAACGCATTGTATAGTATTGAAAACTTTAACCCCTTTACCTCCGGCCAAAGCCAGTCTTTTGCCGTTTTTGAAACGCAGGCTGCGGGTTCCGCAAACCCTTATGTACAATACAACGCGGATACCCAACTAAGTAGTCAAGGGTATAGTGGTACTAATTATTTCCGCCGGAATATCTGGAACGCCTCCCTAGATTATAATCAAATATTTAGCGGATCACATACCGTACATGCTCAGTTTTTATATCATCAAAGCCGGATGAGTGTATCCGGAGATAACCCAGATTACAAATATCAAAATTTCGCGGCGAAGGTTGCTTATGATTACGACCAAAAATATCTTGCCGAAATCGCGGCAGCCTATTCCGGTTCTTCCAACTTTACAGCGGGTCATCGTCGGGGGCTATTCCCGGCTTTAGCATTAGGATGGATCGTATCCAACGAAGATTTTTTTGCCGGAAAAGCACTCCAATTTCTTAAAGTTCGCGGGTCCGTAGGATTAGTGGGCAACGACCAGATCAGTGGCAATAGATATCAATATGAGCAAACATCAACCGCCGGAGGCGGCTATGGTTTTGGTGTGCCCAATGGGAGCAGCAGAGGGTCGACCGAAGGCGCTTTGGGTAATCCCTTGATCAGTTGGGAAAAAGCATTCAAGACCAACATCGGTATAGATGCGCAGTTATGGCAAAATAGCGTAGATGTGTCTGTCGATTATTTTTACGAAAAAAGATCAGACATAGCCGTACCACAAGCCAACGTCGTACCCGGCATCATTGGTATAGGTCTGCCTTATATCAATGCCGGGATCGTCGAAAATAAAGGGATTGATTTCAGCGTGCTTTACAAAAAACAAGTAGGTCAGACGAACTTATTCCTTGGCGCTAATGGTGTGATGGCAAAGAATAAAGTAATCGACTTGGGCGAGCAGATACAGCAATATGCACATCAATACCGCAAAGGTCATTCGCTGGATGCCCGCTTTGGTTATGTAGCCAATGGACTATTCCAAACCGAAGCAGAAGTCGCGGATGCACCTCGTTCTTCTTTTAGTACCATTCGGCCAGGCGATATACGTTATATTAACCAGAATCCTGCTGACGACAACCGTATCGATGTCCGCGATCAGGTCGTTATTGGGAAGGGAACTGTTCCGGAGTTTTATTACGGGATCACCATGGGTGCAGCCTATAAGAAATTTGATTTCCACTTATTGGCGCAAGGGGCAGCAGGAAGAGATATTATGTTCATACCGAATATTTATTCCACCGCATATTATGACAACAGGTGGACGCCGGAAACCGCTGGTGCCGCTACCATGCCGAGAGTAACGAATATGACTTCCGGACACAACAATATGCAGACGTCCACTTTTTGGCAAAAGAACGGCAATTATCTCCGATTGAGAAATGTAGAGATTGGATATACGCTAAATAATATGCTGAAAATAAGTCAACTTAGGATATATGGCAGTGCACAGAACCTCGCTGCGTTCTCCGGTCTGAAAGAGCTGGATCCGGAAGACCAACGTGCCGGATATACTTATGCACCATTGGCCAGGATGTTCACGTTCGGTATAAAAGTAGGGATATAAGGTAAATGGAAGATTTTAAAAGTAAAATAATGGCAAGAACAAGAAATTTACTACTGATTTTTATATGCATGTTAAGCGCAGCGTGTGAAAAATCCTTTTTGGATCAAGAGATTGATGGACGGCTGCCCGTGGAAAGTATTTGGAGCTCCACAGACCGGGCATTCGGCTTTTTGAACAATGCCTATACCAACCTCACGGGAGTATATATGCGTGTCGGCGGAGCTATGTTGGCTTCTGCAAGCGACGAAGCCAAACATTCCGCTGATGAGAGTGCTATACAAGATTTCAATAATGGCGGATGGAGTGCGGCAAACCCCATAGAAAATGTATGGGGACATTATTATGCGGGTATACGCAAGACGAATCTTTTCTTAGAGAATATTGATCGCGTTCCGTTGCTTCGGCGAGATAATGAAGAGGGCGTTGATCCGGTAAAATTAGCCATACGGGAACGGATGAAAGGAGAAGCTCATTTTCTTCGTGCGTTTTTCTATTTTGAATTAGTAAAACGTTACGGTGGCGTACCTTTGGTTTTAAAGTCTTTATCCCTGTCAGACGATCTGGACATACCGCGCTCAAGTATCGATGAATGCATAGAGCAGATTCTGCAAGATTGTGACGCTGCAGTCGAAAAATTGCCCAAAGTATATGGGGCAAGTGGAAGTACGGTAGAAGTTGATGACATCGGACAAGCCGGAAGAGCAACACAGGGAAGTGCCTTAGCGCTCAAGGCGAGGGCTTTACTTTATTACGCCAGTCCTCTGTTCAATCCTCAAAATACGACTTCCCGATGGGAAGAGGCTGCCGAAGCGGCGAAAGAGGTCATGGATCTGAATGTATACAGGCTCTTGCCGCTCACCGGAACGGTATCGCATAATAATATATTTTATCAAGCCACTGGTGCTGCCCAATATCACAATGAGATTATATTTTCGACGAATTACTTTGAAGACAGCCAATTCGATATGCTAAATGCACCATTAACGGTTAATGGCAGAGGGCTGACCAATCCGTCACAAGAGATGGTGGATGCTTTTGGCATGGCCAACGGGCTTGCGATAACGGACAGCCGGTCGGGCTATGATCCTGAAAAGCCCTATGTGGGGAGAGACCCCCGGTTTTATGCGGCGATACGCTATCACGGTATAACCGTAAGTCAAAACGATCAGGTCAAATACTTAAGTATCGCATCAGGTAGTATTGATGCGGTAAACAGTGCTTTTAACGCGACCCGGACAGGATACTATCTAGGCAAGTTCAGCTCTAACTCCAGTGTGTGGGATCTTCGTACGGTTACGGTCAATCGCACGAATGTGCTGATGCGTTACGCGGAAGTATTATTGAATTACGCGGAAGCGAGAAATGAAGTATCGGGCCCGGATCAGACGGTGTACGACGCTGTTAATGCGGTGCGCCAACGGGCAGGCTTAAACCCTTCGGCCTTACCTGGTGGTCTGTCAAAAGAACAGATGAGAACTTTTATACGTAACGAGCGCCGGGTGGAGCTGTGCTTTGAAGAGCATCGCTTTTTTGATGTCAGAAGATGGAAACTGTACGGAAATAAAGAGACCACCATTCCGGTGACGGGTATTTCGGTAGTGATAGATGAATACTACAATCCTTCTTTTGTCAATTTTGCGGTGGAAAACAGAACGTTTACGCCCAATATGTATCTGATGCCGATTCCGCAAATCGAAATCGCAAAGTCAAAACAGATCATCGAACAAAACCCCGGTTGGTAATGAGAATGAATTTAATGAAAAGAATCATGAATCAGAAACTATATTTTAATTTGAGCTGTATAGCGTTACTCCTCCTTTGGATAATGGTCTCTTGCACAAAAGATAATTTGTCGAGCTTGTACCCCGATGCGAAAAATGATGATGACACAAATCTACCGCCAACGGTTCTGCCGCCTTCGGGAAAAAACCTGGTGTTCGATGAAACGATGTTGACCAGATTCTTATCCGATTATGACGCAGGTGGCGAAGCCCGTCAGTTCATCACTAACAACATCACGAATCCGGCCACGTTGGCTTTGTCTGTTACGCCTACGCCGGTGAAATACTTGCGGAACGCGGACAACAGTGAGAATCATGAGGCAGAGGTCAATGCGGAAGCTGCGAGAGTTTATGTATTGAGCCTGCAATGGTTATTGGAAAAACACAGGGAAAGTGGTGATGCGGATTTGTATCTGCAAAAGGCTAAATCTTTTTTGCTTGCTTGGGCGGCTACAAATAGAGCAACGGATTTTATGCCTGGAGAAGTCGCTTATCTTCCTTTTATCTATGCGTATTCCATCATCAGTGAGGAATTGACAACAGAAGAACGAACCACCATAGAAAATTGGTTAAAAGAAAGGTATGATACCCAATATAGACCTTTCACACCCCGAGCAAACAACTGGGAAACCTGTCGCATGAATCTGATTTTTGATATTGCTTATGCCACGCAAGATCAACAGATGCTGGAGTATGCCAAACAGTCTTATATAACGCTGCTGAACAACAATATTATGGCTGATGGTGCCAGTGAAGACCTGCTAGATCGGGATGCCTATGCCTATCATACTTACAACCTGTATTTCTATGCCAAGATTTTTAGATCGGTCACCGTTATGGAAGGGATTGAAGCCGGCGACGCGTTCAAGGCGCAAACAAACACTAATGGAAGTGATGTAAGAAGTATGGTGATGCGCGTGAAACCCTACATGGATGATCCGATTACAAATGTGCATGTGGAATTTGTAAATACGGGGTATGCACCGGACAAATTGAGGTCAGACTATAATAAACCTTTTGCACCCTCAAGTGCCATGTATGTTATGAATCAATTGGTGTTCAGTTATCCCGCAGAAGTTATGTCTACGATCAAGATATATCAATCAAACGTAACGCCTTTTAATAGAAATCTAAATTTTTATCTATTTACTTTGGGGCTTTCTCGACCATTGTAAATAAAATTAACATTTAACATGATGTACAATAAGATTATCCTATATACATTACTTTTTGGTATCGCTTTCTCGGCTTGTACGAAAGTAACCGACCTGAAATTGTTAGACAATAATCAAGGCGAATCAATCATTGACGAAAATCCAACCGGAATCACGACGAAAAATCTATTGGTCAATGCAGGAGCAGAAGTGTTGTTTACCTTACAGGGGATCAAAGATCCCATTGTTTTCTGGTCGGGCGAAGCGGGTCATGAATACGTCAACAAAAACCGGACACTCACCCAGCTGGAAAGCATTAAGATGTCTTTCGATGCCCGTGCACAATGGGGAGGGCAGCCAAACACGCTGCGTATTCAAGTGTCTGCCGATTTTGATGGGGATTATAGCCGGGAAGGAGTGCAAAGAGCCACTTGGGTAAACATAAATAAACGTGCTAATCTTCCCGGGCAATGGGTAAGTACGGTTACACCTACCGGAGACATAGACTTGATTGATTTCTTTGATAATGTGGACAATGAGGTGTACATCGGGTTACAGTACATCAGCTATGGTCCCGAAGAGTTAGCGAACAGAGGGAATGAAAACAAGAAAACATGGACGATTACAAACTTTATTATGCCTTACAAATTTCCGGAGTCACCGACAAAAAACTATACGCTCGCCGATCTTAGTTGGATCCCGGTCAATATTAGTCCAAATTCGGCACCATCTCAACGGTGGAATATATCTTCACCAACGCAATTACAAATTATCGGAGGTGTAGCAGGTCCGGCCACGGAAGATTGGATAATTTCCCGGATGATTAAAGAGGGAGAAGGTGTGATGCCGGATCTGGGTGTACCGCTCTCGCTAACCGAAACAACCGAACAGCAAACCTACACACATGTATTTACGGAAAAAGGCAAATACCGCGTTACATTTGAAGTACTGGACGGAGCGATAACTGAAGCGACCATCTATGAATTTATCATTACTGTACAATAAACTAGTAACCAATCATCAATTATCGTGAACGACAGAATGAATAAACTTATGGATAAAAAAATAATTTTGAGCATACTCGTCAGCCTGTTCACTGTCTTCCTATTTTTTGGGTGTTCAAAAAATAAATCGGGGAATGATTTGGGCAATGGTATATCGAGCGAACCACGGATTCTAGAGATATCCCCCCAAACGGCGTTGCCGGGTAATCACATCATCATAACCGGGGTAAACTTTGGGAAAGATCGCGCGGCAATAAAGGTTATATTTGACGACCATGTCGCGGAAATCGTTAATTATTTTCCCGGTCGGATTGAGGCTGTTGTGCCGACGGAAAGTACGGATGGATATGCAAGGTTATATCTAGAGATTGCAGGTAAGCGCTCCAACCAGTACCGTTTTACATATGGCTTTTCCCAGCCTTCTATCCGTTCATTGACTCGAGCCTTTATCGGCGAACCGGTGGATATAGTCGGTTCGGGGTTTGGTAACAGGAAAGAACATATTACGGTCTTTTTCGGAGAGGAGGAAGCAGATGTCGTTTCTGTGGCTGATACATTGGTTCGGGTAATAGCACCTGATGTTGCAGCGAGTACATCGTTGAATGTGCGTGTTAATGTTGGAACTAACCAATCCAATACCATAGTCTTCACATATTTGAATGTTATATATAACAATCCGGTTGTGGCGCGCAGCTTGCCTGATCCAACGGTGATTAAAGCACAGGACGGTTTCTTTTATCTTTTTGCTACTGAAGATATTCGGAATGTACCTATTATGCGGTCAACGAACTTGGTCGATTGGGAACAAGTAGGTACCGCCTTTGTAGACGCTACCCGGCCTACTTTCGAACCGGGAGGAGGCCTTTGGGCACCAGACATACGTTACATTAACGGCAAGTACGTGTTATACTACTCCATGTCCGTGTGGGGCAGCGAGTGGACGTGTGGTATTGGTGTGGCCACAGCCGGTGACCCCAAGGGACCGTTTACTGATCATGGTCGGTTGTTCCGAAGCAATGAGGTTGGCGTGCAGAATTCGATAGACCCCTGTTTTATTGAAGATAACGGACGAAACTATCTAATGTGGGGCAGCTTTCGTGGTATCTACATGATCGAAATGAGTGATGATGGTCTGTCTTTGAAACCAGGAGCCGAAAAGCAACAGGTTGCAGGAACATATTTTGAAGGGGTGTATATCCATAAGCGAAACGGTTATTACTATATGTTTGCTTCAATCGGTTCCTGTTGCGAGGGTGTCAATAGTACCTATCAGTTGGTGGTCGGACGCTCCGCAAATCTCGCCGGCCCGTATTATAATAAAAGCGGATATGATATGATGAACAACGGACGAACGTTAATTATCGATCGAAATGATACTTTTGTTGGAAATGGACATTGCTCGCAAATCGTGCAGGACGATGAGGGTAAGGACTGGATGCTGTATCATGGGGTGCATACTAGTAAGCCTTCCGATCGCGTTCTACTGCTCGATCAAGTATTATGGGATGAAGAGGGGTGGCCGTATATTAAAGGCGGTACGCCTTCTGTAGCTGCATTGGCTCCGGTCTTTGATCGGGAAATGTAAAGTGATTTTGGTGAAATGGTAAAGAAGAAACAAATTAAGAATCTATGAGAAGTAACGTCCTATATACCCTCATGATGGTATCATCGCTATTCTCTTTTTCACAGGAAAACGGGCATGAATATGCCTTTGAGAACTACCAAAAGTATTATGGAGAAGCGCGAACAATCAAAGATCCGGATAAAGAATCAGCGATCGAACGATATCGTCAATACTATTCCAAAACACCCTATTCACACCACATGTCGCCTGTGAGATTGAACGCAGGGGAATGTCTGGATCTGCTCGGCGATGATGGAAGGTTCATCGATTACAGGGATAAAGAGGAAGAAATAGAAAAAAATAACTATACACAGTCGCTTTATTCTAGGGAGCAGGCATTGGTCGGTGATTTGATTTTTGAGACCTACAATCGGCTCTGGAAAATTGCCGAAGCTCATCGGAATGGGGAGTTAGCAATCGAAGAAACGTTTACGGATAAGTATCAAAAGGCAATCTTATATTATGGAAATATGGAAGTGTCCCGCCGTAACGATGCTCCACGTTTCCACAGTTCATGCTTTGGCATTCCTACAGCTGCAGCTAATATATATATGTATTTTTTGCGTGAAATGGATGACGTAGAGCTAGGTAAGTGTACAGAACGGCAAAAAACAGATGTTTGTGAAATGTTAAAAGTACTGGCATTGCAGGCATGGACGCAACCTCTGAGAGGAGATCTCACAGACGAAAACGTCGTTCAAGTAGCGCGATTTCGCAAGCACGTATGGTGGGTGGGTGGCAATGCGATAGGATACCGTCCATTATTTCTGTGCGCTTTGATGTACAGGTCTGTACCGATGGTCGATCTGATCGCCGAGGTTTGTCAGAAAAGTATCTCGACGGTGTCACAGAACACCTATGAAGAAGCATTCTGGGACGAAGGTTTTACCACTGATGGGGCTGGTTGGGGACATGGCAAACAATGCCTGATCTGGGGATATCCAATAGATGGAACGAGTAATGCGATAAAAATGCTCGGAATATTGGATGGTTCGCCGTGGAAACGAACGTTAAGCAAAGAAAATATACAAGCATTGCTCAATTTTTTTCGAGGGAGCAATTGGTATTACTATAAAGGTTTCAGGCTACCTTGTCTCGATCGAAACTCAGCCCGCTACTACGAAGGGGAAAGCCAACGGATTCCTTATTATACGATGCTGAATAATGTGATTGACAAATGGCATCATTTATTCACGAGAGAACAGCAGATTGAATTGGAACAGTTACGAGTAGAAGCCAATGAAAAAAGGATTGTTATGGATGGGTATCCGAAGGGAACGTATTCCGGAACCAGATGGTTTTTCAATAACGATGATCTGGTTAAGAAAGATGCAGATTACCATGTTATCGTCAATATGGCTTCGATCCGTTGTGATGGTCTGGAAAGCGCGGTAGATGTTGCGGATAATTATAATTTTTTTACCAGTGACGGTTTGACTTTGTTCCAACGTGAAGGAGATGAATACAGAAAGATTATCGGGGCATGGGATATTACCGCCTATCCGGGGGTAACTGCCCGTGAAGGCATGGATAGGATAACGCCGGTGACGAATTGGCGTGGGTATAACAGTAAACATAATTTTGCCGGTGCGACAACCCGTGGTGGGGAAAATGCCGTGGCAGGATTTATATTTGAGAAAGGAGATGGAGCAAACAGAGAGGACAATAAGATAGGAGATAAATTTTATAGAAAAAATCCTTGGATCTATGATGTTCAGGCTTACAAATCTTATTTTATGCTTGGTGACTACATGGTGGCTTTAGGAGCAGGAGTGACCAACCTGAAACCGAAAATGGAAGGTGCCATTCGTACCACAATTGATCAAACGGCGAAGACAGCCGATGTATACAGAATAAAAAATGGAGAAAAAGAGATAATTACAGAGGGCGTTCACTCTTTTACCGATAATGGAAAGCCAGTTTGGATTGCTCAGAACAATGGTTTTGCTTACACCGTTTTATCGGAATTTTCGAAGAATGCGTATTACATGATGGAAACCAAAGATAATGAATGGATTAAGCGAAATAAAGCGAATGAAAATAAAACGAACCTTCCGCCAAAAGCAGATATTCTTCGTTTATGGATAGACCACGGACAAAAACCGAAGGACGACAAATATGGATATGTTGTCTATCTGGGAACGGGACAGGTTAAAGAAACCCTACCGTTTACAGTACTCAGAAATGATACGAGTATACAAGCTATCCGGAGCGCAGACAAAAAAGTGATAGAGGCGGTATTCTATAATGCAACCGAAACACTTAGAGACAAAGATCTGATCCTAAAAGTTTCCGCCCCTGCCACTATTCTGATGGAAGATAGGGGTGATGAATACAGCATTTCCGTTAATGATCCGCAGATGCTTCCCGATTTGAAACAGATAACTATTTCATTTAATAAGAAAAAGATTACGGTTGATATGCCCCAGAGCGAATTTGGTGGTAAACCTGTATCGGTAAAAGTCAAAAAATAATGGATATAGAAAGTACGGTGAGCACAAAAATACTGCTCCTGTTATTCCTCCTCAGTTTATGAAAAAATACGATTATATTATGAGCACAAAAAAAACAAAAGAGATCTATCTAATATTATTTACCACCTGTATTTTCTTGATATTTTCATGCGACAGTGGAGAGCATAAAAATAGTTTAGACAAAGATACTTTTATCCGTGAAAATATTGATTTTGCGACAAAGCAAACTATGTCCATGTTGGAGAAGGTTGGCGAACCAACCGGTATAAATTATCCCCGATCGATGGATGATGAGGGAAACCTCGTTGTGACTGATATGTATGATTGGACACCTGGATTCTTTCCAGGATCTTTATGGTATTTATATGAATTGACCGGAGATACGCTTTGGAGAGAGCAGGCGGAAAAATGGATGCAAAGCTTGGAGCCTTTGAAAACGTTTACCGGACATCACGACTTAGGGTTTATGATGTATTGCAGTTATGGCAACGCGGAGCGGCTAGCCTCTCATCCCGAATATAAAGATATTTTAGTGGAGAGCGCTAACTCTTTGGCTTCCCGTTTTAATGAAAACACAGGAACTATAAAATCATGGAATTACCGTGTAGCGTGGGATGGACAAACAGAATGGTTCTACCCCGTTATCATTGACAATATGATGAATCTGGAAATGTTATTCTATGGAGCGAAATCATCCGGAGATAGACGATTATATGATATAGCCGTAACACATGCCAATACAACATTGAAAAATCATTTCAGAGACGATTTCAGCTCTTATCATGTGGTGGATTATGATACGATTACAGGTGCTGTTAAATATCGGGGTACATGTCAGGGACTCAGTGACAATTCGACTTGGTCACGTGGACAGGCGTGGGCAGTGTATGGCTACACTATGATGTACAGGGAGACACAAGATACAACCTATCTGAATGCCGCCGTGAATCTTACAGATTATTATTTGAAGCATTTGCCCGAAGATCTTATCCCGTTGTGGGACTTCAATGTCGGACAGGACGGCTATATGCCCGACAACGATTCGTATGCCGTGGAGTACCAAGAAAAGCTACATGATGTATCAGCAGCCGCTATTGTTTGTTCGGCCCTATTTGAACTTGCTGAATATACGCAAAATAAAGATTATGTAAACAAAGCTGTCCACATGTTGCATAGCTTATCTTCCGATACATATCGGACAGAATTAGGGCAAAATGCTTTTTTTATACTAAAGCACAGTGTAGGAAGCATCCCCCATAAAACAGAAATAGACAAACCGTTGGTTTATGCTGACTATTATTTTTTGGAGGCATTGGTACGATATAAAAATATGAAATAAAGGAGATTCATCAAGAAATCTTATCCCAGGAAATACCCGGCGACCGCTGATTAAGATAATGTGCCAACAGTGTGTTTTTGTCGGAGAAAAGAGAGGGATCTTCCTTAAATATCTCGATGACGCTTTGACGTGCCTCCATTAGGATAGCTTGATCGGAAGCAAGATTAGCGATTTTCATTTCGAGCACACCAGACTGTTGCGTACCCGAAATGTCACCCGGTCCGCGGAGTTGTAAGTCTACCTCGGCAATCTCAAAGCCATCCGAAGTGCGTACCATAGTTTCCAGCCGAGTTTTCCCTTCCTTGCTGAGCTTATGCGTTGTTAACAGGATACAGAAAGACTGTTCTGCTCCCCGCCCTACGCGCCCGCGGAGTTGATGTAGTTGCGACAACCCGAAACGTTCTGCGTTTTCAATGATCATCACGGAGGCGTTCGGCACATTGACACCTACCTCAATAACGGTCGTAGCGACCATAATTTGTGTTTCGCCTTTAACAAAGCGTTGCATTTCAAAATCCTTATCTTTGACGGGCATTTTGCCATGCACAATACTGATTTTATATTGGGGCAATGGAAATTCTCTTTGCAGATTTTCAAGACCAGCTTCTAAATAGAGTAAATCCATTTTTTCACTTTCCTTAATTAACGGATACACCACATAAATTTGTCTCCCTTTAGCAATTTCTTCTCGCATAAAGCCGAATACCCGCAAACGTTGATTTTCGTAGAAGTGTACCGTTTTAATAGGTTTGCGCCCCGCCGGAAGCTCGTCGATAACAGAAATATCAAGGTCGCCATACATGGTCATAGCCAGCGTTCGGGGAATAGGTGTTGCGGTCATCACGAGCATGTGCGGCGGGATAATATTCTTACGCCATAGTTTTGCCCGTTGCTCTACACCGAAACGGTGTTGTTCATCGATCACGACAAAGCCAATATTTTTAAACTTGACCTTATCTTCAATGAGTGCATGTGTTCCGATGAGGATATCCAACGTGCCCTCTTCCAGTTGTTGATGTATCAATCGTCTCTCCCTGATCGGTGTAGAGCCTGTTAACAACTTAACCGTACAAAGTTCGTCGCCCAGCAATGCACGAATTCCAGCGAAATGTTGTTGTGCCAGAATCTCCGTCGGGGCCATCATACAAGCCTGGTATCCGTTGTCGATAGCAATCAGCATAGCCATCAATGCCACCACAGTTTTACCAGACCCTACATCACCCTGCACCAAGCGGTTCATCTGCGCACCGGTATTCGTATCTTGACGGATTTCC
>Ga0079224_100002066_pt1 | contig 24036 bp, 20 predicted proteins | sample Stecom2015_FD_80414 | JGI IMG/M metagenome (GOLD analysis project Ga0079224, IMG submission 80414) | Agricultural soil microbial communities from Utah to study Nitrogen management - Steer compost 2015 | ecosystem: Environmental > Terrestrial > Soil > Agricultural land | place: USA: Utah... | reverse complement strand
TAGGAGCCCGGTCCTCCGGGCGAACAGAGGTGGGAAAGTCGCCCTATTCGCTTCGCATCACCACCATTCGCCCGGAGGAGAGCCTGCCCCACGAGCGGAGCGAGTGCCCTGGGTGCCGGGCTCCCATAATGGAACCGGAACATAAGGCAGTATCAAATTAAAAGAGTACAAGTGTGCCATGCGTGAAGTTCGGCGACACCAGGAGCGCAGCGATAGTGGGCCTATTTCAAGCTTTCCCAGCGCAGAGCCGCGCCATTTGGCGACGCGATCTGTTAGCGAATTTGCCCATGGCCCACTAAGCCAGGGGATCGTCCCAGGGCACCTTCTTGTGATACAGAAAGGCGCGGATCCTCGACTTGGTAATGGCGTTGCGGGACAGGTGCCAATACTCCTCCAGATCCTTGTAGATAGTGGGGCTTGCCAACAGCAGCTTGGCCCCCAACTCCTCCTTCAGACGACTGCGGATAGCCATCAGGGTATCCAGTTCGTCGCGGGTGAATTTGCTCATAACAGTCGCTTTTTGGTTTGGCGCGCCCGCGGGGGTGAGGGCGTATGAAAATTGCGCAGCAATTTTAGCCCGAACGCCCGGAGAGCTGTGCTCGCAGGGCCGGCAATCCCGAGGGAAGCCACGCAACGCAGTGGCGTGGCGCACCCGAGGGAGTGAGGGTATATGAAAATTGGTAGCCGCCCCGTAAACCCATCGTCAAAGTGCTGCGGGGAGGCGTAATCTAGGTGTCCACCCAGTGCCCATAGCCGATTGGCTGCCACCGTCATTCGCTCACAGAGTGAGCTCCTACGGGGTGCCCCCCGGGTTTGTGAGCATTGCGTAGGAGCCCGGTCCCCGGCCAAACAGGGATGGCCGATGTACCCATGGCCTGCTGGGTGTAACCGTCGTTGGTAGTTTTGACGATGGGAGTTTACCGGACGGTTACCCTTGTTACACTACCAAACCTAAAAGCCACCCCGCGGGTGGCTTTTAGGTTTGGCGCGCCCGAGAGGGTGAGGGCGTATGAAAATTGCGCAGCAATTTTAGCCCGAACGCCCGGAGAGCTGTGCTCGCAGGGCCGGCAATCCCGAGGGTGCGCCACGCAACGCAGTGGCGCACCCGAGAGGATTGACTCAAAACGCCTTGTGGGCGTTTTGACCCCTGCGGGGCTGCGCCGCTGGTGGCGGCTGGGTCCAAACTCCTCACGGAGTTTGTCGAACCTCCTACCGGTTCGAACCTTGTTACACTACCAAACCTAAAAGCCACCCCGCGGGTGGCTTTTAGGTTTGGCGCGCCCGAGAGGATTCGAACCTCTGACCCACGGCTTAGAAGGCCGTTGCTCTATCCAGCTGAGCTACGGGCGCTTGGAACGGGGCGGATTATACAGATTTCTCCACCCGTTGCCGACCTGAACCGCGACTTTCGCCGCCGCCATGGGCGGGTGTTGTCCTGCCGGGCCAATATCGCCAAGCCCCGGGGGCAACCCGGATTTGTTGGATCCCGGATAGCGGGCGTGGCACACTGCCGGAGTCGGCCCCGGATGGTCAACCAGGACCAGCCACAGCACCCCCCCAACAATAAGGAAACCGCCATGTTTTTTCGCGCCATTGAAGATTTCACCCCAGCCAATGTCACCCGGGCGCTAGAGGCTCTCCAGCCCGGCGTTCAGGTTGCCGAGGTTGCCATTCTCAGTCAGCACCAGGGCTCCGCCAGCCACCTGCTGATTGAAAACACCTATGCCCCGGGGGCCGACTGCGGCCTGCCGCCGCGGATGTTTGTCAAAACCTCCCTCGACGCCAGCCGGGATGCCCTGCCCTCCGGCTTTGCCGACACCCTGGCCGGGGAACTGGCGCTGACCATGTATGTCAGCGAGGTGAAGGCCTACGCCCTGATCAACGCCGAGATGGATATCGAGGCACCCAAAATTTTCGCATTGGACCTGGGGGAGGCCGCCGGCGACTTTTATCTGTTCATGGAAAATCTCACCGAGCGGGGCGCCATCTGCCCCAAGGTGATTCCGGCATTGGAGGTCGGCCGCATCGAGAATCTGCTCACCAACCTCGCCCGGCTCCACGCCGCCTATTGGCAGAGCCCACGCCTGAACGGCGACCTGGGGTGGCTGGAGGCGTCCACCGAGGGCAAGTTGTCGCAATTTCTGCGCAAGGGTGGCTGGGACCCCATCGCCACCGAGTTCCAGATCCCCTACAAGGCGGCCATCCTCAAGGATATCGGCATCGATGCCGAGCACATGTACCAGGCGTTCTGGCGCCGCCAGGAGGCCCTCAACCAGTGGCCGCAGACCCTGCTCCACGGCGATGCCCACCCGGGCAATATCTACTTTCTGCCCGACGGCCAGGTGGGCCTGCTGGACTGGCAGCTGGCCCGCCGCGGCCCCTGGGCCCACGACGTGTCCTACGCCATTATCTCGGCGCTGGACCCGGACGATCGCCGCCGCTGCGAGAGGGACATGTTGCGGGACTACCGGGCCGAACTCACCCGCCTGGGGGTGGCCAATCCCCCCAGCGAGGACGACCTCTGGCTAGCCCACCGCCAGACACCGGCCTGGGGCGTCCCCATGTGGGGCAGCACCCCGGCGGTGATGTATTCGCAGGAAGAAGTGGAAACCGTGGTCCGGCGCTTTGGCACCGCCTGGGTGGATTTCGACACCAGCGGTGCTTTGGGAATATAGAAGTTCCCCCGTAACTATTCAGTATTTCCTCAAGTCGCACGATGGTGAGCCGAAGCAGGCACCTTTAGCCAGAACCGTCATCGGCAGGGATGCCGATGCCGAGCCTCCAGGGATGGATTCACGGCGTGTTCTGGCTGAAGGTGCCTGCTTCGGCGGTTCGTAGTACCAGTGCTGAATAGTGACGTTCCCGATTGCGCTGTCCTCCGCGGGAGGGCATTGGACCCGCCGTCAGTCAAAGGGCCGGGGCGCAGCCACGACAAAAGCCCCGGCAGAGGGCCGGGATTTACCGGAGAGGAACCTCCGCCGACAGGCTGCTGGTCAGGCGTCGAGGCGCCCGGCCTTGGCCTCCAGCTCCTCGCGGCTCTCCCGGTGGTTCGGATCCGGAATGATGCAGTTGGAAACCGGGCACATGGCCACACATTCCGGGGAGTCGTAAAAGGTCGCGCACTCCACACAGAGTTCGGGGTCGATGACATAGGGCTTGCCGGCGGTAATGGCCTCGGTGGGGCACTCGGAACGGCAGGCATCACAGGCGGTGCAGGTGTCGGTGATCAACATTGCCATGGGTATGATTCTCCTACTAGTGACTTGAGTTTATGGCAGAGCCGGTTATTCCAGCTCCATCGGGGGATCCATGTCGTAGTCCCAATCGGGGTCGGATTCCGGGTACCGCTTGAGCCAGGTTTCCAACTCCCGCAGGTGCATCTCCTCTTCCGCCTGCAAACGCTTGGCGGCTTCGCGGACCTTGTCATTGCTGGTGCCCTTGGCCAGGTTGGCGTAGAACTCGGCGTTCTTCTGCTCGAAGCCCATGGCCAGGCGGATCATGTGGGCGGGCAGGGCCTGGTAGTGGATCTCCGAGTAGTCCGGCGCCTCGCTGGCTTCCAGGCCCACCCAGCGGGTCTTGGCGATATCCTCCTCCTCTACCCCCAGCTCGCCGCAGAGGGCGCTGACGTCGTCCACATGCATCTGCTCGATCACTGCCATCTTGCGGAACAGGTTGGCCAGCTCTGGGTTGTTGAACACTTCCATCTGGTCGGCCAATTCACTGTAGCGCAGGGCGGCATCCCGCTCGAATTTGCGGGCGTAGCGCAACAGGTCCTCCAGGTTATCGATCTTGCCTTGGGGTGTCGGGTTCATAACTCGAATTCCTCGGTCAGTTGCGCGATGGTGAGATCGGCCTTGGGCTGGCACCGGTAGGCCTTGCGGTCGCCCTTGTAGAGCACCTGGCCAATGGTGAATCCGTCATCATTGAGCAGACGCTTGGCGGCGCTGCGCATGTCGGTGGCGTAGTTGTCCTCCACCGGGCGAATGAAATCCTTCCAGGCCCTTTGCTCCGGCCTGAAGGTGACGCAGGGGCTGAGCACCTGAATGATGGAAAAGCCCGGGTGTTTGATGGCCTCGACGATGGTTTCCGCCAGGTGTACCGGCTCACCGCTGAAGCAGCGGGCGATAAAATTGGCGCCAGCGGCAAGGGCAATCACCAGGGGCTGGAAGGGATTGATTCCCGAGCCCTCGGGAGTGAGGTCACTGCCGGTCCAACCGGGGTCCGTGGTCGGAGACGCCTGGCCCTTGGTCATGCCGTAGACCTGGTTGTCCATGATGATGTAGGTCATGTCCACGTTGCGGCGACAGGCGTGGAGAAAATGGTTGCCGCCAATGGAAAAGCCGTCGCCATCACCGCTGGCGACGAGCACCGTGAGGTCGGGCCGGGCCAACTTGAGCCCCGTGGCCACCGGCAGGGCGCGGCCGTGAACCCCGTGAAAGCCGTAGACATTGGTATAGGCCGGGATCCGCGACGAGCAGCCGATGCCGGACACCAGGGCCACCTCCTCGGGAGGCAGGTTGAGATCGGCAAGGGCATTGGTGAGGGCCGCCAGCACCGAGTAGTCGCCGCACCCCGGGCACCACACCGGTTTCACTTCGGACCTGTAGTCCTGGGCCTCGTGGGAGATGCCACTCTGGCAAGGTGACACCGTCTTGACTGCTTCACCGTCCATATTCACCTCCAGCTTTCCAGTTGTTCACAGATCTCGCCGGGCTTGATGGCGAGTGGCCCAGGGCGGGCAAAGGATTTCACCTCCGCCGGCAGCGGGTAGGCGGACTTCAGGTTGTGAAGAAACTGGGCGGAAAAGCTCTGCTCGACCACCAGCACCTTCTTGACCCCCGCCATCGCCTGGGCAAATTTATCGGGCAGCACCGGCGACAGCAGCCCGATGCTGATCAGCTTGAAATTCTGCCCCTTGGCCTTGAGGCGGGCGAGGGCCTCGCGGGCAGCGGGTGTACAGGAGCCCCAGGTCAGCACTGCGACCTCCCCCTCCCCCTCGATATCCGCCCAGTAGTCGCCGTAATCATAGGTGACCAGCTTGCGCAGGCGCTTTTTCAGCTGCATCAGGTGGTCCGACTCCATACTGGATGGCAACCCGGACTCGGCGTGCTCGAGACCATCGGCGGTGTACTGGCAGCCGGTGGTGCCGGGAATGGCCATCTCCGAAACACCGCTCTCGGTCGCCTGGTAGCGCTGGTACTTGCCGGTCATGGGGGGCGACTCCGCCACCAGGCGCCGGGTGTCAAAGGTGAACTCCCTGGGCTTGTCGACCACCGCCTGCGCCTGGCCGAGGCCCTGGTCCGACAGCAGAATGGTGGGCACCTGCAGGGTTTCCGCCAGGTGCACGGACCACTGGGCCGTAAAGATGCAGTCGGTCACCGAGTTGGCCCCCAGCACGATATGGGGGGCGTCGCCGTGGAGGCCGTGGAGAGCGATATTGAGGTCGCTCTGCTCCGCCTTGGTGGGGATGCCGGTGGAGGGTCCGCCGCGCATCACATTGACGATGACCACCGGCAGCTCAGCGGCGACGCCGAGGCCAATGGACTCGGTCATCAGCGCCAACCCGGGGCCTGAGGTGGCGGTCATCGCGGGCACCCCACCGTAGGACGCGCCGAGGATATGATTGATGGAGGCCAGCTCATCCTCCACCTGGACCAGGGCGCCGCCCACCCGATCGAGGGCGGGTGCCAGCCATTCGAGAATTTCCGTCGCCGGTGTAATGGGATAGGCAGCCACATAGCGCACCCCACCCCGGATCACCCCGAGGCCAACACCCTTGTTGCCGGTGATGGTCCAGCGCTTGCCTGTTTCGGTCTTGGCCACGCCACCAACCACCGGCCGGGAGGGGATATCCGCCGCCAGTTCCATGCCCAGCTTGACCGCATCCAGGCTCGAAGTGAGCACAGCCTCCCCCTTGTAACCGAGGATCTTTTCGAGGACCGCGGCGATAGCCTCTACGGGCAGGCCGATCACCTTGGCGATGGCACCCACGGCGAGCATATTTGGCCGCCCGCCGGCCACCGAGCGCGCCATTTTCTTGAAGGCGATATTGTAGACAGCGGCGCCGGAGGCGAGGATCTGATCAGGCACCGCCCCCTGGGCGGGATCGGTGACAATCAAGCCAGTGCTGGAGAGGGCCATTTCCTTGGCGTATTTGCCGAGGTTCTGCCAGTCGATCCCCACCAGCAGCTGGGACTGGTCATCCTGGCAAAAAAGTGGCGAATGGCTGAACCTGAGGGTGGCGGTGGCCTCGCCACCGCGGATCTGGGCACCGGCTGAACGGGTCATATAGGCGTACCAGCCCGCCTCGCCCGCTGCTTCGAGAAGGATGGTGCCGGCCGTGATAACCCCGGCTCCGCCGCTCCCCGCCAATACTACGGATACGGATTGCGTATTCATTATTCAAAGCTACCCCTTATCGCCAGGGGGCGAACCTGTCTGGCGCGTTGACGATCCCTGGCGGGGCCCCGGGGGACAGACCTGGCAACTGCTGCCAGCGCGAGGCCCCCGGGAGCAACCCGGCTCCAGGCTCCGGTCAATTCATTCCTGGCTCGGCTTGAGGTCGTCCGGCAGGGAGTTGACGATGGTTGTCTTGACCTTGTCCGCCTCCTCGGGATTGAAGTCCATCCCGTACACCTTCTCCACTTCGTACTGGGAGAGTTCGTGCCAGGACACCGGCTCGACACCGTGGCGGGCCAGGGAACTTTTCACACAGGCGAGGGGACAGCCGTCGATTCCTATGATGGGGCGACCTGAGGTAGCCACCTTCACCAGTTTGCGGACGTCGCCGCCGACGCCGGCGATACAGGACATTTCGGCAACACCCTCCCGATCGAGACGGATGGCGATGTAGTTGGCCATCTGCGCGGCGCTGGAACAGCCGGAACAGGAGTAGACCAGGGGCTTTTGGGTTTGCTTGGCATTTGACATTGCGTTGATCCTCGGCGGTGATGCAGGGCAATCGCCCTGACTGGTTATATTAAGATACCTTTATTAGGATTAATCAGCCTTGCGGTCAGCTGGCGTCATCTAAAAATAATTCGAACTGCCTGTTTTTTGCGAAGTATTTTCTGAACCGCCAGCGATGCCTGAAAACTCCAAAAAAATAAAGGTTACTTTGGCAGACCGCTATTAAATGTTAGCCAGCAAATACTCCCATCACATTGACACACATCAACGACCGCCGTGTCTGCCGAACCCTGAACTGCCGTGCCAGCCCGAAAAAACAAGGGTTTGGCAAAATTCCTCCGCAAAAATGATTGCGATCAATTTCTGTTCTGTTGCTGCGAAAGCATCCATACCGCCGCTTCCACCCGGGAGCGCAGGCCGAGTTTTTTGAGAATGTGTTTGACGTGAATTTTTACCGTGCCATCGGCAATATCCAGCTCCCGGGCAATCAATTTGTTGCTCAACCCGCGGGCGATGGCCTTGAGAATTTCGTGTTCGCGACTGGTGAGCTTGGCGAGCAAATTGGTTTTGCTTTCCCCCTTGCGGATTGCCCCGGCGAGAATATGGGTAAGGCGATCACTGATCACCATTTTGCCCAGGGCCGCCTCTTTTATTTTTTCCAGTATGCCTTCGGGATCCATATCCTTGAGCAGATAGCCGTCGGCACCATAGGTAATGGCGGCGATCAAATCCTCGTCGCTGTCGGAAACCGTGAGAATGATTATCCGCGCGGCAATTTCCTCATCGCGCAATTTCTTCAGGGTTTCGAGGCCGTCCATACCCTGCATATTGAGGTCGAGGACAATCAGATCCGGATCCTGGGCCTTGGCAATGGCGAGGGCATCCTGGCCATTGCTGGCTTCACCAATCACCACCAGGTCGTCCTCGAGCTCGATCAGTTGCATCAAACCCTTGCGCAGCAGGGGGTGATCATCCACCAGCAACACGGTTGTCGGGGTGTCGTCCATCGTCAACATCGGTTATCCATCGTCGGCCAGAAAAGATTGTGCAGGCGCCACTTGTGCGCGTCTGCCCGAATAAAAAAAATACCGGCGTTTACCCATGCTCCAACTCCTGCGCAAACACACTGTCGGCCCTTTTAGTCTTGTTCCTGCCGGCGCCTAAACACTTGATTTACATCAGCCACTTGCCGTTTACCGGCCAGACGCAAAAATCACCTCATACCACCGGGCTGGGCAGAAAAACTCACTGAACCCAGTATATTTCATGGGCTTGTAAAATTGACTACCCCCTAGGAGGTACGCCAACCCCAACCGGTGCAAAGCGCCACCTATTCACAAAAGGCCATTGTCGACGGACGGTACGGCGCCCAAGGTGTGACCATCAACCATTGCCACCAGGAGCAGCGCCATGAACGATGCCACCACGCCCGTCAAGTCCAGGGGGGCCGACCTCCACATCTGGGACCCCGAGGACGCCACGTTCTGGGAGACCGAGGGCAAACGAATCGCCCGGCGCAATCTGTGGATCTCGGTGCCAAGCCTGCTGTGCGGCTTCGCGGTATGGCTGTACTGGGGCATCATCACCGTGCAAATGCTCAACCTGGGGTTTCCCTTCACCCAGGCGGAGCTGTTCACCCTCAACGCCATTGCCGGCCTGTCCGGCGCCACCCTGCGTATTCCCAGCAGCTTCTTCATTCGCCTGTGTGGCGGCAGGAACACCATTGTGTTCACCACCTCGCTGCTGATGATCCCGGCCCTGGGGACGGGAATCGCCCTGCAAAACCCGGATACACCCCTGTGGATCTACCAGCTGCTGGCCCTGCTGTCGGGCTTTGGCGGCGGCAATTTTGCCGCCTCCATGTCCAATATCAGTTTCTTCTATCCCCGCAAGGAGCAGGGCCTGGCCCTCGGCATCAACGCCGGCCTCGGCAACTTCGGGGTGACCACCATGCAGGTGCTGATTCCCCTGGTGATGACCTTCGGCCTGTTCGGCGCCCTGGGCGGCGACTCCATGACCCTGCAGACCGCCTCCGGCACCCTGATCGGCAAGATCCCCGCCGGCACCGAGACCTTTATCCAGAACTCCGGCCTGGTGTGGCTGCTGGTGTTGATTCCCCTGGTTATCGCCGGCTGGTTCGGCATGAACAATATCCGCACCGCGGATGTTTCCCCGGACATTCCCGGCGCCCTCGGCAGCTTTGCCCTGATCGGCGGCATGCTGCTGCTGGGGCTGGTGGTCTCCGTTGCGGGCCTGTGGCTGATGCTGCCGGAATCCGCCAACGGCTCCGGCTTTGGGGTACCCAAGGAACTGGTGCTGGTGCTGGTGATCGCCGCCACCGTGTTTCTGCTGAAGGAGATTCCCGGCAAGATCAGCACCAACCTGGAGCGCCAGTATCGGATCTTCAACAATCGTCACACCTGGGTGATGAGCATTATCTACACCATGACCTTTGGCTCCTTTATCGGCTTTTCGGCGTCCTTTCCCTTGGCGATTCAGGTGATCTTTGGCTACCAGCACCTGGTGGTGGACGGCGTAATGACCCATGGCACCGTCAACCCCAACGGCCCCAGCGCCCTCACCTACGCCTGGATGGCGCCCTTTATCGGCGCACTGATTCGCCCGGTGGGCGGCTGGATTTCCGACAAGCTGGGGGGCGCCCTGGTCACCCAGATATGCTCCGCAGTCATGGTGGTGGCAGCCCTCGGGGTGTCCTACTACATGAAGGCGGCCTACAACTCCGCCACCCCGGAGGAGTATTTCGCGCCCTTCTTCCTGCTCTTCCTGCTGCTGTTTGCCGCCACCGGCATTGGCAACGGCTCCACCTTCCGCACCATCGCCATCGTCTTCCCCAAGGAGCAGGCCGGCCCCGTACTGGGCTGGACTTCGGCGGTGGCGGCCTATGGCGCCTTCTACATTCCCCAGGTACTGGGTGAGCAGATCAAGGCGGCGAGTCCCGAGGTGGCGTTCAACGGCTTTGCCGCCTTCTACGCCGCCTGCATCTTTATCAACTGGTGGTTCTATTTGCGCCGGGACGGCGAGTTCTACAACCCCTGAGCAACACCATTGCGGGCGGCCCGAGGGCCGCCCGCACTATTTTTTCACGCCACCCTGCCCGCCTTGGTCAGGCAGGACGGCAGAAATTCAAACTGCACCCTGGTGCCGCCCTCCGCGCGCCGCACCACCTCCACCTGGCTGCCGAGATGGCGGCTACGCTCGTTCATAATCGCCATGCCGTAGTGATTGACCTTGTGGGGATTGACGTCGATGCCGATGCCGTCATCCTCCACCCGCAGGGTCACCTTATCCCCTTCCTTGAGGAGCTGAATGAACAGCTGCCTGCCGCCGGAGTGGTAGACCGCATTCTGGCCCGCCTCACGGATGATCTGTAGCAAGTGAATCTCTTCGGTGGGGGTGAGGGGCAGGTCGTCCAGCTGATAGTCCAGGGTCACCTCCAGATTGCCCCGCTCCTCCAGTTGATTGACGACACTTTCCAGGGCCGCGCGCAGGCCGCCGGCGTCGATTTTGAGACGGAAGGTGGTGAGCAGCTCCCGCAACTGGCGGTAGGCGGAGGATAGCCCCTCCCGCAATTCGTCGATGATTCCCTGCTGGGTGGAGTAGTTGGCGTTGTTGTGGGATTTCTGCAGGCGCACCACCTGAATCTGCAGGTAGGACAGCGCCTGGGCCAGGGAGTCGTGGAGTTCGCGGGCGATCACCGCGCGCTCGTTGAGCATCGCCAGGCGCCGCTCCTGGGTGCGCTGGTCCTCCAGGGACAGGGCAATGGCCAGCTGGTCCGCCACCGACTGTGCCATCTGGCGCTGCCAGGCCCCCAGCCCCTTGCCATCCCGCAGCCGTACGTTGATCACCCCGTAGTGCTGCAGATGGCGGATGATGGGGAACCTCTCATCCTGGCTGCCCAGGGCGCAGAAGGGGCCGACACCACTGCACACGGCACAGGAGTCCCGCTCGCACTTGCCCTGGGCCGTCCACTCGGAGGTGAACTGCAGATAGGGGTGCTCTCCCTCGGCGCTGAACAGGCACAGTTCCAGGGGGGCGTGGTCCAGGTGACGGGACAACTCGTCCACCAGCTGCTGATAGTCGAAGGGCAGCCCGTCGAGAATGCGCCGGGAATTGGTGAACATAAAGGTCAAATAGGTGTTGTTGCGCTGCAATTCCCAGGTGCGCTGGCGGATTTTTTCCTCCTGACGGGCATAGGCGAAATTGATGGACTGGCTCATCTGGTTGAGCACCGCCGCCATCAACCCCAGCTCATCATTGCCCTTGACCTCCACCTGGTAACCGTAGTCGCCGCTGCCGATGCGGTGGGCGGCGACGGTGAGCTGGCGCAGGGGCTTTTCCACCCGCACCGTGAGCAGGAAGAAAATCAGGCTGCCGATCAGCACGGTCACCGCCAGGGAGGCCAGCAGCAGGATGCGCAGGGACGCCACCCGCTGTTCCGCCTGGTGCTGGAACTCCCCCACCAGAGTGTCGATACGCTCCACCTGCTGATCGAACAGCCCGTGGGGCAGGGGCACCGGTGTGGTGGCGGCCAGATGCTGGAGCAGCAGGGGCCGCAGCTCCCCCTGCCAAAAGGCCAGGGCGTCGACAAACAGCTCATCCACCGGGGTGGCCGGCCTGTCGCCGCGCTGCAGGTTAAACAGGCTGTGGGCCCAGGTCTTGTCCAGCTGCTCGATGGCGGCCATGGTCTGCTGGTGATCGCCCTCCCGCAACAGCAGTCCGATATGGTAAGTCTGCATGCGCATGGAGCCCGACAGGTTGATCAGCTGGGCGTCCTTGTCGGATTGCTCGGTAATCCAGTAGGAGGAAAAAATATTGATCAGCGGGATGCTCAGGATGACCAACACCGACAGGGTGATGTACATCATCACCGACCTGGGAAACTGCTTTTCCAGTGCTGCCACCATGTTTCTACCCCCAAAGATCCGCGGCCCCGGCGAACGCCCCGCGGCCTCGTCAACAGTACAAAAAAACCCATCCAATACAACGGCTTGAATTACCGCCACCGCTATCCCTTTGGTGATAGCCGGGGGCCTCGCCAAGTATAGCCCCGGCACCCATGGTTGACCTAAGTCATCCATCGCCAGCGGCTGCTGGTTATAGTCCGTTGGCAGAGATTGCCGGTGGTCGCGGGCGGGTCCCAACGGGCTCACCAGGACGCGGCGAATGGCATCAGAGTAGCACTGGCGAGGATAAACCATGAGTCATTTACTTCAGAAACTGCGGTTTTTCACTGTGAAAAAACAGGCTTTCGCCGAGGGTCACGGCGTCACCACCAACGAGGACCGCAGCTGGGAGGACGGCTACCGCCGCCGCTGGCAGCACGACAAGGTGGTGCGCTCCACCCACGGCGTCAACTGCACCGGCTCCTGCAGCTGGAAGATCTACGTCAAGGACGGCCTGGTCACCTGGGAGACCCAGCAGACCGACTACCCCCGCACCCGCCCCGACCTGCCCAACCACGAGCCCCGGGGCTGTCCCCGGGGGGCCAGCTACTCCTGGTATATCTACAGCGCCAACCGCCTCAAGTACCCCAGGGTGCGCAAGGCCCTGCTCCGGCTGTGGCGGGAGGCGAAACTCCTCCACAGCGACCCGGTGGCGGCCTGGGGCTCCATCGTCTCCGACCCCGCCAAGGCCCTGGAATACAAGAGCCGCCGTGGCCTCGGTGGACTGGTGCGCAGCGACTGGCGGGAGGTCAATGAAATCATCGCCGCCGCCAACGTCTACACCGCCAAGACCTTCGGTCCCGACCGGGTCACCGGCTTCTCACCGATCCCCGCCATGTCCATGGTGTCCTACGCCGCCGGCGCCCGCTACCTGTCCCTGATCGGCGGCAACTGCCTGAGCTTCTACGACTGGTACTGCGACCTGCCCCCGGCCTCCCCCCAGGTCTGGGGCGAACAGACCGACGTGCCCGAATCCGCCGACTGGTACAACTCCGGCTACATCATCGCCTGGGGCTCCAACGTGCCCCAGACCCGCACCCCGGACGCCCACTTCTTCACCGAGGTGCGCTACAAGGGCACCAAGACGGTGGCCGTCACCCCCGACTATTCGGAGGTGGCCAAGCTCACCGACGAGTGGGTGCATGCCAAGCAGGGCACCGACGCCGCGGTGGCCATGGCCATGGGCCACGTCATCCTGCGGGAATTTCACGTCGACAACCCGAGCCCCTATTTCCGCGAATACGTGCGCACCACCACCGACTTCCCCTACCTGGTCCGGCTGGACGCCACCGCCAAGGGCCTGGTCCAGGGCCGCTTTCTGCGGGCCAGCGACCTCGCCGGCAACCTGGGCCAGGACAACAACCCGGACTGGAAAACCATCGCCCTGGACGAGATCAGCGGCGACCTGGTGTCCCCCAACGGCGCCATCGGCTACCGCTGGGGAGAAGCCGCCGCCGGGCGCGGCAAGTGGAATATCGAGCAGCGGGACGGCAACTCCGGCGCCGACCTCAGCCTGGCCCTGTCCCTCAAGGATCGCGCCGACGACATCGCCGAGGTGGCCTTCCCCTATTTCGGCGGTCAGACCCACGAACACGGCTACTTCGACCACACCGACCACGCCGAGGTACAACTGCGCAAGGTGCCGGTGAAGAAAGTACTGCTGGCGGACGGCAGTACCGCCCTGGTGGCCACCGTCCACGACCTCACCCTGGCCAACTACGGCGTCGACCAGGGCCTGGGCTGCGGCAACTGCGCCACCTCCTTCGACGACGACCTGCCCTACACCCCGGCCTGGCAGGAAAAGATCACCGGGGTGCCCCGCGCCCAGATCATCCGCATCGCCCGGGAATTTGCCGACAACGCCCACAAGACCCACGGCCGCTCGATGATCATCATCGGCGCGGCGATGAACCACTGGTACAACATGGACATGAACTACCGCGGCGTCATCAATCTGCTGATGATGTGCGGCTGTATCGGCCAGTCCGGCGGCGGCTGGGCCCACTATGTGGGCCAGGAAAAGCTGCGCCCCCAGTGCGGCTGGCTGCCCCTGGCCTTCGGCCTCGACTGGCAGCGCCCGCCGCGACAGATGAACGGCACCTCGTTTTTCTACAACCATTCCGACCAGTGGCGCTACGAGAAGCTGGAGATGTCGGAAGTGGTGTCGCCCCTGGCGGACAAGGCCAAGTGGCAGGGGTCCATCATCGACTACAACACCCGCGCCGAGCGCATGGGCTGGCTGCCCTCCGCCCCCCAGCTGGGCACAAACCCCCTGCAGCTGTGCCGGGATGCCGCTGCGGCGGGTATGGACCCCAAGGATTACACGGTGCAGCAGCTCAAGAGCGGCGCACTGAAGTTTGCCTGCGAAGACCCGGACAACCCCCAGAACTTCCCCCGCAACCTGTTTATCTGGCGCTCCAACCTGCTGGGCTCCTCCGGCAAGGGCCACGAATACATGCTGCGCCACCTGCTGGGCACCAGGCACGGCCTGCAGGGTGTGGACCTGGGGGAGAGCGGCGAGAAAAAGCCCGAGGATGTGGTGTGGCGGGACGAGCCCACCGAGGGCAAGCTGGACCTGCTGGTGACCCTGGACTTCCGCATGTCCACCACCGCCCTGTATTCCGACATCGTGTTGCCCACCGCCACCTGGTACGAGAAGGACGACATGAACACCTCGGACATGCACCCCTTTATCCACCCCCTGTCCAAGGCGGTGGACCCGGTGTGGGAGTCCCGCTCCGACTGGGATATCTTCAAGGGCATCGCCAAGGCCTTCAGTGCCCTGTGCCCCGGCCACCTGGGGGTCGAAGACGACCTGGTCACCGTACCCCTCCAGCACGACACCCCGGCGGAGCTCGCCCAGCCCGAGGTCAAGGCCTGGTGGCGGGGGGAGTGTGAGCTGATTCCCGGCAAAACTGCGCCGGCCATGGTGGTGGTGGAGCGGGACTACCCCAACACCTACGCCCGCTTCACCTCCCTGGGCCCGCTGCTGGAAAAGCTCGGCAACGGCGGCAAGGGCATCACCTGGGACACCCGCGAGGAGGTGGAATTTCTCGGCAAGCTCAATTACACCCACACCGCGGAGGGCGCCAACCAGGGCCGGCCAAAGATCGAGTCCGCCATCGATGCCGCCGAGGTGATCCTGTCCCTGGCGCCGGAGACCAACGGCCAGGTGGCCGTCAAGGCCTGGCAGGCCCTGTCGGCGATTACCGGCCGCGACCACAGCCACCTGGCCAGGCCCAAGGAGGACGAGAAAATCCGCTTCCGGGACCTCCAGGCCCAGCCCCGCAAGATCATCAGCTCCCCCACCTGGTCGGGGCTGGAGGACGAGCATGTGTCCTACAACGCCGGTTACACCAATGTCCACGAGCTGATTCCCTGGCGCACCCTCACCGGGCGCCAGCAGTTCTACCAGGACCACGAGTGGATGCGGGATTTCGGCGAGCAGCAGTGCCTGTACAAGCCGCCGGTGAACCTCAAGACCATCGCCCCCATCCTCGGCAAGAAGCCCAACGGCAACACCGAGCTGGTACTCAACTGGATCACCCCCCACCAGAAATGGGGCATCCACTCCACCTACTCCGACAACCTGCTGATGCTCACCCTGTCCCGGGGCGGGCCCATCGTCTGGCTCAGCGAGGTGGACGCCAGCAAGGGCGGCATCGTCGACAACGACTGGATCGAGATCTTCAACGTCAACGGCGCCATCACCGCCCGCGCCGTGGTCGCCCAGCGGGTGCCCGAGGGGATGAGCATGATGTACCACGCCCAGGAGCGGATCATCAATGTGCCCGGCTCGGAGATCACCAAGACCCGGGGCGGCATCCACAACTCGGTGACCCGGGCGGTGATGAAACCTACCCACATGATCGGCGCCTACGCCCAGCAGGCCTACGGCTTCAACTACTACGGCACCGTGGGCTGCAACCGGGATGAATTTGTCATCGTCCGCAAGATGGACACCATTGACTGGCTCGAAGAGAGCGGGGAGTAACGGCAATGAAAGTACGCGCGCAAATCGGCATGGTCCTCAACCTGGACAAATGCATCGGCTGCCACACCTGTTCGGTGACCTGCAAGAACGTGTGGACCAGCCGCGACGGCATGGAATACGCCTGGTTCAACAATGTGGAAAGCAAACCCGGCCTCGGCTATCCCCGGGAATGGGAGAACCAGGACAAGTGGAACGGCGGCTGGAAGAGAACCGCCGGCGGCAAACTCGAACCCCGCCAGGGGGGCAAGCTCAAGACCCTGGCCAACCTCTTCGCCAACCCGGACCTGCCGGCCATCGACGACTACTACGAGCCCTTCGACTTCGACTACGAGCACCTCCACAAGGCCGGCGACAGCAAGCACCAGCCGGTGGCCCGCCCGGTTTCCCTGCTCACCGGGAAAAAGATGGAAAAGATCGTGGGCGGCCCCAACTGGGAGGAAATCCTCGGCACCGAGTTCGCCAAGCGCAAGGCGGATCGCAACTTCGACGAGGTGGTGCAGAAGGAGATCTACGGCCAGTTTGAACAGACCTTTATGATGTACCTGCCGCGGCTCTGCGAACACTGCCTGAATCCGGCCTGTGTCGCCGCCTGCCCCAGCGGCGCCATCTACAAGCGGGAAGAGGACGGCATCGTCCTTATCGACCAGGACAAGTGCCGCGGCTGGCGGATGTGCGTCTCCGCCTGCCCCTACAAGAAAATCTACTACAACCACAAAACCGGCAAGTCGGAGAAGTGCATCTTCTGCTACCCACGGATCGAGGCCGGCCAGCCCACGGTGTGCTCCGAAACCTGTGTCGGCCGCATCCGCTACCTGGGGGTGCTGCTCTACGACGCCGACCGCATCGCGGCCGCCGCCACCGTGGAAAACGAAACCGACCTCTACCAGGCACAGCTCGACATTTTCCTCGACCCCTTCGACCCGGCGGTGCAGGACGCGGCCCGGGCCGAGGGCATCCCCGAGGCCTGGCTGGAGGCCGCCCAGGCCTCCCCGGTGTACAAAATGGCCATCGACTGGAAGATCGCCATGCCCCTGCACCCGGAATACCGCACCCTGCCCATGGTCTGGTATGTGCCGCCCCTGTCCCCCATCCAGGGCGCCGCCCAGCAGGGCCATATCGGCATGGACGGGGTCATTCCCGACGTCAAGTCCCTGCGCATTCCGGTGAAATACCTGGCCAACCTGCTCACCGCCGGGGACGAGGCGCCCATTGTCACCGCCCTGGAGCGCATGCTGGGCATGCGCGCCTGGAAGCGCTCCCAGCAGGTGGACGGGGTGGAGGACAGCGCCCTCCTCGCCCGGCTTGGCATGACCGGCCCCCAGATCGAAGAGATGTACCGCTACCTGGCCATCGCCAACTACGAGGACCGCTTCGTGATCCCCTCCACCCACCGGGAGTACGCGGAGAACGCCTACGACATGAAAAGCACCTGCGGCTTCAGCTTTGGCAACGGCTGCAGCGACGGCAACAACGGCGTCAACCTGTTCGGCGGCAACAAGGCCACCCACAGGGACATCATCGCCGTATCCCGGGAGGACTGACCATGGATATCCTGCGCCTGATCTCCCTGCTCCTGGACTATCCGGAGCAGACCCTGGACGGGGAGCTGCCCGCCCTCAGCGCCGTCATCGACGACTCGCCCCTCAGCAGTGATGCCCGCCGCGGCCTGTGGCGCTTTATCCAGGCCCGCCAGGGACTGGACCTGCTGGATCTGCAGGCGGACTACGAAGAGGTGTTCGGCCGCGGCCGCGCCCACTCCCTGTGGCTGTTCGAGCATGTCCACGGCGAATCCCGGGACCGCGGCCAGGCCATGGTGGATCTGCTGGACAACTACCGCAGGGCCGGCCTGGAACTGGCCCACAACGAACTGCCGGACTACCTGCCACTGTTTTTGGAGTTTCTCGCCACCCAGGGGGAGGACAATGCCCGCGCCTGGTTGCAGGACGTGGCCTATATCCTCGCCCTGGTCCAGTGCCGCCTGGAAAAGATCGGCAGCGACTTTGCCGCCCCCCTGGCGGCCCTGGTGGAACTGGCGGGCACCCGCCTCGACCTGGGGGAGGTGCGCCACCGGGTTGCCGACGAAGCCCGGGACGACACCCCCGAAGCCCTGGACCAGGCCTGGGAGGAGGAGGAAATCCTCTTTGGCAGTGCCGGCGGCGGCTGCGACAGCGCCACCGACAACCGCAAACCGGAGCCCGCGGTGCCCCTGCACTGGGTGGATTTTTCAACCACACCTGATGGCGCTCAAGGCGCCGTCCCCAGCAAGAGGCTATGATTTATGAACGCCTTCAACCATTTCCTTTTTGGCATCTATCCCTACATCGCGCTGACGGTATTTATCTTGGGCTCCATGGTGCGCTACGACCGCGAGCAGTACACCTGGAAGGCTGGCTCCAGCCAGCTCCTGGAGGGGCGCCAATTGCGGGTCGGCAGCATCTGCTTCCACGTGGGGATTCTCGCCGTCCTCGCCGGCCACTTCGTCGGCCTGCTGACCCCGGCCGCCGTCTGGCACGCCCTGGGCATCAGCGCCCCCGCCAAGCAGGTGATCGCCATCGCCCTGGGGGGCTTTTTCGGCCTGGTGTGCCTGTTTGGCATGACCATCCTGATCAGGCGCCGCCTCACCAACCCGCGGGTGTGGGCGGTGACCTCCACCATGGATATCACCATTCTGTTGCTGATCTATATCCAGCTGCTCCTCGGCCTGGTGTCCATCTTCGTGTCCCTCGGGCATCTCGATGGCGGCGAAATGCTGAGATTGATGGCCTGGGCGCAGAACCTGGTGATTTTCCGCGGCGGCATCGCCGCTGAAAACATCGCCGGGGTACATTGGATCTTCAAACTCCATGTGCTGCTGGGCATGACCCTGTTTCTGCTTTTTCCCTTCTCCCGGCTGGTTCATATCTGGAGCGTGCCGGTGAAGTACATCAACCGCAATTACCAGATCGTGCGCGGCCGGGCCTGAGCAGACCCGGCCCCAAGGGCCCCCTCCGCGGGGGCCCAGGGTTTTCACAATGACGAGGACGTTAACCATGGGCAAGGCAAGCAAAACTCTGATGGCAGTCGCCGTGGCGGCGAGTGCCGGCACGGGGGCGGCGGGCATTTCGGCGGCGGAATTCAGCGACCTGGTCACCCAGGGCAAGGCCAATGTCAACCTCCGCTACCGCTTCGAAAATGTCGACCAGGAGAATATCTCCGCCGACGCCAACGCCTCTACCCTGAGGTCCCGCCTGACCTGGACATCGGGCACCTTTTCCGGGATCTCCGGGGTGCTGGAGGTGGACAACATCTCCGCCATCGGCAACGACAATTACAACTCCACGGAAAATGGCAAGACCCACTACCCGGTGGTGGCGGACCCCGAGGGCACCGAGGTCAACCAGGCCTTCCTGGGTGTCGCCATCGCCGGTGCCGGCACGCTGGATGCCGGGCGGATGCGCATCAACCACGCCAACCAGCGCTTCCTCGGCGGCGTCGGCTGGCGCCAGAACGAGCAGACCTACGACGCCCTGCGCTTTCAGTCCCTGGCGATCAACAATGTCACCCTGGATTACGCCTATATCTGGAACGTCAACCGGGTGTTCGGCCCCAGGGACGGCGCCCAGAAGGCCAACTGGGATGGCGATGTCCACGCCCTGCGGGCGGGCTGGACCATCAACCCCGATAACCGCCTGGGGGCCTTCCTCTACGCCCTGGATATCGACGATGCCCGGGCCCTGTCGAGCACCACGGTCGGGGTGGATTACGCCGGCGCCATCGCGGTGACCGAAGGTGTGAAACTGGCGCTGAACCTGGCCTACGCCCGCCAGTCCGACGGCGGCGACAACCCCAACCACTACGACGCCGACTACCTGCTGGCGGAAGCCACCCTGCCGCTGGCCAAGGTGGCGCTGACCGCGGGCTACGAAGTCCTCGGCAGCGACAACAACGTGGGCTTCTCCACCCCTCTGGCCACCCTCCACGCCTTTCAGGGTTTCGCCGATCAGTTCCTGGCCACCCCGGGGGCGGGGGTCGAGGATAGCTATCTTCGCGCCGCCGGCGCCCTGGCTGGGGTCAAACTGGCGGCCACCTACCACGACTTCTCGGCGGACCGGGGCAGCGGCGACTACGGCAGCGAGCTGGACCTCAGCGCCGCCTACGGACTGCTGCCCAACCTCAACCTGCTGGTGAAATACGCCGCCTACAACGGCGACAGCGGCGCCCCTGCCCCCCAGCGCAACGATGTGGACAAATTCTGGATTATGCTGGAATACAGTCTGTAGTCAGCGCAAGGCCCCTCAGCCGGCGCTGGGGGCCTATACTTTTTTACCACCATGACACACCACCCAAAGAGGACAACCGCCATGAGCAACGACGCCGCCAAACTGAAAAGATACGAGGAAACCCTGAAACTGCTGGCCGACACCAGCATCGCCAGCTACCTGCGCTCCATCACCCGCAACGAGGAAGAGGAGCCCACCATGGAGGTCACCCTGACCGCCTGTGATATCACCGCCTTTGCCAAGTTGGACAACGCCCTGGCGGCCTTCGGCATCAAGCCAAAGGTACTGTAGCCGGGAACAAGGCTGCCGACGCCGGGGGTGTCGGTTGCAATGTCGCCTGGCCGGCAATCCGGAGGCGCTGCTGGCTCCCGCCATGGCGAGCCAACGGCGGGGCCGCCGGTGCTGCTTCCAGGTCACCCCAGGGGGGGGCTGTGCACCATGCCCGGCTGGCCGAACCAATAGCCGTTGACCCCGTCCGAGGCGATTACCTCGCCGCCCTGACCACCGCGGCGGGTCCGGTCGAAGGCGGCTAGCACCTCCGCCATCCCGGTGGCGGCAGGGCTGAGGCGCACCACATCCACCCCCATCGCGGCCATCTCCGGCAACTGGGCCAGCAGGTTCATGGGTTGTGGGGAGAGGGTCTGGATACCATTGATGGTGAACAGCTCCCGACCCTCCTGGGAGGCCAGTTCAAGACCGTCGGGATAGTCGATGCAGCGGTACTGGCAATTATCCTTGGTCAACTCCAGATGGCGCGCGGTAAAACAGCGGGCCGACAGCGCCAGGGGCAGCTTGCCCCAGGCAAAGACCTCGGTCTCGATGGCGGGCCGCTGCTGCAGCAGGGTCTGCAAGCCCTGGCGATCCATATCCACCGGCATCACCCAGCGCCGCGCACCCCGGGCGGCGAGCCACCCCAGGGTACGGGCGTTGTAGACATTCAGGGTAGGCCCACAGACAAAGGGGATACCCCGCTCCATGGCCAGCTGGATGGCCCCCTGGTCATTGGCCTCCACCGTCAGGCCGTGGTTGTCCACCACCTTGCGAATGGCGGTGAGATCAGCGCTGGATTCACTGAGGATCAGACTCGAAATCACCACTTCTTTGGCAGAGCTGTCCGCCAGATAACGGGCGAGGTCGAGCCACTCCGGAATGCGCAGCTGATGGCGCTTGTTGCACACCGCCTCCCCCAGGTAGATCACATCCACCGGGCTCGCCGCCGCAGCCTCGTAAAAATCAAAGACCTGCTGGCGCGGCCAGTAAAACAGGATCGGCCCCAGGGCCAGCTTGAGCCGTGTCATTGCCACACCCTGTCGTAGGCGCCGAGGGTGGTTTGCACGCCCTCGGCGTGTTTGCGCAGACTGCTGTCCCACTCGCGGCGCTTGCGGTCCAACGTCACCCCGTCGCTGTGGTGGATAAAGTACTCGTCGAGGGCGCTGCGCCAGGTGGCCACCACCTGGGCGACATAGGCCGGACTGCGCTGGCGTCCCTCGATCTTGATGGCCTTGACGCCGCAGGCCGCCAGCTCGGGGATCAGGGCCAGGGTATTGAGGCTGGTGGGTTCCTCCAGGGCGTGGCTTCGCCTGCCGTCCACCACGAAGCGCCCCTTGCAGAGGGTCGGGTAGGAGGCGTTTTCCCCCGCGGCGTAGTGGTCCACCAACACCCCGTTGAGACGGGTCTGCAGCCCCTGGGGCGTTTCCCGCCATTCCACCGCCTTGGCGGGGGAGCAGACCCCGGCGATATTGGGTGACTCCCCGGTGACATAGGAGGACAGATGGCAGCGGCCCTCGGCCATGATGCACAGGCTGCCAAATCCGAACACTTCCAGATCACAGGGGGCGGCGGCCGCCAACTGGGCCACCTGCTTCATGGACAATACCCGAGGCAGCACCGCGCGGCGGACGCCAAAGTTCTGGGTGTAAAAGCGCAGGGCTTCGAGATTGGTCGCCGACGCCTGTACCGACAGGTGGAGGGGCAGCAGTGGATGGCGTTCGGCGGCGTAGGCCATCAAGCCCAGGTCGGCCAGAATCAGGGCGTCGGCACGGTGCGCCGCGGCCCTGTCAACCGCCGCCTCCCAGGTGGCGAGGCGCGCCGGATGGGGATAGGTATTGATGGCGACAAAAACCCGCTTGCCACGGGATCTGGCGTAGTCGATGGCCTTGTCCACCTGCTTGTCGGAGAAGTTGAGGCCGCTGAAGCTGCGGGCATTGGTGTGATCGTTGAAACCCATGTAAACGGCATCGGCACCGTTGTCCACCGCCGCCTTCAGGGAGGTGAAATTGCCCGCCGGGCACACCAGCTCCATCATGGCGCCACCCCCTTCCCCGCCCGCTGCGGTTTGCCGGCCTCGGCCGCGCCCCCCCGCAGCAGCCGGCGCAGCACCGTCAGGGCCGCGGGCAACGGCCCCGGCAAGCTCTGGTCATCCACGGCATCCAGGACATTTTTGACATTGAGGGCAAAATCCGTATCCCCTTCAATCACCAGACGGCGCTGAAAAAACAGGGTATCCGCATCCTCGGCCCGGGCCAGCAGCCGCAGAAATTCCATCGGCGTCGCACTGATGCTGGCATCGCTGGCCGCGGCCGCTGGCGCCGCCCGCAACCTGTCGCCGTCGAAGCGGATCAACCAGCGCAGATCCAGATCCCGCACCTGGATGGCCAGGGCCTTGCCAGCCATGAAATCCATGTCGCCGTCGGCAATCTGCTCCCCCAGAACCCGGTTGAGCGCGGCGCTGGCGAGCAGCGCCTGGGGTCGCCGGGGCGCCTTGCGCAACACCCTCCCAAGCAGCCTGGTGACCCGCAGTTGCAGGTTTTCGTCTATAGTCACATCGGTCTCCGGTAGCTCACAGACACAATCACCGCACTTCCCGTACTTTCAATTTGACATTGAATGGCGGTCGCGGAATCTCTGCAGGGTTGCCATGGCGAGGAAAGAGCGTTCAGCTGCGACACCCCCGCAATGACATGGACCAGAAATAATCAGAAGTCCCGCAACATCTTAATGGAGACCAATGGAGATTCATTTGATTGACCGCAAGAACAGCCGACATCCGTTGATCGACAATGACAAAGCGCGGCAGTACGATAAAATTCCACCAGGCAAGAGGAAACCACTATGGCCCGCCAGGTACTGGATACCCAGCAGCTCAGGGATCACCATTTGTTCGCCACCCTGCCGGAGGCGGAATTCAGTCGCCTTATGGAGAAGGCCCGCTTGCACAAATTGCGCAAGGAGGACTTCCTGTTTCGCCAGGGAACAGACGCCACCCATTTTTATTATGTGGTCAAGGGCACCATCAAACTCTACCGGATGATGACCGATGGCAGCGAGAAGATCATCGAGCTGGTTCCCGCGGGAATGACCTTTGGCGAGGCCTTGATGTTCAACGCCAACTCCAAATACCCGGTCACCGCTCAGGCCGCGGAAAACAGCACCGTGGTGTGTTTCAACAATAGCGACTACCTGACCCTGCTCAAAACCTTTCCCGATCTGGCCCTGCAATTGCTGTCGGGGATTACCGTGCGCCTGCGGGCCCGCATCAACGAAATCGAGGTGCTGTCCCTCAAGAACGCCTCCCACCGGGTGGTGCGCTATTTGATCGGCCTGACCATGTCCTCCTCGGAGCCGTGTCGCCAGTTCAAACTGCCCGCGGAGAAACGTCTGATCGCCGGCCAGCTGGGCATCCGCCCGGAAACCTTCTCACGGGTCATCGCCCACCTCAAGGAGGAGGGCATTATCGACATCAAGGGCAGGGTGATCACCGTGCTCGACCAGCAGGCGCTGATCAACTACGAGTGACGCCAGCCCGCCGCCGTGGCGGCGGGCTGGCGGACGGCCCTACTTCAGCGACGCGTAATAGGCGGCGAGGTCGGCGATGTCCTGGTCGGACAGGGGTTTGGCCATGGACGACATC
>Ga0079224_100002065_pt1 | contig 24037 bp, 18 predicted proteins | sample Stecom2015_FD_80414 | JGI IMG/M metagenome (GOLD analysis project Ga0079224, IMG submission 80414) | Agricultural soil microbial communities from Utah to study Nitrogen management - Steer compost 2015 | ecosystem: Environmental > Terrestrial > Soil > Agricultural land | place: USA: Utah... | reverse complement strand
CCCTCGGCAGGGATCGGATCGACCGCGCGGACGGTCACCGCGCCAGAAAGCGCGATCTCGGCGCGCCAGAGGTCAAGCTGCGGCGCGTCCGGCTCGCCAAGCGCGACATGCAGCCGGGTGAAGGGGATCATCTGCTGCAAGCCGATTGCAATCGCTTCAATCACGGACTCGGGCCGCAAGGAGCCAGAGACCGCTTCCATCAACGCGTTGAGGCGGGATTCCTGCTCGGCGGCGTTGACCGTTTCCAGGTAGAGGCGCGTCGTCTCGATGGCGGCGGCGGCCTGGGACGCGAACAACTCGAACGGCTGGAGCGAGGACGCCGTCGGCACGCGCCCGTCGGCAGGCTCGCGCATTCCGATGATGCCGATGATGCGCTTCTGGTCCTGCCCGACGAGCGTCAGGTAGAGCGTGTCTTCGGGGTGCCACTCGGTCGGGCCGACCTCAGGCGGGTCAAGCGGCGCATCATGATAAACGTGATGGCGCACCCAGGGCCGGTCATAGCGCAGGTAGTACCCCGCGCCGAGCTTCAACTCGTGGAACGCGAGGTCACCAATCCACGCCCGCCAAACCTTGCCGGGATACACATCCAGCTCAAGCGCCTCGTCCGAGTCATACCCGGCCTGGATCAGCGCGGTCGGCTCCAAGCGCTCGTCACGCAGAGTGATGAAGACCTTGCCCCAGCCCGCCTGATGAATCCCGTCCGCGACGACCTGCAAGCGGGCAGGCACATCCACCGCACGCTGAATCTCGCTGGCGACCATATGAAGCTGCGCCAGCCGGTCGCGCTCACGGCGAGTGGCTTCAGCCTCTTGCTGGATGCGTGCGATCAGGCGGAAGTTCTCGATGCTAAACGCTGCCTGCCCGGCGAAGACTTCGAGCGCCTCAATCGTCGCCACGTCCGGCCGCCGCCCAGACTGCGGATCATCCACGCTCATCATGCCGAGCAGCCGCCCGCCTGCGCCGTAGAACGGGATAAGCAGCAGGTCGTCGGGATGCCAGGCGCGCACGCCGGGGCCCATCTTCGCCTCGACCACCTGGACGGTGTGCAGCGTGTCAATCAGCGCGCCAGTGCCCTCAGCCGGTAGAAAATAGCTGTGGCTGATCTGATAGTCCGGCTGCATCAAGCCCTGCGCCTGATCCAACGGCGGCGAGACACTTCGCATCTGTTCGAACGTAGCGCGCGGCAGCCCGGCATACGCCGTGCGACGCATCACCTTCGCTTCGTCGTCCACCAGGCTGATCAGGACCGAGTTGAATCCGACCGACTCGCGCACGCCCTCGGCCACTTCGGTGAGCAGTTCTTCGAGCGACGCGCCGCGCCGGAACAGCTCGCCCACCTCGAAAATGCGGTCCATGCGCTCGGCGCGCATCCGAAGCTGCTGGTTTGCTTCAAGCTGCCCCTGATAGCGGCGCGCGTTCGCCACCGCCAGCGCCGCCTCGTCCGCCAACAATATGGCAAAATCGCTGGCGCGCGCGTCGAACGCATCCGGCGTATTGGCGAACAAATGCAGCACGCCGAGTGTGGCATCCTCTGCCGCCAGTGGCACGGCGATCGCCGAGCGCGCTCTGTGCGGCTCGGGCGTCCACTCGCTACTCGTGTAATCACCCACCACTACCGGCTCGCCGCCTGCCGCCGCCTGCTCGACCGGCAAAAGATCGGCCAGCGCGTCTTCCTCGCCGAAGCGCTGCTCGACCAGCGGATCATCGGGCGCGGACCAATCCTCAGCAGGCGCGAACAGCACCACGCTCGCGCCGTCCGCACCGGTCGAGCGCCGCGCCGCGCCGCGCACTTCTTCCAGAATGCGGTCGACCTCGATCGTCCGGCGCAGACCGCGGCTGATGTGCCCCAAGCGCTCCAACGTCTCGACGCGCGCGCGGAGCATTTCGTCGGTCGTCTGGTAGAGGCGCAGCCGGTCGATCATCGCCGCGATCTGCGTGGCAATCGGGTTTAGAAGCTGCAAAGCGGTATCGTGGAACGGCTCGCCGTTGCTGCGGTTGGCAACCGCCAGCTCGCCGATCACCTGATCGCGGATCACCAGCGGGACGCGCGCCACCTCGCGCCAGCCCAGATGCCGCGCTACCGTTTGGTAGGGTGCGGGAACGTGCGGCGCGGCGTCGAGCACCGGCTGTCGCTCGCTGAGAATGCCCTGCGCGCCATCCGGCCCGGTGAGGTCAATCGCCAGCGGCTCGTCGAGCGCCACGCCCCAGACATTGCCCGGCTCATAAACCAACTGGCCGCGCGCTTCATCCACCAACGCGATGCTGACCGCTTCCGCCTCGTACAGATTGGCGAGCGCGATCAATATCTGCTCGGTCGTTTCGTGCAGCGGGCGCACCTGCGACGCGAACTCGGTGATCACGCGCAAGCCTTCGGCCTGGTGCGTGCGGCGCTGCATCTCGCCGTACAATTGCGCATTGTCGATCAGGATCGCCGCCTGCCCGGCGAACAGCGAAAGGATGCGCGCGTCGTCCTCGGTGAAATCGCCGCCGCGCTTGTCCGCGATCTGAATCAGCCCGCGCCGCGCCCCACGCACAATCAACGGCGCCAGCGCAATCCGTTCGATACCGAGCGCCGTCGCCATGCGCGCCAGATCGCTGTCGCTCACCAACGGATCGCGGCGCAGATCGTTGCAGTACCATATCGGGCGGTCCTGCCAAAGCTCCGCGATCACGCTGCCCGGCGCGGACGGAAGCTGGTAAAAGCTCACGCTCTCGTCGTCCAGGCCGAAGAACGGGCGCTGGCTGACCAGCACCTGCGACTGCGGGTCATAGAGCAACACGCCACAGCGCCGGACATCCATCAACTCGGCCACGCGCCGCGTGATGTGGTCGTACAGTTCTGCGGGGTTGCGCAGCGCGCCAATCGCCTCGGCGATCTGCTGCAAACCGCCGAGCTCCCGCGATCGCTGCTGCGCGTCCTCGTAGAGCCGCGCGTTCTCGACCACCATCGCGGCCTGGTTGCCATAGGAGATCAGCGCGCGCATATCCGCGTCGGTGAAGCGCTGCCCGCCGTGCTTGTTCGCCACCAGCAGCAGCCCGACGCGCCGCGTTCCGATGGCCATCGGAACCACTGCCACGCGCCGCAGGGGAATGGCCGCCTGCACGTCATCCAGCGCCAGCGCCGCCGTAACCGGCGAATCCGGGTCGTTGGTGTACCACCAGGGCCGGTGCATCAAAGCGTCGTAAAGCTCAGAGCCGGGCGGCATCTCCAGGCGATGCCCGCGCATGAGGGACTCCGGCACGCCGTAGAATGGCGGTTGGCTGCGGAAAATATCCTCATCGGGATCGTAGAGCATGATGCCGCACAACTCGACATTCGCCAGATGCGCGATGCGCTGCGTGATCTGCGCGTAGAGTTGTTCGGGGTCGCCAAGCTGGCTGATCGCGGCGGAGATATGCTGCAAGCCGGTGAGTTCGTGCATCCGCGCCGATTGCTCGGTGCGGAGCCGCGCGCCTTCTATCGCGGCGACGATCTGCCCGGCGATCACCTGGAGCAGCGCGACGTCTTGCTGGGTGTACGCATCCGGCGTGCGACGGGTGAGTTCAAGCGTGCCGACAAGGCGATCATCCAGCAACAGCGGGATACCGAGGAAGCTCTCGAACGGTTGCTGGCCGGGGCGGGGCGCATAGTCCGCCCGCGCCGACGTGTCATTGACCAGCAGCGGCTGCCGGTAAAGCGCGATCCACCCGCTATAGCCCTCACCAACCGGGCAATCAGCCGGTTCCTGCGCTTCAGGCGGAATTAGCGATCCGGTGGCGGAGAGCTTGTTCGAGCGCCCCACCGTGCGGAGCACCTGGGACTCGGCGTGCCAGAGTAGCACTTCCGCGCTGTCAAACGGCACTGCCTGCTCAATGATGCGCAGCAGCGCGTCGATAGTGGGGCCAAGCGGTTGGTCCGCGCCCGCGGCCTGGGCGAGGTCGGTCTGGAGCGTCAGCGCGCGCAGAGGGTCATACTCGGCGGACGCGTACGGGGTCGCGCCGGTCATCTCGCGCAGCACGACGACCATGCGCGGCCCTTGCGCCGCCGGGATCGCATGCGACATTGCTTCGAGGCGGCGTTGCCCCAGGCGCAGCGCAGCATGCCCTGGATGCGCAAACAGGTCGAGGAACGCGTCAGCGGGCTGGATCATCTGCGCCATCAGCGCAAGATCGGGTGTGCCGCCATCCGTGCCGAACCAGGCGCGCGCCTGCTCGTTGGCATAGACCACGCGCCCGCGATCCTCGGCGACCACCACTGCCTCGTCGCCCTCGGCCAGTGTCAGGGGCACGATCGGGCGTTCCGCCGCCCACTCGCCGTCCGCGTTGCGCCGCGCCTGCCGCACCAGCAGCGCGATCCACGCCGCGAAAATGAGACCGGTGAGGATCAGATAGGCTTCAATCATAAAACTTTGCTCGCTTGCCAGCGCAGGTCATCGCCCGGCCGGATCGCCCGTTGGTGAGATCGCTCGCCGCGTGTCTACCACTCGGCGGCGATCGGCTCGTCGTCTTCTGTCCGGCCTCGGCGGCGAGTCTCCGCCGCCAGCTCTGTGATCTCGCGAATGTCGGCGTACTGGCGATTGGCGTTCGAGATCGCACCAACGGCCAGCGACATCAGTGGCACGCGTTCGTCGTCGCGCAGCAAATACCCGCGCTCGCGATCGATGAACGAATAATGTTGCTGGACGCCCTCGGCGAAGCGCTTCGTCAGGCGTTCGATCAGGGCTGGCGCGCGGTCAGAGTAGGTGATCACCGCGAAGTTGTCGCTGCCAGCGTGCCCCAAGAAATCATTCGGCGTGCCTTGCTCGTCAAGCATCTCGCCCAGCAACAGCGCCATGAATCGCAGCAGCTCGTTAGCCGCCACGAACCCGTACACGTCTTTGAACGCGTCGTAGTGCAGGATGCGAATGTCGACATAGGTCCAGACCGCGTCCTCGCGGATCAGATCGCGCAGCTTTTCCTCGATCAGCGAGCTGCTCGGCAATCCGCTGTTCGGATCGGTGTAATTATCCCGCGCGGCGCGGTCGATCTGGTTCTTGACGCGCAGCTTCAATTCCTCGATGTCGAAGGGCTTGGTGATATAGTCGTCGGCGCCCAGTTCCAGCCCGGCGATCTTGTCGCTGCGCTCGTCTTTCTGCGTCAGGAAGATGATCGGGATGTGACTGGTGCGCGTGGTGGATCGCAGCTCCCGGCAGACGTCATAGCCGTTCATATCCGGCAGCATGATGTCCAGCACAATCAACTGCGGAAGCTGCTTGCGCGTCAGCATCAGCGCATCGGCGCCACGCGGAGCCACCTGCACATCGTAGCCCTGCCCGCCGAAATAGATGCGCAGCATGTTCGAGATATCAAAGTCGTCTTCAACGACGAGGATTCTGCCCTTACCCATTCGTCCACCTTCCCCTGCCGCCAGTTGAGCAGTTAGCCGTTAGCGGCCAGCAGTTAGCTGAAAACGGTGCATCGGACACGGCTCCTGGCGCGAGCGTGTGACAGCGCCAAACATCGCTGTTCTGGCGCTTGCTAATCGCTAATCACCAACCGCTTGGCTCCCAACTATACAGGCGAATGCGTTGAAGCACCAGTGAGGCAGTGTAAAGGCGGCCCAACGAGCTTTCGGCCCGGCATCGCGCTCAGAGCGACGACGCACGCCGGGTCTGCGCTGCATGCGCCCGCTCGCGGACATGCGCGATCTGCTCAGCAGTTACTGCGCGCTCGAAGCTGCGGAACCCGCTCAGCCGGAAGCCGTGCTTCGCCGCGATCGCGCCGATCTCGTTCACGCGCTGCAGGCTGATATGCTTGCCCACGCTGTAGTCTTCGTAGCGACCCTCGAGCGCCAGCGCCATCGTCTCCGCCATGCACGCGTACGACTTACCCGGCGGAAAGCCGAAGTCGAAGCCAAAATCAACCGGCCCCGGCACCTCAACCATGCCCCCTTCGATCACCAGCACATCGGGCCGCGCCTGCGCCACGCGGACCGACACATCACGCGGGCGCGCCACGTCGCACACCACCGCGCCCGGCTTCAAGTGCTCCGGTTCGATCACGCTGGATACCGAGCTGGTCACGGTGAGGATCAGGTCGCAGGCGTAGATGCTGGCGATGTCCGTGCTGGCCGTCACGCGCGCCGCGCCGCCTTCGCACCGCTCGCGGACCTCGTTGAGCGCGTCCTGCCGCCGCCCGACAAGCACCAGCTCCGGCACTTCGCGCGCGAGGATTTGCGCGCAGACGCCTGCAATCGTGCCTGTCGCGCCGACCACGGCTGCTGACGCGCCCGCCAGCGGAATCTCCATCTGCCGCGCCGCCTCGCGCACCGCTTCGACCGCCATGTAGATCGTGTACGCGTCACCGTTGGTCACCGGCAGCGCGAGCCGCTCCGCGATCGTCACCCCGCCATCGCCCACCACCGAGGTGTACGCGCCCAGGCCGAGCAGCCGCGCGCCCAGTGACTCCGCCTTGTGCCCGCACGCGACGATCTTGCGATAGACCGTCTCGACCGGCAGGCGGAGCATCGTCTTCGGCGTGAACGGGCACGCAATGAACCAGCCGGTGACCGTCTTGCCGGTCGCCACTGAGCGCACGCCCGTGATCTCGGAGATGTAAACAGGCGGGAAGAAGCGCGACAGGTAGTTGATCTGCCCCTCGGTCAGCAGCTTGCCGACCAGCGGCCACTTACGTGAGACATCCTTCTTCGGGTCGATGGGATGGATGATGAAAGCGAAGGTGTCAGATGACATCATTCAGATATTCTGCTACTCAACTCCGGGGGGCAGGGCATCACGCTCGCCGCTCATTCCCACTCTTCAAGATAGGCGGCTTCGGATTCGGCGTGGCGCGGATAGCGGCGCTTGTGCAGGCGCGCGATCGACGGGCGCAGCTTGTGATGATCGCTTTCCTCATACGAGATGTTCTTGGCGATCACGCGGCGCTCTGGCGTGGCGACCAGGATCGCGTCCGACTCGATCACGCGCGCGGGCATGATCACCATGCCCGATCCCACGCGAGAATTGTGCCCCACGCATCCGCCGAGCACCGGCTGCCCGGAGTCTTCTAGCGCGCCTTCCGCGTTGATGGCGCGCAGCGGCGCCGGGAGCAGGTTGAAGTCGGTGAAGGTCGTCCCCGCGCCGACAAAGCTATTCCGCCCGACCACACACATCTGCAGGCAGGTGTTCTGCGCGACGATAGCGTATTCCATCAGCGTCGTCATAAACAGCGCGGCGCGGAACGGCAAAAAGCAGTTGTTCCCCACCACGCTCAGCATCAACTGGCAGCCCTGCGCGATGTTCACCGAGTCGCCAATCACGCAGTTGTCGATCACCGCGCCCGGGCCGATGTAGCACCCGCGCCCGATCGTCGTCGGCCCCAGGATCACCGCCGAGGGATCGATGATCGTCCCCTCGCCAACTTGCACCAGCTTCGAGCACGAGAGTAACTGCTTCTGCTCCAGAATCGCGCGGAACAGCACCTTCAGCGCGAAGAAGTTGTGCCGTGAGAGATACTCCTCGAAGCGGCTCCCGCGCGAGAACACGCCGAGGATGATGTTCGCGAAATAGACGTGCACCCAGCTATCGATCGACAGGCACGAGCGCTCGGTCAGCAGGTGGGTCAGGTCGAGGTCGCGCTCCGCAACACCCGGCTGCCCGCCCGGCTTGAGGTTTGACATCGAGTCCGGGACGTTGTAATAGCCCTTCTCGCGATAATCGCTAAAGATGGGCACGTCGCGCCAGTGCCGCGCCTCGACATAGCCTTTCGGGAAATACCACAGATCAAGCGGGTAATGCAACGGGGCGCCGCTGTGGTCGCGCACAGGCTCCAGGCGCGAGAGGGGAACGCCGTACTTCATCCACGCCGCGTCGCTGGCGGGGAGCACCGCCCGGCTGGGAAGCTGGCTGGCCTGCGCCTGCTCGAAGAACGCGCTGAAAAACTCGATATCGAAATACAGGTTATCGCGATAGACCATGCACTCATCACGCCCCGGCGCGATATGCGGCAGATCATGCACCGTGCTCAGCGGAAGCTCTGCTTCGGTCGGTCCGAGCACCTCGTCCAGAATGTCGGCGTGGTGAATCTTCAGCGGCTTGTTGAGGATGCTCAGATCGCGCGCGGGCTCGTTGAACGGCGCGATCAGGTGATGGTCTTCAATGATGAACTTGCGCATGGTCGCTCTGCTTTCGCTCAACAGCCCCGCGCTCAGGCCGAGTTGTGCAGGAAGTCGTTCAACGTGGTGATGAAACGCTGTGGCGAATCGAGCATGATGAAGTGCCCCGCATCGGGGAACCATTCGATCTGCGCGTGCGGCACCCCGGCTTTGAGCACGCTGTGCTCGCTGGGGCGGACGATAATATCGCGCTTGCCGTACATCCCCAGCGTCGGAACCTGCACTTTGCCCAGGTCAGGGCGAAGATCGGTCTGGCGCAGCGTCCCGATGCTCTGAAAGAACGACTCCATACTGATCATCGATACGTCTTTCGTAATCATACGCGCCATCGCGCGGCCATCTTTCGCCATAAAATAGCTGTAGCCACGCAGAAACATCAACAGGCCCTTGCCGCCGAACAGCCAGAAGAAGCGCGCCATCGCCGGATTGCCTGACAGCTTCAGCAGCAGATTGAGCGACGTGCCGTTAATGGGCGAGCCGATTACGCCGACCTTGACGACCTTCTCAGGATACTTGATCGCGGTGCTGAGGGAGACGGTGCCGCCCATCGAGTGCCCGATCAGCGGCGCGCGCGTGATGCCCATCCGCTCCATGAACTGGTACACCATCTCGACGTAGATCGGCACGGTATACGCGTACGAGCGATGTTCTGGCTCCTGACCGGGCACCAGGCCGGACTCTCCGAAGCCAAAGAAATCGAGCGCATAGGTGCGGAAGTCGCGGCCCAGAACCTCGATCGTATCGCGCCACAGCGCCCATGACCCCAGCCAGCCATGCAACAGCAAAACAGGGCGCCCGCGCCCATACGTCTCGTAATGGATGATCCCCGGATCGGTGACCAGTAATGGCACTCGCGTGCTCCCCCCTCAGCCGCCCGCCGCACCGACCCGGCAGGCTGCGCCGCTACGATTGCGCGGCGTCCATCTCCTCGAGGATGGAATATAGCAGCTCGAGAAGCACGTTTTTCACGCTTTCCCGGTCGGTCGCCACGCAGGGCAGCAGCTTGATATGGTCCTCGATGCGCAGCGCGATCCGCAGGTCGTCCGGCGCCCAAGCCTCGTCGTGGTCCTGCTTGTTCGCCGCAACAACGTATGGCGTCGGGGCGTAAGCGCGGAACGTCTCCAGGATGGTCATCGCCTCGCGGAAGGTCTCGGGCCGGGCGCTGTCGACCATCACCACGAAGCCAAGCATCCCTTCGGCCAGAATCTCCCACATGAAGTCGAAACGCCGCTGGCCCGGCGTGCCAAACAGGTACAGCACCAGATCATCGTCGACCGTGATGCGACCGAAGTCCATCGCGACGGTGGTTTGTTCTTTGACGCCGAACTCCTCGGAGCCAGCCGAGATCGTCTCGTCGGTCGAGACAACATCGATTTCGCTGATCGACCGGATAAACTCCGTCTTGCCAGCGCTGAACGGGCCGGTCACAACCATCTTCACGGTTTGGATAGGCATGAGCGATCTCACTCTTCGATGCTATAAAGCCCTTAACCTGCAATGCGATAAGTCCTGCGAACCGGCAGCGGATGACGAGCGCTGCCGGGTAAAGCGATTAGCTTTCTTTGATCCGCGCGATCAGGCGCTCGACCACGCTACGCTTGACCGTCGACGGCGGCACAATCGGCGTTGCGCGGCGCGTTATGGGGGCAGGTTGCTGCGCGGGCGGCGCCTGCATCCCCGGTGGCCGGACCAACTGAACCAACCCTGCCTGCAACAGCCCATAGACAATCCGCCGGATCTCAGTGTCGGTCATGTTACAGGCTTTGGCGATCTGGCGGATCGAGTTCTTCGGGTTGATATACGAAACGACGCGCCATTCCTCAACGCCAAGATGAATCCCGCGGAACTTCTCGCTCGGGGCCTCCGGGAATCTGAGCGCCATGTCGAGGTTTGGCAGTTCCTCTTCGAGCGGCTTGATCTCCTCGGCGCGGCGCGTCCCCTCGATGATCACGTTTTTGAGATCGATCGGGACGGTGATGCGGTCCGCCGGCGGCGTGAGGTTTTCCTCGAACGTGAACGGCTCGCTCTCCCAGGTCATCACGTCGTAGACGATATCAACCGTGTGCTGCTTGATGCTGCGCACGACGTCGGCCTGGGTCACGTAGTTGGCGTTGATCAACATCAGCGCCAGCGCCTTGTCAGAGTATTTCGCGCCGCGCTCGCGGATGATGCGCGCCTGCTCGGTGTTGAGCTTGCCCGCTTTGTGCAGCACGTTGGCCAAGTGGCCGTCCTGATCGCCCATCGCCGCCAGGATCAACTTCCCCTCACGGAACGCGACGCTCGCCCTTTCTTTGCCCGCGACGACGCGAGGCCGCTTGTTGCCGGCTCCGTCCGTGATCATCTCGCTGGTCACCACCGGCTCGTACAGACGCAGCGTGCCGGTCTTCCGCGCGAGATGGATCAGGTTCAGGATTTGGGTCGTGCTAAAGTCCGCCAGATTCCCTTTGAGCGCCATGTAAGAAATTCCTACCCTGGGGTTAATGCACTGTGGGCGGGTCTATCGCAGCGATGCTGACAGCGGACAGCGGTGCTGGCGCGGATGATCATACACCCCGCCAAGATGGTAGTCAACCGTGATGCCGCCCAAGGTACACTCCCGCTTCTCAATGCTCGCTTAATCGAAGCGCGCGGTTCATGCCTCTCTGCCCCAACCGCTCGAAATTGGGTATGCTTGGCGGGTGGAGTCGATAGGGAACCAACTCGATCACTGCGCTGTATTGTGAGGCAAAATTGGTAGCGAGGCAAATCACCCGGCGCGCACTGCTGGCGCGCTTGTTCGCGGCAGCGCTCGCGCTGAGTGTGCTGGCGATCGCGGGATGCGCGCTTCCTAACCCGACGCGCGTGACTATCACCGCGACGCCTCCGCCTGCCACGGCGTTACCGGATGCCATCGGCCCGGACGCGCTGCTGCCGGCGATCAACCCGCTTACCGGGCTGCTGGTCGACGATCCGGGCACGCTTGCGCGGCGCCCGCTGGCCGCGAAAATCTCCAACGCGCCAGATATTGTCCGCCCGCAAGCCGGGATCGCGCAGGCCGATCTCGTCTTCGAGCACCTGACCGAAGGCCCGCTCACGCGTTTCACCGCGATCTACTGGACGCACACGCCGCCGCGCCTCGGCTCGATCCGCAGCGCGCGCCTGCTGGACCTTGAGATTCCGGCGATGTACGACACGCTGCTGGTGTACTCCGGCGCCAGCGAGCCAATCCGCCGCAAAATCGCGGAGCTTCCCTTCGCCGATCGCGCGTTTGAGGGCGTCACGGTCGGCGCGCCGCTGTACTTCCGCGACACGACGATTGAGGTCCCGCACAACCTGTTCGCCGTGCCGCGCGCCGTGTGGGAGCGCGCTGAAGCGGCAGGCGTCAACCAGCCGCGCGCGGACCTGGGCGGGATGCGTTTTTCGCCTACGCACCCGGACGGCGCGCCGGCGCGCGCGGTCACCATCGACTATGGCGCGGACGATGTCGAGTGGACCTATGACGTGGCGACGGGCCGATATGCGCGCAAGGTAGATGGCGTCCCGCACACCGATGCGAACACCGGCGAGCAGGTCACCGCCGCGAATGTGGTGCTGATTTACGCGCATCACCAGCCGGACCTTGCCATCGTCGAGAGCGAGTGGCAGGGCAACATGAGCTTCTCGATCGAGATCCAGATATGGACGCTCGGCCCGGCAGTGATCATCCGCGACGACGTGCAAACCCCCGGCTACTGGCATCGTTGGCAGGAAGAAGATATGCTGACGTTTTGGGCCGACGAAGCGCAGACCACGCCGCTCTACCTCAAACCCGGTAACACCTGGTTCGAGATCGTTCCGCTGGACTTCACGGATGTGGACATCCGCGAGTAGAATCAAGATACACGTCCGATAAGGCAACCGAGATCAACCGGATATGCCAGTTCCACCGCTGCTCGTCTTTCTGTTTGTCGTCATCCCGGTGAGCCTCACCGTGTACTATGGCGCGCTGATTAGCGGCCTGTGGAAAGACCCGCTCATGGCGCGCTTTCGCGGCTATGGGGATGAGCGACGCGTCTACCCGCTGTGCCGCTTCCTCGATTGGACCGCGCTGACCGCGCTGGTGGGCGGTCTGTTCTCCGGCGACATCCTCCTCCCGCTCAGCTACACTGCCGCTACCTTTGCCCCGCTGAGTTTCTTCGTGCTGTTGCTGATGGCCCTCACGGCAGACTTTCTTGTGCGGCGCCACCCAGACCTTCGCGAGTCCCTGCCGCGCTGGTATTTCGAGCTGCTACGCAACGCCACGCGCCAGGAGCGACGCTTCATCGGCTTTGCGTGGCTGCGGCTCCCCCGGCGGCTGCGCTGGCGGCTAAACGGGGATCAGGCAGCGTTCCGTACGTGGGCGGATACGGTGCGAATCACGGTCATCTACGGCGCATACGATCCGAACAATCCGTGGACGATGTGGGGATAAGGCAGCGGTTAGCGGCTAACCAAGGCAAGGACAGGCTCAGATCGAGGCAATAGCACACCGCTCACCGAGGACAATTTCCACGTAGTTGAAAGAAACGGGCGAAGCACGCTCCGCGCCCTACAACCCGACAGAGCCGCATTCCGCGTCTGATTCTCGCTCTGGCTAACCGTCAATCGCTAACGGCTGCGTTTTACGGTGGCGCCAGGATCGCCCGGCCATTCACGCGCACGCTGCGCTCGGCCCCGTCGACCGTGAGGTTGATATGCGCGGCGTCTTCGATCTGCTCTCGCGTGACCCAGCGCGCCCCGCTTTCGGACGGCGCGGCGAGCAGCGCGCTCATCACAGCGTCATTCGTGAAGCCGACGCCGAAGACCTCTAAAAAGTAATGCGTGAACACACCCATCTGCCCGCCGCGCTTGGTGAACGCCTCTTCCTCAGCAGTCCACAAATGCTCCCAGGTGACGTCTTCCGGCTCCAGCGCGGGGAGCAGGCTCGCCTCGTCGACCAGTTCCTCGCGCAGCTCGCGGAAGGGCGAGCGCTCGCGGCCCTGGCCGGAGTAGAACCACTCGCGGAAGTGCGGCAGCTTGGCGCGCGGCAGCGTCAGGCGCAGGTCATCGTTTTGCGGTGTTTCGAGGATTGCGGCAAACGGGGCGAGTCGGTCGTAGGCAGTAATCGACAGCGCGCCGCCAATGGGTGAGAGCACATACAGCCCGCGCTGCCGCCGGTCTGCATTGAGCAGCAGCAGGAACCAGCCCTCGTGCTCGATCCGGCACAGGCTGGCGCAGCTCACGCGAATCCGGTCTGGCATAGGTATTGTCCCCTGACCCGGCTTGCCACCGGGCGTTGCGCTGATGATCAGTGAGACTAGACTGATCAGATTGTGGCGCGCCGCCGGCGAAAACACAACCACCCTTGCCACTCCTGCGCTCGAGGAGTAAGCTTACCGCTTGATTGGCCGCCAAAACGGCGCACGAAACACAAACCCCGGAAAGCAGCCAGGTAACACTCGTGCCGACCCTGACCCAGCCACCTAAGGAAACCCGTCGTAACACCCGTCTGACCATTCTAAACGGCGCCCTGATGATCGGGACGACCAACTCCGTCGCCGCACCGGATCTTGTGCTGACGGCCTTCGCCGCGCATCTGACCTCAAACCCCTTTATTCTGGGGCTGATCACGCCGCTGCAAAATGCGACCTGGTCGCTGCCGCAGATCTGGACGATCGGCTGGCTGCGGCGCAACCGCTACGCGCTACCGCTGTATCACTGGTCTGCCGTGCTGCGCATGATCAGTTGGATCGCGTTGACGGTGGTTGTGTTTTTCGCGCGCGACGCCACGCTGCTGCTGTTCACCCTGATGTTGTTCGTGGTGATGGGCGGTCTGGCAGCGGGCGTGACCGGCCTGCCCTTCACCGAGGTGGTCGCCAAGATCATTCCGGCGCGGCAGCGCGGGCTGGTCTTCGGCTGGCGCGGGGCGCTCGGCGGCGCGCTGGCGATCGTCGGATCGCCGATCGTACTGTTCTTCACCGGGCCGGACATCCGTTTTGACTTTCCGCAGAACTACGCGCTGCTGTTCCTGGTGGCGGGCGTGACCCAGATGCTCGGCTTCTTTTCATTCTCGCTGGTGAAAGAGCCGCCCGACGAACCCAGCGACGATCACCCGCCTTTGAGCACCGGGCTGTTTCGCGACATCTGGCGAAATAACCGGAACTTTCGCAGCTTTGTCTATGGGCGGACGCTGTTTGAACTGTCCAGCATGGCGAATGGGCTGATCATCGTCTACGCCAGCCAGCGGCTCGGCGTCCGGCTGGAACTTGCCGGGATGTACCTGCTGGTGAGTTCGGTGCTGCGCCCGGTGTTCAGCATCGCGGCGGGCCGCGTCAGCGTGCGGATCGGGAACCGGCTGCCGGTCGCGTTCGGGATGCTGGCGCAGGCGCTTGGCTGGCTGCTGCTTCTGCTGGCGCTGCCGCTCGGCGTGCGTGACCGGGCCGCGGAATACTACATGATCCCGGTCTACGCCCTGACCGCGATCCAGAAGGGGCTGATCTTCTCGAACCTGATGGCGCTGGCGCTGAACGTCACGCCGAACGACGAGCGGCCTGTGTACATCGGCGGGCTGAACACCTGGATCGGCGTGGTGAGCATCTTCGGCGGCTTGAACGGCGTGATCGCCGGAGTGATCGGGTTCGAGGCGCTGTTCGCGCTGACGACCGTGCTCTCTGTATTAAGCGCGTGGAAGTTCATAACGCTCAAAGAACACCTCGACGACGAGCCTGCCGCCGCATGATTACACCGTTAAGCGATTGGGAGCGCGCGCAATGGATCGCGCTGGCGCTGGTGCCACGGCTAGGCCGTCGCACGCTGGAACGCCTGCTCGCGCATTTTGGCACACTGGATGATGCGCTGCGCGCGGACGAGGCGGCGCTGCGCGCGGTGCCCCGTGTCGGCCCGAAAACCGCTGCCGCGATCCGAGCGGTCGATCCCGGTGCGATTGCGAGCGCGGTGAGCCGGTGGCAAGCCGCAGGGATCATGCCGCTGCTACCCGATGACGAGGCGTTTCCGCCCCGGCTGCGCGCGCTGGACGATGGTCCAGCCGTCCTGTTTTGGCGCGGGAGCGCGCGCCCCGCTCCGGCACCTGCCGCGGCGATCGTCGGGACGCGCCATCCGTCGCCCGCCGCCCGCGAGCTTGCGCTGGCCCTGGCCGAAACGCTTGCGCAGGCGGGGTGGGGGATCGTCAGCGGGCTGGCGCTTGGCATCGACACAGCGGCGCACCACGGCGCGCTGCATGCCGATGGCGTCACCGTCGCCGTGATGGGCAGCGGGCTGAGCACGATCTATCCTCCCTCGAACGCCGCGCTGGCAGAGCAAATTCTCACGCGTGGCGCGCTGCTCTCCGAGGTGCACCCCGACGCCGCGCCCAACGGCCCGGCGCTAGTGGCGCGCAATCGCCTGATCAGTAGCCTCAGCGACGTAGTGATTGTGGTCGAGGCCGGAACAAGCAGTGGCAGCCTGCACGCCGCACGCTTTGCGCAAACGTATAAGCGCGCGCTTTTCGCCGCCGAAAGCGCCGCCGCGGGCAACCGCCAACTGCTGGCGCAGGGCGCGCGCCTGCTCCCCGCCGATCCCGCGCGCTGGCTGGACTGTCTGCGCCCGTTCCAGCTTGCGGATTAACGAACCCGCGCGAGATAGTGCCGGAATCTTCTGAAAAACCTGCTATCTGTCGTGGGAGGTTGCTTGCAGCCCGCCGGAATTTCGCATAAAATGACATTACGTTTGTAACGTGTTTAGTTCTGGTATGTGAAAAATTTGTGAATTCTCAATGAGCAATTCACCCAAAATCAAAAAGTAGCACACACGTTCCGCTGTGTTTAACGGGAAGCTGAGTATAATGCGGGTAGGCAGCCCACGACACCATCCTCGCTCCAAGCGTTTTACCGTCGCAGACTGCCAGCCGGACTAGCACGATGACTTCGGCGCATTTTTACCGGCTATGGGGGCTTACCTGAGCAAGTGGTTCCGGCGTGAAGTAACTTTGAGGAGTGCCTGATTATGACGCGCGATATCCATCGAGCACCCAGCCGGTTAGCATCGTCCCGCCCCGAATCACGCTGGAAAACGCACTCGACGCTGCCATCCGATCAGCCAGCCGCCAACCCGCGGAAGCTTCCGCTGCGCGACCCTGCTGACTATGGCCTGGAGCAGGATATCGCTGACGGCGTGCCGGGCGTCTCGCTGGTGCGCGACAGCTTTGACGACGATTATATGCCGCCGCGTTACAGCGGCGACGTCGAACTGACCGCCGCGTACGACGAAGCCACCACCGACAACCGCTCGATTTACGAGATAGAAGACGAGGAACCGTACCGTCCGATCCCGGCCGTGCGTACTGGCAGCGGCAACGGCCACGGCCAGCCGCGCGAGCGACGTATTGCTGCTCCCGACCCGCTGGTCGAGCCTGATTACGCGCCGCCGCCCCCGCAGCCAAGCCCGCCTCGCGCCGCGCTGGAACCCGAACCCGAGGCGTACGATTTTACGCAGGAGCGCGGGGAGCTGTCGCCCGCGGACCAGTACCAACTGCTGCTCTACAACATCCAGCTTTACGACGATTACTGGAAGCTGCTGCATATTCGCGGCGCCAAAGAAGACAAGTGGATGCGCGCTTATCTGATCCCGCGACACTCCAAAATGAACTGGGATGAGGCGCGCAGCGGCGGCCAAATGCTCCAGATCGCGATTGACGACTATGGCAACACCGTCGTCCGCGAGCCGAAGAAGCCCGGCCTGCTGCGCCGCATTCTGAACTGGCTCTACGGGCGCTAAAGCGCGCCCTGAGCAACCCCACTCACAGGAAGATGCCCCGGCGCACAACCGGGGCGTTTTTTGTTGGCGGGCAAACGGCGCATGCTTTATCTTTTCATATCTTTTTCACAACTCTGTGATTATTCTCGCGCTTTTGTCACATATAATTTGCGTGTCAAAGGAGACACTTCGGAGCGTCCCCTGCTCCGTGCATTGGTGTGCGGGAATTATTCCGTCATCGCGGCGCCCGTTCGCCAGGAGCCACGTATCAAGCAGCGCTCTCCCCAAATTCTCCTTAGATTTCTTGCGCGGTTAGCTTCGAGGAAACCAATATGCGGTATTTGAAGATCGGTCTCGTCACATTGATGGCTGCGGCGCTGCTGTTCGGGGCTGTTCCGCGCTCTACTCAGGCCAGTCCCGATATACAGGGCTTTCCCGGTGATACGGATGGCGACGGCGTGCCAGATGACTTGGATCTATGCCCTAGCATACCGGGCCTGCCTTCCCACGGCTGCCCTGACACAGATGGTGACGGCATTCCGGAATTCTTCGATTTTTGCCCCACTGTGTTTGGCCTGCCGCCGTATGGCTGCCCCGACAGCGACGGCGACGGCGTGCCAGATGTTTCGGATCTATGCCCTACCGTGCCGGGCGCGCCGCTGACCGGCTGCCCTGACGATCCGACAGACACGGATGGCGACGGTGTGCCAGATATGACTGATCAATGCCCGGATGTGCCGGGGCTGCCGCCGTACGGCTGCCCTGACAGCGATGGCGATGGCGTGCCAGATTTCGCGGATTTATGCCCGGCGGCAATGGGCATGTCGCTGACTGGCTGCCCCCCCATGGACGATAGCGATGGGGATGGGATTCCCGATAGCAGTGACCTCTGTCCCCACGTACCCGGTCCTTTCCCCCTGGGCTGCTCAGATGCGGGCATGGACTCGGATGGCGACGCAGTGCCGGATATTATGGACCTGTGTCCAACCGCGCCGGGGCTGCCGCCGTACGGCTGCCCTGACAGCGACGGCGACGGCGTCGTAGATGCGCTCGACCAATGCCCCGGTCACGACGACAACCAGGACGCGGACGGAAACGGCACGCCCGATGGCTGCGATCCGTCGGATGACGATAGCGGCACGCCAGCCGATCCCACTCCCCCGGCGCAAACGCCTGCGCCGCCCGCGCCCGGCCCTGACATGGTCTACATCCCGGATGATGCGGTGATGGGTACCTTCATCGCTGACACGTCCCTACATTTTGCGCCCAGAGCAGACGCGCTCACCGGGTACTCGATGCGCGCCGGTCAGTCGTTATGGGTTTACGGGCAGGACGCAAGCGGGCAGTACTATCAGGTGCTGCTGAGTGGCAGGCTCTATTGGGTGCCCGCCAGCCAGGTCAGCCCTACCTACACCTCTCCATGGAACGGCCACCCACTGCCGGGCGCCGGGAACTAACCGCGCTCTGAATAAACTGCATGAGGCATCCCCGTTGAGGATGCCTCATGTTTTTTGTCCATACGAGCACGGCGCTACAGCCCGTAAATCTCGCTGTACTTGTCCCGCAAATAGCGCATGAATGAGTGATACTGCAACGGCTCGCCGGTGACGCGCTGCGTCAGGTCCGCTGGCCAGTACTTGCGCCCGTGCTGGTGGATGTTGGTGCGCAGCCATTCGAGCAGCGTGGAGAAGTTACCCTGCGCGATGTCATCCGGGATCGACGGCACATCGGCCAGCGCCTTGTCCCAGTACTGCACCGAGAGCAGCGTACCCAGCGCGTAGGTCGGGAAGTAGCCGACCAGCCCCGACGACCAGTGGACATCCTGTAAGATGCCTTCGCGGTTGGTCGGTGGCGTGACGCCCAGGTACTGCTCCATCTTGCTGTTCCAGGCGTCAGGCGCGTCCTTGAACGCAAGCTTACCTTCGAGCAGATCGTTCTCCATCTCGAAGCGCAGCATGATGTGCAGGTTATACGTCACCTCGTCGGCTTCGACGCGGATGAGCGACCGCGACACGAAGTTGATCGCGCGATAGAACGCGTCGAGGTCCACATGCCCCAACTGCTCCGGGAAGGTCTTCTGCAGCAGCGGGTAGAAATGCTGCCAGAACGGCCTGCCGCGCCCGACAAGGTTCTCCCACAGGCGCGACTGGCTCTCATGCACGCCGAGCGAAACGCCGCCCGCCAGCACCGTATTCTCAAGCGACTGGTCGCTGCCCTGCTCGTACAGCGCGTGCCCGGCCTCATGCACCGAGCTAAACAGCGCCGAGGGCAGATATTCCGGCATGTAGCGCGTTGTGATGCGCACATCATTGATCGAGAAGTTCGTGGTGAAGGGGTGAACGGCTTTGTCCTGGCGCCCGCGATTGAAGTCATAACCGAGCTGCTTGACGACTTCCAGCCCAAAATCGGCCTGCTTCTCCACGTCATACGGGATATGCAGCATCGAGTGATCGACGGCGTCGAGTCGCTCGAAGACCTGCTGCACGAAGGGGACCAGCTCGCCCCGCAGCCCGCCAAACACTTCAGCGACCTCTGCGGTCTTCATCCCCGGCTCGTACTGATCGAGCAGCGCGTCGTACATCCGGTCTTCATAGCCGAGCGCTTCGGCTTTCTGGCGCATGAGGTCGTATATGCGCTCCAGCGTCGGCGCGAACGCGTTGTAATCATTCTGCTCGCGCGCCTTCACCCAGACTTCGTGCGCGCGCGTCGTCTCCCGCGCGATCGCCTCGACCAGCGCGGATGGCAGCTTGGTTTCGAGGTCATAATCGTGACGCACGACGCGCACCAGCGCGACTTCCGTGCTGTCCGGATCCATGCCATCCACCGCACGCTCGGCTTCTTCGAGCAGGCGCCCGGTCTCGTCCGAGACGAATAGCTCATGCGCCAGCTTGCTCAGCGTGGCGAGTTGCTCGCCGCGCGCTTCTGCCCCGCCGGGCGGCATATACGTCTGCTGGTCCCAGCCCAAAACCGCCGCAGCACGCGTCAGATTGAGCACGTCGGCCAGATGTGCATTAAGCTTGTCAATTGCGTCCATCAAGAATGGCGTCCTTTCCGCTGCAAGGGTATGCAGCTATCAACCCCAAACTATCATACGCGCGCAGCGCGCAGAAATACCAACAAGCGCGCGTCAAAACAGAACCGGGGACAGCCCTGTTACATGCTGTCCCCGGCCATTGTTCCGTGCCAGGCTGGCGCGGGAGTTACATCATCCCGTCCATGCCACCACCACCCATCGGCATGGGCGGCTCTTTCTCCGGCAGGTCCGTAATCAGGGCTTCGGTCGTCAGCATCATGCCCGCGATGCTCACGGCGTTCTCAAGCGCGCCGCGCGTCACCTTCGCCGGGTCAATGATACCAACCTTGATCATGTCGACGAACTCGCCCGTCATCACATCGTAGCCGACGTTCGTGTTGCTCTGACCCTTCTGCTCACCGATCACCTGCTGCTGGATGACGCCACCATCGAGGCCCGCGTTCTCAACGATACCACGCATGGGCATCTGCAGGGCGCGGCGCACGATCTGAACACCGGTGTTCGCGTCGTCGCTGTCCAGCTTAACGTCGTCAAGCACGTGCATCGCGTTGATCAGGGCCACACCACCGCCCGGCACGATGCCTTCCTCAACCGCCGCGCGGGTCGCGCTCAGCGCGTCTTCCACACGGTGCTTCTTTTCCTTCAGCTCGGTCTCGGTCGCGGCGCCAACGCCGATCACCGCCACGCCGCCGCTGAGCTTCGCCAGACGCTCCTGGAGCTTCTCGCGGTCGTAGTCGCTGGTGGAGTTGTCGATTTCAATGCGGATCTGCTCGATGCGCCCGCGAATCTCGGACTCGTCGCCCGCGCCTTCGACAATCGTGGTCTCGTTCTTGGTCGCGACCACCTTGCCCGCGCGGCCCAGGTCGTCAATCGTCACCGAGTCGAGCTTGCGCCCCAGTTCTTCGGTGATGACGGCCCCACCGGTCAGCGCGGCGATGTCGCCCAGCATGGCCTTGCGGCGATCGCCGAAGCCCGGCGCCTTGACGGCCAGCACGTTCAGCATACCACGCAGCTTGTTCAGGACCAGGGTCGCCAGCGCCTCGCCGTCCACGTCTTCGGCGATGATCACCAGCTCGCGCTTGCCCAACTGCAGTAGCTTCTCGAGGATCGGCACGAGGTCCGCCGCCGCCGAGATCTTCTTGTCGTGAATGAGGATGTACGCGTCGTTAATGACGGCTTCCATCGTGTCGGGGCTGGTCACGAAGTACGGGGAAATATAGCCGCGGTCGAACTGCATACCCTCGACGTACTTCGTCTCGAACGCCAGACCCTTGCTCTCCTCGACCGTGATGACGCCGTCCTTGCCGACCTTGTCCATCACGTCCGCAATCAGCTCGCCAATTTCGCGATCCTGCGCGCTGATCGCCGCCACCGAGGCGATCTCTTCTTTGGTGCTGATGTCGATCGCCATGTCGGTGATCGCCTGGGAAACCTTCTCTGCCGCGGCGTCCATGCCACGCTTGAGCAGCATCGGATTCGCGCCCGCCGCCAGGTTGCGCAAGCCCTCGTTCACCATCGAGTAGGCCAGCACCGTCGCGGTTGTGGTTCCGTCGCCGGCGATGTCGTTGGTCTTGGTCGCGGCTTCCTTCAGAAGCTGCGCGCCCATATTCTGATACGGGTCTTCAAGCTCAATTTCTTTCGCCACGGACACGCCGTCGTGGGTGATCGTCGGCGCGCCAAACTTCTTGTCGATCGCGACGTTGCGCCCCTTCGGGCCTAGCGTCGTCATCACCGCCTTCGCCAGCATGTCGATGCCGGCCTTGAGGCTGGTGCGCGCTTCCTGATCGAATACGAGTTGCTTGGGCATGGGTCAGTTACTCCTCTATGCTTATGAATAGTCGCCCGCAAAAGCGATGGTTAGACCGTCTGGCAACTGTCCGATTGCGGACAGGTGAGGTAGCCTACCGGCGGCACCGCTGTTCAGCAGAACACGCGTTACCAAGATTGATCATTACCCCACTTGCGTAAGAAACACATATAAACCGCATCAGAAGTCTGCAAGATTAGCAGTCCCACACGGCGATTGCTAATTCTACGCACGAAATTAGCACTGTCAAGACGTGAGTGCTACCCTTCGCTGCCGGTTACCCCATCTGGTGGGGATGGTGTACTCTTAGAACAAGCCATCGACTGACTTAAACCCTTCACTTTCCGAAAGGAGTTTCTGGATGCCCACCTCGGATGAACTGGCGGCCAAGCTAGAGCGCACGCGCGCCCTGATGGACGAACGGGGCGTCGCCGCGCTCTGGCTGCGGCGCGTCGAAAATGTGGGCTGGATTACTGGGGGTGTGGATGTGGCGGTGGACACCGCGTCGGCGTTCGGAGTCGCCAGCGTGGTGATCACGCGTGACACCTGCGAACTGTGGACCGATACCATCGAAGCGCCGCGCCTGCGCGCGGAAGATCGCCTCGAGGAGCGCGGATTCACGTTTCACGTCGCGCCGTGGCACGCGCCAGGCGAGCGCCCTGTGGGCGATCCGCTCGGCGTGGACGATCCGCTGCCGGGCGCGGTAGACCTCACTCGGCCGCTCACCGCGCTGCGCACCCGCCTGCTACCGGTCGAGCAAGAACGCTTCCGGACACTGGCGGTCAACTGCGCCGACGCGATGCAGCGTGCCATGCTCCGCGTCTCACCGGGCATGAGCGAGGCCGAAGCCGCCGCCGCGCTGAGCTATGAAACGCGCCGTTTCAACATCAACCCGATTGTCGTGTTGGCCGCCGCCGACGAGCGCGTATACAATGTGCGCCACCCCATCCCGACCGATAAGGTCATCGACCGTTACGCGATGCTGGTGCTTTGTGGGCGGAAGCACGGGCTGGTCTGCTCGGTGACACGGCTCGTTCACTTCGGGCCGCTGCCGGACGACCTGCGCCGCAAAATGGACGCCTGCGCTGAGGTCGATGCCGCGATGCTGGCTGCGTCCCAGCCGGGTGCGACGCTGGGCGAGATCTTCCGCGTAACGCAAGACGCCTACGCCCGTGCCGGATTCGATGGCGAGTGGAAGCTCCATCACCAGGGCGGCGTCGCGGGCTACAAGGCGCGCGAGGTGCTCGCCACGCCAGACGAGCCGTTCACACTCGAAGAAGGCATGATCTGCGCGTGGAACCCGTCGATCACCGGGACCAAGAGCGAAGATTCGGTGCTGGTCCGCGCGAGCGGGCAGATGCCCGAAGTCCTGACCGCCATCTACGGCTGGCCGACACGCCCGATTCCGGTCGGCGGCTATTCGCTTGAGCGCCCGCTGATTATGGAAGTACGCTAGCGCCCTGGCCGTTGCATATCGCTGAATAAACAAACAGCCCCCGATGTTCTGGGGGCTGTTCGCGTGCGCGTTGCGCACTCAGGGAATGAACCGCGGCTAGACCTTCAGTTCGTTGGCCCAGTCATCGATTTCGCGGTTGATCTCTTCGCGTGTCTTGCCATAGCGCTCCTGCAACTTACCTTCCAGGATGTTGCGCCGACCCTGAACTTCCTTCATATCGTCATCGGTGAGACGGCCCCACCGCTTCTGGACCTCACCCTTCATCTGGTCCCATTTCCCTTCGAGCTGGTCCCACACCGGTTTTTTATCGTTCACGTTACGCTCTCCTCTTGATAGTTAGCTTCCAATACTTCACTGCCCACCGTATTCATATGGAATTAGGCGTTTTCAATCAGCCGGGCGCCCACTCAACGCTCCGAAGTCACGCTCATCCTGAATCGTGCCGTCAGACTTATGGACGACCAGCAGCCCTTTGCGCCGCTGCGCCATTGACTTGCCGCGCTCGACCGCGTCGTTCTTGCGCTCGTAGACCTTCGTCGCGCGCTGCGAGTCTTCGCTGCGGACGGCCCAGCCGCGGTCGTGCGGCTCGACGTGCACGCGCTCGTAATGACCGTCTTCGCCATGATTGCGCGCCCACTCGCGGGCCTGATCCTGCGCGATAGCGATCGCGCGTCCCTCTTCATAACCGTCGCGCAGCAAGGCATTTGCGATCTCGATCGCTTTGTTGCGCGTGGCCGTCGGCAAGTTCTGCATCGAGGCCGGATAGTCACGCTTGGTCCAGGGCATTTTTCGTCTCCTTCGGCTCTCGCTGCTTGCTTTGAGAACCGTTTGTCGCATAATGGAGTTTACGAAATTCATCCACTCGAAACATGAAGCATGTGG